>Ga0190272_10001778_pt1 | contig 10329 bp, 17 predicted proteins | sample Popmic504T_FD_133746 | JGI IMG/M metagenome (GOLD analysis project Ga0190272, IMG submission 133746) | Populus adjacent soil microbial communities from riparian zone of Shoshone River, Wyoming, USA - 504 T | ecosystem: Environmental > Terrestrial > Soil > Riparian zone | place: USA: Wyoming... | reverse complement strand
TCTGGCACGAGATCATGCGCGAGGAGTTCCTGCTGCGGCCGCGGATGTCGCGGATCTATTGGCGCAAGCGCTTCCTCCACTACCCGCTCCAGGGCCCCGACGTGATCCGCAAGCTCGGTCCGATCGAGCTCGTCCGCTGCATGGCCTCCTACGCGCGGGCGAAGCTGCGGCCCAAGGGCGAGGAGAAGTCACTCGAGCAGTGGGTGACCAACCGCTTCGGCAAGCGGCTCTACGAGAACTTCTTCAAGAGCTACAACGAGAAGCTGTGGGGCGTGCCGGTGTCGGAGATCCGCGCCGAGTTCGCCGCGCAGCGGATCAAGGGCCTGTCGTTCACCTCGGCCGCCAAGTCCGCCTTCTTCGGCAACAAGGGCAACGAGATCAAGAGCCTGATCGGCGAGTTCCACTACCCGCGCTACGGGCCCGGCCAGATGTGGGAGACGATGACCGACGACATCCGCCGGCTCGGCGGACAGGTGCTGCTGGAGACGCCGGTCGAGGCGCTGCACGTCGAGGACGGCCGCGTGGTGCGGGTCACCGCGGGTGGTGTCGACTACGAGTCGCCATATGTGATCTCGTCGCTGCCGCTGCGCAACACAGTCGGCCTTACCCAACCGGCCGCGCCGGCCGAGGTGCGCGCCGCCGCCCAGGGCCTGCGCTACCGCGACTTCCTGACAGTGTCTTTAGTCCTCGACGGCGAGGACCTCTTTCCCGACAACTGGATCTACATCCACGAGCCCGACGTCGAGGTCGGCCGGATCCAGAACTTCCGCTCCTGGAGCCCCTGGATGGTCCCGGACCCGACCAAGGCCTGCATCGGCATGGAGTACTTCTGCTTCGCCGGCGACGAGCTCTGGGAGATGGACGACGACGACCTCGTGGCGCTCGCGATGCGCGAGCTCGAGCAGCTCGGCCTCGCCAAAGCCGGAGCCCTCCAGTTCGGCTTCGCCACCCGCGTGCCGAAGGCCTACCCGATGTACGACATGGAGTACTCGGACCGCGTCGACACGATCAAGTCCTGGCTCGCCCCGATCGAGAACCTCCAGCAGGTCGGCCGCAACGGCCTCCACCGCTACAACACCTCCGACCACTCGATGCTCACCGCCATGCGCGCCGTCGACAACCTCCTCCTCGGCACCAACCACGACATCTGGGCCGTCAACGCCGAGTCCGTCTATCACGAGGAGGACACCGCCCAGGACTCCGAGCAGCCCTACATCAAGGCGCCCGAGACGCCGGCGCAGCGCGAGCCGCTCGAGCGTTAGATCTTCACGCTGGGAGCAAGAACCGCCGTTATCGTCGGTGGAGGGCACCCGAGCAAGGAGCGCACGAAATGATGGTGGCGATCGCAGGCGGGCATGGCAGGATCGGCCGGCAACTGGCGCAGCTACTGGCGGCGAACGGTGACAGCGCTCGCTCACTGATCCGGCGTCCAGAGCAAGCGGACGAGATCCGCGCCAAGGGCATCGAGCCAGTGCTCTGCGATCTCGAGCAGGCGACTGTCGAGGAGGTCGCCCAGGCGATCCGGTCGGCCGACGCCGTCGTGTTCGCGGCCGGTGCGGGGCCCGGCAGCGGCCCCGAGCGCAAGGAGACGATGGACTACGGCGGCGCGGTCAAGCTGATCGCCGCCGCCGAAGCGAGCGGCGTCAGCCGCTACGTGATGGTCAGCTCGATGGGCGCCAACCAAGACGCGCCCGGCGACGACACCTTCAGCGTCTACCAGCGCGCCAAGGGCCGCGCCGACGCCGAGCTGGCCGCCAGCGGACTCGACCACACGATCGTCCGCCCAGGCCAACTCACCGACAACCCCGGCACTGGCCTCATCACCGCCGGCGAGGGCGTCGGTCGCGCCGAGATCCCACGCGACGACGTCGCCACGACCCTCCTCGCCGTCCTCCACGAGCCGAGCACCGCGGGCCTCACCTTCGAGCTCATATCCGGCGACACTCCAATCTCCGAAGCCATCGAGCGACTCCGTACGTGAGGACTCAGATGACGCCACTAGCAGAGCACGATGTCGTCGCTCTACGCGAGCCGGTCGACGCATGGCCCGCCGGCACGAGCGGCACCGTTGTCAGCGACTACGGCGAGACGAAGCTGATCGAGATCAGCGACGACAGCGGCGCGACTCTGGATCTCATCCAGGCTCCCCTTACCAAGCTCGACGTCACCTGGCGCGCCGCTCAGCACTAGCCTCGCCGTGCCCTCCAGCCCTAATCCTTGGTCGCCAGAAGTCGACGAGAACGACCCAATGCTTCTCGCGTTCGCAAATGCACCCGAGGACGACGAGCCGTGGACCGATGAAGACGAGGCCGCCGTCGCCGAGAGCCGGGCGGATTTCGCTGCGGGCCGAACCATCTCCCTTGAGGAGATCCTCAAGAAGTACGGCTGATCGGAGCGGCGCCTGTCAGACCTGATCCAATGGCGTGGTCTGTCTAGCGGCACCCTGGATACGACCAAGCTCTGCTTGATCCCAAGCGCCAGGGATGGATTCCAAGAGGCGGGTCAGTTCGCCCGCCTCCACCGCGCCTCCTTCGAGCGGCGACGCCGACGATGCTTCGGCATCGCCATCTTTGACAACGCTCGGGTCGAAACCAGCCATGGCCCCCGATGCTAACCGGCGACCCGCTCGATGCGAAGAACTCCGGGCGTTCGCGTCTTCACGAGAGACAGAAGTGGGCCGTGTTGGGTTCGAACCAACGACCTTGAGATTAAGAGTTGAGCCGAGCGGCCCGAAGCCGGCCTAGCTTGGCTCAGGTACGGCTAGCTGAGTCCAGGTCGGCCGGGTCATATCTGCCGCGTTGGGGACACGGTTGGGGACACGCGCGCCAAACTAGATCTATCGCTCCGTGGCCGCGCCGCTCGCCGGATCTCCGGTTGCCCTCATCGCGCCACGCCGCGTAGCTCGTGACCGCTCCGCTTGCGTTTGTTGCTCGATGGCGAGCAACACCTCGGCCAGGCGATCCGCCGCCAAGAGGAATCCGTTGGCCTCGTCACGAGCTGCTATCGCCAGGCGCGGCGACCGCCCTGCAGAAGCGTGGGTCACAAGACCTACGGCTCGAAGGATTTTGACGGCTCTTGAGACTGTCGCTTGCGCTACACCGAGATTGTCGATCAACTCCGCCTGCGACCGCTCTTTCTCAACCAAGAGCCGGACAACATCCCGGGCTACAGCGTCTCCGCAGACATCGAGGAGGCGGTCCGAAAGCGGCTCCGTCACGTCCGATCCATTTCTTACTATCGGATTATGCCATATCCCGATGATTCCAGCGCAGACCTAGCAACGCCCTGGTTCGCGGCGCGCAAACAGGAGCAGGCGCGCGCTCATGGGGGTACCGAACTTGGCAAGTGGGCTCGCCAGGTGCTTGACGCACTGCCCGCAGGACAAGTGACATTACTGTCACTCTCGGTGGAGGGTTGCGCTCTCGCCGGCGCCGTCGCCGCCTTGAGATTAGGAACGACGAATTGGGCGCACGTCAACCTCGGTCGCGAGCAACCTGAGCGACCTGGCACGCTGGTGATCCTTGAGCCGGTGCACCTGAGCGACGGAATATTGAAGACCCTCGAGCGGGTGCTACCCGACGCCACCGTCATTGATGGGTTGGTGACGAGACCCGCCGTAGCCGCCGCTTAGCAGTTACACATTCCGCTTCTGCCATGCGGCGACGGCGGCGACAGCTCGACGAACCGGTGGATCGCTAGGAACTTGCGCGATCGACGCACACAGCGCGTCGACCGCCTTGTCAGTACCGCCTCCTCCACCGGCCGCCCTGACACCCGCACCGCTCACACGATCCGATGGCAGCCCCAGTTGCCCCGCCGCCGCGAGGACCGCGCCCTCGGCACGCCCCGCAGCGAGGGTAGAAAGTAGCTTTATCTTGCCTCCTGGCGGCGGATCCGGCGGCCACACAACCACGATCTCGATTGGATGCGGTCGCAGCAGCTCATGGGTCCGCACATAGAGGACCCCAAGCTGACCGCTCTCGGTCTCGCCAGCCGGGGCCGGAACGTGAAGATGCTCCGTCACATCGTCGTCGTGGACGACCACAACCGCGACATCGGGCCGCTTATCAACAACACGGACGTGTACCCCTGCAGAAACCACGCAGACAGACTACTGTAACCGCGTGTTCCCGCTAACACCGACGGGCTTCAGTGCTCCGTTTGTGGGCATGACGCTCGGCGGAACGGGCGGTGACCGCTACGAGCTTCAGAGCCCGCTAGGACAAGGATCGTTCGGGACGACCTGGCGAGCCTTGGATCGTGACGAGGACGCGATAGTTGCGGTCAAGCTCCTCAATCCGTCAACGACGCCCGACAACGCTCTAAGGGAGGCGCGCCTTCAACGCCGCCTGAGCGCGCACAGTCGAATTGTAAGTATCCGTAACGTTGAGCTTGGAGCTAACCCCTCATCGTTCATCGTGCTTGACCTAATCAGCGGTGGCTCCCTACAAGATGTCGTTGAGAGCCGACGCCCCACCGTCTTAGAGTCGCACCGCTGGATTTGCGACACTCTTGAGGCGCTCGACCATGCCCACGAGGAGAACATTCTTCACCGAGACATCAAGCCGTCGAACTTACTGCTAGGGCCAGAGGGTCACACCCTTCTCACCGACTTTGGCGTAGCGGAGGACAGCATCAGGCGAGCGGTGCCGTCACCCGGCATGTACCCACTTACCCTGCCGCCCGAGTTTGGATCAGGCCCTACGACCGTCCAGACCGATCTGTGGCTAGTAGGAGTCCTTGGCTGGCAATTGCTCGTCGGGGATCGGCCTGACCTTACTGACGCATATGCCGGCTCGCTCCTATCGCCACATCGGCTTAGCCCGGAGATCCCCATGGCGCTTTCACGAGCAGTCATGGCCGCACTAGCCCCCGATCCGGCGGACCGACCGGCCAGTGCAAGACGAATGCTTGAGGAGGTGAGTCGGGTACCTGTTCACTGCGGGTGGCATGACCTGAATCCCACAGACCCGGCCGTGGTGCGAAGTTGGCGGACGGATAGCGCTGGAGGCAGCATTACGGTCGAGATCCGGCACAGGACCAGGGGCGGCTACCTAGTGACGGCCACTGCTCCCGCTGGCCGGCGCCTTCGGAAACGTCGGTATAGCGACGAGCCTTCAGAGGCCAAAGCCCTGCAGCGGGCGCGCGCATGGTTGACAGAAGTTGTCGGAGGCAACTCCTTGTAACCCCGCTAGCGCGTCCAGCGCCTTCGCGCAACACCCTCGCCGCCGACGTGGCAGCCGAACGAGATGCGCCGAAGGGGCGTCAACCAAACTGCTCAGGGACCTGCCTGAGCGAGACAGGTGGTCATGGGCGCCCACTAAGGAACATGTTCGGGGAGGCCGTTTGCATCGCTCGCGCCTAGTCGACTAGGCGGTACCATCCCAACCGATGACCACCCGGGAGAAACTGCATCGCCTAGTTGACGAGCTGGCCGACGCCGAGCTGGCTCCGACGCTGCGCCTCGTTGAGACGCAGCGCCATGACCCGATGCTCCAAGCGCTCGCCGATGCCCCCGAGGACGACGAGCCTTGGACCGAGGAGGACGAGGCGGCCGTCGCAGAGGGCCGCGCCGATCTAGCAGCTGGCCGCACCATCTCGCTTGACGAGATGCTTCGCAAGGACGGATGAGCCGTCCCGCTGCGGGCGACTGGGATGTTCAGCTCACCCGCCGTGCCGAGAAGGACATGGCCCGGCTCGATCCCCCGATCAAGCGGCGCATCATTGAGGCGCTCGTACAGCTCGGGCACGATCCAAGAAATGCGAGCGGCGTTCGCAAGCTCGCTGGGCGGCCAGAGTCCCGCCTCCGGGTCGGCGACTGGCGGGTCATATTTGAGGTGAGCCTTAGCCGTCGCGAGGTCTACGTCATTCGCGTCTTGCCGCGCGGACGCGCGTATGACCGAACCTAGCCAGCCATCACTCGCGGAGGCCCCCGATAGGTCCATCCGACGTGGTTCGTCCCTTCGTCGGTACTCCGCGTCTGCCAGTCCGCAATCAGTAGGTGATTGTCCCGACACTCTATGTCTAATGTGTCGACTAGATGAGCGGCCGTCGGTGCTGGACCGCTCGTCATGACTTCGATCGTTACCGGGAAGCGTCCCGCCTTGATGACGTACCCGTGCAGTCCGGCAGCATAGCTCTGCGGTGTCCACTCAAACGCATGCGGATATGGCTGGTCGAGAATCAGCACGACATCGAGCAGACGAGGCCGACCATTACCAGGGAGATCGATCTCAAACTCCGGGCCGCTCTCGCCCATCCATTGCGCTTGAGTCGGCTCAGGGAAGAACATGTCATCACTCATTCGTCCCTCGCCGAATCGGAGTCGTGCGTGCACGTCACGGGCTTCGCCGGCGCCCTGGGCGTTCGTGACAGGCACTCGAATCACTCGTCCATTAGCGATCCGCATTCGGTCGCCAGATGGATCGAGCACATGGATTGCCTGAGAGTGCCGGGGGATTTCGGCCCGACCGAATGAGAGCTGGGGCGCCTGCTCCTGAAAGGCTTCCAACTCTCGCTCCACTGTGCCGAGCCGCTGCGCAACAGCAGCGAGATGTCTTGAAGGCGCGGTCATGGCAAACACCACAAGGGCCGAGACCCCGAGAAGCAGAACACCAGCCAGTAGGCCACCGACTCCAGCCAGAACTTGCAAGAACAAGCTCGAGTCGCCTACCGACGAGGCCGCGAGCACCGAGCCGGCCGTGCCGAATACGGCTGATAGAAGATCAAACTTCCAGGCGCGACGGCTAGGTAGATCGGCGAGGGCGAGCCGCGCGTCCTGCCATCGACTGCGCCGCCAGGGCTGAAGCGCGCGAGCTGCGTCCACATTGCCGACGACAATCGATCGGAGGCCTCCAAGCGGACTGCGACGGCTCATCGATACACGCATATGGGACGGAGGATGAGCGCTGGCCCACCAATAAACACATCGTCGGAGGACACAGGAATGCCCACCTCCGACAAGCCATCGATCATGTCCGGTAGCCCCTCCTCAAGAGCGTCTCGCTCAAACTGCGTCTGAGGAGCACCACGCAACATCCGCAGCGTGGGATGGTGGTCGTTCAGGGACAGCACGCGCTCGACCTGAGCAATCACGGTCACCTGACCAAGAATGTCCTCAAGCTCGACCTCAAAATCGCCTCGCGGAACTGGCAGTAGAAGCCGAGGGTCTTGCGGCTCGCTGGTAAACGGCTCTATAAGAACACGCGCGTCGGCCTCGTCGGTGCCGACGAGGGCACTCCAAAGGCCAAGTAGCGGCTTCAGCTCCGCGGCAGCCTTCTTCTCGCCAAGCTTCGGCGCTACATCTACAAAAGACCGCAGCATCTGATCGGCCTGGTGCAAGGGATGCAGCCTGAGCTCGGCACGGAACTCAAGCACCATTCCTGCTTCGACCTGATCCGCGGTGCTTTGATCGAGGGCACCCTCGACGATGCCTATGGCCTCGCTCTCGTGCAGCGTCTCCAAGAGCTTTGCGGCTGTCGCGTGGCGAGTTCTCGCCCTACGAATCTCCTCCTCCACCCGACGAGACTTGTTCCGTTTGCCACGCCCCTTCGCGGGTCCGAGATTGATCTCGCCACCGCCCTCGCCTCCCCGCTCTTCAGCGCTTCGAGTGAGGATCTCGTCGATCTGACCTCCATCAATAGCGCTCAACGCCGCGACGACGCCATCTGCATCGAGGATCACGAACTGCTTGAACGCTGCCTTCTTGGGGGCCTTGAAGCTCACCCAGGGAAGGTATCCAACCCCTCGGAGCGTTCGGTGCCAGCAGTGTGAGCTACGCCCTGCGGATCCGTACCGCACCGGTTAGGCTCATGCTGAAATGGATGTTGCTAGCGCGTTGCTGCTACCGAGCTTTGCCCCTCCGCCAGATGCGCTTCTAAGGAACTTGGCCCTCTACTGGGACCGCATCGTCGTGGTTCGAGATCGGGAGGAGGCCCTGATCTCTCCAGACGCAATCGCGATGAGAGACGAGTTCGGACTGATCACCGAGGTCCGCCGGGATCTTCAGGTCACTGATTTCATCGAGCCATACCCTGGCTACGACCGTGCCCCAAAGCCTGGGGAGAAGCTGTTCTTCGTTATCGAGCGAGACGCGCTTGATCGGCCGGTGATTCGGCAGACGATCTGGCTAAACCCGGATGAGGTTGGTATTCCACCAGGGGCCAAGTACGAGGCGCATCAGCACCCGTACGCCTGGAGCCAACTGCTCGCGGAGCACACCATAGCCCGCGTAAACGACGCGCTGGAATTGTGCGCCAACAACAACCTTGCCCCCCCTCGCGATGTCACCGGAGTCTCACTTGGCGTCGCTGGTAACCCAACCAATGGCAGGCCTCCCAGAGCAGGAGGCAGCGCTCCTGTCCGCTCTGATCCAGACGTTTCAGATCGAAGCCGAAACTTCTCTTGAAGACATCGTGCGCTTTCGCGAGCGACATTGGAAGAGCATGGCTCGGTTCCGGTCGAGTCTCGGCGACCTCACAGCCGGGCTTCAGGACGCACCATCGCCGACCGTCGCGCTCGCTCAAGCACGCGATGTGGTTCGGAACCGAGTTGAGCCTGCACTCGGGGATCTTGAGGCGGTGTTGAAGGAGAACCGAATCAAGTTCGCTTGGCGAGCAGCCGTAGGTGCTACGGCGATCACCCTCGGCTCGGTAGCGCCCTCTGTCGCAGCACAGGGAGGTAGCCGCTTCGTAGCCCAAACACTTGACTACTCCCTGACCAAGCGCGGCCTCACTCGCTCGCACCGATGCTCGACAAGCGTTGATCGAGCATTACGCCGACTTGCCGATGTTCGACGGGCATGATCCCCACGCAGCAAGTGATTGGAGTGTCTAGCCGCTAGTCGTGTCTAGGCGCTTGACGGCTATGACCCCCCGCTATGGCGGCAGGCGATCAGGCGATTCGAGCGCGGCTGGTGGAGCTGGCCGATCGGCTCGGCGGAGTTGACTCGGATCGGGAGCGGTTGCGACAAGAGCGCGACGAGGCGATCCGCGCGGCGCATGAGGCCGGGTTGACAGTGCGGGAGATCGCGCGGTTGGCGGGGGTGTCCCACCAGCGCGTGCATCAGGTCATCTCGGGCTAGCGCCTCGGCGTATGTGCTCGGGCGGCGCGTAGCGCCGTCGCTGAATGCGCGCGTACTCAAGGATGTTGAGGATCTGCCAGGTGCGGCCCATCGAAACGTCGAGGTGGTCGCGGAGGTCGGGGGCCGGCATGACGCGGCGAGTCTAGTGGCTAGACGCGATCATGTCTAGTCGTTAGACAGCTACGACCGTGCGGTGGCTCGCGACGACCAGGCGCTACGCAACCGGCTCGCCGAGCTGAACGCCGAGATGGACCAGCTCGACGTTGACCGCGACCGCGTCCGGCGCGAGCGGGACAAGGCGATCAAGCGCGCCCACAAGGCCGGGATGACCTCGCGCGAGATCGCCCGGATCAGCGGCGTCTTGCACCATCGCGTCCACCAGATCATCACCGGCTCGCGCTAGCCCGCCGGGGGCCACCTTGGGCTGGTCCTGAGGCCGGTAGATCCGGTCGTTGTCGCGGCCGAAATCGGGGTCGCGGACGGCCGGCAGGATTCCGCTCTGTAGAGCGGTCGCACCTGGGTGCAGGTGTGTGGTCCGTTGGGAGGCCGAAGGAGAAGGGCGGTTTGGAGGGAGGAAGCGGGCTGAGCGACCCCCGCCGCAATCGGGGTGACTCGAGCCAGCCTCCGCGAAGCCAGAAATCGGCCGGCATTGCGTCTGCCAAGTACCGCCATGGCTGTACGAGACGACACCGCCACAGACCCGGCCGCCGCCCTCGCGCCGTCGCCGCTATCCGAGCCGCTGCTCGATGCGCAGGCGGCGGCGCTGCTCTCGGTTCGGCCGAGCTGGATCTATGAGGCGGTGCGGACTGGCCGGATGCCGCACCTGAAGATCGGGCGACACGTGCGGTTCCTGCGCTCCGACCTCGAGGCGTGGGTGGTCGACCAGCGGCGCTCGGCGCGGCCGTGAGGCGGCTACGCCTCGGCGGCAGTCTCGGCCGGCGTGTCGTCGAAGGCCGCGGCGAGACGCTTGGCGGAGGTCGTGAAAGCGCAGCTCGCGGAGCTTGGCCGTCCTGGTCGTCCTGGGCGGCTCTGACGAGCGCCATGACCTCCTCTCGGCTGAATTGCAGCGCTCGAAGAACTCGGGCGTGAAGCTCTCGATGGCGCTGCTGCCGAACTCGGCATTCAGGACGCTGACGATGCTCTCGTAGCCGGCGCTTTACGGCGCGCTCATGCTCGCAGTAGCGCAGCCACTCGGCGGCGGCGTCCTCGAACGACGCACCCGTCCGCACCAGGCCGACCAGCTCGCC
>Ga0190272_10001777_pt1 | contig 10331 bp, 9 predicted proteins | sample Popmic504T_FD_133746 | JGI IMG/M metagenome (GOLD analysis project Ga0190272, IMG submission 133746) | Populus adjacent soil microbial communities from riparian zone of Shoshone River, Wyoming, USA - 504 T | ecosystem: Environmental > Terrestrial > Soil > Riparian zone | place: USA: Wyoming... | reverse complement strand
TCCAGGGCGCCTCCACGATCACCCAGCAGTACGCGCGCAATGCCTATCTCACACAGGACCGCACTTGGTCTCGCAAAATCAAGGAAGCCATCCTTGCACTCAAACTGAACCGTGAGCTCAGCAAGGAACAGATTCTCGAGGACTACCTCAACACCATTTACTTCGGACGCGGCGCGTACGGGATCGAAGCAGCGAGTCAGGCGTACTTTCGTAAGGACGTCAGCGAGCTGACCGTTGCACAAGGCGCGGTACTTGCGGCAGTTGTTCGCTCGCCTTCGGCATACGACCCGGCAGAAGGGAAGGCGGCCGCGGCCGCACTTGAAGGCCGCGTCGTGGACTACGTCATCCCTGGCATGGTCGAACAAGGCTGGCTCGACGAGGCGGAAGCTGCTTCATTGAAGTTCCCCAAGATTCCCGATCCGCGCGCGGGCAATCAGTACGCCGGACAGGCGGGCTACCTGCTCTTCTTCGTCCGTGACGAACTGCGGTCGCTCGGTTTCAGCGGGGAGGAGATAGACGGTGGCGGACTTCGTGTCACCACCACGTTTGACGAAACTGCGCAAGAGGCAGCCGTTGAGGCAGTGACCGAGAACTTCCCGCCCGCGCCGAACGTAGGAGTGCAAGCCGGCTTGGCGTCCGTCGAGCCCGGCACCGGGCAGATCGTGGCAATGTATGGCGGCAAGAACTACCTCAAGCGTCCACTCAACAATGCGACGGCCGATTTTCCGATCGGCTCGACTTTTAAAGGCTTCACGCTCGCGGGCGCCATGGACGACGGCTACAGCCTCTCCGACACTTTCGCAGGCAACTCACCCTTCACGATCCCGGACACGGGCGCGCAGGTAAACAACCAAGGTTTTGAAGACTATGGCGACCAGATCTCACTGCTCACCGCCACGGAGAAGTCGGTAAATACCGCATTCGTCGATCTCACGGTGCAAATGGGTCCGGAGAAAGCGTTGGCTGCCGCAAAGGCTGCGGGCGTTGACATCTCAAGCTTTGAGGCCACCGACAACGTCTCGCTCGGCTTCGGCGACGTGTCCCCGCTGGATATGGCCAGTTCTTACTCGACATTCGCTGCCGAAGGGCAACAGGTCGACCCGTTCTCAGTACTTGAAGTTCGCAACGCATCCGGTGAGCTCCTTTACGAAGCGGACCCGTCAGTGCGTGATGCGTTCAACGTGCAGGTTGCCCGTCAGGTGACGTACGCACTCAGCCAAGTGGTCGAGGCCGAAGGGGCAACAGGCGTTACGGCGCAAGGTCTTGCTCGACCTGCCGCGGGTAAGACGGGAAACAACGAAGGAACCACCGCGTGGTTTGTGGGCTACACCCCGCAGCTATCAACTGCCATCGGTTTCTATCGAGATTTGCCGAACGATCCGCAGGCCCCCCTGAACGGCGTCGGCGGAATGACAGTGTTTACCGGCGGTGGCTATCCAGCCACGATTTGGACCGCGTTCATGACCCTTGCCCTTGAGGGGCAGCCGGTCGAAACCTTTACCCCACCTGACCTTGTTCCGGTCGCTCCTTCATCACCCGCCCCGACCACGTCTAATCCAAGCCCAACTCCGTCGCCCACGACGTCGAGTCCGAGGCCCACCAAGTCACCCACGCCGACCTCGTCCAGCCCCACGCCGACCACGTCGAGTCCAAGTCCCACTGAGGATGAGGAGCCGCCTCCTGACGGTGGTGGCGGCGGTGGAGGTGATGGCGGTTAATGCGGAGAGAGGGTTGGTGCGGGAGCCACGACCAAGAACCGCCACCAACCGGGAAAGATAGGCACGTGTCTTCGCACCGAATGACGTCGACGAAACGGCCGGTGCTGCCCTCCCACGACGACCCCATGGTCAAGAGCGTCAGCACGGCCATTGGTGGCCCAGTGGGCAGTCATGTTCGGCTCGGCGCATCCTGGTGGACACCCATCCGGGTTATGTTGCTGCTGGTCATGCTGGCCTCGGCCGTGGGTATCGCACTGGACCAACCGTGTCGAAGCGAGGCATGGGCTAACGACGACAACACCCAGTTCTCCCGTGGGTGCTACAGCGACATCGTGCACCTCTATTGGGGACGCGGTATCGCCGAAGGCATCGTCCCCTACGTCGGAGACCCAACCGAAACCGGCGATGAGCCGATCGAATATCCAGTGCTCACTGGGGTCACCATGTGGGTGCTGTCCTTCGGCGTCCCCGACGACTGGTCTTTCGACGATCGCGCCCGCTTGTACTTCGACATCAACGCGATTGCTATCGCGCTACTTGCGGCCGTCGCCGTGTGGGCGACGGCGAAGACGTCCGGCAGACGTCCCTGGGATGCCGCCATGGTTGCGGTGGCTCCCGGACTGATCCTCGCCTCGACCATCAACTGGGATATGTGGGCAATCGCGCTGACGTCGCTGGCGATGTTGGCGTGGGCACGAAGATATCCCGCCATGGCTGGGGTATTGCTTGGTTTAGCCGCGGCCTACAAGTTCTATCCACTGTTGTTGCTCGGTCCGCTGTTCGTCCTTTGCCTGCGTGCTGGTCGAATGCGTTCGTTCGTGTGGGTCGCTCTCGGCACTGCTGTTACGTGGTTTGCGTCCAACGTTCCCATCATGGTGGCCAACTACGAAGGTTGGTCACGCTTCTACGAACTTTCGCGCGAGCGCGGCGCTGATTTTGGCTCGATCTGGCTGGTCATTGATCGGACGGTGACACCGCTCGCCCCCGAACGGTTGAACTTGTGGGGCGTCGTCGCCTTCGCCACGTTGTGTTTGGCGATTGGGCTGCTGGGGCTGCTCGCGCCTCGGCGCCCTCGATTTGCGCAGCTAGCTTTCTTGACGATCGCTGCCTTCTTGGTGACTAACAAGGTCTACTCGCCACAGTTTGTCTTGTGGCTGATCCCCCTTGCTGCACTGGCGCGTCCGCGATGGCGTGACTTCCTTTCCTGGCAAGCGGCTGAAGCCGTCTACTTCTTCGCCGTGTGGTGGTACATCATCGCGGCCGACGATGCCGCTAAGGGATTGCCGGACAGGTTCTACTACATGGCCATTGGCGTGCACATCTTCGCTACCGTCGCCTATGGATTGCTGGTTGTCCGCGATGTGCTTAAGCCCGAGCATGACCCGGTCAGGGCATCCACCGGGGAGGACGATCCGGGTGGTGGCGTGCTTGACGGTGCGCCGGATCGAATCGGGCCGGGCGCCGTGCGCAAACCGTCTGGAGCTCACGCTTCCCGCCTACCGACTAATTAGAGAACAGCGGGCTGGTGAGTACGTCCGTGCGGTAGAGGGGGACCATACCGACGGACTTGTACAGGCGGAGGTCAGCTGAGTCATCTCCCGTGAACGTACCGAGACGCGCGTGCGTCCAGCCTTTCGCCCGAAATCTTTCGAACGCGTCGAGCAGTAGTGCTTTGCCAATGCCTTGCCGACGAATAGGCGTCCGAACACCGACCATCACAATGTGACCGGTATTGGCTTGTGTTGTGTCGCGAAAGTTGAGGCAGGCAGCAAGCACCACCCCTTGCTCACTCTCGACGAGCGTTGACAAGTGGGAGACCGCTGTCGGGTCGTTCGTGAGCATGTGGACGTATTCGTCGTGTTCCATACGCCAACTTTCCTCCCCCGGCGGGAAGGTCTCGTCAAAGACGGAGTAACTCGCCTCGATATCTCTGGTGGAGTCGAGGTCCAGAGTGCGTATCGAAAGCGTGATGGGCCAGTCGGGGGGCGGGGACTCCGCTGTTGGCCCTTCCAGAATGTAAACGCGCCGAACTGCGGCAAATCCGAGGGAGGCAACCAGGGTCTGCAGCTCGGCATCCTCAGCGGGGATAGCGATATCGACCTGGGTTTCCGCCGTGGCGTCCTTGTTCGAACGAAGGAGCCGAATCCCGGACTCGATCAGGGTCCGAGCGTGCTCGAGGCGTGCGGGCGTAGGTGGTGCTGCCAGATATAGGTGGGCCCGGTCGAAGGGTTCGGCTAGGTGGGTATGAATCGCTGCCACCGCCACGCCATCGAGGTCGAGGTAGCGGTCGTTGTTGACCGGGTCGGAGTTGGGGCTGAGCAGGGTAGCTCGCAGTTCGTCGACGTCCCACAAGTTCTCCCCGCGGAGCCACTGGTGGTATCGGTTCATCAAATCTGCGAACGTTGCGACGTCCCGCATCGCGCCTGGTCGCAACCTCACTGCCACCGTTTGACTCTAGACGACGGTATGGCCAACCCCGACTAGTCGAGGGTGCGCAGGAACGTCTCGTTGAAGTGGACGGGACGCATGCCGGCAGCGCGGTAGATCGAGGGTTCGCCCTCGCGGTACCCGTAGATGGTGGCCAGCCGTGCGTGTGTCCACCCCAGTTTGGAGAACTGCTGAAACGACTGCGCGAGCAGCGCCTTGCCTACTCCTTGCCCCTGCATATGCGGCATCACAGCAAACATGCCGATCAGGCCAGTGTTCTTGCGAGTGGTGTCCTCAAAGTTCACCGCGATACCAGCTGCTTCGTTGTGCCGGAGTGCTACCAGTGACAAACCCGGAAGTGCTGTGGGGTCGTGGCGCATCATGTAGACAAAGTCGCGCTCTTCGACGTGCCACCATGCGGGCATACCAGCAAACGCCGTCTTGACGATGGCGAACCCAGCGCGGAGGTCTGAGTCGGCGCCGAATTCTGAGTAGTGAAACCCACCGGGCCACTCGGGCGTACTGATTCCGGCCAACTCGGCCTCCATGATGGCCACTTGGTTGGCACGAGCGAAACCAAGCGAACGCACGAGTTCGTGCAGTTCGGAGTCTTCGGCCGGGACGTCGATTTGCACGGTCGCGTTGGCCGGAATCTCAGTGCGTCCGCGCAAGACGCGCATCCCTGCATCGAGCAAGTGTTGGGCATACGACAAGCGGTTGGGACCAAGTGGACAGGCCAAATAGAGCGCCGCTTTGCGGTAGGGCGCACTTGAGTGGGTGTGGAGTCCGCCAACCGCGACCCCGTCTACTTCCAGGTACCTGTCGAACTGGACTGGGTCTGACGACGGCGAAACCAGGAGCGAGGCAAGTTCATCGATTTGCCACAGGTCTTCGCCGCGCAGCTGCTGGTGATACTCGTTGATGAGGCGAGCGAAGTTCTCGACGTCCGCGACGGTTCCTCCGCGCAGTCGCATGGCCATGGCCACGACCATAGATGAGAATCAGTTAATGGAGTATGAGTCGATCAAATGACGCCGTCGTCATTCGTACGTCCACTTCGAGTTCGTCGCCGATTTGGGGCGCCGGTAGGTCGCCAGGAATCCATAGCATGGAGACCTGCATGTGGGGTGGTTCAGCAAACCAACGTCGTTTCCCCTTGACATAGAAAGGGGACAGTGAGCGCCCGCTGGCTTCCAGACTTCCGATGGCCGCTGCTTTGAACCTTGCGGTGACCGACCGTACAGAGCGCGGGGCGCTGAGCGCGATTCCATGGGATGTGCCGCCGGATACGACGATGACCTGACCGTCAGTTCGCGCCCTGCGTTGTCGGTAGCCGAACCGTTGGTTGCGGCGCATCGGGTGGATGGCCAGCACCGTTCCGCGCGCTCGATACATCGCTGCCGAGGATCCACTGGCCCCGAGCCAGAGGCGGGTGCCGATGCGTGGGCGAAATGTTGTCTCGGGATGCCGCCGCCGGAGCAAGGCAAGGTCGGCGTCGTTGACGTGGCTCACCCAAATGGTCTGGGTCGACAGGCCGTGACGTCGCAACGTGGTGAGCCATCCGCTGACTTCCTCGGTACGCGGCACCTCGCCGTCGTCAATGGGTAGGTGGAGGGCGAAGCCAGCGAGGTTCAACTCGCCAATGTCTGACAACGACTGCGCCAACTGCTCTTCGTCGAGCCCGAATCGACGCATCGAAGTGAGAAGCTCAACGACGACCCGCGTCTTTTCACCGCGTAGTGCACGAACAGCCGAACGGTCGGCGAGGGTGACGATGAGGCGGGGATCATGGTCGATGGGCGCGTCAATTGCGGGCTGCCAGGGCGTCAGCACAAGGACGTTGCCGCGAAAGGTCTGCGTCACACTTGCCACTTCATCGAGCTGACCAACGGCCAAGGTGTCACATCCGATGCGTTGGCACTCGGCTGCGAGTAACTCGAGGCCAAACCCGTACCCGTTCCCCTTGGCCACGGGTACCAATCCGCCGACCTCCGCAAGAGTCTGGTCGAGATGCGCACGCCAAGCGTTCGCTTCAACATGAAGTGTCAACACGGCTATCGCCTACCCAGGTACCACTTGAAGCCGCGATGCAGCAGCCTGTTGACGGGGTAGTCCCACTCCCCGACGTACTCGACAGCCTCCCCGCCGGTGCCGACCTTAAAGCGAATCAAGCCAAATAGCGGATCAGACTCGTCAAGTGTGTCGGAGATACCACGAAGGTCGTAGACGTCTGCGCCAGCCTCATGGGCATCGGTAATCATGCGCCACTGAATGGCGTTACTCGGGCGTAGCTCACGTTTGTGGTTCGACGATGCTCCGTAGGAGTACCAGACATGCTTGTTGACACGCACCCATGTCGTCGCGGCGAGGAGCTCACCCTCGTGGTGTGCGAGATACACGCGAAGTCGGTCAGGGTCTTCGTCGGCCATCGCCCGCCACATTCGGTGAAAGTACGACAGTGGGCGGGGAGTAAACCCATCGCGGGCGGCCGTCTCTGCATAGACGAGGTGAAAGGCTTCGAGGTCGTCGAAGCCTCCCAACGACACTTGTACGCCTGACTTCTCTGCCTTGCGAACGTTTCGCCGCCACAACTGGTTGAAACCGGCAAAGATTTCGTCGAGGGTGCGACCCCCCAAAGGAACGTGAAACACATACCGCGGTTGGAGATCCCCAAAACCGGCAGTCGCAGCAGCATCATCGCGCTGCCAGCCGGCGGCACGTAACTGTTGAACCATGTCTGCGGCGAATCCGTTGGTGGTGTCCGGATCGACGCTGCCGAGGCGTTTTGCTTCCCCGGCAGCGATGGCTGCCTTGATGGTGTCCGCGCGCCAGCGCCTCGCTGGTACGTGTGGTCCGATCTTCACGGTGAAGGCGCCGGCTTTGCGCACATGCTGAACCAGTGGCTCGGCGACGGCGGCGAAACCAAAGGCCTGCCAGTCGATGACCGGGCCTTCGGGGAGGTAGGCGAGAAAGCGCTTCACGACCGGTGTCTGTCGGTACAAAACGAGCGCAGCGCCCACTAGTTCATCCGCAGCGAACCATCCGATGCTGTCGTGGCTCCAGTCGCTTTTCAGTTGACCCCACGCTGGCGTCTGTAGGAACGAACCGCTCGCTTGGTCGACGAAGGACAGGTGCTCGTCCTTGGTAATGGCACGGACGACAAGGGGCGCGGGCACGTGGCGAAGCCTACGGAACAGTGATCGGGGCAGAAAAGAGCACTGACCGCCCCGAAACTCGAGGCGGTCAGTGTCTGGGCAAGAATCGCTACAGGTGCGACTCCACTAACTAGGCGGCCGGGGGAAGGGTCACCGTGATCTGCTTGGCGGTGGTGAGTACCTGTCCTGCCGGGACGATGACCTCGCGGATGTTGCCCCCGCCGACGTTCTTCAGTACGCGGAACGCACCGAGCGACGAGTCGGGGAACAAGCGCGCTGACGTCAGACCTGCAGCACTGCTCTTGGCGTCGCCGTAGATCTGCTGGGTGAGCGTTGCTGCTGCACCACCGGCAACCAAGACTGCCGAGTTGGCCGCACCAAACGAACTCTCTGCAGCCGGGCGGATAACCGCACCGGAAACAGCTGAACCGTCGGCGTTTTGCACCTTGACGGTCAGGGTGACCGTCGCTGGCAGCGTCACGGACCAAGGCGTCCCGGTAGCTGTTGCGTCGAAGGTTGCCTTGAACGCCCTAGGGATGTTCGCGGGCGGTGCCACCGTGTTGCTCAACGACGAACCGCTGATGCGGGCGAACACATCGCCGGCTGCTACTCGCGTGGTGAAAGCACCGGCGGCAGTAGTCAGCGGGCTCGTAGAGTCGATCTGGCCACTGGCCGAACGCAGGGCCACCTTGAGGCCAGCCTTGCCAGCGGCAGTGCTGTCCTTGACCGTGCCAGTCTGCTCAACAGCGCTGGCGACCTTGATGGGGAAGAACAAGTCGACGCTGGCGTCCTTGATTCCTGAACGTGCGGCGTAGGTGGTCGTTGCTCCAGCGTCGGTGGTCGTGAAGCGCGCGCACAGGCGACCGAGGGTGGAATCCTTGAATGCGGTCAACGTGGCAGCGCCCGCGGCATTTGTCACGGCACCGGGGAAGTCTTGAGTGGGGGCAACTGCGGCTGTCCCGGGCAGCACGACAGCAGTGTTTGCTGCGCTAGTCCCCGCGCTGCACTGACCCACTGCTGCACCGGCTATAGCGGCACCAGCGACGCCCGATCGCGACACGCTCACGTTGACGGCCGAGGTCGCGGGCAGTGTGAAGTTGAGCACCGCGTTGTTGATGATGTTCGTCGTGATCCCCTTAATGCTCCAGGCCTGGGGGAGCGCAGCGTTGACGGTGGTGTTGCTCAGCTCGATGGTGCCGCTGCCGGTCTGGCCCGCCAGAGAGAACTGGCCGTTGGCATTGGTTGTTGCCGTGACAGCGACGCCGCCACCGACCTTGATGGAGACCTTGACTCCGGCGGCGTTGGTGCCTGTTGCGGTCTTCACAGTGCCGGTGACAGTGGTCGGCGCGGCAACTGCCGTGCCGACGAGAGCCGAGCCGAGCAGTCCGGCGACCGCCAGTGCCGTCACAGGTAGCTTTCGGCGAAGTAGTGCTGACATGAGTATGTGCCCCCCAAGAGGACGTCGGTAACGGGAAGAGTGCTCCCATGCACGCTAGAGCGCGGCGAATACCAGCGGGCCTTTATGCGGCTGGTTGAGCCGATCGGCCGACGCGCATAACCCAGTGTGACTTCGCCATTACGGGCGTGCGGCCCTATTGGCTCTCACTAGAGCGAGGCATCAACAACGACGGGGGCGTGGTCGCTTGGACCCTTTCCTTTGCGTGCATCGCGATCCACATAGGCATCCGTTACAGCCTTCTGGAGTGTGGTGTTCGCGTAGACGAGGTCAATGCGCATCCCCCACCCCTTGTGAAAGGAGCCAGCGCGATAGTCCCAGTAGGTGTAGGGGTGGTCGCCTTTGAGGGGGCGGGGGAAGACGTCGTGCAAGCCCAGGTCGAGGAACTGTTGCAGCGCCCCCCGTTCGGGCGCGGTGACATGGGTAGCGTCGACGAACTGTGCTGGGTCCCACACGTCGTCGTCGGTGGGCGCGATGTTGAAGTCGCCCACGATGGCGAAGGGACGCTCGCCATGCACGTCAGCGGCGAGCGTGCCCGAGAGCGCCTTGAGCCACTCAAGCTTGTAGCGATAGTGGGGGTCGTCAGGCGTGCGGCCGTTGGGCACGTACAACGACCAGATGCGCAGCGGCCCGCACGTGGCTGCGATGGCCCGCGCCTCTTTGATATCGGATTCGGGGAATCCCGGACTCTGGGCGAAGTCGGTGACCACGTCGGCAATCCCTACCCGAGAGATGATTCCCACCCCATTCCAGCGGCCTTGGCCATGGTGGGCGACCTCGTACCCGAGCGCGGCTACCTCCGCCACGGGGAACTTGTCCCCCGCCACCTTGGTCTCTTGGACGCACAGCACGTCTGGCTCGGACTCTTCGAGCCACTGCAAGAGCCGGGGCAGCCGGGCCGTCACGGAGTTGAGATTCCAGGTAGCGATACGCACCCGCCGATCCTATGGGCCGAGTGCTGGGCCGCCCCAGCGACCGTTGCCCACAGGTTTTGCCTGTGTCCAGGAATCCACAGCCGATTTCGTTTCCGGCCCTGGCACCGGTAATCTCGGCCAGGCTGTGGCGGGGCACCTCCCCCAACGTCGCTTCGCGGGTTTGCTCGCGGGCAGGTGGGCGGCGGGGTTTGCGACACAGCACGCATCGCCCTCCTGTCACGGACCGTCCGTGGCCGCTTCTAGTCCGAAGGAGGTGGAGTCCGCATGCGTCACTATGAATTGATGGTCATTCTCGACCCCGAGCTCGAAGAGCGCACGGTTGCTCCCTCGCTCGACCAATTCCTCAAGGTCGTCACCAACGATGGTGGCACCGTAGAGAAGGTCGACATCTGGGGCCGTCGTCGGTTCACCCACGAGATCGCCAAGAAGGCTGAAGGCATTTACGCCGTCATCGACATGCAGGCGTCGCCGGAGTCCGTCAAAGAGCTCGATCGCCAGCTCAACCTCAACGAGGCCGTGCTGCGCACCAAGGTCGTTCGTCCGGACGTCAGGTAGGAGCGCGACATGGCAGGCGACACCGTCATCACTGTGGTGGGAAACCTCACCGACGACCCTGAGCTGCGCTTCACCGCTAATGGTG
>Ga0190272_10001776_pt1 | contig 10331 bp, 12 predicted proteins | sample Popmic504T_FD_133746 | JGI IMG/M metagenome (GOLD analysis project Ga0190272, IMG submission 133746) | Populus adjacent soil microbial communities from riparian zone of Shoshone River, Wyoming, USA - 504 T | ecosystem: Environmental > Terrestrial > Soil > Riparian zone | place: USA: Wyoming... | reverse complement strand
TGTTCGCCACCCTCAACGAGATGTTCGGCAACCGCACGGTGTGCGGCATCGGGCGCGGCGACTCGGCCCGGCGGGTGATCGGCCAGCAGCCGGCGTCGCTGGGCGTGCTGCGCGAGTCGATGATCGCGATCCGCGACCTGGCCGAGGGGCGCGAGACGATGCTGCACGGCACGCCCGTGCGCATCCCGTGGATCCGCGACGGCAAGCTCGAGATGTGGATGGCCGCGTACGGGCCGAAGGCGCTCAAGCTCGTCGGCGAGGTGGCTGACGGCTTCATCCTGCAGACCGCCGACCCGGACATCGCGCGCTGGACCATCGGCGCCGTCCGCTCGGCCGCGGCCGACGCCGGGCGCGATCCGTCGGAGATCACCATGTGCGTGGCCGCGCCGGCCTACGTCGGGGACGACCTGGCGCACCAGCGCGACCAGCTGCGGTGGTTCGGTGGCATGGTGGGCAACCACGTCGCCGACCTGGTGGCCCGGTACGGCGAGGGCGGGCCGGTGCCGCGCGCGCTCACCGAGTACATCCGCGGCCGGGAGGGCTACGACTACGCCCACCACGGCAAGGCGGGCAACCCGTCGACGGACTTCGTGCCCGACGACATCGTCGACCGCTTCTGCCTGCTGGGCCCTGCGACCGCGCACGTGGACCGGCTGGCCGAGCTGAAGGAGATCGGCGTCGACCAGTTCTCCCTGTACCTCATGCACGACCAGAAGGACCAGACGATGGCCGTCTACGGCAAGGAGATCATTTCTTGATTATTTGAAATGCTGTCGAATACTGGAGGCAATTGTTAGCGTCGGGCCCATGCACTTCACGATTCCCTCCAGAGATTTCGCTCTGAGGCGCGTACTGGGCGCGGCATCGGTCGCCGCGCTCGTACTCGCGGCATTGATCGGGTTCGCGACACCGGGCTCGGCGGCGCCCGGTGACACCACGACAGTGTGCGTGTCCACCAGCAACCCGCAAGGCTGGGCCACGGTCAACTACACCTACAGGACAGGGTGCGGCACCTACTCCGGCCCGAACGCGAAGATCATCAAGCAGTTGACCGGCCTGCCCGCCGGGAGCACGGAAGCCGTCTGCATCGGTTCTGGCGTCACGACCGGGTGGGCGATCACCGGCTACACCTACTCTGGATCGTGCTCAGGAAACGGGTACCCGAGCTACAACACGTACTACCTCACCCACCTGGACGGCTTGCCCATCGGATCACAGGTCACCGTCTGCTTCGGCTCGCCGTACCCGAGTGGTTGGGTGAGTACCGGCTCGACCTACCGTGGCGCCTGCAATGGAAACGGCTACCCCGGCGACAACGCTCGTTACCTCACCCGAAACTCCTGAACGATCGACACCGATCCCGCATCCTGGCGCGATGTGACATTCCGCTGAACCCTATTGGCGGAATATCACATCGCGCTGAAAGCAATGCTCAGGAGGCATTGCTGACCGTCGACATGTTTCGCGGATCAGCTGGCTCTCAGCTGGGCGGTCAGCTGGGAGACCCGTTGTGGGCTGACCCCCACCAATACCGCCGCGTCCCGCACCGACATGCCTCGCTCGACGAGCTGCCGGGCCATGGCCGCGGTGCCCGCGCTGGCGCGTGCGCTGAGTTCGTCCGCCTCGGCGCGCAGGTTCCGAAGCTGTGCCGCCTGCTCGTCCAGCGCGGTGTTCCCGGTGCGGTACTCCCACGAGAGGGAAAGATCACCCATCGCCTCGTCCGGCAGATCGACCGCAAGCACGATCACTTCCCGCACCGCCCTGTCCAACGCAGCGAGGGTGCGGGCGAAGGCGTGGGCGCCGGAGAGTTCGGGTGCGTCGGCCAGCCAGGCACCATCCTCGCGGGTCACCACGACGCGGTACGTAGGCCTCGTCATGAGATCAACCATCCCTTCCCGAAGGCCGGTTCAAGGTCCTTCTCGAGGCTGGTCGGCGTCTGCGGCGGCGACGGAGAAGGAGGAAGAGCCAGAGCAGGGCAGCTGCCAGGACGGCCAGCACGGCGATGACCAGCAGCGGGAGGAAGACCGCCACCAGGCTCAGGCCGATGGAGGTGCCGTCCTCGACGGTGGACACCACGGGCGCGCCGACGCCGAGGGTGGATGCGTTGACCACGGGACGTGCGGTGGCCTTTCCGGCGTGCACCAGTCCGGCCACGACGACGCCGAGGACGATGTTGACCCAGGGGTGCTCCGTCATCCAGGTCGAGTTGTCCAGCGCCGCCGCGCCGGTCGTGGCCGCGCTGAGCAGGCCGGCCATGCTGGGTCTGATGAAGGTCTGGATGGCGTCGTTGACCGAGTCGACGGCCGGGATCTTGTCGAGCACGACCTCGGCGAGCAGCAACAGGGCACCGATTCCGATGGCCCACCAGGACTCGATCCACTCGTACGACGCGGGCAGCACGACCAGGTCCGTGTACTTGGCCATCAGCGCGATGAGCAGGAACGGGATGTAGGCGTTCAGTCCGGCCGCCGCGGCGAGTCCCATCCCGGTCAGCGCGGCGATCATCGGCGACCTCCCTCCGTGGCGGCTCGCAGCTCGTCGCCGATCCTGGGCTTCCACGGCCAGTTGGCCGCGTCGTCGGGGCAGCGCAGACCGAGACCCCACACCTGGCGAGCGGCGGCGACGTCACCGCTGCCCGCCAGCGCGCGGCCGTAGTGGTACAGGTCCCTCGCCGATTCCTCGCGGTGCTTGCGGATGAGCAGGTAATGATCCTCGCTCACCGTGCCCAGCCACGCCCAGCCGTAAGCACGGGCCCCCTTTTCGACCCGGGCACCGAGTGAATCTCCCACAAGACCCGGAAGCCGCACCCGGCGCGCAGGACACCGTGTTCACACCATTGGCGACCCGCCCGGCGCCCCTCATGTACTGCCGTTTCACCCCAGCGGTCGACTCGCCGGCCTTCTCCTGTCCGGACTCGTCGAGCGCACCGACCACCAAGTCCCCAGCCTGCTCGCCCAGGTGTTCCGCGGCGAAACCCCGCACCACTGCCATTTCAGCCGCCCGTGTAGCTCAACCAGATTCGACACCGCCAACTCACCCTCTACGATGGCAGCCGCAGCCGCCTCACGGCTTTCTTGCGTCACAACACGATCATCGCGAGGCGGCTGCCCTCATGATCAACAGGACCGCCGGCAACGTCCTCACCAGCCAGGACCACCTAAGTGCGGCTGCCGTACCAGCACAGGCCGATGCCGGCGCTTTCGTGTCCGGCGCTTTCGTGTCCTAGCCGGGCTCAGGACGCCTTGCTGACGGTCGACATGTTGAAGTCGGCCACCCGCAGCGCCGGCATCGCGGTGCGGGTGAAGTACTCGTTGATGTCGCGGCCGAGGCAGCGCTCGGTGCGGCCCACCTCGACGATCCGGTCGAGTAGCTGCACCGGGCTCTCGTTGAACCGGAAGTTGTTCACCGCGCCGACGACCTCGCCGCCCTCCACCAGGTACACGCCGTCCCTGGTCAGGCCGGTGAGCAGCATCGTCTGCAGGTCGACGGGGCGGATGTAGGTCAGGCAGGTCAACAGCAGCCCGCGGTCGGTCGACGCCACCAGGTCCGCCTCGGTCGCGGTGGCGCCGTCCGACTCGAACACCAGGTTGTCCACCATCGGCGCCGGGGTGCCACCGGTGCGGTCGGCCCAGCTCCTGGTGCGCACCAGCTCGGTCAGCACCCCGCCGGTCAGCCATCGGGTCGGCGCCACCGGCAGCCCGTTGTCGAAGACGCTGGCGACGAACGACGTGGCCGCCGCGGTGACGAACGGCGAGCACTGCAGGCCGGGCTCCGTCGGGTCGCTGCGCATCGTGATGGGCAGGTCGGTGAGGCGGTCGCCGATCCGCGAGCCACCACCGGCCCTGGAGAACGCGCCACGACCCTCGTCGTTCTGCCTGGCGTCGGAGGCGAAGACGTACAGCAGCGTCATCAGGTCGGCGACCGCGGCCGGCGGCAGGATCGTCTCGTACCGGCCGGCGTCGAGGTCGATGCGGCGCTCCGCCCACCCCAGCCTCCGCACCAGCCCGGCGTCGAGCGCCGTCACGTCCACGTCGGTGAAGTCGCGGGTGCCGACCCCGACCCACGCCGAGCGGCTGCGGTCGTCCGACTTGGCGCTCAGCTCCACCTGCCCGGTCGGCTGGTCGTGCCGCAGCCGCAGCCCCGTCGAGCTGCCGAGATAGGTGGTCGACGTGACGTGCTCGGCGAAGCCGAACAGCAGCTGCCCGGCGGCGCGCGACCGGGCGAACGCCTCGCCCAGCGCCGGCGCGAACGTCGCGAAGACGTCGACCGAGGTGGTCGCCGGCCCGTCGTCCCAGCCGGCCGAACCGGGGTGGTCGGCGAGCGGCTCGACCAGCGGGGCGGCGTCGTCGGCCGGGCCGCCGTCCCGCGCCGCCCGCTCGGACGCCCTGACCAGGTCCTCCAGGTCGTCGACACCGACGGCGCTGCGCAGGGCGGTGCCGACGGCCGCGCCGGTGGCACCGTTGACCACGCTGACCACCGCCAGCTCCCGCGACCGCATCTCCCCGTTGGTCGTCACGGTGCTGTTGGCCCACCGCAGGTTGGTCTCGCTGTGTTCGATCACCCGCACCACGCAGCCGTCCGCCCTGGACAGCGCCAGCACGCGCTCGACCGTCTCCTGTGGACTGATCGGCCCTGTCACCGGCCGGCCTCCCTTGCCGTGTTGAGGATGTTGATGCCGGTGAACAGCGTGGCCGGGCAGCCGTGGCTCACCGGGGCGCCCTGCCCCGGCTGGCCCTTGCCGCAGTTGAACGAGCCGGACAGCAGGTACGTCTGCGGGCCGCCCAACGCCGCCAGCGACCCCCAGAACTCGGTGGTCGTCGCCTGGTAGGCCACGTCACGCAGCTGGCCGACGATCCGGCCGCCGCGGATCTCGAAGAACCGCTGGCCGGTGAACTGGAAGTTGTAGCGCTGCATGTCGATCGAGAAGGAGTTGTCGCCCACGATGTAGATGCCGCGCTCCACCCCGGAGATCAGACCCTCGGTGGACGGCCCGTCCGGCGCGGCCTTCAGCGACACGTTCGCCATCCGCTGGATCGGGATGTGGCCGGGTGAGTCGGCGTACGCGCAGCCGTTGGAGCGGCCGAGGTCGGAGAGCCGGGCGACCCTGCGGTCGAGCTGGTAGCCGACCAGGACGCCGTCGCGCACGATGTCCCACGACTGGGTCCGCACGCCCTCGTCGTCGTACCCGGTGGTGGCCAGGCCGCCATCGACGGTGCGGTCACCGGTGACGTTCATCAGCTCCGACCCGTACCTCAGGGTGTTCAGCCGGTCGAACGTGGCGAACGACGTGCCGGCGTAGTTGGCCTCGTACCCCAGCGCGCGGTCGAGCTCGGTGGCGTGCCCGACCGACTCGTGGATCGTGAGCCACAGGTTCGTCGGATCGATCACCACGTCGTAGCTGCCAGGCTCGACCGACGGCGCCTTCGCCTTCTCCGCCAACCACTCCGGCAGCTGGGCGAGCTCCGCGTCCCAGTCCCACCCGCCGCCGGTCAGGTGCTCCCAGCCGGCGGCGACCCCGGGCCCGCACGTCCGCATGCTCTCGAACGCGCCGTTCGCCGCGTCGATCGTCACCGCGGTGAGCTCGGGGAACACCCGCACCCGCTGCTGCGTCGTGCGGGTGCCGGCCAGGTCGGCATAGAACTTGTTCTCCCTGCGCAGCCGCAGGAACGCGTCGACGTGGTCGACCCCGTCGGCCGCCAGCAGCCGCTCCGACCACTCGGTGAGCAGGCCCACCCGGTCCGGGTCGGGCACCTCGAACGGATCGACCTCGTACGGGGAGCACCACGTCGCGTCCGGGTACACCGGCTCGTCGGCCAGCTGGACCCGCTCGGAGTTCATCGGGGCGCTCACGCCGGCCACCGCGACCGCCCGCTCGGCGACCCGGCGGACCTCGGCCGGCGTCAGGTCCACCCCGGCGGCGAAGCCCCAGCTGCCATCGACCACGACGCGGACGCCGAAGCCGACCTCCTGCGCGTCGCCGTTGCTGTCCAGGCGCCCGTCGCGCAACCTGAGGTCGACGCCGCGCAACCGTTCCAGCCGGAAGTCGGCGTGTTCGGCGCCCAGCTCCGCGGCCCTGGACAGCGCCACGTCGGCGAGCGCCTGCAGCGGCAGCGCCGTGAAGTCGGGATCGATGTTCGGCACCCGCCCGACGCTACAGGTGATCCCGACGCCCGCCCCACGCCGTTCCCCGTCGCGTCTCCCCTCGCCTCTCGCATCCGTGTTGTCGCTTTCATCGGTACGAAACCGTCAACACGGATGCGAGACGCCGCTGGGGAAAGGGCACCTAGTCAGGGGTGGCGTCCTCGGCGGCGCGGCGGGCGTTCTCGCGCATCTCGAAGATGTCGGTGGCCAGGGTGCCCACCTCGCGGGTCACGTCACGGACCGCAGTGGCCACGATGCCGGCGATCCGGCCGGCCGCCGCCGCTGTCGACTCGGTGACGAACTGCACGGTGTCCTTGCCGATCTCGCCCCTGCTGAGAGCCACGGGATCTCGCCTCGTTCCGGTCATGCCGCGACGGTCCTGGCGTCGGCCGGCGCGGCGGTGTCGGCGGTGGTGTCGACTGTGTTGTCGGCCGAGGGCCCGACGCGCCGGCCGAACCAGCCGTCGGGCAGGGCCAGCGTGCAGAGCTTGCGAAACACGCTACCGAGCTGACGGTGCAGCGGCCCCGTGTTGTAAGGCAGGCCATACCGCTCGCAGATCCGCCGCACGTCGGACGCGATCTCGGCGTAGCGCCGCGCCGGCAGGTCGGGGAAGAGGTGGTGCTCGATCTGGTGCGACAGGTTGCCGGACAACAGGTGGAACAGCGGGCCGCCGGTGATGTTGGCCGAGCCGAGCATCTGCCGGTGGTACCACTGGCCGCGGCTCTCGTTCTCCGACTCCTCCTCGGTGAAGGACTCGACGCCGTCCGGGAAGTGGCCGCAGAAGATGATGGAGAACGCCCATACGTTGCGCACCAGGTTGGCGGTGGCGTTGCCCAGCAGGGTCGGGACGAACAGCGGCCCGGTCAGCGCGGGGAACAGCACGTAGTCCTTGAGCACCTGCTTGCCGGACTTCCGCCAGATGCGACGGCGCACGCCCGCTGTCTCGGCCCACGTCCGCTCGCCACTGAGCAGCTTCTCGGCCTCCAGGTCGTGCAGCGCGACGCCCCACTGGAAGAACAGGGCGAGCGCCACCGCGTACACCGGGTTGCCGAGGTAGTACGGGTGCCACCGTTGCGCCGGGTCGATCCGCAGGACGCCGTACCCGATGTCGCGGTCCTTGCCGTGGATGTTGGTGAACGTGTGGTGGACGTAGTTGTGCGAGTGCCGCCAGTTCCGCGCGGGCGCGGCGGTGTCCCACTCGAACATCGTCGAGTCGAGCGTGGGGTCGCCCATCCAGTCGTACTGGCCGTGCATGACGTTGTGGCCGATCTCCATGTTGTCGAGAATCTTCGACGCGGACAGCGCCGCCACGCCGGCGAGCCAGGCCGGCGGGAAGAAGCCGAGGAACAGCAGGCCGCGGCCCGCCACCTCCAGCCGCCGCTGCAGCGCGACGATGCCGCGGATGTAGTCGGCGTCGGCCTGGCCGAGGTCGTCGACGACGCGTCGGCGCACCGCGTCGAGCTCACGGCCCAGCTCGTCGAACCGGTCGGGCGTCAGTCGGATGGATCCGCTCACAAGTACCTCCTGTGGATAAGTCGTGAGTGGCAATTGGTGTCAGAGCACCAATTGCCACTCACATGGCGACAGCCACGTCCCCTACCGGTACGGACACGCACAGTTGGACGGCGCTGTCGTCGACGGTGGTGACGGCGCCGGTGCGCAGGTCGCGCACCGCCCCGGCCTCGACGCGCCGGCTGCACGACAGGCACACGCCCATCCGGCAGCCGTGCTCCGGCGTCAGGCCGGCGCGCTCGGCCTGCTCCAGCAGGGTGGCGCCGTCGTTGGGGACGGCGCGGCCGGACTCGGTGAAGCGCACCTCGCCGGTGGCGTCCTCGGCGGCGGGCGCGAACCTGGCGAGGGTGAACAGCTCGTGGCGCAACCGGTGGTCGAGGCCGGCAGCCGCGTAGTGCCCACGGACCGCGTCCATCAGCGGGGCGGGGCCGCACAGGTACGTCGAGGCGTCGTGGTGCGACGGGTCGGCCGCCGTCAGGTGTTCCGCGCCGAAGTGCCCGGCGAGGTCCCCGACGTGACCGGCGGCGGTGTAGGCGCGCACCAGCCGCACGTTGCGGTGCCGGGCGGCGAGCCGGGTCAGCTCGTCGCCGTGGATCACGTCCCGCTCGGTCGCGGCGTAGTGCAGCACGGTGATCGGGTCGGCGTGGCCCTCGTCGCACAGCGTGCGCAGCAGGGAGAGCACCGGCGTGATGCCGCTGCCGCCGCTGATCAGCAGCAGCCGCCCCGGCCGCTCGGTCGGCAGCACGAACTCGCCCTCCGCCTGCGACATCGCGAGCACCAGGCCTGGCGCGGCGTGGTCACGCAGGTGTCGGGACACGGAGCCGGCGGCCTTGACGGTGATCTCGATCCGGTCGGCGCGGTGCTGCGACGACGCGATGGAGAAGCACCGGGTGCGGCGCACGCCGTCGATCTCGACGCCGAACCTGGCGTACTGGCCCGCCAGGAAGCCGCGCCAGTTGCCGTTGGGCCGCAGGGTCAGCGTGACGCTGTCGGCGGCGCCGGGTCGCACGGCGACGACCTCGGCACGGACCTCGCGCAGCGACCAGCGCGGATTCACCAGCTCCAGGTAGCGGTCCACGCCGTGCGGTGCGGCGAGCGCCTCCAGCACGGGTGAGCCGAGCAGCCTGCGGATCACGTGGCCTCCCTCCGACCTCCGGTCGCTTCTTCAGTGGACAACTGTTCACCCAAATCAGGAAAGGTCGCAAGCCGAAAGGGTGTGAGCCCGGCGACATCGGTGCACGGCTGTACACTCAGCGACGTGACAGCGGTGTCCGGGCGGCAGGAGCGCAAGCAGCAGACGCGGCAGGCGCTGCTGGACGCGGCCCTGCACCTGCTGGAGACGCGCGGCTTCGACGGGCTGAGCCTGCGGGAGGTCGCCCGCGGCGCCGACATCGTGCCGACCGCGTTCTACCGCCACTTCGCCGACCTCACCGAGCTCGGCCTCGTGCTGGTCGCCGAGTCGTTCGAGACCCTGCGCCGGATGATCCGCTCGGCCAGGTACGACCTCGAGTTCGGCTCGGACGTGATCGACGCGTCGGTGCGGATCCTGGTGCGGCACGTGCACGAGCACCGCGCGCACTTCCACTTCATCGCCCGCGAGCGCTACAGCGGGGTGCCGGCGCTGCGTCAGGCCATCCGCTGGGAGATCGGGCTGTTCGTCCGCGAGCTCGCGACCGACCTCGCCCGCTTCCCCTACCTGAAGGGATGGACGACCGACGACCTACGGATGCTCGCCGAGCTGCTGGTGAACGCCATGGTCCACACCGCGGAGGCGATCCTGGAGACGCCGGCGGACCGCCCCGAGCTGGAGCGGGAGATCGTCCGGACCGCGCGGAACCAGCTGCGGCTCGTCATGACCGGCGTGCCGAACTGGCGAAGCGGCTGACGCACCCGCCGCTGACCGCGGCCCGGGTCAGCTGCGCTCGCGGTGCCACGGCAGGACGGCGGTGCCGCGGTCCAGGTCGATGCCGCCGCGCGGTGGGGCGCCGTCGCGCTGGTCGTCGCGCAGCATCAGCTCGGTGTGCCGCTGGTCGAGCTCCACCCGCTTGCCCGCGTACAGGGTGGCCGACAGCTCGTCGAAGCCGGCGGCCGACACGGTCGCCCGGTCCCGCCGCCACGGCAGCCAGCTGCGGCCGACCCACAGTCCGAATCGCTCCAGCGCGGCCAGCGCTATCAGCAGGGTCACCACCCCTGGCAGCGTCAGCGCGAACAGCATGCCCACCCACACAGCATGCGCCTGTCCGCGCGGGCCGACCAGCCCCCCGCGGCAAAGACTGCGGCATCGATTTCAGCTGAGGTCAGCCAGCGCCGACTCGATGGTGCGGTGGAACGTCGGGTAGGCGTAGATCATCCGGCGCAGGGTGGCGGTCGGCACCTCGGCGTGCACGGCGAGGGCGAGCGCCCCCAGCACCTCCCCGCCGACCGGCCCGGCCGAGGTGGCGCCCACCAGCACGCCGCGGTCGGCGTCCTCGACGAGCTTGACGAAGCCGTCGTTGCCCACCTTGTGGATGAACCCGCGGGTGGAGGACGCCACGGTGGCGGTGCCGACCCGGACGGTGAGGCCGGTCGAGCGGGCCGCGGCCTCGGTGAGCCCGACGGAGCCGATCTCGGGGTCGGTGAACGTCACCCGCGGCATGGCCCGGTAGTCCGCGACCTCCGCGTCGGTCGCGGAGGTCGCG
>Ga0190272_10001775_pt1 | contig 10332 bp, 9 predicted proteins | sample Popmic504T_FD_133746 | JGI IMG/M metagenome (GOLD analysis project Ga0190272, IMG submission 133746) | Populus adjacent soil microbial communities from riparian zone of Shoshone River, Wyoming, USA - 504 T | ecosystem: Environmental > Terrestrial > Soil > Riparian zone | place: USA: Wyoming... | reverse complement strand
CTGCGCGGCGGCGATCTCGACCGCGGCGAGCAGCGCCGTTCCGTGATGGTCGCGCTGGCGCAGAACAATTGCGGCCCGCAGTATCGCCAGGCCGCACGCGCGCCGGGCGGATTCTTCGATCAGCTGTTCGGCCGCGATAGCGAAACGACGCCTTCCGGCGATCTTGCCAATCCGGAAGCGCAGAGCGGGAGTTTCCGCACGGTCTGCGTGCGCACCTGCGACGGATTCTATTTCCCGATTTCGTACGCGACCTCCTCGTCGCGCTTTGCGCAGGACGAGAAGACCTGTCAGCGCATGTGCCCAGCATCGGAAGCGATGTTGTTCTCCTATCGCACCACCGGCGAGGACATCACGCAGGCGACATCGATCAATGGCCAGCCTTACTCGGCGCTGCCGAATGCGCTCAAGTATCGCACCGAATTCAACGCCGCGTGCAGCTGCAAACGGGCAGGCCAGAGCTGGGCCGACGCGCTCGGCAAGGACGAAGCGGTCGAGCCGGGCGATGTCATCGTGACGGAGGAGCGGGCCAAGCAGTTGCAACAGCCGCAGCCCCAGAAGGGTCAAGCGAAGGGTAAGCAGCCCGCGGCGCAGCCGGCGGCCGCATCAACGGGTTCGACGGCGGCCCCGGCTGCCACACCCGCCGCTCCTGCGAGCGCCGAAGGGCCCGCGACGGACAGCAAGAAAGGAATCCGCGCGGTCGGCCCGACGTTCATCGCGCCGGCAACGAAGTAATTTCAAAAATCCATCGCGCCGGTTTTTGTGATGGCGGCGGCGCTGATCGTCGCGTCAGGCTTCGGCAACGGCGTGCCGGGATCGCGGAACTTGTTGACGATCGGATAGCGCCGGTCGCGGCCGAAATTGCGCAGCGTGACTTTCACGCCGGGCGCGGCCTGACGGCGCTTGTATTCGGCGAGGTTGAGCATGCGGTCGACGCGCATCACGGTCTCGCGGTCGAAGCCTTCCGCCACGATGTCGGCGATCGGCGTCTCCCGCTCCACCAACCGCTCGAGAATCGCATCGAGCACGCCGTAGGGCGGCAGCGTGTCCTGGTCGGTCTGGTTCTCGCGCAATTCGGCGGTGGGCGGCTTGGTGATGACCCGGTCCGGAATGACGATGCCGTCCGGCCCGAGCGCGCCGGCAGGCTTCCAGGTGTTGCGCAGCGCGCTCAGGCGAAACACCTGCGTCTTGTAGAGATCCTTGATCGGATTGAAGCCGCCGTTCATATCGCCATAGATCGTCGCGTAGCCGACCGACATTTCCGACTTGTTGCCGGTTGTCACCACCATCACGCCGAATTTGTTGGAGATCGCCATCAGGATGGTGCCGCGCGTGCGCGACTGGAGATTCTCCTCGGTGATGTCGCGATTGGTGCCGGCGAACAGCGGTTTCAACGCCGCCTCGAAGCCTTCGACCGGTGCGGCGATCGGGACGATGTCGTAGCGGATGCCGAGCGCCTTCGCGACCGCGGCGGCGTCCTCCAGCGAGTCCTGCGAGGTGTAACGATAGGGCAACATCACGGCCCGCACGCGGCTCGGCCCGAGCGCGTCGACCGCCATCGCGGCGCATAGCGCGCTGTCGATGCCGCCGGATAGTCCGAACACCACGCCCGGAAAGCCGTTCTTGTTAACGTAATCGCGCAAGCCCAGCACGCAGGCCGCGTAGTCGCCTTCGTCACCCTCCTCGATCTCGGCATTCGGGACCGGCAGGCAGCGCCACGTTCCGTCCTCGCGCACCCATTGCGTAGTGACGACGGTCTCGGCAAACGCCGGAAGCTGAAACGCGGACGAGCGGTCGGCATTCAGTCCGAACGAGGCGCCGTCGAACACCAGTTCGTCCTGCCCGCCGACCATGTTGAGGTAGACGAGCGGCAATCCGCTCTCGACCACGCGCGCGACCGCGATGTTGAGCCGCGTCGCGGTCTTGTCGCGCCAATAAGGCGAGCCGTTCGGCACAAGCAAAATCTCGCCGCCGGTCTCCGCGATGCACTCGACCACGTCCGGGCCCCAGATGTCCTCGCACACCGGCACGCCGATGCGCACGCCCTTGAACACGATCGGACCCGGCATCGGTCCCGGGGAAAACACCCGCTTCTCGTCGAACACGCCATAATTCGGCAGATCGACCTTGTAGCGCGCAGCCGCGACCTTGCCGACTTCGAGCAGCAAATGCGCGTTATAGAGCTTGCCGTCCTCCACCCACGGCGTGCCCACGAGCACGGCCGGGCCGCCGTCGGCGGTCTCGCGCGCGAGTGCCTCGACGGCGGTGCGGCACGCGGCCTGGAATGCCGGCTTGAGCACAAGGTCCTCCGGCGGATAACCGGAGACGAACAGCTCGGTGAAAAGGATGAGATCGGCGCCCTGCGCGGCCGCGGTTTTGCGCGCGGCACGCACCTTCTCGGCATTGCCCGCCACATCGCCGAGGGTCGGGTTGAGCTGCGCGAGCGCGATGGCGAGGCGGTTGGCGGGTGCGGTCATGAACAGGATTTAGCGATGCCGCCGCCGGACGGCAATGCGGATCAGATGAGGCCCAGCCATTCGGCGAGCGCGAGCAGCCATGTGAAGCCCGCGATTGCGAGGGCGACGCCGACCGCGGCCGAACCCATGTCCTTGATGCGGCCGATGTCGGGGTGGTGGGTCGCGGTCACGTGATCGGAGAGCTTTTCGATCGCGGTGTTGAGCAGCTCGACCGCAAGCAGCACCAATATCACGCCGATCAGCGCGAGGCGTTTCCAGGCGAGCGGCGTGATGAGGAACGCGAGCGGGACGCTAAGCGCGAGCGCGACCAGTTCCTCCCGGAACGCGGCTTCGGATCGCGCGGCAGCCTTGAGGCCGGCCCACGAATTCAGCGTGGCGCGCCACATGCGAAGCACGGACAGTCCCCCATCGGCGAAACGGGCGCGGATGCCCGCGCCCGTCCCTCACTCTAGCAAAGATTCGTCCCGTTACTGGAACGAGGTGCGCATTCCGACGCCGCCGCCGTTCGTCTTGATGGCGCCGGTCAGCTTTGCCTCCTTGCCGTCGAAGGAGAACACCTGCAATTCCTTCTCGTGCGTTGCCTGCACCACGATGGTCTTGCCGTCGTTGCTCCACACCGAGCCTTGCGCCCAGGTGCCGATTTTGGCGGTGGTCACCAGCGTGAGCTTAGTGCCGTCGACCTTGAAGATGCGCATCAGGCCGTGGTCGTTGTAGGCCGGATGGTCCTTCTTGCGCGGCGAGCCGTTGTGCAGGATCACGGCGACGTGCGAGCCGTCCGGCGCCATCGAAACGCCCTCGGGCGTCTGGCCGACCGAGATGGCCTCGACGACGCGCATGGTCTTCAGGTCGACCACGTTGATCTGATCCGAGTCGCCCTGCCCGCCGCCCTGGTTGCCGAACACCGCGACGTCGCCCTTCGGGCTGATGACGAGGCTGTATGGCCGGAAGCCGCCGACCATGAAGCGCTTGGTGTCGGTGACGGTGTTGCCGTCGATCGCGAGGAGTGAAATGCGGTGATCACCGTCGCGCGTCACCAGCGCGGACTTGCCGTCCGGGAGGAATGCGACGTGACTTGGACCCGAGGCCTTGTTGCCAAGGTCGATCTTGCCGGCGGGGGTCAGTGTCTTGCCGCTGATCGTGAAGACCGAAAGGCTGCCGTCGTTGCGGTTGGCGGTGATCGCGAGCGTTCCGGCCGGGTTGATCGAGACGCCGGTCACGCCCGCGCCGGCCTGCAGCGTGGCCATCACGGCGGGCGGATTGGCCTTGAGGTCGATCACCGATATCCGGTCGTCGGGCGCGGTTTTCTTCGGGTCTGCTGGATCGACCTTCATGGCGGAGGTCACCAGCGCGAAGCTCTCGTCCTTCGATACCGCGACGCTTTGCGGCACGCCGACCACGCTGCTCGGCGCCTGAACTTCGCCGAGCACCTTCGGCGGCGAAACGCCGATATCGAGGACCGTTACGGTGTCCGGCGGGGGATTGGCCGGCACGGTGTTCGCGCCGTCCACCAGCGCGATCTTGTTGTCATTGGCGGAGACCGCGATCTGCGCGGTCGCGGCAGAGCAGAACATCGGCAGAGCCAGCGCGGACGCAAGCGCCGTACCCCGCATCAAGTCGCGGATCATGTGTCGCCTCCCAGCTCGGATTACGTTATGCGCCGTGCAGCGCGCCGAGTTCGCGCTGCGCGATGAACTAAAGCCCCGCCGCAGCCTGCAGCGGCTTCGCCTTACCTGCCCGTTCGGCCTTGAGCAATTCGGCCAGCAGGAAAGCGAGCTCGATCGCCTGCTCGGCGTTGAGCCGTGGGTCGCACAGCGTGTGATAGCGGTCGTTCAAGTCCTGATCGCTGATCGCGCGCGCGCCGCCGGTGCACTCGGTGACGTCCTTGCCGGTCATTTCGAGATGCACGCCGCCGCCATGCGTACCCTCGGCCGCATGGACGGCGAAGAAGGTCTTCACCTCCTGCAGGATGCGGTCGAACGGCCGCGTCTTGTAGCCGCTCTCGGCCGTGATCGTGTTGCCGTGCATCGGGTCGCACGACCACACCACTGCGCGGCCCTCGCGCTGCACCGCGCGCACCAGCGCCGGCAGGTTGTCGCCCGCCTTGTCGGCGCCGAAGCGGCAGATCAGGGTGAGCCTGCCCGCCTCGTTCTCGGGATTGAGCGCGTCGATCAGCCGGATCAGTTCGTCGGCTTTCAGCGACGGGCCGCATTTGAGCCCGATCGGATTCTTGATGCCGCGGAAGTATTCCACATGCGCGTGGTCCGCCTGGCGTGTGCGGTCGCCGATCCAGACCATATGGCCGGAGGTGCAGTACCAGTCGCCGGTGGTGGAATCCTGCCGCGTCATCGCCTGCTCGAAGCCGAGCAGGAGCGCCTCGTGGCTCGTGTAGACATCCGTGCCGCGCAGTTCGGGGTGGTCTTCCAGATCGAGCCCGCACGCCTGCATGAAGTTTAGCGTCTCGGTGATGCGGTCGGCGACTTCCCGATAGCGGTCCATCGCCTTCGGATCTTTGACAAAACCAAGCATCCATTGGTGGACACGGCCGAGACTCGCATATCCGCCATGCGCGAAGGCGCGCAGCAGGTTCAAGGTGGCGGCGGACTGGTGATACGCCTCGATCAGCCGTTGCGGGTCGGGCGTGCGCGCGGCCGCGGTGAACTCGGCGCCGTTGACGATGTCGCCGCGATAGCTCGGCAGCTCGATGCCGTTTTTCTTTTCGGTCGGCGACGAGCGGGGCTTGGCGAACTGGCCGGCGATGCGGCCGACCTTCACCACCGGCGAGGCGGCCGCGAAGGTGAGCACCACCGCCATCTGCAGGAAGACACGGAAGAAGTCGCGGATCGAGTTCGCGCTGTGATCCTCGAAGCTCTCGGCGCAGTCGCCGCCTTGCAGCAGGAAAGCCTCGCCGGCAGCGACCCGCGCGAGCGACTTCTTCAGGTTGCGCGCCTCGCCGGCAAAAACCAGCGGCGGAAACGACGCGAGTTTGGCCTCCACGGCCGCAAGCGTTGCGGCGTCCGGGTACTCGGGCAACTGGGCGACGGGCTTTCCACGCCAGCTGTCGGGGGTCCAACGCTCGGGCATGACGCATAACTCCTTGCAATTGCCCGGGTTTATACACCAGAAACGTGCCCTGTCATCCCGGAAGCGCGCAAGCGGCTATCGGGACGCCATCCAGCAACTGAGTTCCATGCCCCTTCATCCAGCCTACGCCCAGGTCTCAGCGCTGCTCGCCGCGGTCTTCATCCTGATCGCCGGCAACGGGCTGGCCAATACGCTGATCCCGCTGAGCGCAACCGCGGCGTCGTTTCCGCCACTCTCGATCGGGTTGATCGGCTCGGCCTATTTCGGCGGCATGCTGATCGGTTGCCTGGCGGCGCCGCGCATCATCGCGCGCGCGGGGCACATCCGGGCATTTTCGGCGTTTGTCGCGATCAGCGCGGTCGCAACGCTCGCGCATCCGATCTTTGTCGAGCCGGCGGCCTGGGCGGCGATCCGCGCGGTCACGGGTTTCTGTTTTGCCGGGCTCTACGCCGCGATCGAGAGCTGGATGCACGACAAGGCCGACAACGTGGTGCGCGGCCGCGTGCTCGCGCTCTACCAGATCGTCCACTACGCGGGCAGCGCGACCGGCCAGCAGGCGATCCGGTTCATCTCGACCACCTCGTTTGTGTCGTTCTCGATCGTCGCGTCGGCGCTCGCGCTGTCGGTGCTCCCCCTCGCCTATACTCGCAGCGATCCGCCAGAGCCGCCGCCGGTGCCGCGGCTGCGGCTCGGCTGGCTGTTTCGCATCTCGCCGGTCGGAGTCGTCGGCGCGCTGGTCTCGGGCATCGCGAACGGCACGTTCTGGTCGCTCGCGCCGGTGTTCGCTGAGCGCAGCGGGCTCTCCGCGGGAGGCGTTGCCAGCTTCATCACCGCGGCGATCGTCGGGGCGGCGCTGGTGCAATGGCCGGTCGGACGGCTCGCCGATCATCGCGACCGCCGTCACATCATGCTGGTCGCCGTCGCGGTCGCGATCGCGGCTCAGGGCGCCCTCGTGTGGTTCGCCAAGAGCGAGGCATGGGTGCTGATCGCGCTCGCGGCCGCCGTCGGCGCGTCGTCCCTGATGCTCTACCCGCTCGCTTCAAGCCACGCGCAGGACCTCGGCGGACGCGAGAACGCGGTGGAGGTTTCCACCGGATTGCTGCTTGCCTACACGATCGGGGCGATCGTCGGCCCGACAACGGCCGCCTGGATGATGGGCTGGATCGGCCCGCAGGCGCTGTTCATCCATAACGGCGCATTCCATATCGCATTCATCGTCTTCATCGTCTGGCGCCTGTGGCAGCGCCCGCCGCGCCATGAGGCGAAACCGTGAGCGAGGTCCTGATCCAGGACACCAGCATCGCGGCGCGCGACGGCTTCGCGCTCGCCGCGACCGTGTTCACGCCGGCCGCGACCCCCTCGCGCGCGGTGCTGATCAACTCGGCGACCGCCGTGCCGCGCAAGATCTATCGCGGCTTTGCGGCCTATCTCGCCGAGCAGGGCTGCGCGGTTGTCACCTACGACTATCGCGGGATCGGCGGCTCGCGCCCGGCTTCGCTGCGCGGCTTTGCGGTACGCATGCGCGACTGGGCGGCGCTGGATGTCACGGCGGCGATCGATCACATGCGCGGCGTCTGGCCGAACCTGCCGCTCGCCGCGGTTGGGCATTCATTCGGCGGGCAGGCACTCGGACTTGCGCCGAACAACCGCGAAATCTCGCGCGCGCTGTTCGTCGCCGCGCAGGCCGGCTACTGGCGCCTGTTCCGCGCGCCGGAGAAATATCGCGTCTACGCGATGCTGCGCCTGATCGGCGCGCCGATCGCGCGCGTGCTCGGTTACGTGCCGGGTAAATTCGGGATCGGCGAAGACCTGCCGCGCGACGTCTTTCTCGAATGGACCGATTGGGTGATGAAGCCGCGCTATTTCTTTGACGACGTTACACTTCAGGCTCTGGAGAATTTCCCGAAATATCGCGGCGCACTGCGCGCGATCTGCCTGACCGACGATCCGTGGGCGACACCGCCGGCGGTCGATCTCCTTTGCTCCGGCTTCACCGGCACCGTGCCCGAGCGCGTTGACGTCCGCCCCGGCGATGCCGGGGCGGCCAAGATCGGTCATTTCGGTTTCTTCCGCCCCGAGCATCGCGACACGCTGTGGCGCGATGCGGCGGAATGGCTGGCGCGCTAAGGGCTTACTTCTTCTGCGGCCCGTAGCCCTGGCACTTCCATGCCAGGCAGCCGCCGCACCCGCTCTTCTTGGTGCAGACCGCCTTCAGGAAGAAGTTGCAGTCAGGCTGCGGCTTGGAGATGCAAATGCCGATGCCGCCGCCCCTCTTCTTCATTTCGGCCGACGCATCGCTGAAAGCAGCAGATACCGCAAGACACGCGGCCACGCTGAGCGCGCCGACAAGCAAACTCCGTGCGGTCATGAAGTCCTCCCCCCAAATTCGCCCGTTCTCAAGCGGCCGGACGTGGAAGGCATCTTTCGTTGCATCCGGCAAATAGTCAACCAGACGGATTTGGGCGCCCTACTCCGCCGCTTCGCGGACGTAGCTCGCCGTCATGGTGCGCATCGTGACGAGCTCTTCGCCGACGGTCGGATGCACCGCAACGGTCGCATCGAAGTCGGCCTTGGTGGCGCCCATCTTGATCGCGACGCCGAGCGCCTGGATGATCTCGCCGGCATCCGGCCCGACGATGTGGCAGCCGACCACGCGATCGGTCGCGCCATCGACAACCAGCTTCATCAGCATCCGGGCTTCGCTGCCGACGAAGACGGTCTTCATCGGCCGGAACGTCGTCTTGAAGATCTCGACCGTGTGGAATTGCTCGCGCGCCTGCGTCTCGGTCAGCCCGATGACGCCGACCTCCGGCTCGGAGAACACGGCCGTCGGCACGTAAGCATGGTCGACCGCGGTCAGCTTGCCGCCGAATACCGTGTCGGCAAAGGCGTGGCCCTCGCGAATCGCAATCGGCGTCAACGCGAGGCGGTCGGTCACGTCGCCGACGGCGTAGATGTGCGGCACCGAGGTGCGCGAGAACTGGTCGACCTCGATTGCGCCTTTGTCGTTGAGCCGCACGCCCGCGGCCTCAAGCCCGAGACCCGCAACATTCGGCCGCCGTCCGGTCGCGAACATCACCTTGTCGACGACGATATCGTCATGGTCCGACAATTCGACACACAGCCCGTGATCGACCTTCTCGACGGCCTCCACGATGCGCTTGCAGATGACGCGGATGCCGCGGCGCTCCATTTCGGTGCGCAGATGCTGGCGCACGTCATCGTCGAATCCGCGCAGGATATTCTCGCCGCGATAGACCAGCGTCACCTCCGAGCCGAGGCCGGCGAAGATGCAGGCGAACTCGACCGCAATATAGCCGCCACCCTGGATCAGGATGCGCTTCGGCAGCTCGGTCAGATGAAACGCTTCGTTCGACGAGATGACATGCTCGATGCCGGCGATACCGGTCCCCATGCCGGGCCATGCGCCGGTCGCGATCAGGATGTGCTTGGCGCGCACGCGGCGGTCGTCGGCGAGCAGCCGGACGGTGTGAGCGTCTTCCAGCACCGCGCGCGTCGTGAGAATAGAGACATTGGCGCGATTGAGGTTCGCCGTGTAGGCGGCTTCCAGGCGCGCGATCTCCCGGTCCTTGTTGGCGATCAGAGTTGGCCAGTCGAACGAGGGCTCGCCCAGGGTCCAGCCATAGCCCGCCGCATCGTCGAACGCGTGCGCGAAGCGCGACGCATAGACCAGAAGCTTCTTCGGCACGCAGCCGCGAATAACGCAGGTGCCGCCGACGCGATATTCCTCGGCCAGCATCACGCGCGCGCCGTGCAGGCCCGCGATCCGCGCCGCGCGCACGCCGCCCGAGCCGCCGCCAATGACGAAGAGATCGGTGTCGTAATCGGCCATGAATGCCAGCGTTAAAGGTTGTGGCCCTTTTTCTTCATTTCGGCGCGGAAACGGCTCATCACTTCCTCGCCGACCCGCGGCGCCCATTGCTGGACGTAGTTGAAGGCTTCGTCGAGCACCAGCGGTTCCTGCACGATCATCTTCTTGCCGAGCGGCGACTTGTAGAACGTCGCCATTTCCTTGAGTTCCTGCTCGCTGAAGCGCGCAGCGTAGAGCTTCGCGGTCTGAGCGAGCAGCTCGTCGCGTCGCGGCGCGAACTCGTTGCGTAGTTGGGTCCCGACGTCGTTGAGATCCTTGGCAAGCTGCGGATTGGTCTGCAGCAACGCGCCCTTGGTCTGCTCGATAATGTTGACGATGACTGGATCGAACATGGCGCTGCCGCCCTTGACCTCGACCACTTCGCGCGCAGTAGCAACCGACGCGGCCGACGGTGCCGGCTGGGCGAGCGTCACGCCGGCGAACAGGTGGCAGGCAAGCGCGACCGCAGGAGCGATGCGGGCGAAAGATCTGGCGTTCATAGGTCGATCCTTTCGTTTTATCACGGCCGCTCGACGATACGCCGGCCTTCCGGCCCGGCGATCACGGCCACATGGGCGAGCCCGATGAAAAGCCCGTGTTCAACAACCCCCGGAATAGCCGCCAAACGCTCCGCAAGCGAGCCCGGATCGGCGATCCTTTGCAGCGCAGCATCGAGGATGAAATGACCGCCGTCCGTGACGAAAGCATGGCCGGCCTTGTCGCGGCGCAGCGTCAGCGGCCCGGGACTGCCCGCCGCGGCGTTCGCGGCTTCGACCGCGCGTTTGGTCGCCGCAAGGCCGAACGGCACCACCTCGATCGGCAGCGGAAACTGGCCGAGCATCGCGACCCATTTCGACTCGTCGGCGATCACCAGCATTCGCCTGGAAGCGGCAGCGACGATCTTTT
>Ga0190272_10001774_pt1 | contig 10333 bp, 11 predicted proteins | sample Popmic504T_FD_133746 | JGI IMG/M metagenome (GOLD analysis project Ga0190272, IMG submission 133746) | Populus adjacent soil microbial communities from riparian zone of Shoshone River, Wyoming, USA - 504 T | ecosystem: Environmental > Terrestrial > Soil > Riparian zone | place: USA: Wyoming... | reverse complement strand
TGTAGGCGTACATCGGTGATTTCTGCAGCATCGAACCCTCCTTGAATAGCGCGGCGCTCGGCCACAGCGGCAAGGCATGCAAGAAAGAATCCCGCCGGGAATCCAGTAAAGTCACGAGGGTCGCAACCCCGCACAAGGCACGCGCCTTGCATAATGTTCGCCTTCAAATCTCGGGAGCCCCCGGAATGCCCGCCGCCGCCTTCATCCGCCGCACCGGCTTTGCCCTCCTTCTGGCCGCGTTCAGCGCGCTCGCCCTCGCGCAGACCCAGAAGGGGACTTCGACCTACGAGCCCGCGGTCGGACAGGAGGGGAAGGACGTAGTCTGGGTGCCGACCCCGCAAGCCCTGGTCGACAAGATGCTCGACATGGCCAAGGTGACCCCGAGCGACTATGTCATCGACCTCGGTTCCGGCGACGGCCGCACCGTCATCACGGCCGCAAAGCGCGGTGTGCGCGCCCTCGGCATCGAATACAACCCCGACATGGTCGAGCTCTCGAAGCGAAATGCCGAGCAGGCAGGCGTCACCGGCCGCACCACGTTCATGAAGGCGGACCTCTTCGAGAGCGATTTCTCCAAAGCGACCGTGATCACCATGTTCCTGCTGCCGGACATCAACCTGAAGCTGCGCCCGAAGATCCTCGGCCTGAAGCCCGGCACGCGCATCGTTTCCAACACCTTCACCATGGGCGATTGGGAAGCCGACGAAACCGCCACCGTGGAGAAGGACTGCAACGGCTCCTGGTGCACCGCCCTTCTCTGGATCGTCCCGGCCAAAGTCGGCGGCACCTACAAGGTCCCACAGGGCGAGCTCACGCTCAAGCAGCAGTTCCAGACCCTGAGCGGCAGCCTGCGCACCGAAGGCAAGACGTTCGCCCTCAAGGGCAAGGTGAAAGGCGAGGAGATCGCCTTCACGGCAGGCGGCCGCGACTACCGCGGCAAGCTCAACGGCAAGAGCCTCGAGCTGAACTGAGCCAGCTCGGCCTCAGGCAGCCGCTGGCACCGGCTCGCCGGCGACCTTGGGCTCGCGCGGCGTACGGTCGTCCATCAGCCACTGCAGCGTGAAGGCGGCAAGACCGATCACGATAAGCGCGCCCCAGCCGAAGTTGTAGTTGCCGGTGAGATCGAACACCACGCCGCCCATCCAGGCGCCGAAGAACGAGCCCACCTGGTGGCTGAGGAACACCACGCCGTAGAGCGTGTTGAAGTGCGTCAGGCCGAACACCCGGCCGATGATCCCGGTGACGAGCGGCGCGACCCCGAGCCAGAGGAATCCCATCGCCGCGGCGAACACCAGCGTAGACGCGGCGCTGATCGGCACCAGGAGGAAAAGGGCGATGAACAGCGTGCGCAGCAGGTAAATCAGCGCCAGCAGGCGCTTCTGACTGTAGCGGGCGCCGAGCAGACCGAACATGTAGGTGCCCACCGTGTTGAACAGGCCGATCAGCGCGAGCGCGCTCGCGCCCACGCCTGGCGCCACGCCGCAGATCTGCAGGTACGCCGGCAGATGCGTGGTAATGAAGACGAGCTGGAAGCCGCAGGCGAAGAACGCGAGCGTCATGAACATGAAGCCGCGGTGCGCGAGCGCCTCGCGCAGCGCTTCCCCGAGCTTGAGTTTCGATTCGGCTGCAGACGTACCGGGAAGACCCTGCTCGCGGATCGGCAGCGAAAGCAGCGCCATGGAAGCCGCGAGGGCCGCGAACGCCACCATGGCCGTCCTCCAGCCGAAGCCGTCGATCAGGTACTGGCCAAGGGGAGCGATCACCAGCGTGCCGAGCGAGCCCGCGGCGGCCACAAGGCCGATGGTCTGGCTGCGCTTCTCGGGCGGCGTGGCGCGTGAGACCGTGCCGATGAGTATGCCGAAGCCGGTGCCGGCCGTGCCGATGCCGGCGAGGAAGCCCGCCACCTCGAGCGCGCCGGGGAACGCCCTGGAGAACATCATCAGCAGCAGGCCCGCGGCGTACGTCAGCGCCGTGGCGACGAGCACCGGTCGCGGGCCGTAGCGATCGGCGAGCGCGCCGACGAACGGCTGCGACAGGCCCCAGACGATGTTCTGCAGGGCGATCGAGAAGCCGAAAGTCGCCGCCGAGATGCCCAGGTCGAGGCCCATCGGCCGCATGAAAAGGCCCAGGCTCTGGCGCAGCCCCATGCAAATGGAAATGATGACGCCGCTCAGGATGAGCAGCACAAGCATCTGACGCTTACGGTCGGAGACGGCCATGTAGTCGGAAATGCGGCTGTAAAGAGGTCGGTCTACCCTTCATCGTGTGCCCGTGCGCAGGTCGGTGTTACAAATGCAATTCACTTAAAGGAGCCAACCCGATGAGGAAAAAACCCGCCCGCAGGAAAGCGCCGGCGAAGAAAACCGCGGCGTCGAGGAAGAAGGTGCATTTCATCCCCGCCGGATACCACTCGGTGACGCCTTATCTCGCCTGCCGGGAAGCGGCGCGCGCGATCGAGTTCTACCAGAAGGCCTTCGGCGCCGTCGAGATCATGCGCATGCCCGCGCCCGGCGGCAAGATCGGCCACGCCGAGGTGAGGATCGGCGATTCGCGCGTCATGCTGACCGACGAATATCCCGAGTTGAACTTCCTGGGCCCGCAGGCGCGCGGCGGGACGAGCGTCCACATCCATGTCTACGTCAAGGACGTCGACGCGATGATCGCGCGCGCCGTGGCCGCGGGGGCGAAGCTGATCCGCGAGGTGAAGGACCAGTTCTACGGCGACCGCACCGGCTCGCTCGAGGACCCGTTCGGGCATGTCTGGCACCTCGCCACGCACAAGGAGGACCTGTCCAAGACCGAGATGCGCAAGCGCGCCGAGAAGGCGATGAAGGAGATGGGCTCATCGTAGAGCGATGGTCGTCGCGGGCGTCCCCACGGGAGCGGCCCTACGCGAAGCGGCGCTTGTAGACCGCGAGCAGCCCTCTCGCTACAGGCACCGCCACCGCGAGCAGCGCCGCGATCGTGAGGACCGCGGCAATGGGGCGCAGGAAGAAGATCCCCAGTCCGGCGTCGGAAATGATCAGCGACTGGCGCAGCGCCCGCTCCGCCAGCGGCCCGAGCACCAGCGCGAGCACGAGCGCCGCGGGCGAGTAGCCGAGCTTTTTCATGAAGTACCCGATGACGCCGAAGACGAGCATCTGCCCGACGTCCCAGACGTTGTTCTTCAGCGAATACGCGCCGGTGATGCAGAAGACGACGATGAGTGGCATGAGGATGCTGTAGGGCACGCGCAACGCCCGCACGAACAGCGGGATAAAGGCGGTGCTGAGAATCAGCAGCAGGACGTTGGCGATGTACTGCGAGGCGATGAGCCCCCAGACGAACTCGGGGTTCTTCTCGAACAGCATCGGTCCGGGGCGCAGGCCCCACATCATCAGGCCGCCGAGCATGATGGCGGTGGTCGCCGAGCCCGGAATGCCGAGCGTGAGCATGGGAACCATGGCCGCGGTGGCAGCGGCATTGTTCGCCGACTCGGGGCCCGCCACGCCCTCGATCGCGCCGTGCCCGAACTCCTCCGGGTGGCGCGACACCTTCTTCTCCACCGTGTACGCAAGGAACGCGGCGACGGTGGGGCCCGCGCCCGGCAGCACGCCGACGGCGAATCCGAGCACCGTGCCGCGCACGATGGCCCAGCGCGAGCGCACCCAGTCCGCCATGCCCGGGAGTACGTCCCTCAGCGAAAGCCGGGTCTTCGCCATCTGCGTCTTGCCGGTCTGCTCCGCGCCGGCGAGGACTTCGCCGAGGCCGAACAGCCCGATCGCCACCGGCAGGAAATCGACCCCGTCCATCATCTCCGCAATGCCGAACCCGTAGCGCGCATCGCCCGAGATGATGTCGAAGCCGACCATTGCGAGCATCAGCCCCATCATCATGCTGATGTAGGCCTTGAGCGGGTCGTCTCCCGCGAGCAAAGTGACGGTGGTGAGGCCGAGCAGCATCAGCGCGAAGGTCTCGGGCGGCCCGAAGGAAAGCGCCCAGCGCGCGAGCAGCGGCGACACCAGCATCAGCAGCACCACGCCGACGGTGCCGGCGATGAACGAGCCGATGGCGGCGATGCCCAGCGCGGTCCCCGCGCGCCCCTGCAGCGCCATCTGGTAGCCGTCAAGGCAGGTCACGACGGAAGCCGATTCGCCCGGCGTGTTGATCAGCACCGCGGTGATCGTGCCGCCGTACATCGTGCCGGCATAGAGCGCGGCCAGCATGATGATCCCCGAGGTCGGATCCATGCCGAAGGTGAGCGGCAGGAGCATCGCCACCCCGGAGGGCGGCCCGACGCCGGGCAGCGCGCCGATGAGGATGCCGACCAGCACGCCCGCGACCGCCATCATGACGTTGAAAGGCGTCAGCGCGATGGAGAACCCCAGGGAGAGGTTATTCAGAAAATCCAAAGCATTCCCTCGGAAATCCAGAATTTCCCTTCGGGAAAGGGCACCCGCAGCCAGTGGGCGAAGACGAGGTAGTTGAAGCCGGCCGCGGCCGCGGCAATCGCGAGCGTCAGCCACCACGGGTGGCGCCCGAGATAGCGCATCAGCACCACCAGGTAAAGCGCGGTCCCGAGAATCATGCCGACGACCTTCAGCAGCGCGACGAATACGGCGGTCACGCCGAGCACCACCAGCATGCGCCTGAGCCCCTCGCCGCGGGGCATCCAGTCGCTTCGAAGCTCTGGTTTTTGAAAATTCTTGAAGAACATCATGAGCGCCAGCAGCGCCATGACGACGCCGAGCCAGAACGGCAGGAAAGCGGAGCCCGGCCCGCCCGAGCCCCACCAGGAGTAGTACTTCAGCGCCCCGGCCGAGAACGCGATCGCGAAGGCGAGCAGCAGGACCGCAGTGATGCGGTCGGCGCTACGCACCGGCTACTTCGAAGATGCTCTCAAGCCCTTCAGCGCCTCTTCATACTTGGTGTGCAGGCTGTCGAGGTACTTGTTCGCCTCCTCGCCGGTCCACTGGGTCGGCGTGAGCAGGTTGCGCTTGATGTAGGTGTCCTGCCACTTCTTCGTCTCGGTGACCTTCTTCAGCGTGTCCTGCCACCATTTCACCGCCTCGGGCGCCATGTTGGCCGGCCCGATCACGCCGCGCATCTGCTCCCAGTAGAACTCGTAGCCCTTCTCGGCGAAGGTCGGCACGTCGGGCGCGTCGGTGAGGCGCTTCTTCGCCGCGACCGCCAGGTTCTTCGCCTTGCCGGCCTCGGTCTGCGCCACGATCTCGTTCGGGTTCTCGACCGCGGCGTCGATGTGGCCGCCCATCAGCGCGGTGGTGACCTCGCCGCCCGAGTTGAACGGCACGTACTTCACCTGGATCTTCGCCGCCTTCTCGAACAGGTAGGTGAAGATGTGGTCCTCGGTGAGGGTGGCGGTGCCGCCCACCGTGAGCCCGCCCGGCTTGGCGCGCGCCGCCTTCACGAAATCTTCGAGCGTCTTGTACGGCGACTCGCTGCGCACCGAGAGCATCAGCTCGTCGATCGCCACGATCATCAGGATGGTCATCACGTCGCGGTGGTTGCCCGGCAGCCGCCCTTCGATCTTGCCCGAGACGATCATCGGCGTCGCGCCGGCGATCACGTGCGGGTCGCCCTTCTTGTTGATCAGGTAGTTGAAGCCGACCGCGCCGCTGCCCCCAGCGCGGTTGTTCACGTTGAACGGCACCGGGGACCACTTGTTCTCGTCGATGATGCCGGTGATCATGCGCATCAGGTTGTCGGTGCCGCCGCCGGGCGCGTAGGGAACGACGACTTCCACGGTGCGCGACGGATATTTCGCTTGCGGAAAACCGAGCGGCGAAGCCGCCAGCAGCGCAACGGCCAACAGGAATCTGAGCATCGCATTCTCCTCCTCGAGAATGACGCGATGGTACCATCGCCTCACAAATGAATACCCAGACGGCAGAAGAAGTCCTCGTCTCCCGCGACGGCCCGATCGTCACGCTGACCTTCAACCGCCCCGAGGCGCGCAACGCCATGACCTGGGGCATGTACGAGAAGCTCTACCAGACCTGCGAGGAAGTGGACGCCGACGACTCGATCCGCGTCCTCGTCCTCAAGGGCGCCGGCGGCAAGGCGTTTGTCGCGGGGACCGACATCAGCCAGTTCACCCAGTTCAACGGCGCCGAGGATGGCCTCAAGTACGAGAAGGACAGCGACAAGCGCTCCGGCCGCATCGCGCGCGTCACCAAGCCCGTTATCGTGCAGATCGAGGGCGTCGCGGTCGGCGGCGGCTTCGGCATCGCCGCCGGCGCGGACATCCGCATCGGCACGCCCGAGTCCCGCTTCGGCCTGCCGATGGCTCGCACGCTCGGCAACTGCCTCTCGATGAAGAACTACGCGATCTTCATGGACCTCGTCGGCCCGTCGCGCCTGAAGGAGATGCTCTTCACCGCGCGCCTGCTCAGCGCCGAGGAGGCGCTCGCCGCCGGCTTCCTCCACCAGATCGTCCCCGCCGGCGAGATCGAGGCCAGGGTGAAGGAAATCGCCGGCAAGGTCGCCTCGCACGCGCCCATCACGCTCTGGGTCACCAAGGAAGCGATCCGCCGCCTGCAGGCCGCGCGCCCCCTGCCCGACGGCGACGACCTGGTCGCCAAGACCTACGGCAGCGCCGACTTCCGCGAGGGCGTTCGCGCCTTCGTCGAAAAGCGCTCGCCGCGCTGGACCGGCAAATAGGTTTTTTCCATTCGGGGAGGAAGTCGATGATCCGCAGACTGCTGTTCGCCGCGCTCGCCCTTTTCGCCGCATCGGCTTTCGCGCAGACCAAGATCAACCTGGGCTACACGCAGGCGAATGCGTTCATGGCGGCGTTCGTCGCCAAGGACCAGGGTTTCTTCGCCAAGCGCGGGCTCGACGTGAACGTGCAGATCGTGCCGCAGGGATCGACCATCGCGAGCGCGATGGCGGGCGGAACGCTCAACGCCGGAACACTGACGCCGCCCGCCTTCCTGCTCGCGGTCGAGGGCGGCATCGACGCGCAGATTGTGGCCGCGGCGACGCACCAGGCGAAGTCCAACCCGACCATCGGCATGATGGCGCGCGAAGGCTCGAACATCCGCGGCGCCGCCGACATGCGCGGCAAGCGCATCGGCGTGCCGGGCCTCAATGGCGGCAATCACATCGTGGCGATGAAGTGGCTGCAAAACAACGGCGTCGAGCCGAAACAGGTCACCTTCGTCGAGACGTCGTTCCCGCAGATGGGCGATTTGCTCAAGGGCGGGCAGGTCGACGTGGTCGTGCCGGTCGAGCCTTTCATCACGCGCATCCAGCAGACGAAGGCAGGCTACCTCGTGACGGTGCCGACGATCGTGGATTCGTTCCTCGAGTCGTTCTACATCATGAACCGCGAGTTCATCCAGAAGAACCCGAAAGCGGCGCGCGACTTCCGCGAGGCGATCCGCGAAGCGGTGGACTGGATGAAGAGCAACGAGGCCGAGGCGCGCAAGACGCAGATCACCTACCTCAAGCTGCCGGAGGCGGCGGCGGCGACGATCAAGCTGCCGACCTTCGCGGTCGACGTGAAGCCCGAAGACATGCAGTTCTGGATCGATCTGCTCAAGAACTTCGGCGTCACCAAAGGCACCGCGACCGCGCAACAGGTCATCTTCCAGTAAGTGCTCGAGGCCCAGCGCCTCAGCGTTTCATTTGGCGCGCAGCGCCACGTCCTGCGCGACATCGACTTCACGGTCGCCGAGCACGAGTTCGTCTGCCTGGTGGGGCCTTCGGGCTGCGGCAAGACCACGCTCCTGCGCGCCCTGGCGGGTCTCACCCCAATTTCTAACGGGGCAGCCCGGTTCAAAGGCGAGCCGGTGCTGGGCCCGCAGACCCAGCTCGCGATCGTGTTCCAGGACTACGGCCGCGCGCTCCTTCCCTGGCGCACGGTGGCCGGCAACATCGCGCTGGCGCTCGAGGCGCGCGGCATCCCGGCTGCCGAGCACGCCCACCGGATTCTTCCGTTACTCAAGAAATTCAACCTGGCCGACCACGCCGCGAAATTCCCGGCGCAGCTCTCCGGCGGCATGCAGCAGCGCGTGCAGATCGCGCGCTGCCTCGCGCAGGAGCCCGAAGTACTGCTGATGGACGAGCCCTTCGGCTCGCTCGACGCGATTACGCGCCAGGAGCTGCAGGACGAAGTCGCGCGCCTAGCGAAAGACGAGCGCCGCACGGTGGTGTTCGTGACCCACGACCTCGAGGAGGCGATCTACCTCGGCGACCGCGTCATCGCGCTCGCCGCGAATCCCGGGCGCATCGCCGAGATCGTGGACGTCGAGCTGCCGCGCCCGCGCCAGCAGCTCGGCACGCGCGAGGACCCGCGCTTCCTGCAGTATCGGCACCGGCTCTACAAGCACCTCGCGCACTGAGATGGGCAGCGTTGTCCCTCTTTCGGTTCTCGCGCTCTGGGAAATCCTCTCCCGCATCGGCCTGCTGTCCGAGGACGGCTTTTCGCGCCCCACCGCCTTCCTCGCCGCAGGCGCAAAGGCGCTCGCCGACGGCACGCTGTTAGAGCAGACCGCGCAAACCTTCTCCGCCGCCGCCCAGGCCCTTCTCATGTCATCCATCCTGGGAATTGGCATCGGCGCCATCCTCGGCCTCTTCCGCCCGCTGGAGCGCGCCGCGCAGCTCACCGTCGATGCGCTGCGACCGATCCCGTCGGTGGCGCTGATCCCGCTCTCGCTCCTCATCTTCGGCTTCAGCCGCAACATGAGCGCGGCGGTCGCCGCCTTCGCCTGCTTCTGGCCGATCCTGATCGTGACCACCTCGGCGGTGCGCGGCATCGACCCGCGCCTCACCGAGGTCGGGCGGATGCTTGGTTTCTCCTTACTTCATCGCATTCTCAAACTCGCTTTGCCTGCGGCCATCCCGGGGATCATGGTCGGCATCCGCGTCGCCGCGGGCATCGCCATCGTGGTGACGGTGACCACCGAGATCGTCAGCAACCCGCGCGGGCTCGGCCACGGCATGAACCTCGCCGCGCAGTCGCTGCAGGCCGACCTGATGTGGGCGACGCTGCTCTGGGTCGGCGTCGTCGGCTGGCTCGTGAACTGGGGCCTCGAGCGCCTGGAGCGCCGCTGGCTCTACCTGCGATGAAGAAATTCTTCTGGCCGCTCGCGAGCCTCGCCTTCTTCGCCGCGACACTCATCGCGTGGAAGCTCGCCGCCGACGCGAGGCTCATCAACCCGCTGTGGTTCCCCGGCCCCGACCGCGCCTTCGCCAAGCTCTGGGAGTGGATCGCGACCGGCGCGCTGTGGGAGCCGCTCGGCAAGACGGTGTGGCGCATGTTCGCCGGGTGGCTCGCCGCGTGCGTGGTCGGCGTCGCGCTCGGCGCCGCTATCGCTTCATCCTCGATTACCAGAAAACTCTTTCAGCCGAGCGCGGAATTCCTCCGTCCGCTGCCCGCCTCGGCGGTGCTGCCGCCCGCGATTCTCATCCTCGGCCTGTCCGATGCGATGATCGTGTTCGTAGTCGCCTTCGGCTGCGTCTGGCCGATCCTGCTCGGCGCGATCCACGGCTTCCGCGCGCTCGACCCGCGGCTGCTGGAAGTTTCAAAATTATTGAACTTCAGTTCGCGGGCGCGGGTACTGAAATTCCAGCTGCCGAGCGCGCTGCCCGATATCTTCGCCGGCATGCGCGTCTCGATCGCGATCGCGCTCATCGTCACGGTCGCCTCCGAGATGCTGTCGTCGCAGCCGGGCGTGGGCTACCTGATGCTGGTCGCGGCGCGCGCCTTCCGCAGCGCCGACATCTTTGCCGGGATCATCGTCCTGGGGTTTCTTGGTTTTGCAACCAACGCGCTCCTTCACAAGCTCGAAGACCGTCTCCTACGCTGGCGTGTGCCTTAGCACGTACACACCATGGTTTTTATCCGACATAAAAATATTTCCTCTCGCGTCGACGACGACGTCCTCCGACTGCGTGGCAAGCCCGCTCTTTGGCAGCGGGCCGCGCCGCACCTGCGGATCGGGCGCTAGGAACCAGCCGACCTCCTTGGGCGCGCGCTCGTCCTGGATGTCGAACACGCGCAGCCCGGCGTTGAAGTAGGTCACATACACGTAGCGCTCGTCCTGCCACAGCACGCTCTGCCCCTGCGGCTGGTGCTGGTTGTGCGGACCAAAGCGCCCCGGCCGCTCGCAGAAATTACGCACCCCGAGCTCCGCCGGGGGATGCGGCAGCGGAAAGAGCGCGATCAGGCGCGGCCTTTCCTCGCGCGACACGTCGACGATGCCGACATAGCCGAGCGGCTCGTCGCAGCGCTCCGAGATCGCCTCCGAGTTGACGATCACCAGCGGCCGCCCCACGAGCGGCACCGCGCTGTGCACCGCGATGAACGATGGGAACGGCGGCGAGAACG
>Ga0190272_10001773_pt1 | contig 10334 bp, 10 predicted proteins | sample Popmic504T_FD_133746 | JGI IMG/M metagenome (GOLD analysis project Ga0190272, IMG submission 133746) | Populus adjacent soil microbial communities from riparian zone of Shoshone River, Wyoming, USA - 504 T | ecosystem: Environmental > Terrestrial > Soil > Riparian zone | place: USA: Wyoming... | reverse complement strand
GTCATCGGGTATTGACGAAGCTGCGGAAGTCACGGGACCGCGCCTGGCATTCGTACTGTGCGCCACCCGTCGGTGGCGGAGTAACGGCAGGCAATCGGGCCGATGATGAGCCAGAGCACATCGATTTCATCCGGCAACTGGATTTCTCGCGTGGGACAGAACGCGGTGCCACCCTCCGTCGCCGACCAGTACTCCGGTTCGGTCTGATGGTCGAAAACCAGGACCGCATGGTCTTCTGCTTCGGGTTCGTTCGCCAGCGAGGTAAGCAGGTTCTGGCTGTGTTCCTCGCTGGCGAGCCACAGCTCGACGCGATCCACCAATGTGTCAGCTTGTGCGGTCCGGACGTGGCCGGCCGCGAAGTTGAGGTCAACACCTGGTTGATCGCCGCGAAAGGGATCGTGAGCCAAACAGATCGCGCCGTGAGTCCGAGCTGCGACGGCCCAGAGCGCGGCGGCTGCTGGTCCCCGGGTCACCGGCCGCCTGTGGTGACGATGCCGTGCTGTTCGAGCACGTGCAGGTGCGGCTCAAGATCGCGTCCCAGCGTCTTGAGCCGCAGCGTGATCGGGCGTTTCGGGCCAGGGTGGCGTGCGCGCCAGTCGGCTTCTCGCTCGCTCCGTGTGATCATAGGTGAGCCGAAGAAAGACTCCACGGCCGCGGCCAACTGCGGGTCGTCGGGCGGAAACGACGGGATCGGCTCGAGGACTGTCGACAACGTCGGCAAGTTGACCATGACCCGCCAGCGTTTGCTCAGCAGCGATGAGTTGTACGGCGTATCCGCTCGAATTGATGCCCTGAGAAGCTCGCGATGCGCCGCACAGGTGATCTCCTTGACCTCGACGCTACGTATGAGACCATCGACGAAACCTCGGTAGTCGACCGTGGGGCGGTCGGGCAACTGCATGACCCGCTCGAATCGACATCCGAAGACCATCTCCACCAGCGCACATCCGCGACACTCGCTGGGACTCTCGTCGCACGACTGTGATGGTGTCGGGTCAGTGATCACCGCAGGTCAGGCGTCGCTGACGCGATGGTCTCAGTACTCGCGCGGACGACAATCGTCGAGCCCGTGCTGCTGATCCGGCTAAACGACCGCACCCCCGAACGGACCCGGCGAGGGAGCGTCCGGTCCCGAGTCAGCCACCGCGGAAACGGCTCGTGCAGCAGGGTGACCTGGTGGTCCTCCAGCCGGAGGACCACCGGCAGCACCTCCTCCACGACCTGAACCCTGGGATGGCAGCCACGACGGAGGTCTACCTGCCACGTCCCGGTCACCCCGGCGACAGCACAGGACACCGCGATCCTCGTGTCGACGTCGACACCAGCCGGGCCAGAAACGGGGCGAACGGTCGGGGTCCCATGTGCGTGTACCACCTGCTCGACGGTAGACCGGACCCGATGGACTGCCGGAGGTGACGGCCGCACGCCGCGCCGGGCCCCTCTCGAGATCACCCGACGGTGGACGAAAGGCGATCCCCGCGGCGTCGAACAAGTCGAACTCCGTGCGCGTTGGCAATAGCACCAACGTGCGCACCAATGGGCTGACCCCGCAGACGACTCGGATGAACCAGGACGCGGCACGAGTCGTCAGGATCTGCCGCCAGTTCGGTGTCCAGCGCTCAGGTGGATAGACTGGCGCTCCATCTCCGTGGCTCCCCCTTGTCGAGCAATAGTTCGGCCGGGGAGGTCCGTGTGATGGTCTTGGAGCGGGCTCTGCTCGCGACGGAGGTGGAGCGGGGAACAACGACGTGGGTCGGGCTGTCACCCGTGCGCGGGGCCTCGTACTCGGGGCACGGAGTCGCAACTTGGGTGCGGCGCCTGGTCTGTTCGCCCCGCTTCACCTCTGCCGGGCGGTTCCGGTGCCGAACGCGGCCTGGTGCAGCGATGGGATCGCGATGCCGACCATCGGACCGAAGCGGTAGTGGGCGATCACGGCGGCGCACCAGGGTGCCCAGTCACCGGCCAACCGCAATGGCATGTCCGGTTCGAGGCAGGCGACGAGGGCGGTGCCGGTCAGACTCATCTGGGTGACGTCTCCGTAGGCGAGGTTGACCCAGCTGGATGGTCGTCCGGGTTCGGCGAGCTGGCACCACAGCCTGCTGGTGGTCACCACGGCCCGCCGTAGTTGGGTGGGCCACCAGCGTGGGACGGCTTCCCGCCGGGCGCGGCGGCGGGTGTAGCTGCGTATGGCGAGCGCGCCGAGGGTGTAGCCGGCGACGAACTGCGGCGATCCGATGACCACCGCTGATGGTTCGGAGTACAGGACGGTGGTGCCGGCCCACCGCGCGTAGGTCATCCCGGCGCGGGAGTCGAACACGGCCACCACGTACTCGCCCGGGTCCACCGCCGCCACGGGGACTGGACCGGGTAGCGGCGGCAGGTGCTGATGCGTCAACAGATACTTGTGGGTGGTCACGGCCGCGGACCACGCCGACGGTGCGCTCACCTTGAGTGACATTGCGCTCCTTTCCGTGGCGGCCACGGTAGCGGCTTGTCTCGACCCGACGCGGTGGAAGAGGCCACCCGGGTGGGGAGGTCAGCTGAGGCGCAGTAGTTCGCCCAGGGCGGCGGCGGTGAGGACTTCGGCGAACCGGCAGGCCAACGCAGCTGCACCGGGTGTGTCGATCCGGTACAGGACCCGCAACACCACCTGCGGGGCGAGCTCCGCTGTCACGGCGCAGGTGTCGTCGATGTGGTCGATCCGGCCCGGCAGTCCGGCGAGTTGCTGCGCGGCGCCGGTGGCGTTCTCGGCGTGGGCGGGGAGGTCGGCGAGTGGTCGACTGGCGAGCAGGACCTCGGCCTGGGCGTGCGGGCTGTGGTGGGTGCAGATGGTGCCGAGATCGCTGGTACTGCTGGTGCCATCGGCGCGGGTGAGGTTGGCCAACGCGGCGGCATCCTTGGTCGCGGCCCGGCACGCCGATGCCCCGGCCAGGACGGCGTCGGTCGGACGCTGCGGTGTACCGGGCCACGCAGTACCGCCGGCCGCAGGGACGAATCGGGTGACCGCGGTCTCGGCGATCCGGGCGGCGGTGGCGCAGCGGGTCTCGCGGTCGCCGCTGTCGGGGTTGGTTGGGTTCCAGATCACCAGGTGCAGGCTGGTGGTGGACCGGGTGTTGACGTGCATCGCGCACTCGGCCGCGCCTTGGCCGGGTAGGGCGTACTGGCGGGCCTGCAGTCCGGCGATGGTGACCGGTCGGATGAACCGGGTCGGGGTGGACAGTGCCCGGTAGGGGCTGAGCCAGGCGATCTGCAGAAAGTCCGGCGCGGCCAACGGCAGGGTGCAGCCGAGGGTGTGGGACTGTGCCGGTCCGGTCGCGCCGAACGCGGCGGCGAGGTCGATGTCGATCCAGGCACAGGCGTCGGGCCAGCCTTTCCATAGCATTTCCGGGATCGGGTTGGGCTGGTCGAGCGGGTCGCGGGAGAAGCCCGATCCATCCGGTGGTTCCGGCAACTCCGGTCGGCCGTTGCTGCCTTCGGAGCCGTCGCTCGCTGACGAGCGGTCAGCCGTGGTGGAGCTGGCGGCTGCCGGGTTCGGCGTCCCCGGGATGGTGCGTGCGCACCCCGCGGAGGTGATCGATACGGCGATGGCTGCGGCCGTGGCGATGACCGCAGCGCGAGACAAGACAGGCATGTGCTCTCCCCCCGGAGATCGGACCAGTCCCCCCGATCGGCCCTACCCCTCAGTGTGACTGACACGGCGACAAGATCGCTTCGGAAGCTGCACACCCCTCTGACCAGGCAACACAGCCTATGGCGCGGCACTCTCGACGCGAGGAACCATCTGGGCGGCGACCGTTTCCGTCGGTTGGCGTCTTCCGAAGGGGCAGTTCCACAGGTCGTGTAACACTGGGGTGACGGTGGCCAGCTGGCTGAGCTGGGGGCTTGGAGCGGAGCGGTCACCGATGCAGGGGAGAACTCAATAGGCGGTGCGCCGGCGGCGGCCGTCGACGTGCTCGCTGTGGCGTCGACACAGGTTCGCCCCGGTTGGCACACGGCTGGGGGCTGGATCGTCGCGACCTGGTCGTGGGTCGCGAGGGTCGGGTTTACACATCACATCGTCCGGGGGGAACGTGTGAGGAGCATGACGAGGCGCGATCGGCCGCGCCGTTGGTCGGGCCGACCGAGCAGGACGCCATGCCGGAATGCGGACACCAGTGCCGCTGTCCGAATCGCTGCGACAGCGGTGGTGCTGGCGGCTTCGGCCTGTACGGGCACCACGGCAGGGGTGCCGCATCCCGTTGTCGAGCCGACCGGGCAGAACGCGGTGACGGTGGCTCGGCCGGGGTATGAGGGCCTGCCGCCGAGCATCGCCGATCCGGCGGCGTTGGTGAGCGGGGAACCGGGGGCGGTGGTGTCGGTCGGGGCGCCGGTGGTGCAGGCGTGTGGCCTGGTCCGGGTCGAGGACATCCGCGCCGCGGGTGGGTTGGTCTGGCCGAACGGACTGGCGGCGGCCGTGGAGCGTCGGTATTTCGATGGTCGGGGTGCGGGGGTGGTGGTGCCGGTGCGGTCGTTGCCGGCGGGGCGGAATGTGTGTCGGTATCCGTTGATGCCGGATCGGGATCGTGGGTTCGTGGAGGTCGAGGTCGCCCAACCCGGCTACGCCACCCCAGAGGCCATCAGCGCCCGAACCCGAGGCCTCACGGTCGCACCAACCATCGGTGGCGCCGACGTCTACACCCGCACCACCACCACGGATCCGACGCACTCCGGCTGGGTGCTGGCCTACCGGGACACCGTGGTCGACCTCGACGTCCGACACCCCGACCCGACCGTGCGTGAGGCGTTGGTGGAGGCGGCGGCGCAGCGGCTGGTGCAGTTCACGACGACGCCGGAAGGGCCGCGGCCGATCGCCTACGACAGTCCCACCTGGACAGGGACAGTCGGACTGGCCTGTGCCGTCCTGGGCAATGCCGAGTTCCGGGCGGTGTTCGGTGTCGACGCGAGCCCGATCGTGCGCGAACAGGTCGCCTCAGCGATCGGCGTGGTGGCGTTCGATCCCGGCGCCATCGCCGAGGCCGGCGGTTCGATCCGCTCCGGCGAGCTCCTCAACTATGTGGACAACACCTGTGTGCGCCGGTCGGTGCTGCCCGGCCGCAGCGACGCCCAGCAGCTGGCGTTGTCGGTGACGATCCACACCTACGAGACCGCCGACGCCGCCCACGTCGACTTCCACTCCAACCGCCGCACACGACCCAACCAAGTCCCGGTACCCACCCAGATCGGCGACGAGACCCTGTACTCGTCCCAGCCCGGCCGCGACCACGTCCTGTCCTTCCGCCGCGGCCGCCTCGTCATCGAGCTCCACTACGAGGACCCCACAACGACTGTGGCGACGGCGGCTGAGCGGATCCGGGTGCTCACCCCGGTGGCCACCGCGATCGCCGAACAACTCCGCACCTTCTGACCCACTCTGCCGATCACCTGTCGCCGCGTCGGCCGGGCTCCGGCCTGGGCTGATGCGGGCCCGACTCCGGGGGGAAGTCGATTTCATGACCCACACCATCACCTCACCCAGCATCAACCGTCGGCCGGCAACGGCCCTGGGCGGTGTGTTGCTGGCCGCCGTGCTCGCCACGGCCTGCACGACGACGACCGCCGGTCACCCGCGGACCACCACCCCGGGTACGGACCCGACAGCAAGCAGCGGGCCACCGGTCGCGGACGTGACGGTTGTCGAACGGCCCGGCTACGGCCCGGTCGACGCTGCCGTGGGTGACCCGGCCGGGGTGATCACCGGTCCGACCGGAGCGGTGGTGACCTACGCAGGGGCGCTGGTGGTGCAGGCCTGCAGCGTGCTCACCGTGCAGGACATTCGGGCCGCCGGCGCTCTGGTGGTCGGCTCGGTGACACGTCGCGTCTTCGACGGCGTCGGCACCGGCGCACTCGACGTCCGGTCAGCGGGATGGGGTCTGCCGTCGGACACCAACAGCTGCGACTACCCACTGACCCACAGCGGTGCCGACGGAAAGGGCGCGGTGCTGATCGTGGTGCACCAACCCGGCTACACCGACCTGGACATCCTCCGTCGCGCCACCACCCACTCCGACCCGGCCGAGATGATCGGACCAGTTGCAGCCCACCCCCGACACACCCCGATCCCGGACACCCACGACTGGCAACTCAGCTACCACGACATGCTGGTCGAACTGTCGATCGACCATCCCCAGGACACGGTCACACGTGCTCTGCTGGTGCTGGCCGCGCAACGTCTCGTCCAGCTAGCCGACCATCCCACCGGACCACCCCGGTGGCAGTTCGACTCATCAGCCTGGACCGGCGACCACGCCCACGCCTGCACCGTGCTCAGCAACGCCGACACCCGGACGATCCTCGGCGTCGATCCGTCCCCGTTGGCCACCGAGTGGATCACCAGCGCGGTCGGCCGCATCAACTTCGCCACCACCACACCCGGCGGCGACCTCGACTACAACCACGTCACCAGCACCTGCCGCCGCAGCGCACCCGCCCCCGACCACTCCGACCGCCAGTTCCTCCAGGTCGAGATCGACACCTACGAAGCCGCCACCGCCGCCGAACTCGCTCTCCAATTCCTCACCCAGTTCTACGACGACCACACCCAGCTCGGCGCCCCGATAGGCGACGGGACCCTCTACTACGCCGACTCCGACGATGACGCCACCCTGGTCATCCGAGCCAGACGCACGATCGTCCGCATCAGCTACGACAACCCCACCCGAAGCATCACCGACGACGAACGCATCCGCACCCTGACCCCCATCGCCCAACACATCGCCGACCAGCTGGGACGGTTCTGACGTGACAGACCGTGGTCGCGGAGTCTTCAGTCCGCCTCCACCAATCCGCTCCAGACCGGCCGTCTGCGGCATCGTCATCTGAGGCCACCCACCGGCCTACCCGGACGACCTGCTGCGCGTTCAGCGAGGCAGGCGGTCGACGATCTGCCGGGCGACGGGAGCCAGCCGCCGGACGAGCTCGGCAGCGTCGGTCAGGTAGGCGCCGTGGTCATAGACTTCGAGGGACACGACGAACGGCCCGGCCAGCACGCCGAAAGACCACTCCACTCCCAGCGGCGCCACGAATGCGATGTCACCGATCGCCACGTCCACCCCGACCGAGGCGCCGAATGCGTCACTCACCTGCGACGATGGATCGAGGAATTCGTCGACCATGGCGCGGGCCATGTCGGCGTCGCGGTGCGTTCGCACGGTCATCGTCACCGACGTCGAGTTGTGGACGCCGAGACCATCCTGGTGGGCGTCGTCGGACCGTCGAGTGCACCGGGTTTCGGCCGAGTACTGGCCGCCCGGCGAGCGGGGGCTGAGGACCTTCGTCTCGCTGTTCCCGGCCCGCCGGGTGACCCGCCCGACCGGTGTCTTGTCCGGTGCGGCGAGCGCGAAGTCGGCCGCGGTGAACAGGAGACAGGGATCGGCCGCCGCCTCGTACGGAGGGGCATAGCTGACCGTGGCGGCATCGGTGAACCGGCCGGCGTGCAGGGTCGTGGCCACCGCGTCGATGACGCCTTTCAGGGAGCCGGCCGCGTCGCTCTCGGCGGCCTCGGTGAACAGGACTACCCGGACGTACAGGTCCTGGCCGCGGGACAGGGACGCCAGGTAGGGCGCTGCGTCGAAGCCGGTCGGCCGCGGCCGCGGCAACAGCGCCACCCGAAGATCGTGGAGATCGTAGGTCTTCACCGGTTCTGTGTCCGGCCACGAGCTGAATGGTGGCTGCGCGACGTCGATGAACAGGCCGCGGCCCTGCCCGTGGGGCTCGTCCACGAATTGATAGGCGCAGCTCGTCGTGCCAGGGCCGATGTCGGGGTGCTGCGCGGAGATCGCGGCCGGCGGCACGTCCCCCTCGATGTACGTCTCGTCGGTGTAGGCCGCCGGCAGCAGCCGCAGCCCGAGCGCGTACGCGGAGCTGAGGGGCAGCAGCGTGCAGGCGTTGATCGCCTGCTGGTCGCCGTACCTCTTGGCCGGTTCGGCCGCCGGGGTCAGCCGCAGGGTGAATGGACGGGTCGGTGTCGGGTGACGGGGACGTCCTGGTCGCGGCGGACACCTCGGCGACTGGCTGGCCGGGTGTCTCGCGGCACCCCGTGACACACACACCTAATGGGTTGGTACCGGTCTAACCCCCAGCGCAACCAGCGCGACACCAGCCACCTAGTGCAGTCCTATCACCCTTGCGGTGTACCAGCGGAATCCGGTGGCTGTGCCCCTCCGCCCCAGGTCAGAGGATGTGTCGGCAGTAAATCTCGATGTTCAGCCAACGGCGGCACCGGGAGGGCCTGAGGGCGAAGGCCGATCGGCCTCAGGCCGACCGCGCGCAGCGCGGCAGGCGTCCCGTCTGAGTGACGAAGGCAGGTTCATCACCGCTGGCCCGTCCGAGGCGTGCTGACCGTTGGGCGGTCCACTGGTGAGAGCGCTGGCCAACCCGTCGCGATCGCGCCGCGACCAGATGCGGTGCTCACCGGCCCGTGGCTGGGTGGTGCTGGTCGATACGGACCATCTTCTGACGACAACAACTCGCCTTACGACCCACGGAGACGGATGTCCTTGTCGCTGTACCGGGTGAAGTCGGTGCCACGGGGACATGTAGCGCCGATAGACGGTGATGATTCCGTGAGGCTGTCCAGAGACCGGCTGGAGGTGGGCTGTGCTGCGGGTCGGTACGTGGAATCTGGAGAACCTGTTTCGGTCGGGGGTCGCTGGTGGGCCGAGCAGTCAGCAGGTGTACGAGGCGAAGTTGGCCGCGTTGGCGGAGACGATCGGTCGTCTGGCGCCGGATGTGTTGGCGGTGCAGGAGGTGGGGACGCCGGCGGCGTTGGACGATCTTGTCGCCCGGGTGGGAGGCGAGTGGCATGTGCGGACCGCCGATCCGGATGGCCGGGGTATCCGGGTCGGGGTGATGTCGCGGTTGCCGTTCCTGGGGGTGGAGCAGATTGTGGCGTTCCCGCGGGGGTGGCGGCCTGTCCATCTCGATGACAGCGACACGTTGCATTCGGCGATGGGCCGGGCGGCCTTGCACGTTCGGGTACGAGTCGGCGGACGCGTCGTCGATGTCATCAGTTGTCATTGGAAGTCGAAGCTGCTGACCTTTCCGGGTGGTCGGTTCTCGACCGACGATGAGCAGGAACGGGCGCGGTTCGCCGGGTACGCGCTGCTCCGCCGTTCGTGCGAGGCGGTCACCGTCCGAGCCGCGGTCAGCCAACTGTTGGCCGGTGTGGATCCGGCCGTTGTGGTGGCGGGTGACCTCAACGACGAGGCGGATGCGGCGACCACGCAGATGCTGCATGGCCCGCCCGGGTCGGAGATCGGCACCGGTGGGTATGACCAGGCGGACGGCGGTGATGGGCAGCGCCTGTGGAATCTCGCGGCACGGATTCCCGAAGCGCAACGGTTCAGCCGGGTGTACCGGGGCCGGCGCGAGCTCATTGATCACATCTTGGTCAGCCACGACCTGGTCACCCTCGTTGACGACGGTGCCGTGACCACCGATGGCAGCGGCCCGTCTCCGTCCATTACCGACGACCCCAAAGCCCGACGCGACAAGCCGGGCTCCGATCACCGACCGGTCGTGGCGACCGTCACCCTCTGACCGATCTCTGATCGACCGAACGCGCCTGCATGCGGGAATGGACTCAGCGCATCTCGACCGGAAGAGTCGTCACATGGCCGCGTTGCACTGGAAGTGCGCCTACCGGTAGAGGGTGAACTGCTCAGTGGTGAGTGGTGAGGTGCCGGTTACGTTAACCGGTTGGGTGGCTATTCGTTGTCGATGCTGCGGGTTATGCTTGTTGTGTCGACCGTTCACCGACCCCGCTAGTGGTGAGTCCTTGTGTTGTCCGAAAGGGTGTTCCGTGGCTCAGAGGTTGCTTGTCCGCTACATCGATGACCTCGATGGAACCGAAGCCGATACCGTCGAGACGGTGCAGTTCGCACTGGACGGTGTGTCCTACGAGATCGATCTCAGCGAAACCAACTCGGCCCGGCTCCGAGATGCCCTGACAGAGTTCGTGGGCCATGCCCGCCGGCTTGGTGGTCGCTCGCGCCGAGGTCAAGGGGCCTCGGCGGCCGCTGGGCGCAACCGGACCGACACCGAGGCGATCCGCGAATGGGCTCGGGCGAATGGTCACACGATCTCCGACCGCGGCCGTATCCCCTCGCGCGTTCTCGACGCCTACTCGGCCACCAACTGATGGCGTGACCACCGGTGCGGCGGTCGATGACCCGCGGCACGACCACCTCCACCGCCCCAGCAGAGGCGAGCACCTCCCGCGGCTGATGGTGGCCGTTGCGCACCGGGCGAACCTGCCCGAGATCGTCATCGTCACCTGCACCGTCGCGATCTGGGCC
>Ga0190272_10001771_pt1 | contig 10337 bp, 6 predicted proteins | sample Popmic504T_FD_133746 | JGI IMG/M metagenome (GOLD analysis project Ga0190272, IMG submission 133746) | Populus adjacent soil microbial communities from riparian zone of Shoshone River, Wyoming, USA - 504 T | ecosystem: Environmental > Terrestrial > Soil > Riparian zone | place: USA: Wyoming... | reverse complement strand
GGATCGTTCTGCCCGTCGCCATCGAGCGTGGCGACGACCGGCGCACGCGCCGCGATGACCCCGCTGCGCACGGCGGCCGATTGTCCGCAGGAACTCGCGTGCCTGATCTGCCGCAGCCACGGCCGTTCCGCCTTGAGCGTGCTCAACGCGGCCTCGGTGCCATCGGTCGAGCCGTCGTTGACGTAGATCAGCTCGAAGCTCCAGCGCCCGTTGAGCGCGGCCGCGATCTCGTCCGTGAGCAGGCGGACATTGTCGGCTTCATTGCGCACCGGCACCACCACCGAAACGGCGGGTTGAGGCGTCCCGGCTGGGGGATTCGTGTCGGGCATCGGCATCCGTTGTGAGGCCCGCGCTTCTTATTGGCCCGAGAGCCTGCGGGCAACCGTCTTGACGCGGCGCCATGACGGCCCCGGCATCGCATGCACGGCGCCGTCCCGACCGGGGACGAACGCAAGCCGGCGGGCCGCGAACCAGTTGCGCACCAAAATCGCGCCGAAACCGCCGACGAAGAAGGCGGAGAAGACGTCACTGACGAAATGCGCCTGGATGACGACGCGGCTCAACCCGATCACGGCGGCGAAAATCCAGACCGGCACGCGCGCCCTGGGCCAGAGCAGACTGACCGCGACCGCAAACGCGAAAGCCGCCGCACTATGCCCGGACGGCAGGCTCGCGAACTTGTGCTGCCACGACCACGGGGAATAGATGAACGGGCCGAGTTCCGAAGGCCGCAGCCGCCCGATGAACCCTTTCACGATCGTCACGAAAAGGCCGGGCAGCGCGATCGCCAGAAAGAGGAATTCGAGGCGCACGACCAGGCTGGTGAGCACGAGAGCGCTCATGCGTCCGGCGGACGGCGTGCTCAGGATCGCCGCAAGCACGATCAGGCAGCCGAGCGGGATCAGCGTCCAGCCCGATTTGCCGTAATCGGTGATCTCGTTGAACGTCACGACGACCCACAGCGGCAAGGTGCCGGTGAAAGCGACGCCGCGCGCGTCGAGCACGATCATGCAGAACGCCACGAGAGCGATGCCCGCCAGCCCGCCAAGCACTAGCCGGCGCCGTGGCGGCAGCAGCCGGCTCTCCTTGAACCGGCGCGGGCGCGCCACCAGCGAGAGCCAGGCTTTGAGGTTCGCCGCGACCCGGCGCAGCCTGGTACCCGTCGTGGCGTGCTTGCGGGCGTGCAAGCTCGCCGTCATCGCGGCGGGTCCGTTCGGTAGATTGTGAACGAGAGCGAGCGCCCGCCATTGAAGTTGAACGCGTTCTCCAGCCGTCCGCGCAGGCGATAGCGCAACCCGATCTGCTCGGCACGCTGCGCGAAGGCGCGGTCGTGCCGCGACTCGACAATGGCGTAGCGGCAGTCGCCGCCACGCAGGACGTCGGCCGCGGTCGAGCCGTCGACCAGCCGCGTCCGCGTTCCGTGCAGGAACACGAGGCTTGGTTCGTGGAAGCCCGCCGCAGCAATGACCGGGTTGCGGCAATCGGCATCGCGGACAAAATCGGTGAGCGCTCCACTCGGGAAGATCGGCCGCATCAGCGGTATCGCAACGCCAAGGGTCGCGATCGTCATGAGCAACATGCCGAGCGATGCGCGCAGCAGCGAACGCTCCGCGCCGTCCACATCATAAAGGCGCCAGGCGTAGAACCCGAAGATCAGGCCCGCCGCTCCGAACGGCCAGGCGAGCCACGCGAACTGGCCGCGCATGTAAAGCACCAGCCAGACCGCCGCAGCCGGAATCACCGCGGCGAAGAACGGCCACATCACGGTGAAGCGGGTCAGATGCGGATTGTTCGACAGGACGCGCTTCTCGATCGCCCAGGCGATCAGGATCGCAATCGCCGGATAAAGCGGCAGCACGTAATGCGGCAGCTTGGTAACGACCAGTTCGAACACGATCCAGCACGGCACGACCCAAGCCAGCAGGAAGCGCAACGGGGGCTCGGTACGATGCCGCCATATCGCGGGCGCGGCGACCGCCGCGAGCGGCGCTGCCGGCCAGAAGGTGAGCCAGAACAGCAGCAGGTAATAGCCGGGCGGCGCGCCGTGGCTCTCCTGTCCCTTGAAGATCTTGGCGAACAGGTCCTGCCCGACCGATTCCTGAAGGAAGCTCTCGCCCGCCCGCCCCATGATGGCGGTGAACCACGGCAGCACGAGGATGAGGATCCAGAGCACGCCGACCAGCGGCCGCAACCGCAACAGCCAGCGCGCGGAGCGATCTGCGACAGCGAGAAACAGCGCCGCGAGGCCGACCACCATCAGGATCAGCGGCCCTTTGAGCAAAATGCCGCCCGCCAGCGCGGTCCACAGGATCAGCGCGTGGCTCCATGGGATATCGCGCCCGGTCAATTGCGTGAGATAGGCGCGAGCCATCACGCCCATGGCGGCGACGGCGCACAGCAGCAGCACGGCATCGGTCTTGGCGAGCCGCGCCTCGATGTTGAGCAGCAGGCAGGTCGTCATCATCAGGCCGGCGAGGAAGGCGCCGCGCCGGGTCACGAATGCCAGCGCCGACCAGTAGGTCAGCAGCACCGCGCCGATGGCGCCGAGCAGCGATGGAATGCGATAGAGCCAGATGGTCTGGCGCGCGTTCGGCACGCCGATGGCTTCGGCGGCGCGCACCACACCGGCCTGCAGCCAGTAGATGCCGACCGGTTTCTTGTAGCGGACCTCGTCCTGGAAGCGGATGTCGATGTAGTCGCCGCTCTCGATCATCTGCTTGGTCGCCTGCGCGAAGCGCGCTTCGTCGCGGTCGATCGGCGGAATGTTGAAGAAGCCCGGCAAGAACGAGACGAGCGCGACGAGAACGAGGACCGCAGCCGCGCGCGCATGCGAGGCGGTCGCCTGCGCGAACAGCACGCCGATATCCCGTGTCAGCGATTTGGGCGCGAGCCGCGCGATCATGTCCCGTCCGTGCAATTCGGGGCGACACTAGAGGAAATGCGGCGCTTCGCAAAGCAGGGACAACGCGTTAGAATTGTTCGCTAAATCGCCACGAGGTCCCTGCGTGCTTTGGTTCCTTCCACGCGCAGCCCAGGTCGCGCTCTGCTCTTGGCTGTTGGGTCCCCGCTTGGTCGCGCAAGCGATCGCCGCGCCACCAGGATACAGGACATGGACCGTCGCAAATTTTTGGCATGCGGCCTTGCTGTTCCCCTACTGCTTTGCCGGCGCACGCAGGCGCAATCGCCGATTTTCACAGCCGACATGCATTTCCATTCGTTCTTCGCGGACAGCAAGTATCACGCGCGACCCCTTGCGCAGACACTCGCGGCCGGCAACACGACGCTCGCCGCATGGTCGCTGGTCGGCGATCTTCTCTGGTTTGACGTCAAAACCTACAAGCAAAAATCCGTTCCGAAGCCTGGCGAGGCACTGGGCTGGTTTCAGCGCGAGCTCGGGCGCATCAAGGAGCATGTCGCACAGCAAAAGCTCAGGATCGTGCGGGCACCGGCGGATGTCGAGCGCGCGCTGCGCGGAGAGCCCCACATCGTGCTGGCGGTCGAAGGCGCCGCCTTCATCGAAACCGACGCGCGTCCGCTCAAAACCGCTTACGGTCTCGGCCTGCGCCACCTCCAGCTCGTTCACTATACGCGCAATGCGATCGGCGACATCCAGACCGAGCCGCCCGAGCACCCGGGCCTGACCCAGCTTGGCAAGCAGATAGTGCGGGAGTGCAATCGTCTCGGCATTCTTGTCGATCTGGCGCACTGCACGGAGGCCGCGGTCATAGACGCACTCGCAATTTCGCGCGCCCCGATGGTGTGGTCGCATGGTTCGGTCAGGCGTGAACCGCCCGCGGCCGCCTCCGCTGCCGTCTGGCGGCGCCGGCAACTGTCGCTCGACACCGCGAAAGAGATTGCGCGCAAGGGCGGCGTTGTCGGCCTTTGGGCGCTGACAGTTGATGTCGGCAAGACGCCGGAAGCCTACGCCGATCGCATGATCGCGCTCGCCGAGTGGCTGGGCGACGACCACGTGGCCTTCGGGACCGACATCAATGGACTGGGCCCGTACAGTGTTTTGTCAGGGCATGGCGATCTTCGCCGCGTGATCGAACACTGGCAGCGCCAGGGCGTTGACGACGCGCGGATTCGCAAGCTTGCCATCGGGAACTACGCGCGCGTGCTCAAGGATGCACTGCAGCCGATGCGGGCATAAGCGCGTAGGCGCAATAAGCGGCGCGTCAGCGACGCGCATTGCGCCGCCTTACGCGAAAGAGCGAAGTTGGACAGGATGGCGCAATGCGCTTCGCCTGTTGCGCCCTACGCACTGGATGGCAGGAAAGATGATGTCGACACTCCGCGGCACGTTGGCAGCAACAATGAGAGCGGGCGTCTTGACGCTCGGACTAACGGGGGGCGCCATGGCGCAACAACAGATCTTGATTTCCTCGAGCTGGGGAAACGTCAAAGCCGAGCTGGCGGACAATGAAGCCACCCGATCGCTGGTTCGAATGCTGCCGGTCACGATCGAGATGCGCGACCATCTGCGTCAGGAAAAGACCGGCGATCTTCCCTCCCCGCTAGCGCCCGTGCCACGGCAAACCGCCTTCCAGAAGGGCACGTTGGGCCTGTGGAGCTCGGACCATTTCGTGATTTACTACCGCGATGGCCGCGTTCCGCAGCCGGGGATCATCATCCTCGGACAAGTAACGGGGGATGTCTCGATTTTCGACAGGCCGGGCTCTGTCACGGTTCGCGTTGAGCTGGCGCCGAAGTGAGGCGTGCGTACTTCCCTCCTTGGGCAAGCGGCACCTGTTATTGAGCGCGTAGAGCGCAATAAGCGGCGCGTCAGCGACGCGCATTGCGCCCGCCCTACGCGAAAGAACGGAGCTGGGCTGGATGGCGCAAAGCGCTTCGCTTGCGCCCTACGTGCTGCTCCCGGATTGCGCTGCGCTCCATCCGGGCTACGCTTGCTAGACAAAGAACTGGCGCGTGCGTTTTTCCATCGTAGCGTTGGTTAGTGCCGAGGGTTATCCGCGTCATGGAGGCCTATCGTGGCTCGTATAAAGCAGGACAAAGACACCCTGCCGCTTTACGGAAGCATTACCGGCATTGCTCTCCCTGGCGAGCAGATACATGTCACGCGCGGCGTCGCGCTCCGGCCGGGTCTCTTCGACACTTTCAGCACGCCCATGATGGGCTTCGCGGAGCCTGCCGACGGCGGGCACACACCCGCGCCTTGGGTTGCTGTGGATGGTGCCTATCACTCGTTTCAGGCACGTGTAGAGCTCGCCATTGAAGACTTGACTGCTTTCGAAGGCTTCGCACCCTCACAGGCTATGTGGCTCATCGCGGCACTTTTACGTTTGCGTATCGACGCGCCGGTGCGTGTTACGACCGTAGCCAATGTGCCCCTTCATACGCTGAAGGAACGTACCGACATATGGCCACTCTCATTCGAGGCTGCTCCTTACCAGAACGGCCTCTTTCGAGCCGGGCGGATAGACATGACGGCGGACGACATCGAGTGGCTCTCCGACGCGCTACCGGTGGCCACGCGCTTCTTCCACGAGGAGCGCTTCATGCGCGCGCTCACTATTTTCGATGAGTCAGTATGGGCAAGCCGCCTTGAGATCGGCACCGTGTTCATATGGACCGCCATTGAGATACTTTTCGATTGTAGTGGCGAGCAACACAAGACGAAGGCTATTTCCTCCGCGTTGGCCGATTGCGTCGGTCACGACAAAGCAGATCGCGACCACGCTTATCAGATCATCGCTGCGCTCTATGGAAAACGTGGCCGAGTGGTCCACAGCGGGCGCAATATCGAACGCGAGGACTTCGGGCAATCGCATGCGCTCGCGCGCGCCGCATTTATGAATGTGCTTGGACGGAAGGAACTACCAAAGCCTCGGAACATCACGCTTCAGTAGCGCGTAGGGCGACTACCAATTGAAATGGCGGATTACGCTTGCTATTCGCCCAACCTTCGCCGCAAGCGGCGCAATCCGCCCCCTACTCAATCCGCACCACCACACTATCCGCCACCCCGCGCGCATCCATCACGGTCAGCCGCGCGAAGCCCGGCCCGTCCGGCGTGAAGAACAGCGTGCGCCGCCCAGTCTCAGCTAGGCGCGGCACGCCGTTCACCAGTAGCGTGAGCGGCTGCACGCCGCCGGAAATCTTCAGCGCCATCTCGGCGCCTGCGCCCGCGAGTTCGAGCCGCGCACCGTTCGGCGGGAACATGATGCGCGGCGCCGCATCGCCGTTGTCGCCCACGAGCGTGCCGGGACGGAAGCGCTGCAACGGCACCGGCAGCCGGTTGTTGGTGGCGAAGATCGCGCCTTTCGGCGCCTTCGCCAATGCGGCCGGTAATCCGGGGAGCCGCGCGAACGCATCGAACAGGATCGGCGCCGCGGCGGTGCGGCCGACGAGGCCTGCGACCGGCGCGCCGTCCGGACGGCCGACCCAGACGCCGATGGTGCGCCGGCCGTCGAAGCCGATCGACCACGCGTCGCGATAGCCGTAGCTCGTGCCGGTCTTGAACGCGATGCGCCCGCCGACGGCGTTCTCCGCCGGCGGCGTGCCGAGCATGACGTTGCCGACGTACCAGGCGGCGACCGGATCGAGCAGCCGGCGCGGCGCGGCGGCTTGCAGCACATCGCGCCGCTCGATCAGCGGCACCGTGTTGCCGCCGCGCGCGAGCCCCGCATAGAGCATCGCAAGGTCGGTGAGCGTCACGCCGACGCCGCCGAGGCCCATCGCGAGCCCGGGCACCTCGCCTTTCGGCAGCACCATGCGGCCGCCCGCGTCCGCAAGCCGCGCGGTCAGCCGGCTCGCGTGGATTGCGTTGAGCAAGGTGACGGCGGGCACGTTGAGCGACAACTGCAGCGCCTTGCGCACCGAGACCGTGCCCTGGAAGGTCAGGTCGAAGTTTTCCGGCGCGTAGGTGCCGTAGCGGATCGGGCGATCCTCGATCAGCGTCTCGGGGTGGATCAGCCCGTCCTCGAAGGCGAGGCCATAGATGAACGGCTTGAGCGTGGAGCCGGGCGAGCGGACGGCTAACGTCATGTCGACCTGACCGGCGCGGCGCTCATCGAAATAATCGGCGCCCGCGACGCGCGCGAGCACCTCGCCGGTCGCATGATCGATCGCCACGATGGCAACCGACATGTCGGGCCCAAGTGCGCGGGCGCGCTCGCGCGCAAGCTCTTCCAGCGGCTTCTGGAAATTGGCGTCGATGGTGAGCGAGACGACTTTGCGGCCCTGTGCGGTGCCGATCGCCTGATCGGCGGCATGCGGAGCGAACATCGGCATCGGCCGGCGCCCGCCATGCACGGTTTCATTCTTGGCCAAAACGATTTCGTCAGCCGGAATGCGATTGAGCGCGGCCCGGTCAAGCACGCGGTTGCGCGCGCGTTGCGCGACCTCCGCCGAGCGGTCGGGACGGCGGAATTCCGGCGATTGCGGGATCGCAACGAGGAGTGCTGCTTCGCCAAGTGTCAGCTTTCTCGGCTCCTTGCCGAAATAGGCGTGAGACGCGGCGCGTACGCCTTCGAGATTGCCGCCGTATGGCGCCAGGCCAAGATAGAGCGTGAGGATCTCGTCCTTGCTCAAGTGCTGCTCGAGCTGGATCGCGCGCACCGCCTGCCGCAGCTTGGCGAGGAACGTGCGGTCGGTGCGCGGCTCGAGCAGGCGCGCGACCTGCATGGTGATGGTCGAGCCGCCGGAAACGATGCGGCCGTTGGTGGCGAGCTGGAATGCGGCGCGCGCAGTCGCGAGCGGATCGACGCCGCGATGATCGCGGAAACGCTTGTCCTCGTATGCGATCAAGAGATCGAGGTAGCGCGGATCGACGTCCTTTACGGTGGCCGGCAATCGCCAGCGCCCGTCGACGGTCGCATAAGGGCGCAACAGGTGACCGTTGCGGTCGACCACGACGGTGGAGAATTCGAGGGATTCGCCGAGGGGGGTGGGGCCGAGGGAGTGGACCCAGCTTGCGAAGGCAACGGCTACAAGCGTAACGGTCGCCACAATGCCTATCGCAGCGGTGCGAAGGCCGCGCCGCAAGCGCGGTCGCTCCCTCCCCCTGAAAGGGGGAGGGTTGGGGTGGGGGTCAAAGCCTGATGAACCCCACCCGGTTCGCTCCGCGAACCGACCTCCCCTTTTCAAGGGGAGGTATGGCACCGCGTTCGCGGCGTGGTCTTCACTCACTTCGCGGCCTCGATCTCCACCGTGCCGACGCCGGTGCGGCCGAAGCGGTCGGGACGATACATGTCCTCGACGTAAGCCTGCGGCAGCACGTATTTGCCGGGCGACACCGCGCGCACCACATAGGCGACCGTGAACACCGCCTTGTCGCCGCTTGCGCGATCGAACGCCGCGGTGAAGCGGTCGTCGCGGAATTCCGAGTGCGTCGGATCCTTGGCGTCTTCGATCCACGACAGCGTGCCGGTGTCGCCCGACGACACCAGCCGCGGATTGTCGATCTCGAAGCCGGCCGGGAGATAATCCGCGATGATGATGCGGCCGAACGTCGGCCGGCCTTCGGTGATCTTGAGCACCACGGCGAAGCGCTCGTTCTGCTTCACCTTGGCGATCTCGGCGCGCTCGCCATCGAGCGTGTAGTAGAGCCGCTCGATCGCGAAGCCCTTGTCGGCGGCCGGCTCCGGCGTCACCGGCGCGCCGATAACGGACACCACCGCCTGCACGGTGTTGTCGCCGTTGTTGGTGACGCGCACCGGGCCACCAGAAAGGTCGCTCGCGCGGAAGGCGCGATAGAGCGGCCCGCGCCGCGTCTCTCCGGAGACATCGAGCGCCATCCCGGCCGTGTCGCGCGCAAGCGCGCGGGCGGCCAGCACCATCCAGGCGTTCTCCTGCGTGGAGGTGTAGGGCGTGAGCGCGCGCGCCGCCTCGATCCGCTCGACTGCTTTCAGGATCGCCGGACGCGGCGCATTCCCTTCGGTAGCGAGTGCCACGAAAGCGGAGGCATCGCGCAATGACGAGCCGTAGTCGGTGCGGCCGAATTCGAGCTTCGGCTGCGGCGCGATGTCGTCCAGCGCCGCGTTGTAGACGCGCTCGGCGCGGGTCTTGTCGCCGAGCATGCCGAGGGCCGCTGCCAGCTGCGCCTTGGAGATCGGCGTCTTGAGCGCATCGAGCCGCGTGTCTGCGAGATAGCGCAGATCGCCGAGCGGGGCTGTGCCGTTGCGCGCCAGCACGTAATACACGTAGGCGAGATCGCTGCCGCCTTCCTTGGCGGGATCGGTCTGGCTCACGTGATTGCGCAAGTGATCGAGCGCGAGGCGAAACGCGACATCGGGCACCGCGAAATTGCGCTCGCGCGCCCGCGTCAGGAAGTCCGTCACGTAGGCATCCAGCCACATGTCGCTGCCGCCCGGCCCCCACAGGCCAAACGAGCCATTGGAGCCTTGCCGTGCAAGAAGCCGCTCGATCGCATCACGGATGCGCTGGTCGATCGCGACATCGAGCGAGAGATGAGATTCGCTCGCCAGCTCGTTGACGTAGAGCAGCGGCAGCGCGCGGCTCGTCGTCTGCTCGGTGCAGCCGAACGGATAGCGGTCGAGCGCCTTGAGCAGCGCCGCGACATCGAGCGCGGTCGAGGGACCGACCGACACCTGCACACCGCCGGTGCCCGGCACCAGATCGGCGAACAGGTCGTTCGAGATGCTGATGCTCTCGTTCTTGGCGATCGGCCGCACGGTGCGGCGCGTGAGGACTTGCGTCGCGGGCTTCGCCGCAAGCGTATAGCTGCGCTGCATGTCGAAGCCGTTCGGCCCCGTGACCCGCACCGCGACGTTGCCGATGCCGACCGCGGTCGCATTGATCGGCAGGCTGACGCCGGTGCGCTGCTTGCCGGCAAGGCGAACGGTCTGGCTCCCCTGCCCGAGCTGCAACGGCCCGTCGGTCTGCACGTTGATCGCGTAGTCGCCGGACGGTCCTTCGACGTTGTCGAGGTCGAGCCGGACGGTGCCGCGGTCGCCGGTGAGCAGGAAGCGCGGGAGGGTCGCAGTGAGGACGACCGGATCGCGCACCGTCACGTCGCCCGAGGCCTTGCCGACCTTGTCCTTGGACCACGCGACAGCCATGACGCGCACGGTTCCGGCGAACGCCGGAATATCGAACAGCACTTCGGCCCAGCCGTCCGACTTCACGGTCACGATGCCGGAATAGAGCGCGAGCGGGGGTTGCGTCGGCGGCGTGCCGCCCATCGAAGCGCCTGCGCCGTCGCCGCCGGTACGGATCGCGCCGCGTGCGCCCTGCATGCCGTCGAGCAGTTGGCCGTAAAGATCGCGCAGCTCGGCCGTGAGGCGGCGCTGGCCGAGATAATAGTCGTCCGGCGCCGGCGGCTTGTAGTTGGTGAGATTGAGAATGCCGACATC
>Ga0190272_10001770_pt1 | contig 10337 bp, 8 predicted proteins | sample Popmic504T_FD_133746 | JGI IMG/M metagenome (GOLD analysis project Ga0190272, IMG submission 133746) | Populus adjacent soil microbial communities from riparian zone of Shoshone River, Wyoming, USA - 504 T | ecosystem: Environmental > Terrestrial > Soil > Riparian zone | place: USA: Wyoming... | reverse complement strand
GTTCGAAGGCGGCGGTAAGGAGAAGAGGAGCCAAAAGCCCAGGCAACACCGATTTCATAACGGAATGATAATCTCGGAACAGCCCATTTCTGAAACAACTTTCGACGTAATCGTGATCGGCGCCGGCATCAATGGCGCCGGCATCGCGCGCGACGCCGCGATGCGGGGTCTAAAGGTTTTGTTGCTGGACAAGGGCGATATCGGGGGCGGCACCTCGAGCTGGTCCACGCGATTGATTCATGGCGGCTTGCGTTATCTCGAGCACGGCGAGTTTGGATTAGTGCGCGAGTCTCTCCGTGAAAGACAGTGCCTGCTCGAAATTGGCCCCCACCTGGTTCGGGCCGTTCCGCTTCTCGTTCCGATTTACAAAGGCGCGCGACGTGGTACGTGGATCATGCGTGCTGGAATGTCTCTCTACGACCTGCTTTCGTTTGATAAGACTCTTCCACGCCATCGAATGCTTTCGCGCGCGGAGGCGCTTGAACAAGCCTCTCTTGAACCGGAAGGATTACTCGGCGCCGCTGTTTATTACGATGCCCAGGTGGAATATGCCGAACGATTAGTGGTTGAGAATGCGCTGTCGGCAGTCGAACATGGCGCAGAGGTCATAACGTATGCACGCGTCGATCGCTTCATCGTGAAAAACGGGAATGTCATGGGTGTCGAATTCACCAGCGAGCTTACCGGGAAACGAAGCGAAGCCCGGGGCAACGTTGTGATCAATGCCGCAGGACCGTGGGTTGATCAGATATTAAGCAACGAGGGCAGCAGTTCAGAACGGTTGATCGGCGGTACCAAGGGCAGCCATATCATCGTCGGCCCATTCACCGATGCGCCTCCGATAGCGATTTATGTCGAAGCCCAAACCGATCAGCGTCCGTTCTTCATCATTCCCTGGAACCAGAAGTTCCTGATTGGTACGACCGACATTCGCTACGAAGGCGATCTCGACGCCGTCCACATCGAAGAGAACGAAATCGAATATCTTCTTAGGGAAACGAATCGAGTTATTCCCTCGGCCAATCTTGATCGAAGCAAAATTCTCTACACCTACTCCGGTGTGCGTCCACTGCCCTATATCGGTGACAAGGACGAGCAGAGCATCACCCGGCGCCACTTCATCAGAAGACACCGAAGCCTTAACAATCTGTTTTCCATCGTCGGCGGCAAGTTGACAACTTATCGTAGTCTGGCGGAAGAAGTGGTGGATCTGGTTGTCAAAAAACTGGGACAGGATTCTCTCAAGTGCACAACGAACCGGGCGCCGCTGCCGGGAAGCGACGCGGCCGACTTCGAAGCGTTCGCCACTAGATTGAAAAATCACTGTCGGTTAGCCGTTGCGACCTGCGATCATCTCTTGCGGACGTACGGCGTGGCCGCCGCATCGGTCATGGATTTAGTTTCCCTGGATCCACGCCTGGCTGAGGTTATCGATCCGGAAACGGGAGCGATTGGCGCTGAAGTGGTCCATGCTTTCAAGCATGAGCTGGCGCAGACGCTTTCTGATTGTTTGTTGCGCCGGACGATGGTCGGTTTGAATTCGACCTGCGGACTGGAGGCAGTCCAGCCGGCGGCAGCTGTCGCCCAAAATTATCTGGGCTGGTCCAACAAGCGGACCGAGAACGAAATCATTACGTACCAAAACCACGTCACGCGAGCACGGTCCCAGGTCGCTGAATAGTGTGCGACAAAATTCGGGACGAGCCTTCGGGGCAGTAGCCCGACCGTTAGGAAGGGCGTCAAGGGCGTCTTAGCGAATCTAAGCGCCCTCCCTAACGGTCGGGCTACCGCCCCGTTACAGCAGACGCCGGCACTAGCCGACACTTGCGCGTTGGAGCAAATGCCACTGGACAGGATATTCTTCCACTAATAGCCCCGGACCGGCAGTAAAGGGAAGGCACATGCAAGGTTCTCTCAAATCCCTGGCGCTCTTAGCCATTCTCGGAATTTGGCTCGTTATTGCTTCGGGGCAGACGCCCCGCAACCCCGAAGAATTTTACGCACGCGGAGCGGCCCGGCTGGAGAAGGGTGATCTGGAGGGCGCGCTCGCTGACTTTAACAAGGCCCTCGAAATATTGCCCAAATATTCTGCCGCCTGGTCCGGTCGTGGCAGCGTCAAGAAAAAGATGGGAGATACCGAAGGCGCGCTGGCGGATTACACCCGAGCCATCGAACTCACGCCGGAGATTGCTGTTCCTTACTATAGTCGGGGTTTCCTGCTACTCGAGAAAAAGGACTACGACAGCGCCATCAAAGACTTCGATAAGGCCCTGGAGATTCAACCAAGCCTCGCGATCGTTTACCGCAATCGAGGCGATGCCAGAAAGTTCAAAGAAGATTTCGCCGGAGCTATTGCCGACTACGGGAAGGTGATTGAGATTGAGCCACGAAACGTTGAGGTCCTATTCGAGCGCGGTTCACTCCGACAGACTCAAAATGACCTTGACGGCGCAATCGCCGACTTTACTAAAGCGATTGAAATTACCCCGGGATTCGCCGACGCTTACGCCGAGCGTGGTCTGATTCGTTTGAACAGGCTTTTGGATCAGGAGGCTGAGAAAGACTTCGAACGCTATAGAGAACTAAACATAGACGGTAAGGATTATCTGGAGCAGCGTATAAAGTATGCGAAGTACCAACGAGACAAGAAGCCAAAGCCGTAACACCTAAACGAATTATTTATCGTCCGCAATCAGCACTGCATCTCTTACAAGCACCCCGCGAGTCGTGGCTAATGTTTTCCCGTCACGCGACCATGCGAATCCCGTCATTAAGCTGTCCTTAAATTCTGTGACCTGCTTAGCTGGGCCACCTTCAAAAGGCTGGCTCCAGATGTTTGTTACGTTGTTATTGTTGACGGTGTACATAATCGATTTACTGTCAGATAACCAATGCGCGGACGGCGACAGGGTGCCACCGAGCGGAAGCTCAAATGTTTTGACTGGTTCTCCCCCCTCAACGGAAATGACACCGATTCGATTAGGGGGAGCAAAAGAGTCGCCAGAAGTGGGAAAAAGATAAACGATGTATTTGCCGTCGCGAGAGAATCTAGCGCCCAAACCGACTCGGTTTATTAATCGAACTGGAGCACCGCCATCTATGCCCACCTTCCAGAGTGTGAGTTTGCCGCCATCAAGCGACGGATAAACTACCCACTTATCATCTGCAGAGATCGCTGGATTGAGGTCAGCCACCCCGTCGGTCAATCGCCTGGGGTTGTTGCCATTGATGTCCAGATGTTTCGCTTTCCCTCCCGGCTAGAAGTAAACACTATGAAACGGCCATCGCCAGAGACGTCCGGGCTCACGTTTTGCGCTGAATTTATCGTAAGTTGTTTCTTCTCACCTCAGTTGGATTTGGCGACCATTATGAACTTCAAGCGCGCGAAGCGTGCGATAGAGCAAACGCCATCAGTGACTGCTGATGAATCGGCTGTCGCCCACTTCGCGGGCTGTAGCTTGGTGTTCATAGATCCTGGGGTTCCGCTACGCTCCACCCCAGGCTTTACTCCATCGCCGCGCTCCGCGGGCTAAGCAAATCCAACCGATGATGGACTTGATCAGACCTTCCTAAGGTTTATCGGACACTATTTCTTGCGAACGATGTTTTCCCTGTCTTAGACTCCGCCTTTGACGATATGGCCGATCTATCGTGGGTTCATCTAGATAACAGGCTGGTAGTTCAGAGTTCAACCTTCAGGTTGTGTCTTTCGTAGCGTAACGCCGTACGGCCTTGTTTGACGACCCGTCCGACGGCGCGCAAATGTGCTTTCCAAAATGGGTTTCAGAAAATTGATCTTCAATTCCAGTGTGGTGAACGATTCACCGTCGTCGAGATAGCAGCATACGCCAGACCCATCGCCGCATCAGCAATATCACAAAGCACCCCGCCGTGGAGTGTACCCATTGGGTTGGAATGCGCTTCTGTAGCTTCGAATTCAACCACTGCTTCGCAGGGCTTTATGGCGGTCAACTTGAACCCGATCAAACGTGCAATAGGCGGCGGTGGCGCCTCGCCCGTTAACTGCCGCTGAATACCGTCGAGCATCTTTGTCATTGTAATGTCCTTGAAAAGTCTCTTCGCTGAAACACATTACTCTTAGCATGGCCTGTTGGTTGTTATCCACATTAACGACCAGGAGGAGGATCGAAGTAAATGGCAGACACCAGGGATCAGAATGGTGAGGCAAACGCGTCAAACGAGCGCACTATGCCTGAGGAGGAGATTGACGAAACATTAGAAAAGTCATTTCCTGCGAGCGACCCACCTTCATGGACGCTGGGTGTCGACCCTCACCCGCAGGCAAAGGAAGACGAGGATAAGTAGCAACGGCGACCTCAGACGCACGAGATAAGGCGATTACAGAACCGAGCGCGGTAGCGCCGGATGCTGGAAGCTACTGAGCAATAAAGTAATAACACGCAAAAGGAAAAACTATTTGAATTGTAAGAAGTCTGTTGGATCCGGCGCTACCGCGCTCGGTTCTCTAATGCCCGAGCACCATCGATTCGGCCAGCTTGCGGAGTCGCTGGATGCGTCTCTATAATCCAGAACCTGTCTGGCGCATTGGTGTAGTTGGTTAACACGCTGCCCTCTCAAGGCAGAGATCACGGGTTCGAGTCCCGTATGCGCTACCAGTCCTTTCTAAAACTACGCAGCCTAACTTGCGACTGGAATAAATGTTTGGCCGTTTCGGCCAATAATTAGTTCCAGAAACTTGTGGCCAACCTTTAGTTCCAAATTGCAAAACACATGAGCGCAGGTTAAACCTGCGATGCACCAATTATGAATAGCTCACTTTCCAATTCTAACGGTTGGAATGCCCAACTCCATACGAACTTCCCTGAGTACCTTAAGGGTGAGCGCATCGGTTGTTCGAGTGCGTTTGACGCCGAGATCTCTGAGGACTCTTCTTACTGACGGATATTCACTTCGTTCGTTCAGGATTAGCGCCCTGCTGCGGATCTCATTGGATAATCGTTTGCTCTCCGTCATTAGGACTTGGTATCGCAAAGCTTTTCGCCTGTCTTGCAGCTTTCGAGATAAATCCGGATAGTTTTTGCTTATGTAATTAGAGCGGCAGCCGATTTCGGATGCCAAGGTTCGCAGAGTGGGTGGATTCGGGCTCTTTAAAGCCTCGATTAGCGGCCGTTCTATTCGGCACTTTCTTTCCTTCAGATACTGCTTTAGTTTCTGCCTGATTTCCGCTACTTCCGTTGGGAACGTTTTCTGGATGTACTGAATGGAATGGCCGGTGGCGTAGGCGACGTGTGCAATACCGACAGGCGGGTATTGGGCAAGTGCAGAGGCCAATGCTGCTGACAGTCTTTGGTGAGCCGCTTCTTTGCCGAGTCCGTTAGGGCGTCGAACTCGATCCTTAGCTACCTTGATTACAACTCCACAGTCGAGCCCTCCCGTAAGCAGTTGTTTAAGCGAAACGTCGGTCGCGGCACAGATCGTGACTAGCTGAGAAATGCTAGGAAGGCATCGAGAGACAACCAACTCATACATGGGCTTGGGAACGATTCCGATCGCCCGTCCAAAGGAAGTGACACTGCGGCACCTGGAACTCTTCACTAGATATCTTAGATGATCCGCAATTTGCCCTGTTAATAATCTGTCGATAGTACTTATCAATTCCTTCACTTGAAACGTGATACGTTCGGCAACTGGGTTATAAGGCAATTCACGGAGATCATTCAACTGGGGATAAACCGGTTCGCCTAACCATGCACTGCATTTTGTGCAGCAACCTGGTTGACAATACACACCAGCCGGACCGACAGCTCGGCGACAAGTCGGACAGTGCAAACGCAGAGCGCTCTTGTGAATATCGCAAACAGTCACCGCCTGAATGGACCAAAACAGAGGTTGAAATAACGGCGCCCCTACAGACAGCCAATCCTCATAACAGTGAGGGCACCACGCCTGTGTGGTTCGAACTAGTTTGTTTTGTGACAACGCACCGCGCCAATCCAGCAGCGTTAGTAAGCGTAAATTCGAATACCGAGTTAATGTGTGCAGTGCGTTGACAACGGTTTCTGCAAGTTCGTTGCAACCGTTCATGGAAAGCGTGGGAGCTCTAACACGCGAATGAGTGCTGAGCCCACGTTGGCACGAGTTAGCCATGGGAGCGACTACTCGGGAAAACAAACTTCCCGGGGTAACGCAGTGAGCCCTTGCTAAACGAGTAATGTAACTTGTAAGACCTTCAACCATGCCAGTGCCGATCCCAAGCGGCTCGAGATGGTAGAGGCGACTAACGTTGAGGGTCGGCGTTATGAGAGACGAATCAGGGTGAAGCGAGGAAATCTCATCAGGATGGACCGACTCATTGTTCAAAAAAACCAATCGTCAATGGATCGCATTTTGGTTCGGTGCCGCACGCCTGGCGGCGATTGAGCGACACAAATCGGGAAAGTGCTTATAAAGAAACCGCTTATTGAGACCAATCGCTGACGCGACCTCTTGCATGGACTTAGATGTTGGGGCACCAAGCTGGCGCTGCAACAACTCTTCGGTTTTTGTGGGATCAAAGATGCGTCTCCCAACTCTGCTTGGCCTCTTGACGAATGAGGAACGCAACGTGACTGTTTTCAATTGCGGATTTCGAATGAGCGCTCCGGACAGAAAAGCAGATGGCGTGGTATTCAGGCAATAACAGATATTCAGCACATCTTTAAGCAATATTTTAGTATCAGTTTGGCACCAGCCCCAGATCGTCGTCTTGTGTTTATTTACTGCACGGGCAAAATTTGTCTGATTTCCATTAAAGCAATAGTCGAGAATCGTTTGTGCAGTTGCTCTTACTGTTGTCCTTGTAGGAGCAACTCGGTTATCCACGCATGAGCTAAGGAGGTCGGCTACATTCTCTGCGATCCAGAGTTCCCATTGATTTACCTTAGCATTCCCTTTTCGCTGAAGACGCTTTTGAACTGTTAACGACCTCTTACATCGATAACAATATCCGGGCCGGGAACGGCGGGAAAGGTGACAGAGCTTGAGATTGCACGTCGAACAGTGCCTGACCAGAACTTCTTGATGCACGTGACAGAGCTTCACTGCATGTATCGTCCACAGCAATGGATCGTAAAATGTGCCGAAAGTCTGAAGCTGATCGTTGTAGCAGTGTGGGCACCACGCTTTGTAAGGACGGAGTAGCTCTCTTTGAGAAAGGACTTCACGCAAGATTCTAAGAGTGAGGTGGGAGAGATCCGTTCGCAATGTTAAGACCTGTAGATAATCGACCCACTTGGCAGCGGTTTCTCCGGTGCCATTGATCGATCTGTGATAGCCAGAGAAGGCTGCGGAAAGAATCCGGGCACCGCCCTTGACTATAAAGCGCTTCTCGGTGAGTGGGCCTATTACCTGTTCGAGCAGATAAGTCAATGACACGCGATGCTGCCAGGCTGTCCGCACAACGTAGCTAGTCAAGCTTTCGACCGCGCCTGCTCCTACTCCGATAGGCTCGAGGCAATATAGGGTACTACGTGCAGGAATATTGTACGGGCGACAATCGATGTCATGTAATGACTCAGGCTGCACGCTCGCGACGCTTGGTGTCATGTCTTTTCGGTCTTTGTTCCAATGGACCCCTTTTATTCGTTGAGGATTTAGGCGGATTCGCTGTATCTGGTGGTTCCCCATTCTTTAACGTTGGACCGCCCGGATTGGTGCTTCGATTAGCGCGACTATTCGATCCCTTCGTCATGCCCAAGAGTGATAACAGCTTGGGCCGGGCAGTGATATCCTCCGACAGTTGTGTTTCTCCACTATGTATCTCTTCCGCGATCTTCTTACACCGAGTGATTGACATAGCGGTGTCGCCGAGGTGCTCAAGGGTCAATTGCTCTGACGGTTCATCCAAGGCCAGTTCCAAGGCACGCGAGAGCCATTCCTTGAGCGTGCCCACGCAACCCAGCGAGCGCTCGTATATGAAATCACGATGCGTCTGCAGATCAGGCGTTTCAGTGATTGGCATCAGACTTTCGAATGAGCGCAGGACCTTTCTGAATTCCAGCAAATCGGCTGAGTTATCGTATTTGTATCGGCTGAAATGGATTTCAAAATTTCTGCGACTCAGCTGCCCGTTTAGATTTCGCATTAACAAAAGATCGTAGGTGCCAAAGAGTACATGCGGGATGCGAGTGGCGCCGGCAATACACTTGATCACGTCCATTTGGTCTAGAACACCTCTACCGGAGGACATCTTCATCAGATGCTGTGCCTCATCAATAAAAAAGCCGAGCGGACGGCGATGAATTAAGGCATGCACAAGCGCATGCCTGAATGTAGGGGCGGAGACTCTCGAGTTGTCATTCAGCCGGATCTTTCCCCGGCAAAGCTCACAATCTACATCCTTTAGTTTGTTCATGATCAGAACATCTCTCAGTTCAGCAAGACAGTTGGTGTAATGGTCTTTCCAGTTGAAGCTCCCACTCTCCGGTGAGAAAGCCTCGACGCTGGCAATTGGGATCTGTCCGGGATTTGCCTCAAGGGACGGTAAGAGTTCACGAATGATTTCATTCTTAACAATTGTCAGCAGTGTGGACTTCCCTATGCCCGTCGGCCCGACGAGTAGTATGACCGGATATCGCCTGCCACTTCTTAATAGGCGCCTCAAATGCTTTTTGGTCGCATCCATCATTCGATGCTCCACTGCGCGGTTTTCAAACCATGCAAGACGTTCGGCGGTCGCCGCCTGCAAAAGGTCGGAGTTAAAACGGCGATTGCTTAGTTTTTCCTCGCTATTGGCCATCAATGTACTGCCTCTTCAATTTCGAAGTCCTCACATACCGATTCATCCAAGAGCCCATCACCCTCGGCGAAATCAAGGTTGTCCGGCGTTTCGTCGAGGGGTGAATTCGAGATAGGCAACACCAAGTGGGCTGGCGAAGGTTCTTGATTTATTGTGCTTATGATCGTCCGGGTCTCTAGATCCCTCAGATGCTGCCCCCGAAGCGCTTTGAGCTTTTTATCTTTAAGAATCTCCTCATCCTCAGCGATGGAGCGAAGAAAGCGCGCCATTGTGTTGGCGCTAACCGAAAAAGTATTCTGATGAAACCGTGTATTGACGCGTCGCATCGCAGCGGCCGCCAGGCATATCTCCTTCTCTGTCCGCCAATGAAAAAACTGAGTCTCGTCTGAATAGCATTTCACCCAGTTGTTGTGAACAAATACATAAGCGAGTGAAATGTCGTAAGGGTCATACCGCACTGGAACCTGCTTGAAGGCCAGAGCTGGATCGCGAAAATCTTCACACCAGTAGTAGAAGTTATTGATCTTTATGCCACGCGGAACGTTAATTTTGGCTGTGCCCTTGCGAGTGGAGGGCAAGGTATAGATCATGAACTCCTCGTCATAGGCGATGCCACGAAGCCGCCGTTTTCCACCGAGGTTTAATCCATTCTCAAACATTTGCTTGGGACTCTGTTTAAGAGTCCAATGAGGCCTCTGGTCATAGACTTCGTATGCCCACTCACATAATTTCTGGTAGATACTGCTGAGTGTCCATATCGCGTGTTTTTTGGGATTGACCTCAGCGCATACTTCGCGAATATCGCCCCGCATCATTTGCGTGTTGCCGGTGAGGAAATGCGCAAACTGCGAGTTGGTGGTTCCGAATACTCGCTCACCGACACTGCCGTTACGCGGTTTCCTGGCAGGTCGAGTTTTCTTGGTTACCAGATAAATTGCGGTGAGAACATTGAAGAACGTGCTATGGAATTCTTTGCCGCCGTCTACTACCAATGTCTGCGGCAGGCGGCCCCATCGACGCACACATTCTCTAAGAACCATCATGCACGAACGATAGCTCGGCTCGTCGAAGGTGAGGTAGAGAGCAAGAATTCGCCGGGAGTACGCATCGAGCAGCAAGGTCAGCCACGGCCGCCCCAGGTTCTCGCCGGTCAAAGATGAAATGATCTCATCGTCCAACTGCGTATGGTCTACGTGACCGATCTCAAAGGGGCGATCCCCATGCCGAGGCGTGTGTTTATCAAGCCAGTAGTAAAACTGAAACTTGTAAGAGGCGACTCTTCCCTTGCGCTTCGTTACCTGAGCGTGGCGAGGTTGTCCGTCAAGGACGGCTACGAAAGATTTGTAACAAGGGATGTCCAGATATCCCTTTGCTTCACACTCCTGTCTGAACAGACTGTAAACTGCCAGCTTGCCTTTCTGCTCAGGGCTCTCATAGACATCCTTGTAATGGTTCTGCAGCTCTTTTACTTCCTCTGGTAACTCCACCGCGGGACGGCCCACTGAGCTGTAATCGGAAATGAGTCCTACGAACCCACAGTTGTATGTTTCCTGGCCGTCCCGAAACTGTCGCAGCAGAC
>Ga0190272_10001769_pt1 | contig 10339 bp, 7 predicted proteins | sample Popmic504T_FD_133746 | JGI IMG/M metagenome (GOLD analysis project Ga0190272, IMG submission 133746) | Populus adjacent soil microbial communities from riparian zone of Shoshone River, Wyoming, USA - 504 T | ecosystem: Environmental > Terrestrial > Soil > Riparian zone | place: USA: Wyoming... | reverse complement strand
GTCAGCAACCGTTCGACCGGTCGGTCCTTAGCCGCCTCAATAGCTCGCTTCAGGTTGGCCACTGAGATGGCCCCCCAGCCTTCACGGCCGAGCAGCTGGTCGGGGTCGAAGATGAAGATGTCGGCTGGGTCGGAGATCAGCCCTTCGGTGAGCAGGAGATCGATTGTCTTGTAGCCCATGTGCTCGATGTCCATCCCACCCCGGGATGCAAAGTGGAACAACCATTCCCGAACCCGCGAGGGACAGGTGTACCCACCGGTGCACCGGGCCACGGCCTCGCCTTCGACCCTGACGATGGGGTTCCCGCAGAACGGGCATTTCGAAGGCATTTTCCACACCTTCTCCTTGCCGGTGCGGGCGGCGAGAACCGGGCCAACCACCTCGGGGATCACGTCGCCGGCGCGCCTGACGATCACCTGGTCACCGATGCGGACGTCTTTGAGCGCAACCTGATCCGCGTTGTGCAAGGTGGCGAGGCCGACGGTGGCGCCGCCGACGAACACCGGCTCAAGAACGGCGAATGGGGTGGCTGCGCCGGTCCGGCCGATGTTGATCCAGATGTCCTTGAGGGTGGTCACCTGCTCTTCCGCCGGGAACTTGTATGCGATTGCCCACCTCGGAGCCCGCGACGTGAACCCGAGGGTCTCCTGCTCGGTGAGCGAGTTGACCTTGATGACCACCCCGTCGGTCTGGTAGCCCGTCTCGTGGCGCCCCTTCTCCGCCTTGGCCACATAGTCGAGAACCGCTTCGATGCTCTCCAACTCTTGGCTCGCCGGGTTGGTTCGGAACCCGAGATCCTGGAGATAGCGAAGCGTGTCGGCATGGGACTCGAACCCCGGGCCACCTTCCACCAATCCGAGCTGATAGACCCAGATGGCGAGGTTGCGAACAGCGGTCATGGCCGGGTCTTTCTGACGTACCGATCCGGCAGCTGCGTTGCGCGGGTTGGCGAACATCCGGTCGCCTGCTTCTGCCTGACGCCGGTTGAGCTCGTCGAATGCTGCCTCTGGCATGTAGACCTCGCCGCGGACCTCGAGGATGGAGGGCGGGCTCTTGTCGAGGAGCTTGAGCGGGACCGACTTGATGGTGCGGAGATTGGCCGTGATGTCCTCGCCGGTCACCCCGTCGCCTCTGGTGGCGCCGGTGGCCAGCACCCCGTCTCGATAGGTGAGGACAACGGCCAACCCGTCGATCTTCAGCTCGGCGACATAGCCTTGTGGTGGCCGGCCGAGCTGACGCTCGAGCCGCAGTTCCCAGGTCTCGAGGTCGTCCCGGGAAGCAGCATTGTCCAAGGAGAACAATGGCCGGAGATGACGAACCGGCTGAAACAGGTCACCGATTGGCGCCCCCACCCTCTGGGTCGGGCTATCGGGCGTGATCAGCTCCGGGTGCTCCTCCTCGAGCCGCTTCAACTCGGCGATCAGGGAATCGAACTGGGCGTCAGAGATCGTCGGATCGTCGAGAACGTGATAGCGATAGAGGTGCTCGTTGACCTGGGAACGGAGCTCTTCGATCCGAGTTTGATCGTCCGACATCGATGCTGACGTTACCGACGGCCGGTCACACGAAGGTCCCAGCGATCAACGCCCCGCCCAGGACCCGATCACCGTCGTAGAAGGCCACGGTCTGGCCGGGGGCAATCCCTTGCTGGAGGTCGGTGAAGAGCAAGCGATCACCGTCCAAGACCGCCGGCACCGGGTCGCCATGAGCCCGGTACTGGGCCATGACCTCGCCCCGACCACCAGCAGCGGTCCAGACGACCTGTGAAAGCTCGACCCCGCCAACCCCAAGCTCCTCTCGCCGGCCGAGGACGACGGTCGAGGTGGCCGGCTCGAGCCTCACCACGAATCTCGGCTCACCAACGGCAACGCCAAGACCTCGGCGCTGTCCGACTGTGAACCCGGCAATCCCTTCATGGGCTCCCAACTCATGACCATCGGTGTCGACGACAGGGCCGGGCATGAATGCCTCGGGCGCCGTCCTGGAGAGAAAGGCCCGGTAGTCATGCCGCCCTACGAAGCAGATGTCCATCGACTCCGGCTTCTCGGCGGTTCGCAGGCCCAATGAAGACGCCATCGAGCGCACCTCGGGCTTGGTCAGTTCGCCGACCGGGAAACGGGCACGGGACAGCTCACGCTGGGTCAGCATCGACAGGACGTACGACTGGTCTTTGAGTCGATCCGCCCCCCGGTGCAGCGTCCAATTCAGGCCGTCGAAGCGGCTCCGGGCGTGATGTCCCGTGACAAGGACATCGCTTTCGAAATCGTCGAGGCGGTGCAGAAGCCGGTCGAATTTGACCGTCCGATTGCACTCGATACAGGGATTGGGAGTCCGACCCGAGACATAGTCGCTGATGAACCGGTCAACCACCCCGTCCCGGAACTCGGTCGTGTAATCCAACACGTAGTAGGGGACATCGAGCTGGCCCGCCACCCTTCGGGCGTCTTCGGCATCGGACACCGTGCAGCAGCCGGCGGTTGGCGCCTCGCCGTTGGGCCCCGACCACATCTTGAGGGTCACTCCGACCACCTCGTGGCCGGCATCTCGCATCAGGGCTGCCGCGACCGACGAGTCGACGCCCCCGGACATCGCCACCAACGCCCTCATCGGAGCTGCCCCACCAGATCGGTCACGATCTCGGCTGCTTCCTCGGCCTCCTCGGTGGTGCTCGGCCAGCCGAAGCTGAAACGGACGCTTTCCCGGGCCTGGCCTGGAGTCAATCCCATCGCCTCCAGAACGTGGGATACCTCCGAGGCCCCGGACTGACACGCCGATCCTGCCGAGGCGGCGACACCGGAGAGGTCCATGCGCACCAGCAGGGTCTCGTTGAGGACTCCAGGGAACCTGACGTTGAGGTGCTGGGGTGATCGCCGATTCTCCGGGGTGTTGAGCACCAGCCCTTCGATCACATCCGTCAGCCTCTTCTCGAAGTCGTCACGGATCTGGCTCACCCGGTGCCGGAATTCCTCACGATCTCCGAGAGCCGAACTGACTGCCGTGGCCATGCCGACGACCCGGCCCACATCGTGGGTGCCCGAGCGCCGGCCCAGTTCCTGACCACCACCGTGCTGCACCGGCTCGAGGATCGTTCCCTCGCGCACGTAGAGAAAGCCGGCCCCCTTGGGACCCCCGAACTTGTGGGCGGCCAACGACATCAGATCCACGCCGAGAGTCGACACATCGACCGACTCGGAGGAAAACGCCTGGACGGCGTCGGTGTGCACCAGCACCTCAGGATCGCGGCCCTTCACCGCCGCGGCGATCGCCGCGATGTCCTGGATGACACCGGTCTCGTTGTTGAGGAGCATCACCGACACGATGGCGGTTTCGGCGTCCATCGCCGCTATCAAGCTGTCGATATCGACCCGCCCCTCGTCGTCGACCCCGATCAACGTCACCGGCATGCCGATGCGCTTCAAGAAGTCACTCGTCTCGAGTACAGCCTCGTGCTCGGTGGCAACGGTTATCACCCCACGTCGCGGGCTGTCGTTGTACACCGCTCCCTTGATGGCGAGATTGTCCGATTCGGTGCCACCGGAGGTGATGACGATCTCCAGGGTGTGGGCGCCGATGGCGGCGGCGATCGTCTCCCGGGCCTCCTCGAGGGCGTTCTTGGCGCGTCGGGACACGCGATGGATCCCCGAGGAGTTGCCGAATTCAAGATCGGCAAACGGCCTCATGGAGTCCCATACGCCAGGTCGCATGGGTGTCGTGGCGGCGTGGTCGAGATAGATCACAGCATGGATTGTCGCAGGAAGCGGAGCCTGTTCGAGTCAGGAATACGCTCTACCCACCCTTGTTACAGCAGCTCATCCTCGAGATCCCCGCACCACCCGATCGGGTTTGGGCGGAACTGGCCGACCTCGGCTCACATCACCATTGGATGGCCGATGCCATCGAGATCAAATTCGACGGAGCACAGCAGAGCGGTGTCGGAACCCGACTGCGGGTTCCGACCCGAATCGGGCCGTTTCACACCACCGATTTGATGACCGTGACCGAATGGAAGGTGGGAAAGACCCTGGCAGTCGACCATGAGGGAACGGTATCCGGCTCTGGCCGATTCGACCTCGAACCTGTTGGAATCGGGACCCGCCTCATCTGGTCCGAGGACCTTCGATTCCCATGGTGGCTCGGCGGCGGGGTCGGCGCTTGGATCGCCGGACCGATCCTGAAACGAATCTGGCGGGAGAACCTCAGCCGGCTAGCGGCGCGGGTGGCCCTCAGCGACCCTTGAAGTCGGCCTGCCGCTTCTCGATGAACGCGGCCACGCCCTCTCGGGCATCTTCGGACCCGAAAGCGGTCTGAAATGCATCACGCTCCACCTGGAGGCCCTCTTCTACCGGCAGGCCGAACCCACGATTCATCGCCCTCTTGGCGGCGGCGATGGCACGGGTGGCCTTGGTGGCCCATTCGACGGCGTCGGCCAACGCCACCTCGAGGGCCTCCGCGGCGGGCACCACCTTGTCGGCGAGACCTATGGCCAGAGCCTCGTCCGCCCCAATCTGCCGACCGCTCAAGATCATCTCCTTGGCGCGCTGATAGCCGACGAGGCGTGGCAACCGCTGGGTGCCTCCGGCCCCGGGGATGATCCCGAGCAGGATCTCGGGCTGACCGACCAGGGCATCGGTGGCCAAGTAACGAAAGTCGGCGCCCATCGCCAGCTCCAGCCCTCCGCCCAGGGCGTACCCGTGGATGGCGGCGATGGTCGGCTTCTCCAGGTTCTCCAGAGCGGCGATCGCTTCCTGAAGAATCCAGGCAGTCCTTTCCTGAACCCCGGCGTCGAACGCGGCCTGGAAACCCTTGATGTCAGCTCCGGCTGCGAAGTGGGGCTGCCCGGTCACCACCACCGCTCGGATCTCGGGGTCGGCGCAACCTTCAAACGCTGCCTTGAGCTCGGTAGCCACTTGTTCGGAGAGGGCATTCACCGGCGGTCGGTCGAGACGCACCAGGGCCACGAGACCGTCAATAGTCACCTGCACGTGTTCCATGAGTTGAGGCTATACCCCTTCAAATCGGCCCAGGCGACGCAGCGGGCTAGACCAACCAGGTCCCGTCCCAGGTGACAACCGAGCAGTTTCGGAGAAGCCGCCGCCGTGGAGGCTCCCTAGCATGATGTCGTCTCCCATCAACTCGCAGAGGAGGGACTGCAATGAAGGACACGCAGAAATCAGCCAAGAGCGCCACCTTCACGGACGAGGAACGAGTCGCAATGAAGGAGCGCGTCCAAGAGCAGAAGGCGGCCGCGAATAAGGCGGACGGGGAAAGCGACGTGCTCGCCAAGATCGCCGAGATGCCGGATCCGGATCGCGTCATGGCCGAGCGGCTCCATGCCGTCATCAAAGCAAGCGCGCCAGCTCTCTCGCCGAGACTCTGGTACGGGATGCCCGCCTACGCCAAGGACGGCAAGGTCGTCTGCTTCTTCCAACCCGCGCGGAAGTTCAAGACGAGGTACGCGACGTTCGCCTTCAGCGACGAGGCGAACCTCGACGAAGGCGCAATGTGGCCGAGCGCCTTCGCTCTGACGAAGTTGACCGCCGCCGACGAGAAGAGGATCGGCGCTCTCGTGAAGAAAGCGGTGAGCTGAGGACTGAGTGGGGACTATGGCCCCTGGGTTTGGATGAGTTCTCGGAGTCGGGCCGCCCTACCTCACCCCGGGCAGGTCTCGCATTCGGGGATGTCGGGTGTCGGGGACCGGCTGGATCCTCATCCTGGCATCGACCACGACCACACCCTCACCGGGGGGCAGGACCTTGACGGGGTTGAGATCCATCTCGACCAGTTCAGGGGCGACGCTGATCAGACCTGACACCCTCAACAATGCTCGCTCCAATTCCGCCACATCGCCCTCAGGTGTGTTGCGATAGCCCTGGAGGAGTCGAAAGCCCTTGGTCTCCCTGATCATCTCCAATGCATCGACGTCGGTAAGGGGGTGGATCCGGAAAGCCACGTCTTGCAGGAGCTCGACGTAGACCCCACCGAGACCGAAGCCAACGAGAGGGCCAAAGTTTGGATCCTGGGTCATACCCACCAAGACCTCGTGACCGCCTTCCACGAACTCCTGGACCAAGACCCCGTCCGCGTCGAAGACCACTTTGGTGACGGCTTCGTAGGCGGCCCTCATCTCGGCCTCACCCTCGACTCCGAGCATGACACCCCCGACATCAGATTTGTGGAGGGCCGTCTCCGAGATGACCTTGACCACCACCCGGCCCCCGATGGCGGCGGCGGCAGCCACGGCTTCCTCCGGGGAATGGGCGACCACCGCTTTCGGAACCCGGAGACCGGCCGCTTTGAGAACCGCATCGACCTGCTCGGGCTCCATCCATCCGCCGGTTGCGGAGACCTTCTCCACTGCGGAGTCGATGATCACCCTGATCGCGATTTCGTTTTCGGGTTCCAGACGAACCTCCAGCCCAGGGTCGCGGAGACGCCACACTCCGTGCCCCACCGCCCTGGATAGGGCGAGAGCTGCAGCCTCCGGGAACATGTAGGTCGGGATGGCGCGCCGCCCCTCGCCACCGGCCAGATAGCGGGCAGTGTCCCCGCTGTGCATGAACACCGACAGGAGCGCGACTTCGCCGTCGTAACGCTCCTGACACCGGCTGAGGGCCGCAGCCACCCCCTGAGCCCCTTCGAAGGAAGTGGGGACATAGATCACCATCACGGAGTCGACCTCACCCGACTCCAGGAGCAGTGAGACGGCGTGGTCGAATTCGGCCGGTCCTCCGGAGGCGATGAGGTCGATCGGGTTACGGGTCGAGGCTTCTTCCGGAAGTTGGGTTGCGATTGCCGCCCGGAGCTCGGTGGACAACTCGGGCAAAGTGAGGCCATTCGACTCGAGGGCGTCTGCGGCCAGGATGCCGGGGCCGCCGGCGTTGGTGACGATTCCAACCCGGCTCCCCATCGGGATCGGCTGGTTGGCGAGGAGGTTGGCGGTGGAGAACAGCTCTTCGATGGTGTCGACCCGAATCACCCCCGCCTGCCGGAACAGGGCCTGCACCGCCACGTCCGACGACGCCAGGGCTCCGGTGTGCGATGAGGCAGCCCTGCTCCCTGAGGAGCTTCTCCCCGACTTGACGGCGATGATCGGTTTGCGACGGCCGATCCGGCGGGCGATTCGGGAGAACCGCTTCGGGTTGCCGAAGGACTCGAGATACAGGGTGATGACGTCGGTCTGAGGGTCGTCCTCCCAGGCCAGTAACAAGTCGTTGCCGCTGACATCCGCCTTGTTCCCCACCGAGACGAATTGCGAGATCCCGATGTTGCTTCGAGTGGCGTAATCGAGAATGGCAATCCCCAACGCACCGGACTGGCTCGACATCGCCACGTTACCGGCTGGGGGGTAAACCGGGGCAAAGGTCCCGTTGAGTTGGACGGATGGAGCGGTGTTGAGCAAACCCATGCAATTCGGCCCCACCATCCTCATCCCCGAGTCACGGACGATTTCGAGTAATTCGTGTTCGAGGCTCGCTCCCTCGGGGCCGACCTCGGAGAAGCCGGCGGAGATGACGACGATTCCCCTCACCTTCGCTTCGGCGCACTCGCGGGCCACGTCGATCACGAATCGCTGGGGCACGACGATGTAGGCGAGATCGACCTCATCGGGGACATCGAGGATGGTCGGGTAGGCGCGTACCGAGTTGATGACCTTGGCCTTGGGATTGACCGGGTAGAGCGGGCCGGTGAACCCGGTGGAGAGGATGTTATGGAACAGCTTGCCCCCAATCGAAGTGGGGTCACTCGAGGCCCCGATCACCGCCACCGACCTGGGAAAAAACAACGGCAACAAGGAGGCGGCCACCGCTCGCTTCTCGCGCTCCGCCTCTGCCTCGAGCATTCCCTCGCTCTCTCCGACCGGGAAATCGACCGTGAACACCCCTTCGTCGAGAGTCCGGGTCATCTCGTAGCCCGAATTGCGAAACAAACGCATCATCTGGCGGTTCTCGGGGAGCACATAGGCGTGGAAGCACTCGATCCCATGCGAACGGGCATGGTTGGTCAACAACTGGAGGAGTTGGGTGCCGATGCCCCGGCCCTGATGCTTGTCGGCCACCGCGAATGCCACCTCGGCCGTGGTTGAGGCGGGGCCGTCACGGTCATAGCGGGCCACGGCGATCATTTTCCCCTCGAGCAGCGCGATGAGCGCCATCCGGTCGGAATAGTCGACCTGAGTGAAGAAATCGACCTCCTTCGCCTCGAGCGTCTCCTTGATGCGAAAGAACCTGAAGTATCTCGATTCGGGGCCAAGAGTCTCGAAGAACTCACGGATCAGCCCGGCGTCCTCCGGCTTGATCGGGCGCACCCTGGCCCCGCCGCCGTCGCGGAGCGTGATATCCAGCTCGTATTCGAATGGGTATTCGGCCATTGCAAGTCCGGGTGAGACGCTAACCGAGCGGTACCAGGCTCCGGCCACCTCCCGCTTCTCGACGGGATGTCGGATTACACTTTTTTCACGGGGTTGAATCTGTGTGTGGGAAGGTGGTGCGTCTTGGAGATAGATCTGGCCTCGTTCATCGTGGGGCCCGGGCCCGGTTCCTCTCCCCTCCCCCACCCACCGGCCCGGGTCCCACGACCTTTCTGACCGAACCAACCCACGTAGAATCGGCGATCCGATATGGACCTCTGGGTGAAGCGAGCCGCCACCCTCCTGTTTGCCATTTTGCTCCTGGCCGGGTGCTTGCCGAGAGCGCCGGATGCCAGGGTCCTCTTCATCGGCAATAGCTACACCTTCTACAACGACCTCCCGCAGGTGGTTTCCGACTTGGCCAGGTCGGTAGACATCCGACTCGAGGTCGAGGCGGTGACCGAAGGCGGAGCCTGGTTGCGAGATCATCTCCGAGCCGGCACGGCCGGAGAACGAATCAGGTCCGGAGACTTCGACTATGTCGTCATCCAGGAGCAATCGGCCGTCCCCTCGGACAACAACCTGGCACGCGAGCAGATGTACCCGCCCGCGATTGCTTTTGCATCCGACGCGGCAAGCTCGGGAGCCACACTCGTGCTTTTCGAGACCTGGGGACACCTCTCGGGTTTCGCCGACACCGGTCACGCGACCTATCAGTCGATGCAGACCGCGATCAACTCGACCTATCACGAGCTTGCTGAGCTTCTCGGCAAACCGCTGGCCCCGGTTGGGGAAGCGTGGCAAATCTCACTCACCTCAGCAGGCGGGATTCGACTGCATGACGCGGACAACTCTCATCCGACTCTGGAAGGGTCGTACCTGGCGGCTCTCGTCATCACCGCAACAATCACCGGGGAGTCCCCCGATGACATGACCTCCGATCTCGGGGTGCCCACTGCGGTGGCGAACCTGCTGCGCCAGTACGCAACGACGGCATTGGCCGAGTGACGCTCCGTTTGGTGCCCGGGGTGGGATTTGAACCCACACGAGCCGATTCGGCTCAAGGGGGTTTAAGCCCCTCGCGTCTGCATTCCGCCACCCGGGCTCGGGTGAATGGTCAGGGTAAAGCCAAGAGTGTCATGGCGACACCATCGAGAGTGTCATGCTCGGAGACCACTGCCTTGTCCGCCCCCAAGGCGTCCATGACCCCCTCGGCGACCAGGATGCCACCCAGGATGACCGGAGCCCGCTTCGGGTCCAAACCTGGAAGATCCGCCGTTTCTTCGATGGTGAGCAGCGCCATGATGTCGACGATCCTCCCCACCTCGGCCCTGGTCACCTCGCGGCCGTGAATTGGAGTGCCCTGAGGCAGGGCGCGGGCCACCGAGGCCAGGCTGGTCCAGGTTCCGGCGACCCCGATCAACAAGTCGTGCTCGATGGTCGATACGGCTGCGAACTCTTGCCCGATGGTGGCGCGGGCGATGGCGACCTGCTCACGGGGTGCCGGTCGGTCTGGAATGGCCCGTTCGGTGATCCGCACTGAGCCGATGTCGATGGAGACTGCGTTCTCTTCGGTCACGAACTCGGTGCTCCCACCCCCGATATCGGAGACGACCACCGCTCCCAGGCCCTCGAAGGCACGGACCGCACCCTGGTACGCGAAACGGGCTTCCTCCTCACCTGAGATCAGGGTGGGGCGGACCTCGATCATCTCCTCGACCCGATCGAAGAACGCCTCACGGTTGACGGCGTCCCTGGAGGCCGAAGTGGCGACAGCCATGCGCTTGGAGACACCAGCCTCCTCCAACAGCCGGCCATACCGGTTCAGGACGACCAACGTCTCCACCATCCGGGCCTCTGAGAGGACCCCGGTGCTGTCAACTCCGCTCCCCAGACCGGTGACCGCCTCCAAACGCTTGATGTCGCGGGTCCCGTCCGTTATCAGCAGCCGGATCGAGTTGGTTCCGATGTCGACCACACCGACGATCATAG
>Ga0190272_10001768_pt1 | contig 10340 bp, 9 predicted proteins | sample Popmic504T_FD_133746 | JGI IMG/M metagenome (GOLD analysis project Ga0190272, IMG submission 133746) | Populus adjacent soil microbial communities from riparian zone of Shoshone River, Wyoming, USA - 504 T | ecosystem: Environmental > Terrestrial > Soil > Riparian zone | place: USA: Wyoming... | reverse complement strand
GGCCTGGCTCAACGCCGAGCGCCCCAACCTGGTGGCCATCTGCGGGTACGCCGCCACCCACGGCTGGCCGACGCATGCCGTCCGGCTCGCGGCCACCGTGTACCGCTACCTCGAGGGCGGCCACTACGCCGACGCCCTGGCCATCCACCACCACGCCCTCGGCGCGGCCAGGCAGCTCGGCGACGAACACGGGGAGGCCCACGCCCTGACCAACCTCGGCCTGGTCCACCGCCTGCTCGGCCGGTACGCCACGGCCACCGACCACCTCCGACAGGCACTCGACCTGCACCGCCGCATCGGCGACCGCGACGGCGAGGCCCGCACCCTGTCCAATCTCGGCATCGTCGAGGACCGTCTGGGCCGACCCGACTCCGCCGCCGACCGCCTGGCCCAGGCCCTCACCCACCACCGGCAGCAGGCCGACCAGCACGGCACCGCCGCCGCGCTGACCAACCTCGGCGGCGTCTGCAACGGAACCGGCCAGTTCTCCAGGGCGGCCGACCACCTCACCGAGGCGCTGGTCCTGTTCCGCGAACTGGGCGACCGGGGCGGTGAGGCCAGCGCCCTGTCCAACCTCGCCCAGGCCGAGACGGGCCTGCGCCGGTACCACCAGGCGGCCCAGCACCTGGAGGAGGCCCTGGCCCACTTCCGCGACCTCAACCACCGCTACGGCCAGGCCGTCGCCCTGTCCAACCTGGGGCCGGTGTACTCCCGCCTCGGCCGCCACGACCACGCCATCGACCACCTCGGCGAAGCACTCATCCTCTTCCGCGACACCGGACACCGCTACGGCGAGGCCAGCGTCCTCAACGGTCTCGGCGAGGCGTTGCACCAGGCCGCCCGCCCCGGCGGCCTGGCCCACCACCTTGCCGCCCTGGACATCGCCACCGAAACCGGCGACCGCGACGAACAGGCCAGGGCACACGCCGGCGCCGCCGCCATCGGCCCGACCGACCCGCGCTGAAAACGGAACGGCCGGGCACCGAGTTCACGGTGCCCGGCCGTCGGATCACGCCAGGATCAAGAGAGCTGCGCGACCGCGTGCTTCGCCACCACCCAGCTCGTGTTCCGCATGGCCTGCATCCGAAGCGCGTCGTTGTAGTACTGGTTCAACACCTCGGCCCGGTCACCGTTGTACGAGATACACACCGACCGCGTGATGTACGGCGGCTGGAACCCGGACACGAAGATGCACTGCGGCATCAACTTCGTGATCGCCTTGTTGTTGCCGCTGATCACCACCGACAGCAACGCGCCAGTGCTGAAACCGGCGCGGCTGCGGGCGATCAACGCGATCGGCCCCACGATGTTCATCGCCATACCGAGGACGTCCAGTGCGGGCTTGTCCGTCACCACGCCCAGCAGGGCGTCGATCTGGGTCACGCAGCCCGTGGCGTTCTGCGCCCACGCCTGCATGGTGTCAGGGGTGAACCGTTCGATGTCGGCCAGCTCGATCACATGTCGGGTGGCGCACGCCCTGGCCTCGGCCGCCGCCAGCCGGTCCATGTGGGAGATGATGTCGGTCCGCGCGCTCTCGATGGCCGCCAGGATCTGCCGGGTCGCGGTCTCGATCGACATGCCACCGCCCTGGAAGCCCTTCCAGAGGTCGATCAACCCCTTGGCGACCGCGATCACCGTCGTGATGTCGACCTGCGGCCGCACCTCGTCGGCCTGGGCGGGAACCGGCCGTACCGTTCCCGCCAGCCCGACCGCGACGGTCAGCGTCATCACGATGACCCCGTATGTCAGTCTCTTTCTCATCCAGCTTCTCCTCACGGACACCGGACAGCAGACACAGGGGAGAATGGCGCCCTCCGCTTGCAACCCCCTTGCAACCCGCTGTCCACCACCGCTCACGATGGGTTGGTGGCCGAGATCCGCTGAACTGGCGGCCCGAGCCGCCGGCCCACGTCAGCCGTGCAGCGCGAGGATGTCGGCGGGGAAGCGCGGGTCGATCTCGTAGTGGTCGTCGAACTGGCTGCTGAAGCCGGAGACGATGACGAGGCGGCCGGTGGTGAGGCCGGTGAGGTCGATGTTCGTCTGGACGTTGACGAAGATCGTGAGCTCGCCCGAGCCGTCGTCGACGGAGAACTTGTAGCCGTACGGGAGATCCGATGCCGGCGGCCGGGTGACCCTGCCGAGCACGACCACGAGCCTGCCCTCCGACGCCTCGTTGACGTTCGCGGTGCGCAGGGGAGTGGGCAGCACCGGCAGGCCGCGCCCGTACACCGTGACCCCGGTGGGGTCGGCGGGAACGAGGATGAGCAGCCCGAAGCTCTCCCGCAGGGTGCCGGTCACCCGCACCCTGGTGCGCGGGGCGATGTCCGGGTCCGTCGGCACGCTGACGTAGATCCCGGCGGTGAGGTCCTGGAGGCCGAATCCCCTGTCGAAGAAGCTGGACTCGAACGCGCCGGACGGCGTGGTCGCGGTGCCATGGACCGTGACGACGGTGCCGAGCGGCAGGGTCCGCGCGTGGGCTATCGACACCACCCCGGAGGCCTGCGCGGGCAGCGCCAGACCGACGGAGCCGAGTACCAGTACCAGAACCGTGAGCAGGAGACGCAGCCGCATTGACATCGGGCAAGGCTCCCAGCGAACGAGCGGCGCCGCTACGACGCACACCCGAACGACGCGGGAAGACAGCCGTTCGGCCGCACGGCGGAATGTCCGCCTAATCCCGCGGGCCGACGTCCACCGTGGTGCCGGTGTAAGCCAGCCACCTGGAGGCCGCGATGGCCATGTGTCGTTTCCAGGGCGCCGGCTCGTGTTGGGCGATCTCGTTCCACATGCGACAGGTGGCGAGCGCGAAGAGCGCGGTGGCGTGACTGGGAGCGGCGGCGTACTCAGGGCACTGGCGGGCCCAGGCATCGGCCGAGCGGGCCGAATGGCCAGCGGCGATCAGCCGCACGATCCAGCAGGCCGGATCAATGAACGCCGCACCTCTGGTAGGCCAGGCCCAGTCGACAATGCGCGTCGTGTCGCCGTGGATCAGAAGATTGAGCGGGTTGAAGTCGGTGTGGAGCAGGGTCTCGCCGGCGAACAGCTCGGCTGTGCCCGGGTCGTCCAGGTGCTCCGACCAGCGCTGCTCGGCGTTCCTCACTTCCGGCTGTTCAGGGCACTGGGTCGTGCCGAGCTGCCGGAGCACGTCCACGACGACGCCGAGATGGCGCGAGCCCGGTGCGTAGTCGGCATGGCTGCCGGGGGCGTGCTCGAACCCGAGGAGATCCCAGGAGCCGGTCCTGGCCTGCCACAGCAGACGTGGCGCCAGATGTCGCACGTAGGGGTTGATGGCCGCTTCGCGTCGCTGGGTGGTGGCCGACCGCCCGACGGGACGGCCTTTGACGAACACCCGACCGCTGGTGGTCTCCAGCGACACCGCGATCTCGGAGTTGAGCCCTTCGGTGGCGGTACGTGCTGCGGTCACCGGCCCGGCGAGTTGGGTGATGGTTCGTCGAACCTCAGCGGGCACATGATCCCAACTGATCCGACGCACGGGCCGGTACGTTAGCCGCCCGACGGCTGCCGGTTCGGCAGACCCGCCGGGCAGCTACCTCTAGTAGGGGTTGTCGTCAGATGCGGCGCACGAGCATCGGTCCGACTCGGAGAGCACCTCCAGGTCCGGAACGAACTCGATCTCGTCGTCGTCCGGTGGTCTGGTCTCGATGACCACAGGTACCGCTGTCATCCACATCACCTCCCCTCTCCGTGCTGGCAGTAGGTCCGTAGCGGAGCGGACGCGTCCTGGTAGAGCTTGGCCAGTGGGCGGCAGGTCCAGCAGGTTCCGGACAACGCACAGCCGGAACAGCCGCCGGTCCGGAGCATGAGCGAGTCGGCGATGGCGCCCAGTCGGTGTAGGCCGTCGACACCCTCCTCGATCAACGGAACATTTGGTTCGCGGCCGACCTTGCAGATGCTGGCCCTGCCGTGTGGATCGACATGGAAGAACGTGTGTCCCGCGTTGCAGCCGGTGAACACCTTCCGCTTGCGAAGGTGCTGTTCGGATTGTGTGACCAGTACGTCCCCGGTGCCCTGGATAGTGGGTGACATGTTGACGTAGACCATGTAGGGGAGGCCCCGCTGCTCGGCCATCGTCTTCATCGCGTCGACCTCGTGCGCGTTCTGGTTGGCGACCACGAGGTTGAGGTTGATGGGCAGTCCGGCTTCATGAGCCGCTGTCAGACCTTTGGTGAACTTGGCGAACGCGCCCGGTCGCCGCGTCAGGCCGTCGTAGCTGTCGGCCGTTGCGCCATAGACGCTGAGCGTGAGCCGGTACGGTCGCCGTTCGAGAAGGACGTCAAGAATCGCGGTGTTCGAGAGGCGTGAACCGTTCGAGGAGATGCTGAGCATCATTCCCAGGTCGTGGGCCAAGCGATAGGTGTCAGGAAACAGTTTGTCGATCAGAGGCTCACCACCGGTGAGCTGAAGCCACAGGACACCGGCGTCCCGCATGATGTGCAGCAGCTTCTCGCGGTCCGGCCATCCCAGACCCTCGAACTTCTTCAGTCCGAGGTAGCAGTGCTCGCAGTCGTAGTTGCACCCCAGATTCAGTTCGTAGGAAGCCCGGCCGTAGCCATGGGGTGACCGCGGTCGAACGAGTACGGCATCATTCAGCTCTCGTTCGGCGAGGTCGACATCCCATGCTCGCCTGGCCGAGGTCAGCAGCCAGTCCGGACAGGGCCTACCGGCTGCCGCCAGCCGTTCGAGTTCCAGGTACTTCCCGACGGGGACTTTCAGGCCGCTCGCGCTTCCGGGCCGCACCAGCAGATGATCGCCCAGGAACGGGCTGGCAATGAGTTCGTACACGGCTGCATCTCTCGATAGGCGAGTTCGGTCTCAGGTGTGCAGAAGGTCGGCGTACTTGGTGTCGAAGTCCTTGACGGGGGCGGCGTTGGCGTGGGGTTGGACGGCGCGGCGGAATTCGACGAGGCGGGTGCGGACGCGCTCGGAGCCGAGGCGGCGGGCGAGAGTGGCGGCTTCGCCAGCGGCGCGGCAGGCACCGTCCAGTTCGCGTAGTTGTACCCGTGCCATCGCGAGCTTGGGCAGTGCCATCGCTCGGTCACGGGGGAAGGCCGGGTCGAGGCAGCTCAGCATAGTGCGGAAGTGGCCTTCCGCTCTCTTGGGGTTGTTGAGCCCCAACGCTGATTGGCCAGCGTGATAATGCGCCTCGGCCTGTGACCACCAGTAGATCCAGGCCGGTTCCGTGGCCATGTCGACCACCGCGGTCAGCTCGAACATCCGAGCCTGTGCGTGGTCGGCTGTCTTGGTTTCGCCGGCAAGTGAGGCGGCCATGGCGAGGGTGCCGTGGAGCCTGGCGGACACAGCCGGGGTGAGTTCGCGGCGATTGGTCATCGCTGATTCGGCGAGCCTGATGGCGTCGCGTGGATCGTGGTGCCGGGCTTGTCCGCTCAGCCACGACAGAACGTGCGCGCCGACCCCGCGATCACCGCTGGCATGAGCGGCTCGAAGGGCCGACAGGTAGTAGCGTTGGCCGAGGGCCTGCTGGTCGAGATCATTGGCGAGCCCGCCGGTGATGCGGGCGAACTCGGCGGCGACAGCGTGCAGCCGTTTTCCGACGTCCTCGGTGTAGCTGGCATTGCTCAAGATCTCGATGACCAGCCGAAGATCCTCGCGAACCGAACGCAACAGGGCTGCGCCACCGCCGAGGGTGTCGTCCAGGCGGCGTCGAGCGTCGGCTACCCGTTCGAGGTCGTCGACGACGGCGTGGTCGATGCGTTTTCCCTTGACGGCGGCGGCGATCCGATCCGGGTCGAAGAGCCAGTCGTGGGCGAAGGTGGTCAGTGCGCCGCCGGTGACCACGAGGAAGTGCCGTCGGTCCATGCCGTCCGCCTCCACTACTTCCGTGAGCGATGCCACCGCGCTGTCGACATGGGTGAGTCCGTCGTCGGCGGGGACGTAGATGGCGCTCGCGCTCTGCTGCCATCCAAGGGATGCCAGGGTGACCGGTTCGTGCAGTCGTCTGGACAGTGCCGCGCACACCAGACCGGGCCAGGGATCCCGGGGGATCGAGGGCACGTCCCGGGGTGGCATGGCCTCGATCCAGCGGCGGGGTGATTTGACGTGTACCCGGTCAGCCAGTCGCAGCGACGCGGCCAGGAGGTTGACGTGGTGGCCGAGGTTCTCGGCCGACCACCCGGCCCTCGCCAGGTACCCGACGAGCGTCTGGTTGCGGGTTCGTTCTGCCACGGCCTCTCCCGTCCGTGAGTGCGACACCATCCACGGTAAGAGGAATCAGCCCACTCAGGGGGCGAGTGCTCCAAGTGCTGACAGCACAACAGAGTGATACCGCCCGGTACTTCCAGTGATCTTCGAGTCACACGATGTGTCCGGAGTGCGGGACCGCTGACGTCGACCGAGAGCGAGGCCCCGCTGTCCCGCCGCACGATGCGGGAGTGGCCGGAGTGTCGTGGTGGGAGTTCACGCGAGACCTGGTCACCGCCTGCCTACTGCTGGCCGGTTACGGCTGGCTGGCGGTGTTGACGGGGCGGATGCGGAGGTTGAGCCGCCGCCTGGGGGCGCACGTCTGCCGGGCACGGGACGCGCCCCGGGGTCGAGGGCCGTCCACGGCGGAGGAGATCACCCAGCCGATGGCCAGGGTGCGCAGCGATGACGTTCGAGAGAGGAGATACCGGTGACGAACGAGGTCGATCCGCCGGAGGCGGCGGGGTTCCGGTGGCGGATGGTGGACCGGCTGATGGAGCTGGAGTACGTGCCGGACGGGTGGGAGGAGACGCTGCGCGTGGTGCCGCGGCAGGTGTTCGCCCCGGACCTGGTGTGGCATCCGACCTCGGCGGGGTATCTGCCGTTGTGTCGCAGCGATGATCCGGCGTCGTGGCTGGGGATGGTCCACCGTGACGACGACCGGATCGTCGCCCAGGTCGACGACGGTGCACCGGACGGCCTGGGCAGGGAGGCCAGCTGCACGGTGCTGGACATGTCTGAGGTGACCTGGCTGCTCGGCCTGATCACCGTCACGCCAGGGATGCGGGTGTGTCGTCGGCGCCGGCCTCGGCTACCTGACCGCGGTGCTCGCCCACAAACTCGGTGTCGACGCGGCGTCCGCGGTGGACTCCAGGTCTAGGAGGGGAGCGGGCGGTCGGGCACGTCGTGGGCCACATCGAGTGTGAATGGGAACGCGGACAACGCATCCGCACTCGCCTCACCCCCGACGAGGTAGCTGTGTCCGCCGCCGGCACCGCCGACACCACCTTCGACGTCGCCCACCCACCCCGCACCTACGACGACACCACCTTCGCCATCGGCGTCCGCGTGCCCAACTGCATCCAGGTCAGCCTCGCCTACGACGACGACCTCTGGTTCATCGACCCCGTGACCGGGTCACGGGCCCATTGGCACCGATCCCTGTTCGGCCGCTACCGCGTCGACGAGTACGGACCCCGCCGGCTCTGGAACGAGATCCACCAGGCCCACCAGTGGTGGAGTACCCACGGCCGGCCAAGACCCGACGACTGGCTCATCACCGCCACCGCCGACTCCACCACCATCGAGCTGCCCGAAGTAGCCACGGCCGTCGCGGGATGACAGCCGTCCGGCCGCTACTTCCGGGCCCGGCGCGCGGACCGGCGGTGGCGGGTGTCGTCGGCGGGGGCCGGTGCGATGAGCCGGTCGGGCCAGCGGAACTCCAGCGTGTCCTCGGGACCGAGCGCGACCCAGCGCTCGCCGTGCTCGCGCAGCGCCTCGGCTGCGGCGAGCACCTGCTCGTCGGTCCAGGGGAACGGTTCCTGGCGGAGGCTTCCCCAGCCGCGCCGGGCCGCTTCGACGGCGCCGAACGGGCCGGATCCCTCGACCACCTGGTGCAGCATCCCGGCCAGGATCTCGGCCACGCCCAGCGCCCGCCGGTTGGCGTCGAGGATGCGGCTGCTGCGCGCCGCGGCGTCGTGGCGGACGCGGCCCGCCACGACGCGCATGTTCCCGAACATGACCCCGGACGCGATCGAGCCGAAGACCCCGTCGGCCAGCCCGAGTTCGCGCTCGGTCACGGCGTGCGCCAGGTCATGCGGGATGCGGTGCTTGCGCGAGTAGGACGGCAGTTCCACCACGACCCCGTCATTGCGGTGGATCGTGGCGACACTCTCGCCCAGCGCGGCGCGGGCGAACACGATGAGCACGCACCCATGGTCGGCCGTCGGCCCACACCGCGCGACCGAATTCACGCCACGCGGTGCCCCCCTCGCCGCATCTCGCATCCGTGTTGCCGTTTCTGGCCCTCCAGAACGGCAACACGGATGCGAGACGCCATGATGAGGGGTCAGAAGCCGGAGTTGCCGCTGCCTCTGATCAGGGTGTAGCCGGTCAGGTTGAGCAGGCCGCCGGAGGCCGCGCCGGTGACGGTTGTGTTGGAGATGGTGGCGCTGCCGGCGGCGTTCAGCTCGATCCCGTAGGTCCCGGCGCCGTTGATGGTCACCCGGTCGAAGCTCAGCTGGTTGATGGTGCGCAGGTAGCTGAGCAGGAGCCCCTGGTACGTGCTGTCGGTGATCGTCATGTCGGTCACGACGATCGGGGTGGTGATGTCGGCGGTGTCGGCGTAGATCCACAGCGCTCCGAGCGCGGTGTTCCAGTTCGGCTCGTGGCTTCCGGTGCGCAGCAACGTGTTGCGCCGCACCGAGGTGGTGCCGCTGAGCGGAACCGGGTTGAACCGGGTGCCGACGGCGATCCCGGCCGCCGAGGTGACGGTGTCGGCGATGAGGTTGTCCTCGGCCCGGTTGCCAGACCCGCCGTAGATGCCGATGCCGTTGGCCAGCGCCGGGGCCTGCACGGTGTTGAAGGTGAAGGCGCTGCCGGTGACCGGCGAACCGTCCGACCACATGGCCAGCGCGTCGTCGCCGGTGTTGCGCAGCATCGACTGGTCGATCCTGGTGTTCACCACGTTGGCGTGCAGGTTGACGCCGTCGGCCCAGGTGTCGCGGATCCGCAGCCCCACCACGTACAGGCCGTTGGTGCCGGAATCGGCCCACAGCCCCACCTTGGCGTGCTCCACCCAGAGGTTCTGCAGCAGCGAACCGGCGCCGAAGTTGCCCTCCAGCGCGGCGTCGGAGCCGCCGTCGTCACGCACCCTGGTGTCGTTGAGGATCGCCAGGTCGGCGATGGTGACGTTGCCGCCGGTGGCGAAGAAACCGCCGCGCGGCCCGGTGCCCTGGATCACCGAGTGCCACGGTCCGGCGCCGATGATCCGCACGCCCGCGACGTTGATCCGCGAGCTGATCCGGAACGACCCGGCCGGCACCCAGACCGGCTTGTTCTGCGCCCGCCCGGCGGCGATCGCCGAGTTGATCGCGCCGGTGGCGTCGGAGCCGTTGTTCGGCACCGCGCCGTAGGACGTGATCGACAGTGCTCCGGTGGGGGCGGTGGCCGCGGCCGGCGCCACCTCGGCGTCGATCAGGTCGATGTCGTAGTGCGGCGCGGTGCTGGATGCGTCCTTCTGCAGCTTGAGCACGGTGCCGGCCGGCCAGGTGCTGCCGTTCAGGGAACGGACCTCGTCGTAGAAGCGGTGCGCGTTGCCCTGCGAAGGGATGTTGGTGAACGGGTACGCGCCGTACACCCAGCTGTAGGCGGAGGTCAGCGTCAGGTCACGGACCTTGGTTCCGTTGGCGTACAACGCGAGCGGCGCCGTGCGGCCGGCCCCGTCGGCGGAGTCCGGGATGGAGAACCGCACCACGAGGGCGTTCGCCGGCCTGGTCAGCGTGATGCTCACCTGGTGTCCGGTGGCGCTCAGCCGCACCGCGCGCCGGCCGCTGGACTCCGACTGCACGGTCCGGTACGTGCGGTCGGCGGCGAGCACGGTCGCGTTGGTGCTGCCCGACTCCGCCTCGTACTGGGTGTACGGGGTGGTCGCGCCGCGCGCCGTCGGTGCGGCCTCGCCCGCGACCAGCAGGCTGTCGACGAGCACGTCGCCGCCGGTCGTCGTGGTGCTCGCCAGGCCGACGGTGTTGATGCCGGCCCGCAGCGCGACGGAGACCGTGGCGGTGCGCCAGCCGGTGCCGGAGGACAGCGTCACCGTCCCGGACTCGCGCCCGTTGACGGAGACCGCGAGCACCCGGTTCGCCCCGCTGGTGTTGTGGAAACGGACGGTGGCGGTGGGCGAGCCCGCCGCGGCCATCGGGACCGTACGGATGATCCGCGCGCCGACGGTGCCGAAGCCCTGGACGTAGCCCGACCCGCTGAAGCCGGCGGTGGCGGTACCGACCGTGGCCCCGCCCGAGCGGAACGCGCCCTCGGCCTCGCCCGGCCCCGCGGGTGGCGGCGGCGTCGACGGCGTCACCGTGAGGTTGTCCAGGTTGATGTTGCCGTTGTCGGCGGTGTCG
>Ga0190272_10001767_pt1 | contig 10342 bp, 9 predicted proteins | sample Popmic504T_FD_133746 | JGI IMG/M metagenome (GOLD analysis project Ga0190272, IMG submission 133746) | Populus adjacent soil microbial communities from riparian zone of Shoshone River, Wyoming, USA - 504 T | ecosystem: Environmental > Terrestrial > Soil > Riparian zone | place: USA: Wyoming... | reverse complement strand
TGGAACTCGGCGCCGAACAGCTCGCCGTTCCCATCGCGCAACCCGGTGCGACCGGTCGGCGCCTTGATACCGAGCAGCAGGGTTGCTTCCGTGCGCGAGGCTTGGTCGTTGAAGAAGCGATACTGCGCCATCAGCGTCAGGTCGCCGATGCCGTCCGAATCGCCGCGATAGTCGACGGTGTCGCCCGCAGGACCATGCGAGTGCGAGCCCTCGCGGATGTCGAGCCGCTGGATGTAGGGCAGCCTCGCCGACAGAGTGAGGTCGCGCGTCAATCCGTAAGCGAACACAAGCGACGGCGCCAGGATGGCGTCGAGCCCGTGCGCGTGGATGTGCTTGCCGGCGAAGTCCTTCAGCTGCGCGTCGCTGAAGGTGTCCATCTTCACCATCTCGAACACGATGCCGGCCACGCTCTGTCCTTGTTCGAGCGTCGTTGCCGATATGGTGCCGATGGGTCCCGAGCTCCCGGTGGAGCTGGTGCCGCTCGGGTGGTGTGCGAAGGCAGCCGGAGTGAGAAGGAGCGCTGTCAGGCCCGCGCCGAGGCCAACTCTACGAAACATGCGTTTTGTCTTCCGCTGAAGGCTGGATGAGGCCCGCGCGTTTCGTGCGCGCCGGGCGATGGCAGAGAGAAGAAGCCGTTCAGGCGACCAGCGGAGGCGCGCGGCTGCGGATGCCGCCAAGGCTCAGATGATCGGCAAGCGGCTGCGTGCGGGCCGCCGGTTGCGGCGGCAGCAGCGGAGCGGCGGCAAAGACAACCGGCTCGAATGCGAGCGCGAGGGCCACCGCGTATTTCGCGATCAGGGTGCAGGCCGGACAATGACCGGACCCGCCTCCGGGATGGCCCGCGGGCGTCTGTCCATCCGTCCCGATTGCTTCGCCGCCGGAGTGGCAGATCGGCAGAACGCCGAGAACCGGATCAACGATGGTGGAAGCCGCGGCAGCCGGAGGCTGCGCGCCCAGCGCGGACGCTTGCGCCGGGCCCAAATGCAGGAAGCCTCCCGCCAGCATGTTGCCGATGAGGGCCAACACACTGAGCAGGGCGACCGTACTCCTGACGCGCGAGGTCGCTGCCATGGATGCAGCGTCCGCCGCCACCCGCCCCGCCGTCAATGCGGCGTGCCTATCATCTATTAAATGCGGACGTTTTGGTCGTTAACCGTTGCCCTCAGGCAACGAAGCGAGAATCCTTAGTCCAGCACGTGGCTCACCATGCCGTCGGCGAGCTTGGGTTCGAACCAGGTCGACTTGGGCGGCATGATCTCGCCGGCGTCGGCGACGGCGATCAGGTCGTCCATGGTCGTCGGGAACAGCGCGAACGCAACCGCCATCTCGCCTGAATCGACGCGCCGCGCCAGCTCCGGCAGCCCGCGGCCGCCGCCGACGAAATCGATGCGCTTGTCGGTGCGCTGATCGGTGATGCCGAGCACCGGGTCGATCAGGTTGCGCGCGAGCAGCGTCACCGGCAGCCGGCCGGTCGCGTCGCCCTCCGGCACCAGCTCCGGCTTCAGCTTCAACCGGTACCAGTGCCGGTCGACGTACATGCCAAACTCGCGCGCCTCCGCCGGCCGCACCGGCGCGTTCTCAGGGGTCACCGCGAAGGCCGCGCCGATCTCCTTGACGAATTGCTCGGGTGTGCGGCCGTTGAGATCGCGGATCAGGCGATTGTAGTCGAGGATCGTCATGGCGTGCGCGGGGAACACCACGCTCAGGAAGGTGCGATGCGACGCCTCGGCATTGCCGCCGCGCGCAGCAGCAACCCGCGCTGCCGCCGCCGAGCGGTGATGTCCGTCGGCGATGTAAAGTGCGCCGACCGCATCGAACGCCTGCGTCAGCTCTTCGATCGGACCGGCGTCCGCGATCACCCACAGCTCGTGCACGACGTCGTCGTCGGCCGTCACGGTCACATCGGGATCGCGCTCGGTCGCGCGCTTGAGCAGCGTGTCGATCTCCGGCGCGTGCGGGTAGGCCATCATGACGGGGCCGGTCTGCGCGTTCACCGCTTCGATCTGGCGCACGCGGTCGTTCTCCTTCACCGGCGTGGTCAGCTCGTGCTTCCGGATGCGCCCGTTCTCGTAGCCAGCAATCGCCGCGACGCAGGCGAGGCCGGTCTGGCGCCGGCCCTGCCAGATCGTGCGATAGGCGTAGTATTGTGCGCGCGTATCCCGCTGCAGCACGCGCTCGTCGATCATGCGCTGCAGGTTCTCGGCCGCTTTCGCGTAGACCGCATCAGAGTAGGGATCGGTGTTCGGCGCCAAGTCGATCTCCGGCTTGGAGACGTGCAGGAAGCTCCACGGTTTGCCGCGCGCCCGCTCGCGCGCTTCCGCGCTGGAAAGGACGTCGTAGGGCGGGGCGAGAACCTCGCGCGCCCGCGCAGGCACCGGGCGCAGGGCGCGAAACGGCTTGATGAGGGTCACGAGAGGCTCCTCAGCTTGTTCGCGACATCGTTAGTCGCACAAGCCCCTGCGCGCAACGGCTACGCGGATGATTGCGCGTCTATGCCGCTTGCATGAAAGTTAGGTAACATGGGGCTGCAGGCCTGGAGCCAAACATCATGCGCATAGCGGCGGGATACCTCTTGGCGATGCGCACGGCCGCTGCAGCTCTCGCGTTCGCCGCGATCCTTCTTGGGAGCCCGCGAACCGCGCTGGCGGCGCCTGTTGGCGCGATAGCGACCAGTGATTTCCTCGACAGCATCGGCATCGTCAGCACCTTCCCCGATCGCGGCCAGCCGCTGGAGAAGACCATCGACATGGTGCGCTTCTGCGGCTTCCGCTGGGTGCGGGCAGGAATAGAGGGGCTCACCGACAAAGGGCCGACGACCATCCAGACATTCCTGGACTTGCATCGCGCGACCGGCGTGCGCCTGAACTGGGGGCTGGTGAGCGGCGGTTCCGACGTGAAGAAGTTGATCGAGACAGGGAAGGTGCTTGCGGAGGCGGGGGCGCTGCTCGCGTTCGAGGGCAACAATGAGCCGAACAACTGGGGCGTCACCTACCAGGGCGAGAAAGGCGGCGGGCGCGGGTCATGGTTGGCCGTCGCCAAGCTGCAGCGGGACATGTACGAGGCGGTGAAGCGCGATCCCGTGCTCGCCAAATATCCCGTCTGGTCGATCTCTGAGCCCGGAGCGCAGACTGACAACGTCGGCCTGCAATTTCTCACGATCCCGCCCGGCGCCGAGACGCTCATGCCGGACGGTACCCGCTATGCCGACTACGCCAACGTTCACAACTACATCTATCACCCGCGCTCGCCGCGACTCTCGGACAATCAGGTCTGGAATGCTGCCGATCCGTCGGCGGCGTCGAAAGTGGACGGGCTTTATGGCAACTTCGGCGTGACTTGGCGAAACAGGTTTCGGGGCTACACGCAGGAGCAACTCAATAAACTACCGCGGGTCACGACCGAGACCGGCGCGGTTGTAAAGGATACGATCCCTGAACACGTTCATGGTCTGCACCTGATGACGATCTACCTCGCGCAGTTCAAGCGGGGGTTCTCCTACACCTCGGTGTATTTGCTGCGCGACCGCACAGACGAATCTGGCAACCAGACCTTCGGTTTCTTCAGGCCCGACTACACCCCGCGGCTCGCAGCCACCTATCTGCACAACATGACGATGATCCTCGCCGACAAAGGTAGGCACCCTGGGCCCGGCCGGCTCGACTATGACATCTCCGGCCAGCCTGTGACCGTGCACGACCTCCTCCTCCGCCACAGCGATGGAACGTTCCAGCTGGTGATATGGGGCGAGCGGGTCAGCGGCGAGGATCGCATCACCGTTCGCTTCGGCGCGGCGCACAAGCAGGTGAAGGTCTACAACCCGATCGTCGGAACAGAGCCTGTCGAAACGCTGGCAAACGTCGGCTCCGTCGATCTGACGCTCAGCAACCACCCCTTCGTTATCGCGATCGCGCCAAACTAGGGCAATTCGCTCAACCGGATTTCCTCGCCCGCGCGATCGCCTCGCGGATCAGCCGCTTGGCTTCGGTGGCATCGCCCCAGCCGTTCATCTTCACCCACTTGCCGGGCTCCAGGTCCTTGTAGTGCGCGAAGAAGTGCTGCACCTGCTCCAGCGTGATCTTCGGCAGGTCGGTGTAGTTCTTCACGTGCTCGTAACGCTTGGTCAGCTTCGGCACCGGCACCGCCAGGATCTTCTCGTCGCCGCCCGCGTCGTCCACCATCATGAGCACGCCGATCGGCCGCACGTTGATGATGGCGCCCGGCACGATGGGTCGCGTGTTGGCGACGAGCACATCGATGGGATCGCCGTCCTCTGACAGCGTATGCGGCACGAAGCCGTAGTTGCCGGGGTAGCGCATGGGTGTGTGCAGGAAGCGATCGACCACCAGCGTTCCCGCCGCCTTGTCCATCTCGTACTTGATCGGCTCGCCGCCGATCGGCACCTCGATGATGACGTTCACGTCCTCAGGCGGATTGTGGCCGACCGCGATGGCATCGATACGCATGGTGGTGTCCCAATTTCGCTCTGTCGGTTGGGCTAGCAATTGCTGCAGCATAGCTGGCGCTTTCGCGCTAGTCTCAATGGTATGGTGCGGCGCCCAGGAGGCGTGTGATGCTGGGCTTGTCCTTTTCCGCCTTTACCACTTTGCATGTCGTCATCAGCCTGATCGGCATCGCAACCGGCCTTGTCGTGCTGTGGGGTATGCTGAACGGTCGGGACGTCGGAGGACTCACGGCACTGTTTCTTGCAACCACGATACTGACGAACGTCACCGGCTTCATGTTCCCCTTCAACCAGCTTCTCCCGTCGCACTTCGTGGGAGGCATTTCACTCGTGGTGCTCGCGATCGCCCTGTTCGCCCTCTACGGCAAGGCTCTGTCCGGCGGATGGCGGTCGATCTACATCGTGACCGCCACCGTGGCGCTTTATCTCAACGTGTTCGTCGGCGTCGTGCAGGCGTTCCAGAAGTTCGGCTTTCTTCAGGCGCTGGCGCCCACGCAGTCGGAGACGCCGTTCGTCATCGCGCAGCTCGTCGTGCTGGTGCTCTTCGCGATCCTGGGATACCTGGCGCTAAAACGCTACCATCCCGCCTCCGGCGCTTCCGCATAGCCCTGCGGGCGCCGGCGGAAGGACTTGCCGACGCCCATGTCCAAGCAGAAGCGCGCCATCCTCATCGCCGGCCCGACCGCCAGCGGCAAGTCGGGCTTCGCACTCGCGCTGGCGGAGCGGCTTGGCGGCGTCGTCATCAACGCCGACAGCATGCAGGTCTACCGCGAACTGCGCATTCTCACCGCGCGGCCCACCGCCGAGGACGAGGCACGCGCCCCGCACGCGCTCTATGGCTTCGTCAGTGGCGCAGAGGCCTATTCCGCGGGCCGCTACGCCGCCGATGCGGCGAAGGCCATCGCGGAAGCGCGCGCGGCCGGCCGGGTGCCCATCGTGGTTGGCGGCACCGGCCTCTACTTCAAGGTTCTCCTGGACGGCCTTTCGCCGGTTCCGCCGGTCGATCCACTGGCTCGCGCCTACTGGCGCGCGCAGGCCGCATCGCGTCCGGCGTCCGAGCTGCACGCCCTGCTGGCGGCGCGCGATCCCGAGACCGCAGTGCGCCTGATGCCGACCGATCCCCAGCGCATCGTGCGCGCTCTGGAAGTTCTGGAGAGCACGGGCCGCTCCTTGGGCGAATGGCAACGTCTCCCGGGGCAGCCCGTGCTCGCCGAGGCGGAAACCGCGCGCCTCGTTATCCTGCCGGAGCGCGAGCACATCGGGCCTGCCATCGAAGCGCGCTTCGACATCATGATGCGAGCCGGCGCGCTGGACGAAGTACGAGCCCTTCTCGCCCTCGGCCTCACCTCGGAGCTGCCTGTGATGCGGGCGCTCGGCGTCGGTTCGCTGGCCGCCCATCTGAGGGGGGACTGCACGCTGGAGGACGCCGTCGCTCACGCGAAATCCCAAACCCGGAAATACGCCAAACGGCAGAGAACATGGCTTAGACGAAATATGATTGCTTGGAAAACCATTGTAGCGCAACAAACAGAAAGTTGCTCTGGCTTTATCTTTCCGTTTATTGATCTTTAGGCATTGACCCCCAATTCTACGGTGGCTATGAGCCTCCCCGGCTGCCCGCGCTGCCTGCGCGCTTCACGCGGCCCATATGCGGAGTTCTGCCGATGACAACGAAAATGACCGGCGCGGAGATGGTCATCCGCGCGCTCGCCGACCAGGGCGTCGAACATCTCTTCGGCTATCCCGGCGGCGCTGTGCTGCCGATCTACGACGAGTTGTTCCAGCAGGACAAAGTCCAGCACATCCTGGTGCGCCAGGAAGGTGGCGCGGTGCATGCAGCGGAGGGTTACGCGCGTTCCTCCGGCAAGGTCGGCGTGGTGCTTGTCACCTCTGGTCCTGGCGCCACCAACGCCGTCACCGGGCTCACCGACGCGCTGATGGATTCCATTCCCGTCGTGTGCATCACCGGCCAGGTCCCGACGCACCTCATCGGCAACGATGCCTTCCAGGAGTGCGACACGGTCGGCATCACGCGTCCCTGCACCAAGCACAACTGGCTGGTGAAGAACGTCGACGATCTCTCGCGCGTCCTGCACGAGGCGTTCTACGTCGCGCGCACCGGCCGTCCGGGTCCCGTCGTCGTCGACATCCCCAAGGACGTGCAGTTCGCCACCGGCACCTACACGGGCCCCAAGGACGTCCGCCACAAGACCTACCAGCCGCGCGTCAAGGGCGATGCCAACGCCATCGCGCACGCCGTCGACCTGATGAGCCAGGCCAAGAAACCCATCCTCTATACCGGCGGCGGCGTCATCAACTCCGGCCCGAAGGCGAGCAAGCTTCTGCGCGAGCTGGTCCGCCTCACCGGCTTCCCCATCACCTCGACCCTGATGGGCCTCGGCGCCTACCCCGCCTCCGGCAAGGAATGGTTGGGCATGCTCGGCATGCACGGCACCTACGAGGCCAACCTCGCCATGCACGATTGCGACGTCATGGTCTGCATCGGCGCGCGCTTCGACGACCGCATCACCGGCCGCCTCGATCAGTTCTCGCCGCGCTCCAAGAAGGTCCACATCGACATCGATCCGTCCTCCATCGGCAAGAATGTGCGCACCGAGGTGCCCATCATCGGTGATGTCGCCTACGTGTTGGAGGAGTTGCTTCGCGTTTGGAAGATGAAGGCCGCCACCGTCGACAAGACGGCGCTCAAGACATGGTGGGGCCAGATCGACAAGTGGCGGGCACGCAAGTGCCTCAGCTACAAGAACTCGCCCGACTACATCATGCCCCAGTACGCAGTCCAGCGGCTCTACGAGCTCACCAAGGATCGCGACACTTACATCACCACCGAGGTCGGGCAGCACCAGATGTGGGCGGCGCAGTTCTTCCATTTCGAGGAGCCCAACCGCTGGATGACCTCCGGCGGCCTCGGCACCATGGGCTATGGCCTACCGGCGGCCATCGGCGCGCAGATGGCGCACCCGAAGTCGCTCGTCATCGACATCGCCGGTGATGCGTCCATCCTGATGAACATCCAGGAAATGTCCACCGCCGTGCAGTATCGCCTGCCGGTGAAGGTGTTCATCCTTAACAACCAGTACATGGGCATGGTGCGCCAGTGGCAGCAGCTGCTGCACGGCAACCGCATCTCCGAGAGCTACACGGCCGCGCTACCCGACTTCGTGAAGCTCGCGGAAGCCTACGGCGGCATCGGTATCAAGTGCGAGAAGCCCTCCCAGCTCGACGATGCCATCATGGCCATGATTGACGCGCCCGCCGATAAACCTGTGATTTTCGATTGCCGCGTGGCCGCCCTCGCCAACTGCTTCCCCATGATCCCCTCCGGCAAGGCCCACCACGAGATGATCCTCGGTGATGACATCACCGACGAGGAAATCGGCAAGGCCGTCGGCAAGGAAGGCAAGGTGCTGGTGTAATTCCCCCTCTCCCCGTTCTTACGGGGAGAGGGCCGGGGTGAGGGGCGGCTGCATACGCCAGCGTTGGAGCAAGCTTCTGCCCCTCACCCTTAACCCTCTCCCCATGAAGAATGGGGAGAGGGAATGTGGTAGCGGCTCGCCGATCAGAGAACCAATACATGCCCAACACCCAACCCGGCTCCGCCTATTTCCTCGAGGAGCGCACGGATAAACCGGTCACGCACACCTTCTCGGTGGTGGTGGACAACGAGCCGGGCGTGCTGGCGCGCATCGCCGGCCTGTTCTCCGGGCGCGGCTACAACATCGAAAGCCTCACCGTCTCGGAGACCGAGCACCAGAAGCACCAGTCGCGCTTCACCATCGTCACCACTGGCACGCCGCCCGTGCTCGCCCAGATCAAGAACCAGCTCGAGCGGCTGGTGAATGTTCACCGCGTCATCGACCTCACCGTGCTCGGCGAGCCGCTGGAGCGCGAGCTGGCATTGGTGAAAGTCAGCGGCAAAGGTGACAAGCGCATCGAAGCCCTGCGCATGGCCGAGATCTTCCGCGCCAACGTCATCGACGCCTCCACCGAACACTTCGTGTTCGAGGTCACCGGCCGCATCTCCAAGATCGAGCAGTTCATCTCGATCATGACGGAACTCGGCCTGATCGAGGTCTCCCGCACCGGTATCGCCGCCATCGGCCGCGGCCCGAAGGGCATGTGAGGCTCGTCGCGACGATTGCCGCGAATGGCGTCAGCCGGCCGCCTGCCACTGCCGTATCGCTTCGAGCGGATACAGCAACATGATGATGTTCAGGGTCAGGTTGTCGCGCAGCAAGACCAGCATTACCACCTCGGTGAGGATGAACAGCACCACGGTCACCCATGCCGGCAGCCGGGCGGAGAGCAGAAATCCGCCCACCGTCGCCAGCATGTCGCCTACCGAGTTGATCACGCTGTCGCCGGCATAGTCGCGCGACACCGTCTGCGTGCGGTAGCGCTCGATGATGAACGCCGAGTTCTCGAAGATCTCCCAGCCGACCTCGATCAGCGTGGCTGCCACAAGGCGCGCGGCCACCGACAGCCGCCCGCGGAAGAGCGCCCACAGCAGCCAGTAGAAGATCACCCCGTGCAGGACGTGGCTGTAGGTATACCAGTCGGTCAGGTGCTGGGAGGTCTCGGCGTCGTTGGCATGGCCATGCCAGAGCTTGATGTAGCCGCAGCCGCACATCGGGATGCGGCCCATCAGCAGCAGGATGCCCGCCGCCGCCGCGATGATCCCCAGCGAGATGGCCAGCGCCGGGACGAGCCTGAGTCTCGGTATAGTGCGGTCCGCCATAGCCCACCTTGGCACGCGGCTTCGGGCGGCGGAACTGTAGCGTGACCGGTCGCGCGACGCCGTTGTGGTGTCGCGGTAGCCCGGCCACAGGGGGTTGCGCACAGGGAGTGTCCGCCAGCGGCCTTTTTTTGTCCGCTCAGGCGGCTTAAATGCGGGTGATGCAAAGCGGATTTGGCTCCATACGACACCTCCTCGCAGCGCTCGTAGCTGCGCTGGTCCTAGCTGCGTCAGCCACCGCCGGCGCGGCGGACACCTGCACGCGCGAGGATTTCGGCAAGGCGGTCAACGATGCGGGTGCCGCGCTGCGAGCCCTCAACGCGGACAATACGCCGCGCCTGCAAGCCAGGATGCGCGATCTCAAGACCAGGATGCGCTGGCCCGACGCCGGCTACGAAGAGAAGGCATTCCAGGCCCTGCAGGACGAGCGCGTCGCCTCGCTCGATGCAAACGCCAACAATCTTCTCGCTCGCATCGATTCACTCGGCACCGTCGATCCGCAGGGTGCGCCTGATTGCGCCAAGCTGCATGAGATCGCCGCCGTCAGCATCGAGCTGCAGGCGACCGTGAAAGCGAAGTCGGCCTACCTCCTCAACAAGATCGACCTGATGATGGGTGGCGCTCCCGTCGCTACGCCCAAGAGCGCGCCGCCGCCCGCGAAGACGGCGGCGGCACCACGGCCAAACGAGACCAAGCCCGCAACTCCACCCCCTGCGAAGACGGATCCCATTGCCAGACCCGCAACAACCGATCTCTCGCCGAAAGTTGCTGCCAAGCCGGCGGAGAGCAGCGCCTGGTCGGCGACTACGGTTGACGGGAAGGCGCGCGAGGCTTCCATCTCCCCGCCTCCTGGGCCTCCGGCTTCGCCACCCGAGGACGACGGCTATACGATTGACGAGATCAAGACGATCAGCGCCGGTTTCTTCGGGCAAGTTTCCTCGAGTCTCGGCTCGGTTATCGAGCACCTGTTCCGGAAAAGCGGCCGTCCTACCGGCTATGTCGTCGGCAGCGAAGGTGGCGGCGCGTTCCTTGCCGGCGTGCGCTACGGCAAGGGCACGCTCTATCTGCGCAACGGCGGCACGCAGCCGATCTACTGGCACGGTCCCTCGCTCGGCACCGATGTC
>Ga0190272_10001766_pt1 | contig 10344 bp, 6 predicted proteins | sample Popmic504T_FD_133746 | JGI IMG/M metagenome (GOLD analysis project Ga0190272, IMG submission 133746) | Populus adjacent soil microbial communities from riparian zone of Shoshone River, Wyoming, USA - 504 T | ecosystem: Environmental > Terrestrial > Soil > Riparian zone | place: USA: Wyoming... | reverse complement strand
TTATTTGAATGATATAAAAAATTTTACCGTTAAGCCCAACCCCTCCAATGGCAATTTTAGCATAAGCTATATCCTACCTCAGAATAAGAATGGTTCTTTTGAAGTGTTCGATGCTATTGGCAATAGGATCTTTCAGATGTATTTGCCGTCCTGGAGTACTTTCCAACAGATTCATTTACCAAAGCTGGCACCTGGCATTTATCATTCCATTATCTCAAGCGGGAACTCTCGTGTAACTAAGAAAATAGTGGTTATAAATGAGAAATGAATTATTTAAAAAAAAATAAAAATACTATAACAAATCAAAAAACTTTAAACTAAACTAAAAACTTTAAACTCTCTAAACTTTAAACTTATTTTAGTGGAGCCGGAGGGATTTGAACCCTCGTCCAGACAAGGAATCAATATGCTTTCTTCATGCTTATCATCCCAATAGTTTTCGTGAATGACTTTGGCGGGATGAGGCCAGCCATTCCTTAGTCCCTGTAATCTTACTGTTGCATCGGGACCCTGCAACAGCCAGCTCAGAATGATGATACCCCGTAGCCACTGCTTAATGAGCGGAAGCTGTGGCGGAGTAGCTAGTCAGTCCCGCCTGGCGGGAGTGATTAGGCCATCTTACTGAGTAAGATTAAGCCGCAAGCGCATAGTTGTTTTCGCCAGTTAAGACGAGTGAGAATTAGGATTTACGGGCCATATTCACAACGCCCGGCATGCTTACACATTAATTTCACCAGCTGTCGATTCCTGTCGGCCCCAATGATTAATGTTATTTTAAAGAACTTCTGTAAAGATATGGAAATTAATAACAGTTATCCGGTGGCTTTGTTTGGCTGTTTTCATTCAATATTTAAAAGGCCTAATTGTTTTTTGCGGGTATCTCTTTAACAATCTTTCCTTCTTTATAAACTACGGTTTTTTCAAGCCTGCCTTCCTTATCGTACGTCTTCCATTCACCGTGTTCATTGTCGCTTTTATAATTGCCTTCCGACTGCAGTTTTCCGCCGGCATAAAAAGATTTTGAAGGTCCTTCGATGGTGCCGTCTACATAATTATATTCAATGGAAAGGAAGGCTTCCTTGGTATACCATCTGGCATACCCGTGTCGTAATCCTTTTTTCCACATTCCGTCTTCCTGCAAAACACCGTCCTCATAGTATTGTATTTTCTGTCCATCGAGCATGCCGTCAGCATAATTCTCCTCAAGCCTTTTTTGTCCGCTATACCCGTATACGATACGTTTACCTTCGAGCTTCTCACCTTTATAAATCTCTTCCGATTCCAGGTAACCATGGACATTGATCATCAGGTAAACGCCGTCAAGCTTTCCATTCCGGTATTCCTGCAGCTTGTTCAGGCAGCCGTTTGGATGATACTTTCTCCATACTCCTGTCTTCAACCCGTTCACCAGGTAGCCGTTTTCATTTCCTACAGGGCTTTTAATTTCAATATAAATCTTTGAGGGATCCGCAGGATCCGGGGTCCGGGTGGTATCCTCCTGGCTGTATGCAAAGCCATTAAAAAGCACATTCAATAAAACAGCGAGGGCGATCCGACCTGAAAGAGGCCGAAGACACGAATTATAAATGATTTTCTGAATCAAAATAAAATGGAATTAAATGGTAAATATAAATTTCAGATTATGATCATAAAAATGGAGGCATCAAATTTTAACATCAGGCATGAATTTCTGCTGAATAAAAAAACAATTACCTTTAGAACTTCAAACTTATGGATACATTCCTGATTATTTCCGCCCTGGTTTTATGCATACTGGGAATTATGGGTTGTGTTGCACCAGCTGTCCCCGGGCCGCCGCTCAATTTCATTGCCATGCTCCTAATGCAATGGGCAATTGAACCTTTCCGGCTCCGCACATTGATCATCTGGACCATCGTTACCATTGTAGTTGTAGTGGTTGATTATCTCATTCCTATCTGGACGGCCCATAAATTCGGCGCTACCAAACAGGGTATCAGGGGGGCCATTATCGGCATGTTGGCCGGCATGTTTTTCACTCCCATAGGTATGATTGCCGGACTGATAATCGGATCGATAATCGGCGACCTGATGGCACGACGTACACTAGCTCAGGCTTCCAGGGCTGCAGCCGGAAGTCTTTTCGGCACCCTGTTTACAATCGGCCTGAAGCTGGTCGTGGCGGGATGGATGACCTTCCTGGTCGTTTACCGCGCCGGACAGCATTTCTTAAACTGAGAGCGGTTGTTTTTATGATTCCAGGCTCGCTTCCATGGATATCTGCGCATTGAGCAGCTTGGAAACCGGGCATGTTGTTTTCGCCTCTTCTGCACATTCCTTAAACTTCTCTATGGTTGCACCCGGCACCTTCGCCTTTACGGTAAGATGACTGGAAGTAATGGCACCGTTGTCGATGACAATTGCACAGGAAGTTTCTATTTTTTCAGGAGTAAGTCCGGCAGACCCCAGCACAAAGCTAAGCTTCATGGAGTAGCAGCCTGCATGTGCCGCCGCGATCAGTTCTTCAGGGTTTGTTCCTGTTCCGTTCTCAAAACGTGAGGTCCATGAATATGGTGTCTGGGCAAAAATACCACTCGGTGCTGTAAGATGACCTTTGCCCTCTTTTCCTGTGCCGTTCCATACGGCAGTTGCTGTTCTTTTCATAATGATGATAAATTTTAATTCGATTATTTAAGAATGCAAAAATAACAAAAGTTCGGTCGGTGATCCATGGCTGGTACACCCAATTCCTGAAATTAAATGATGATTTGCTTATCACTGAAAGTCTTTCTACTTTCCCAAAAAAATTCGGGGAACCAGTCAGGCCCCGTCCGATATATAAAACTTTATGAAGATTCTTGAAATTCGCGCCATGCGTGGCCCCAACTACTGGTCAATCTGGAGGCATAAGCTTATCGTAATGAAGCTTGACCTGGAAGAAATGGAACAGAAGCCAACCAATAAGATCCCTGGATTTCCGGAGAGGCTTGAAAAAATGTTTCCGACCATGTACGAGCACAGGTGTTCTGAAAATCATGCCGGCGGCTTTTTTCACCGCGTGAAAGAAGGGACCTGGATGGGTCATGTGATAGAACATATCGCCCTTGAGACTCAGACCCTGGCGGGCATGGATGTTGGCTTTGGCCGAACCCGTACCACAGGACAGGAGGGAATTTACCATGTTGTATTTTCTTACGAGGAAGAAAAAGTAGGAATTTTCGCAGCGCGTTCGGCCGTTAAAATTGCCCAGGCCCTGACTGAGAATACTCCCTATGACCTGGATGCGGATATTCAAACCATGCGCGAGATGAGGGAAGATGAGCGGCTTGGGCCCAGCACCGGATCCATTGTGGACGAGGCAAAAAGCAGGGGGATCCCATGGGTGCGGCTTAATAAGAATTCGCTTGTCCAGCTCGGATACGGTATCAGTCAGAAACGAATCCAGGCAACTGTTGCGTCTACGACAAGCAGCATCGCCGTGGAAATCGCCTGCGACAAGGAAGACACCAAGAACCTGCTTGAAGCTGCATCAATACCAGTGCCGGGAGGAAGAATCATATACAATGAGGAAGAGCTGCAAGAAGCCATCAATGCGATCAAATACCCGGTTGTTCTCAAACCTATTAACGGCAATCACGGAAGGGGAGCTACCATCAATGTGAAAACCTGGGAAGAAGCTACAGGCGCGATGGCTGCTGCTAAGAAAATTTCAAAAGCAGTGATTGTTGAAAAATACATTACAGGATTTGACCACCGAATACTGGTGATCAATTACAGGTTTGTGGCTGCTGCAAAGCGCACCCCTGCAATGGTTACAGGTGACGGCAAGTCAACCATCCAGCAGCTGATCGATGAAGTGAACAGCGATCCGAGGCGGGGCTATGGTCATGAAAACGTGCTCACTGCCATCCGCGTAGACGAAACGACAATGAATATCCTCGGCGACAAGGGCCTGACGCTCGAAAGCATTCTGAAGAAAGACGAGCCGCTGCTGCTGAAAGCCACTGCAAACCTCAGCACAGGCGGAACCTCCACCGATATCACCGACCTGGTGCATCCATATAATATTTTTATGTGCGAGCGGATTGCGAGGCTTATCGGGCTCGACATCTGCGGCATAGACATCATGGCGCCAACGATAACGGAACCTATAAACGAAAATGGAGGTGCTGTGCTCGAAGTAAACGCAGCGCCCGGGTTCAGGATGCATATTGCTCCCACTGCAGGCCTTCCACGCAATGTGGCCGAACCTGTTATTGATATGCTTTATCCTCCAGGAAGCAGCTTCAGGATACCTATTGTTGCTGTTACCGGGACCAATGGAAAGACAACCACAACCCGCCTGATTGCGCATATGGTCAAGTACATGGGGAAGAAGGTCGGATACACCACAACGGATGGCATATACGTCCAAAACCATTTGCTACAGCAGGGCGACTGCACGGGGCCTGTCAGCGCTGAATTCATACTGAAAGACCCTACTGTGGAATTCGCCGTGCTGGAATGTGCCCGTGGGGGGATTCTCCGGGCGGGTCTTGGATTTCACAACTGCGATATCGGGATTGTCACGAATGTGGCCGCTGATCACCTGGGCCTCAAAGGTATCAACACGATCGATGAGCTAGCCAAAGTTAAGGCGGTTATTGTGGAGAGCGTCCTCCCGACCGGCTATGCCATCCTGAATGCGGATGATTCATTGGTGGCCGGCATGTCGAAAGGACTTGATTGCAAAATCGCATATTTCAGCCTTGATGAAAAGAACCCCATCATCAGGAAACACTGTGACGATGGAGGGCTGGCAGCAGTTGCAGAGAACGGTTATGTTACCATCTGCAAAGGAAACTGGAAAATGCGTGTTGACAAGATCGTAAACATACCACTTACATTTTCAGGGAAAGCTATTTTTATGATCCAGAATATTCTGCCGGCTGTGCTTACAGGATTTATCAATAACTTTAAAATTGACGATATCAAGCTGGCGCTTGAAACGTTCATACCCTCCCCTGCCCAGACGCCAGGCCGGATGAACCTTTTCCAGTTCAAGCGTTTCCAGGTTATGGTCGATTATGCCCATAACCCGGCCGGGTTCCAGGCAATAGGTAAGTTCCTTGAGAAAATGGATGCAAAGCCCAAGATCGGTATCATTGCAGGTGTCGGCGACAGGCGTGATGAGGACCTGGTTACGCTCGGATCACTTGCAGCGGGCATGTTCGATGAGATCATCATCCGCCAGGACCGGAATCTCAGGGGCCGTAGCGAAAAAGAAATCATTGACTTTATGATTAACGGCATTCACACTGTGAATCCCGACAAGAAAGTAACCGTTATACCAAGTGAGCCTGAAGCTATTGAATACGCCATAAAGCACGCCAGGAAAGGATCATTCATAGTGGTATGCAGCGATGTTGTTCCCGATGCCCTTGATCAGATCATGAAATATAAAGAGGAGGAGGATAATTTCGTGCTGCTTGCCGAGGATATCCCGAACCAGCATTGATCAACGGATCCGGTTGTGTGAATTAGCTTTACAGCTAAAGCCCGTGTCCATGAAGCAGGGTCTGGTATTATGAACTTCGGGTATTCAAACTTGCTGTTTCATGACAGGAAAGAATTTCAACAGGTTAAAAACACAAGCGATGAAAAAGTGGACCCACCTTGCACGCCCGCTTTTTATTTCCATTATTATTTTTTGTCCCCCCATGCCAGCCTTGAATGCACAGGAGTACGGGTATAAGAACTTTACTGTGGCTGACGGACTGCCGAGCTCCATGGTTTACTGCATCTCAAAGGATAAAGACGGAAGGCTTTGGTTCGGCACCCAGTTCGGTGTGAGCATATTCAATGGGAACACATTTAAAAACATTGGAAGGGAAGATGGGCTGAAGGAAACAGAAGTATTCCTGATCTATCACGATTCCAGGGATATTGCCTGGTTCTGCCCTTTCGGACATGGAGTTTGGTATTTTCAAAACGGTGCCGTTCATTCCATTAGTGAGCCGCCTGAAAAAGGTTCGCTGTTTTTAACACACAAAAGAAAAATATTTGAGGACCACAACGGCGATATCTGGTACCTCGGCCGTGACGCATTCAGAATCAGAAATGATTCAATAGTCAGAATTATAAACGGAAAAAGTTATTTATTTTTCAATTACCTTTATGACAGCAATGCTCAGTTAAACTTGGTATCAGAAAATGGATTAATCAAGTATAAAAATGATACACTCGAAAACCCATTATTCCCTGACCCCATAATACCAACAAGCATCTGCCGAGGTGTTTGCAGGATTGGCCAAAACTTTTACTATTATTTGAATTCCCGGATAATACTTCTTCAATTTGATGATAGCGGCAGGATAACGATTCAAAAAACTTACAATTGGAAATATGACATTAACAGAATAAAAAGCCTGGATGATAAAAACATCTGGCTTCTATCGGAAGGTCATGGAGCGTTTCATGTAAATCTGACAACCGGAGACACCACCAAATTTCTGACTGATAAATCGGTAAGTGATGTAATTCTTGATGACGAAGGGAATTTCTGGTTCAGCACGCTTGACAAGGGAATTTTTAAAGTAAATAAAACCCTGGTTAAAATTTATAACAAGCCGGCCGGGCTTGCTTCGGATGAAATAATCACAGTTACATCCGATGGCAATAAAACAATATGGGCAGGTACCAGCAAAGGAACTATCAACCTGATTTCAGATTTTGTTATTTCGGGCAAAAAGCTTGATTTTGATGAAGGGAACAACCGGATAATGGATGTTAAGACTGACAACAGAGGCAATATGTATGTAGCTTCCGACAATGGTTTGTACAGGTTCAATAAATTTCAGAATAAAATAGCGGAGGAAAAGACCACTTTCAAAACTTTCAAATGCATACACATTCACTCTGACAGTATAATCTATACCGGATCCGCCACCTCATGTTTAAAGCTCAGGGCAAACGACCTCTACAGGGAAAATGAATGGAAAGGCAGGACCACTGCCATAGCAGGTTTTGATGATTTAAAAATACTCATCGGGACAATCGAAGGGCTTTATTTTATCAGTTCGGATTCATCGCGGATTTTTCAGTTGCCCGAATACAGGGTTGATGAAAAAATAAATTATGTAGTAAAAGGCAAAAACAATGTCGTGTGGGTTGCAACGCACAGTGCCGGTGTTTTTGCACTTGACGGAAAAAGGAGACGTCAGTTCTCAACTGTCAACGGGCTACTGAGCAATTCCTGCAAGCATATATTTTCTGACACGCTAACAGGTGATATCTGGATCTCAACCAACCAGGGATTAAACAAGATTGAACCTTCTTGGTCACTCAACGGTGGTTATCACATTTCAGGTTTTACGATGGATGATGGTCTTCCATCCAATGAGATAAATCAAACTTTCGTTGAAGGAAGCCATGTTTGGATCGCTACGGCCAATGGCCTTGCGCTGATGCAAAATTATTCACAACAGCCAGAACAGAAGCCAAAAATATTTATCAGGGAGATCAGCGTTCAGGATTCGACGTATTTAAATCCCCTGGAAATTAATCTTCCGCATTGGAACAATTCCCTGGGTATGGTCGTCGAAGGCCTGTCACTGTCAGCCGGCAAGCGCATATCCTATAAATACAAATTATCAGGACTTGAACAGAAATGGAATTTTTCTTCTGATAACCTGATCACGTATGCGCCGTTACCTCCGGGCAATTATGAGCTGGCTGTCATTGCCATGCACCCTCATGCAGGGATTGAATCATCACCAGCCATTGTAAAAATTACCATCCGGTCACCATTCTGGAAAAAGGGTTGGTTTATTACCGGTGTTTTGATATCGGCTGCAAGCTGCTTATTTATCATCTATCGGAAAAGGTTAAAAAGGATAAAGAGGGAGTCTGAAGTTAAAAACCAACTGCTGCAGCTGGAAATCACATCTATCAGGGCACAGATGAATCCTCATTTCATTTTCAATTCTCTTAACTCTATCCAGGATTTCATTTTCAAAAATCAAAAGGAGCTGGCCAATGAATACCTGTCATCCTTTTCCGGACTCATGCGCATGGTTCTTGATAATTCAAACACAAATTTCATTGTGCTGAGCAGGGAAATTGAATTCCTGCGATCATACCTGAAACTGGAACAGCTGAGACTGAATCATAAATTTGAATATTCTATTGAGGCAGACGAAGGGATCAATACATGGGAGATTGAAATTCCTACCATGATCCTTCAGCCCCTTGTTGAAAATGCAGTGATACATGGTATAAGCAGGAAGCTTGGTAAAGGAAAAATTACCGTGCGGTTTAAATTAAAAGAAAATGTATTTTCATGCATAGTTGAAGATGACGGTACCGGAAGAAGGAGTTTCGCCACAAACGGATTCACGGAAGGTGAAAATCATAAATCATTCGGAATAAAAGCCATCAATGAAAGAATTAATATTTTAAACAACATGAATGAAGTCCGTATTCAGATGTCAATGATTGATTTGAAAAGCGAACTCCAGCATCCTTCCGGTACGCGAATTGAACTTGATATTGTATCCTTAAACCAGATATTATGAATTCGATAATTATTGAAGATGAAAATCACAGCGCTGAGGTATTGAAAACTATGCTTACCGGCTATTGTCCGGAAATAAGGCTGACAGGTATTTATCATACTGCGGATGATGGGATCAGGGCATTACGAAAAAAACAGACTCAGCTTGTTTTTCTCGATATCATGCTTCACGACAGAACCGGTTTCGATTTGCTGTCGATGCTGGACCACTACCAGTTCCATGTAATCTTTACGACTGCTTATGATAAGTATGCTTTGAAAGCCATCAAGTTCTCAGCGCTTGATTACCTTCTTAAGCCGATAAATCTGAACGAACTGAAGGAAGCTGTGCAGAAAGCACTTAATTCGCAGGCATTCAATATGAAAACAGGTCATATAAATCACCTGCTCAGCAACATTTCCGGTAAAGAGCGGCTACGCCAGATCTCGCTACCTACCCTTTCTGGTTATAATTTTGTTGAGATCGATTCCATCGTGCGGTTTGAAGCGTCAGGGAGCTATACAAAGGCGTTTTTTATTAATGGCGAGGAAGTGCTTCTGTCACATCATCTTAAATACTTTGAAGACCTGCTTGAAACCGAGAATTTTTTCAGGGCACATCATTCCAGCCTGATCAACCTGAATCTTATTAAAAAATATGTGAAGGGATCAGGCGGTTACCTGGTGATGAAAGACGGCAGCAAGGTTGACATTGCCACCAGGAGAAAAGAAAATCTCCTGAAAGCGCTTGATATTCATTGATCATTTCAGCATTTTTTCATTTGTCAACTGATACACAACACCTATCGGCATTTGACATGCACCGGTGAATTGAAGCTTAGTTCTTTTTTCTCTATGCTTCATATTTGAAAAAAATCAGCGGGCAGCCGGAGCGACAATTATGTGCCAACAGAATTTCTGACTCCTGCGATCCTGATTCATCACCTAAAAAAAATTTCTTATGAAAAAAGCATGTTTACTATTAGTAGTGCTTATGCTTGCGGTTTCAAGCACTGAGGCACAATTTGAAAAAAAATTCAACGCAGGAAGCAACCAGATCCTTGTTCATGATGCAGTGACTGTTTCCGACAACAGCATCTATGTTTGCGGGCAGGATTTAACCACCGGCAGAGCTTTACTTGCACGCATCAACCAGGCCGGAACCTTATTGTGGTGGAATGAGTATGACGATATCCCGCTTTTCAGGAGAATGGTTGCAGCCCAGGATAACAATGATGTACTGATTATCACCAATTTTCAACCTGCACCGGGCGGAAATGTCAACGATTTTAAGTGGATCGTAACCCGGATCAACCAGTTTGGCAATATCGTCTGGGTCAGGGATTACAACCAGGCTTCTGCTAACCATGTTGAAAGGGGACATTTCATCGCACAGGCCACCGGTAATATCAATGAATATTTTATCGGTGGAATATTTAATACGAATGGATCAATGCCCACCGGTATTGGCGTCGATGATGTGATGATCCTCAAGATCGATGGTTCTGCCGGAGGGGCAGGCTCCCTGATTTCCATTTCACAATACAACAGCACAGTGGCAGGTGATGATGATGACGAACTCATTACCGGTACCGAAAACGGCAATGGGGGTTGTGTAATGGTTGGAGCCATGAACAGCGGCGTCGCAACGGGCACATTGATTGAATTTGACAATAACTGTATCCGGGTGCCCGGCAACAACTTCACGCTTACCACCAATACAACAATCAGGGATGTTGAAAGAATCGGTGGAGAATTCCTTTTGCTTGGAATGGACGGAAACGGAACCAATGGCGATTTATATGTGATGAGAACCGGTTCAGCGCTTGCCG
>Ga0190272_10001765_pt1 | contig 10349 bp, 8 predicted proteins | sample Popmic504T_FD_133746 | JGI IMG/M metagenome (GOLD analysis project Ga0190272, IMG submission 133746) | Populus adjacent soil microbial communities from riparian zone of Shoshone River, Wyoming, USA - 504 T | ecosystem: Environmental > Terrestrial > Soil > Riparian zone | place: USA: Wyoming... | reverse complement strand
ATTTTCATACTTCTCTTCTAATTGTACCACCAGTTCTTCTTCATCGCGGCCTTCATATAATTCGTCGACTACGCTGAGATGATAGCGGGATAGTTTAAGATTATTAGAGCTTCCTTCACCCACCCGGAAAAGCAATGAATATTTTTTCAACCACTCATCCGGCAAAATTCCTAATGTGCCGTCATTTAATTGAACAAACTGTTGTTTATTGGCCAATGCTCTTTTTACTTCCGCCACCGTTACCTTCTGATCGCCAAATACAATATCTACTTTGGCATCAAACCAATCGGTATTGCTGCTGATAAAAATTTTTGTTTGTGGTTTGGCTGTATTGAAACGGAAATTTTTCAACGCTTCAAAACCGAAGACAGGTGTCTTTATCTCTTTCATCGCATCCACAAACAGGAAGAACCAATTATTCTTTAATACATCTGCGCCTTTCAATGCCAGGGAACCGTTCTCTTCATTCACGATAAAATTTGAATGCAGGTTTTGCAGTTTCGCAATAAAAGCACTCTCTGCTTCACGGTTACGATGAACGATCAATACCCTGTCGCCTTGCGGTACTACTATCTCATTCCGGTCTCTTGCTTTTGTTTCATATCCTTTGTAAGAGAAAGAAGGTTGAAAAACGAGGTAGTCTCCTTTTTCAATCAAAAACAGTTTTACTTCCGGATCGCCATCTTTTATTTCCTGTATCAATGATTTATCAAAATCAACACGGTGTTCTTTGGCCAGTGGTAAAAGAAATTCATGCAGGGTTTTACTCCAGTCGTCCTGCGATATAACCATTTTACCTGTGGGCAAAAATTTATCTATCAGGTGAACTACTTCATTATTCCTCCAAATGTGGAGTTGGTTATTATATAAAAAAAGCAAAGGGCTATTGCTTTCGTTTTGTTCAAGGTCATATTCCATTCCCATCGCTTTTACACGGCAGAAAATAGTGTATTCCGCCCCGATAGCTATGGGCGTTTGTTTAACCTGGAAATAGGGAGCAGCCTCTTCCTTTATCACCTGGAGTGGCTCCAGGTTATTTGTTTTGAATGCTTTGTTGCCGGGCAATAAAAAAAACAATGAATTTTCTCCTTGTTCAGCACAAAGTTTTTTAAGTCTTGGAAAAAGATACTCGGCCATCAATTCTTTTGTTTCTTCAGGCAGATCATCTTCTTCCTGGTGAATGATGTTTTCCCAGATTCCCGAAAACGGAGAATTGCGACTGATGTATTTATTGATTTCTGCGTACTGGAGTTTGCGCACTACGGTAAGCAGGTGCCTGTCTTCTTCAGGTAATTTATCCGTGTCCAGGTAGCGGCTGATATCCGGCTTTTCTACATTTCCGGCAAAGCCATCATTTTTATCATTTGGCTCACCCATCACTGCATCAATAGTGAAGTACGGATAGTTTTTTTTATTGAAATTAAAAACAATACCCAGGCGTTGCATCGGTCTTATTTCTTCCTCCTGTTCAGCTTCCTGTACTTCCACCACTTTTTCTCTTTGTGGAATAATGACAGGCCTTGTGGGAGCGGCTACAGGAACTACTCTTTTTATAGTTATATCCAATACTCTCAAAAAAGGCTTACCATCTTTGTAGGCAAATTCAAATTTCCCTTTCAGATCATCTTTCAATGAGTAGCCATAAGCTTCGAGCAGTTTGTTTTTGTCCTTATCCCAGTTGCGGATACTATCAAAGTAGTTAGCGCCATGTTTATTATACAATTGCAAAAAGACGATCACCTTGGGTAAGCATAAAAGATGCTCATCATCATCATAATCGCAACTGGTATCAAAATTCCGTTCCTCATTTTTGCGGATGATGACAGGATAAGTACTGCCATTTAATTTTACAGACGCTTTTACAACTTCGTTTTCGGCAAGGTCAATGACAGCTTTTTGTGTTTGCAGGTATTTGTCTGCTTCTTCCATTATTTCCGGCGATGAAAGCAAGCGAAGTGTTTTCATCTCGATTATCTTCATCTTCGCCACCGTATGACGTTGATCGTATTTTACACCGTCGGCTTGTAGCTGGCCCCTGTCAATCATTTCCTGCAACTGGAAAAGCGCCGCTGTTTCATGACGGCAGATATCGCCGATATTGTAGGGACAACTACAGCGCAGGGAAAGATCTTTCGGGTCTTTGAACCGTTGAATATTTACTTTATAATAAGTAGAATAACTGTCGTCCTTTACCCGTAATACTGCAGAGCCGAAAAGATCATCATATTCAATCAGCTCAACAAAACCAAGTGTATGAATTTTCTTTCCGCGACGGATCACTTCATCGGTTCCATGGGTATAAACGTGTTTGAGAAGATGTGGTAAAGCCATAATAGAGTTTACAATTGACAATGGGCAATTGACAATAGGCAATCGGCAAAAGCCAGCTTTAGATTTGTTTTTTGTTAATTGCGTATTGCCCTTTTCTCAGAAGAGGGCAATCGGCAAATCTAAAGGAAACTGTGTGGGATTTCCTTACAAAACAGAAGAAATAATAAATAATTTTCAGACAGCTTTTGAGCTGAAAAAATGGATTATCTTTGGAGATTTTTTGGCCTCATCCCGACCTTCTCCCAAGGAGAAGGCCAGCAACGCACAGCCCTCGCTTTTGGGAGAGGTTGATAACAATCAAAATTTTCGAAAGTGCTGAATAGAGATATAAAGTTGATGTGGTAGTTATGAAGATCATTAGATAGATGCAGCACCGCTCCCCCCTTGGGGGAGGGAGAAGGAGGATGAGGCCGCTATTTCACCGCCAATTTTCCTTCATCATATATTGGCAACACATTAGCGCCATCATTTGTAAGACAATAACGGATGTCTTTTTCCAGGCCAAAGTTCATTAAGCGGTGGTAATGTGACGCTTCATTTTTTTTCATAAAAGCGAACATGTCTTTCTTTGCCATTTCATACATTGTTTCTGCTATATGCGAAGAATCGCAGTTGATCAAAAAATGCTGACCAATAGTTGAAATAACTGCGCCGGCAAACAACATGTCTTCAATATTCACCCTGTCTTTCCAGGCTGCACAGCCGAGTATTACATTTTGTTTTTTTTCTATAAGGTGAGCACAAACCGCTGAAAGATTGGGGAAAGATCCTGTAACAATTTCTTTGGCCCCTTTTTCTAATGCCATGTGTAATAATCTTGTTCCATTGGTAGTTGTCAATACCAACGTTTTTCCTGCTATAAATTCACGGGGATATTCAAAAGGTGAGTTGCCATATTCAAGACCTTCGGCAATCTGGCCGTCTCTTTCACCAGCAGTAATTCCCTCTATCTGCCGGCCTATCTCCATACACCGTGTTACACTATCAACGGGTATGATGCATTTGGCTCCATTATATAAAGCGGTAGCGATAGTGGATGTGGCTCTCAGCACGTCAATGATCACCACAACACTGTTGCTTACATCATATAAATTTAATAGAGACGGCGAAAGCGATGTATGAAGGGTAGGCTTGTTAGTCATGTAATTTTAAAAAAATAAGAAAGAAAAATTAATCAGTTTCATGTGTTTATTTTTTTGTTCCCGATAGCTATCGGGATTATTCGTCACAAAAAAATTCAGTACCGGTTAGTATAAAAACGAATATTTTTTTATGGCTCATTTCATTTGTTCAGGAACTTTCTCCACTTTTCACTTTCGGCAAATTCTTTAATTGCTTTATTCCTCTGTTCAATTAAATTTTTCACATAACCTGTGAGATAGATTTTACTAAACACTCTGCCAAAGGAACCATAGGGAGCTTCAAACTCAACAAGGTCAATCATGATCGTACCATTCTCGCAGGGTTTAAAATGATGTTCATGTTTCATTGACTTAAAATCTCCTTCCACCTGTTCATCAATAAACAGTTCCGGTTTTATCATTTTAGTGATCTCGGAACGAAGGAATCTTGTTTTAAAAAAATGTTTTGCCTTCCAGGTTACCGTTTCGTCTTTTTCGATCAGCCCAAATCTGATTCCGGCTACAGCTTCTTCTTTATGCTTAGTCATGGATTGTTTATGCATCTCAATGCTGCGGGCAAGATCAAACACCCTGGCAACCGGTGCTGCAATAAATGTGGTAAGGTGGAGGGAAGGCATATTTTCTTATAAAATTTGGATTTTAGTGTCTGCATTCATAGCAAAAATCCAACCATATTCATTTTGCTTATGAGAAGGGCATTTTTACCACTCTCGCCTGTAGTAATTTATCCCTTACTTTAATGAAGATATTCGAATCAATTGCCGCATACGGAGTCCGGACATATCCCATACCTATTGCCTTGCCAAGGCTGGGCGATTGTGTGCCCGATGTTACCACACCAATCACTGCGCCTGTGTAGTCTTTTATCTCATAACCATGGCGGGGTATTCCTTTGTCAATCATCTCAAAGCCTACCAGTTTTCTTTCAACACCGGCGGCTTTTTGTTTTTCAAATACTTCTTTGGATGTAAAATCTTTGCTGAATTTGGTGATCCATCCAAGACCTGCTTCTAAGGGCGACGAATCATCATCAATATCATTTCCATACAGGCAAAATCCCATTTCCAACCTTAATGTATCTCTTGCTCCAAGACCAACAGGTTTTATTCCCTGTACTTCGCCCGCCTTAAAAATTGCATCCCAGATTTTAATGGCATCTCCGTCCTTATCTTCAAAATATATTTCAACCCCACCAGCCCCGGTGTAGCCGGTAGCACTGATCAGTACATTTTTAACTCCTGCAAATTCACCTTTGACAAACGTATAATACTTCAGGTTCAGTATATCTATCCCTGTAAGTGTTTGTAAAATCTTTGTGGCATTGGGGCCTTGTATTGCCAGCAAACATGTCTTGTCAGAAATATTGTGCATCTCTGCATTCTTTGTATTATGCCTGCTGATCCAATTCCAGTCTTTTTCAATATTAGACGCATTCACTACCAGCATGTACACTTTATTTTCTTCAATACAGTATACCAGCAGGTCATCTACAACACCTCCTTTATCATTAGGAAGGCAACTATACTGAGCCTGGCCATTTTTTAATTTGGACGCATCATTACTGGTAACCCGTTGAATAAGATCCAATGCATTTTCTCCTTTCAAAATGAATTCGCCCATATGGCTTACGTCAAAAACACCGGCATTTTTACGGATAACTGCATGCTCATCGTTGATGCCGCTATAACTTATCGGCATATTATATCCTGCAAACTCTGCCATCTTAGCGCCAAGAGAAATATGTTTGTCTGTAAAAGGAGTGTTCTTCATTATTAAACAATTTGGTTGGCAAATGTAAGAAACTGTTTATCGATAAATGAAAGTATGCCATGACTTTCTATTCTATCAAAGGACAAAACTAAAGTACACAGTAATACTTATTTTTCTATTCTTCCCATCAGCAAATGAACAGGGAAGCTGATCTTCATTTTCTTTTGCTCCCAAAAAGGCTTGATGCGGATCATCAATTCATCAACGGGGTTATACTGATGGGTAGAAATGAATTTTTGCAACCCGGACCATGTGTTTAAGTAGCCTTCGAGTTCACCTGTTGTCCATTCGTATTCAATAGAAAAGACAGGGACATTAATTTTTGTAAATGGGAAGGGAATGCTTCTATATTCTTCATCAACATGTTTTCTTTCGTCATCCCAATAGCTACGTAATGTATTAAAATGATGATCTTTTATTAATGCGTCTATTTCATTTGAGATATGCAAAAGTGAATAGGTCCATGCAGCAAAAATGGCGTTGGGCCTTGCTACCCGTACCAGTTCTTTATAAAAATCATCAACCCGAAACCAATGCAGGGCCTGTGCTACCGTTACCAGGTCAAATGAATTTTCTGAAAACCGGGTTTGCTCTGCAGCCTGAACAGAATAAAAAATGTTAACCCGCTGTGGCGCATTTTCAATCTGCTTTTGACTGATGTCCGTTGCATACACTTCATCAAACATTTTCGCCAACTCCTTTGCAGCCTGGCCATTTCCTGTTCCACAATCCCATGCAGCTTGTTTGCAAGGAACATTGCTTAAAATAAAATCATACAATTCCTGCGGATAAACAGGACGGTATTTAGCATAACCGGCGGCTTGTTTGGAAAAATTATCTTTCATGAGTTAATTATTGTTATTCGCCAAATAAACATCATGGCTAGTGATAAGCCTTATCATGGCTCATTTCATAGCTATAAAGTTAGTTACCAGTTTGGTTTTATATCAGCGTTGAAATAATTTAATCCGCATCTCATTAAAACGGCAGATTAACATATACTTTATATCAATTTAGTTAAATTTGCCACTCCTGTTTTTATCCTTCTTTTTAATCTATACAATCAAATACAATGGATGAAATCTTAAACCAGGTTTACTGGGGCAATACGGTTTTAGATTATGCGATCGCAATCTGCAGTATACTGATCATCTGGATAATACTGAAACTGATTAAAGGCAGGTTGATCGGGTTACTTAAAAAACTTACGGCCCGTACCAGCACCAATTTTGATGATCTCATTATTAAAGCTGTAGAAAAATTCATTCTTCCTTACCTGTACCTGGCCGCTAATTATAATATCATTATCCAGCTGAACCTGTCCTCTAAGCTAAGCCGCATATTGGAAGTGGCAATAACGTTTGTTACTTTTTATTACATTATTCGCCTTATCAATTTTATCATTCACGGAGTTGTATTGGTTTACATGCAGCAAAAGAATGAGGCACCCGAAAGAGTAAAGCAATTGAGTGGCGTACTATCAGTAGTGAAAGTTATTATCTGGGGCATCGGTATTGTTATGCTGATTGATAATTTGGGTTACAACGTCACTACTATCATCGCTGGTCTTGGTGTAGGTGGTATCGCCATTGCACTTGCGGCACAAAACATTCTGAGTGATCTTTTCAGCTATCTCGTTATCTTTTTTGATAAACCTTTCGAGGTTGGAGATTTTATTACAACCGGCGGCAATAGTGGCACTGTGGAAAAGATTGGCATCAAAACCTCTCATGTAAGAAGCCCTGATGGTCAGCAATTGGTAATGCCGAATGCGGAAATGGTAAAATCAGTGATCCATAATTATAAAAGACTTGAACGAAGAAGAGTAGTATTTTCTATTGGTTTGGTTTACTCCACACCTGCTGATCAATTAAGAAAGATCCCTTCGATATTACGTGAAATTATTTCAGCACAAAAACAAGCAAGTTTTGACAGGGCCCATTTAAAATCTTTTGGCGACTTTAGCATCAACTTTGAGGTCGTTTATTATATTGATTCTTCCGACTTTTTAGTTTATATGGATACACATCATGCTGTTTGCTTATCCATTTTTGAAATATTTGAAAAAGAAAAAATAGAATTTGCATTCCCTACGCAAACCATTTTTGTAAACAAGGAAGAAAAAGCAGAAGAAAAGCCATCCAATCAGATTTCGCTATAGAAGCCGCCTTTTTATAAACAAATAATGGGTTGCCCCGGGCCATTATAATGGTTACCTTCGCGGCGTTCTTTATATATTCTTTATTGTTATTATTACCTGCTGCACATGCTGATCCTTATTGGTGGTATCCAGGTTATAGTTGCCCCCGACTTTGAAAAGGGTGCAATACTCTATTAACCGGAGTTATATAACAGGCGTTTACCGAATAAGATTTTGTTACCTGACTCAGGACATTTTCTTTCCTGCAAGCCGATGCTTAAATAAGCAGAAGCTATACGATGCGATAAGCATACAGTTCAAATACCAGAATACGGGTACGAAAAATTTGTTTATGTTATTACTTGCTACAGATCTTGACGGAACCTTTTTGGCAGGACAAAACTTTCACAAGCAAAAGCTTTACAGTATCATTCGTGAAAGAAATGATGTTCGCCTGATTTTCGTAACAGGCAGGGGCCTGGAAACGGTTATCCCGGTTTTAGATGATGCGGAGATTCCCAAGCCGGAATATATTATTTGTGATGTTGGCGCCACTATTGTCAATGGTGATACGCTTAAGCCAATACTACCACTGCAAACATACATTGAAGATATATGGCCCGGCAGCCTGTATGTTCATAATAAACTAAAAGAAGTAAAAGGCCTTAGCCTGCAGGAAGTACCTCAATCGCGTCGCTGCTCTTACTATTATAACGATGACACCGATTTTACACATCTCAACGCAATTGCCGGGTCTGTAAATTGCGATGTAATAAAATCAGCCGGCAAATATGTCGATATATTACCGCATGGTATCAATAAAGGATATTCGCTAACGCAATTGATTAACCTTTTAACTATTCCGGCTGAATACATTCTTGTTGCAGGTGACACATTGAATGATCTGTCGCTTTATAAAACCGGTTATAAAGGCGTGGTGGTAGGAGATGCAGAGAAGAATTTGCTGGAAGCAACAAAAAATATGGACCATGTCTACCAGGCTAATAAGCCGGGTTGTGGCGGAATATTGGAATCATTGGAACATTTCAGGGAGTTCCGAAAATTTTACCCCGAAAGCTTACGATTTACGAATTCCTCTTTATAGTTGTACCGTTTTAAGCAATGTGACAATGGCTTTGTTTAACAGGTCTTAGGTTCCTTCAAATAACCCGCAGGTAAACCAGGCGGAATAATTTATATTTATCTCAAATTGCCTGCTATGAAAAAGAAATTTTTGTTAGCCATTTGTTTGACTTTTTGTTTAACTGTAACTGTAGTATATGCACAAAAAGTAACAGGCTGCGGCTTTAAAGTACCACCCCGTTCATTGATAAAGACAAAGTTTCAATCGGTATATGAAGCAAGAGCCATTCTTAATAGTATGCTGGATACTATTCAATGGAAAGAAAATTTTAGTGTCAGAGAACAAAATGGTATCCGGAATGCATATGCTACTATCATCAACCGGGTGAGATGGATAATTTACGATAATGATTTTTTGGAAGACATAGATGCGTATGCTTCTACCAAATGGGCATCCATCAGTGTACTGGCTCATGAAATGGGACATCATTATTATAACCATGTGGTGAGCAGTGGAGGCAGTACACCGCCAAAAGAAATAGAAGCTGATGCGTTTTCAGGATACGTGATGGCGAAACTGGGCGCCAGCCTGGATCAATCTGTTGCGGCCATGCAAGCCATTGCTTCAGACAGGGCAAGTGCATCTCATCCGGCAAAAAGGGACCGGCTGAATGCAATTACAAACGGTTGGAACTCCGCTAAAGCAACAACTACTGATCCCGCACCTCCTTCAAATCCTATTCCGACAAACCCTAACCCCACTAATCCAACTAACCCAACTAATCCCGGCAATAATACATCGCCAGAAAATGATCCCAGCTGGATAGCACTTACTATTCAAAGTAATAAAACGGAATATGTTTTGTTAAGTGACGATGGAAAGAATTTTCAACAGGCAGAGATAAAAGCAGGAGAGCCTTTTATTTTCAAGTTTGATATTTATAATTATGGCTGGCTCCGCCTGAAATACTATAACGGTTACCGTAATTATAAACTATTGCATGGAAAAGATTATAGTATTTTATGGAACCGGCGGACGGGCAACTGGACTGTAATTGAAGTGCCGGAATAATAAAGAAGAAAGCCCTGGGATCAGGGCCTTCATACATTCACCGGGGGCGAATGTCAACATCAACCTATTTTATATGACTTAATATTTTGCTGTAAGGTTACAGGCCAGCTATTTTAATACTCTTTTCAAAACAAAATATCCTTTTCCTCAGCCCTTTGATTATCCGCTTTGGGCGAATGGTTAACTTCAATCTGCTTTATTACCGTGGCTGTTAGCTGCAGGACCATGATCATAGCTGATAACACGGGACATTTTCCAGATTCCATCTTTTAAAAGCCAAACGTGTGTAAATCTTGCATGTCCATCTAACCTTTCTTTTCCTTTTTCAACTATATAAAATAAATGCTCCCCTGATAGGATAGCCCCATAAATAATATCAGATTTTTGCAAAGGGAAAACCTTAATGGTTCCTGCAACCGGTTCTCTTCTTAACCTGAAATCATTGTTGCTGCATAAGTTTTGTTTAAAACTTGTTGCCAGTGCCTTAAGGCCAAGAGTTAACCCACCTTTATCATGATAAAACTCTACATCTTCAGTAAAGAAATTTTGAAACTGAGTTGTGTCACAATTATTGTAGCTCATCCAAAAAAGACTATCCTTCGTTAAAATAGTGGACGATAATTTTTGTTGTTCAGTTTGCGCTAACGCTAATTGTGAAAATAGAAAGATGACCACCAAAAGAGGTATTGCTTTTTTTATGGTGTATTTTCTCTTCATGTGAAATCTTTTTTAGTTTACCAGGGGGTTAGAAAAAACTTTTCATTAATGAAAACACAGGCGAAGGAGATGACATTGCTACAACCTCTTCTTT
>Ga0190272_10001764_pt1 | contig 10359 bp, 13 predicted proteins | sample Popmic504T_FD_133746 | JGI IMG/M metagenome (GOLD analysis project Ga0190272, IMG submission 133746) | Populus adjacent soil microbial communities from riparian zone of Shoshone River, Wyoming, USA - 504 T | ecosystem: Environmental > Terrestrial > Soil > Riparian zone | place: USA: Wyoming... | reverse complement strand
ATGCCGGACACGCGCTACCCGAACGCCGGACACGCGCTACCCGAACGCCGGACACGCGCTACCCGAACGCCGGACACGCGCTACCCGAACGCCGGACACACGCTGTCGAAACGCCGGACACACGCTACTGAGATGGCGGACACGCGCTACTGAGATGGCGGACACGCGCTGTCGAAACGACGGACACGCGCGGAAAGTGGTCAGGTGAGGTCGAGGACCCGCACGTGCAGGAGGTTGCGTTGTTGCAGGGCGGCGCGGACCGCGCGGTGCAGGCCGTCCTCCAGGAAGAGCTCCCCGCGCCACTGGACGGCGTGCGGGAACAGGTCGCCGAAGAACGTGGAGTCCTCCGACAGCAGCCGGTCGAGCTCCAGCACCTTCTTGGTGGTCACCAACTCGTCCATGCGCACCTGCCGCGGCGGGATGCGGGCCCAGTCCCTGATGGTCAGACCGTGCTCGGGGTACGGCCGCCCCTCCCGCACGTCCTTGAAGATCACGTCCCCGCCCACCTTCCCTCGCCCAGCAAGAGGGTATCGGCGGGCCGGCCTTGCGCTCCGTAGACTCAAGTACGTGAATGCCGATGAGCGCCGCTTCGAGGTGTTGCGGGCGATCGTCGCCGACTATGTGTCCGGCCAGGAGCCGGTGGGGTCGAAGACGATCGTCGACCGCCACCAGCTCGGGGTGTCGAGCGCCACGGTGCGCAACGACATGGCGGTGCTGGAGGAGGAGGGGTACATCACCCAGCCCCACACGAGCGCAGGGCGCATCCCCACCGACAAGGGGTACCGGGTGTTCGTCGACCGGTTGTCGCAGGTCAAGCCGCTGTCTACGGCCGAGCGTCGGGCCATCCAGCTGTTCCTGGACGGCGCGATGGACCTCGACGACGTGCTGCGCCGCAGCGTCCGCCTGCTGGCCCAGCTCACCAGGCAGGTCGCGGTCGTGCAGTATCCGACGCTGACCCGGTCGGCCGTGCGGCACATCGAGGTGCTCTCGATGACCCCGGCCCGGCTGATGCTGGTGCTCATCACCGACACCGGGCGGGTCGACCAGCGGCTCGTCGACCTCGGGGACGTGCTGGGCGACGACGATCTCGCCCGGCTGCGGACCATGCTCAACGGCGCGCTCGTCGGCCGTCGGCTCATGGACGCGTCGGTGGCGGTCTCGGAGCTGCCCGACCAGGCCCCGAGCGAGCTGCGTGACATGGTGACCAGGCTGTCCACCGTGCTGCTCGAAACGCTCGTCGAGCACCCGGAGGAGCGGCTGCTGCTGGGCGGCACCGCCAACCTCACCCGCAACGCCGCCGACTTCCCCGGCTCGCTGCGGCAGGTGCTGGAGGCGCTGGAGGAGCAGGTCGTGGTGCTCAAGCTGCTGGCCGCGGCCGGTGACGACAGCACGATCTCGGTGCGGATCGGCGAGGAGAACGAGGCCGAGGAGATGCGCAGCACCTCGGTGGTGTCGATCGGCTACGGAAGCTTCGGCAACGTCCTGGGCGGGATGGGCGTCGTCGGACCGACGAGGATGGACTATCCGGGCAACATGGCGGCCGTTCGGGCGGTGGCGCGTTACCTGGGGGACATCCTGGCGGCCGGATGACACCGGACGACGCTCGCTGACGGCGTGCGGTTAGCCTGCGAACGGGTCTAGTGGAAGGTACGGGGTTGGCAAGGGACTACTACGGGATCCTCGGTGTGCGCAGGGACGCCTCCGCCGAGGAGATCAAGCGCGCGTACCGCAAGAAGGCGCGCGAGTTACACCCCGACGTCAACCCGGACCCGGAGGCGCAGCAGCAGTTCAAGGAGGTGTCCGCGGTCTACGAGGTGCTGTCGGACCCGCGCAAGCGTCAGGTCGTCGACCTCGGGGGTGACCCGCTGAGCTCCGGCAGCTCGAGCGGTGGCATGGGCGGCGGCGACCCGTTCACCGGGTTCGGCCTCGGCGACATCATGGACGCCTTCTTCGGCACGGCAGCCGGCACCCGCGGCCCACGCAGCCGGGTGCAGGCCGGCGCGGACGCGCTGATCAAGTTGCCGCTGACCCTGGAGGAGTGCGCCGGCGGTGTGCACCGCGAGCTGGCGGTGGAGACCGCCGTGCTGTGCGGGCGCTGCGAGGGTTCCGGCAGCACGGCGGGCACCGGCACCTCGACGTGCGAGACGTGCAGCGGCCGCGGCGAGATCCAGACCGTGCAGCGCTCGTTCCTCGGGCAGGTCGTGTCCAGCCGCCCGTGTCCCACGTGCCGCGGGTTCGGCGAGGTCATCGTCGAGCCGTGCCAGCAGTGCGGCGGCGACGGCCGGGTGCGGGCCAGGCGGACGGTGTCGGTGCGGATCCCGGCCGGGGTCGCCGACGGCATGCGGATCAGGCTCGGCGGGCAGGGTGAGGTGGGGCCAGGTGGTGGCCCGGCCGGTGACCTGTACGTCGAGGTCGAGGAGCTGCCGCACGAGTCCTTCCGCCGCGACGGCGCCGACCTGCACTGCGTGGTGAAGGTGCCCATGACGACGGCCGCGCTCGGCGCGGTGCTGCCGCTGGCGACCCTGGACGGCACCGAGGAACTGCGCCTGGAGGCGGGCAGCCAGTCCGGTACGGTGCTGCGGCTGACCGGTGGCGGGATGCCGCGGCTGCGCTCCACCGGGCGCACCGACGGCCGCGGCGACCTGTACGTGCACCTCGACGTGCAGACCCCGACGAAGCTCGACGTGCGGCAGACGGAACTGCTGCGCCAGCTGGCGGAGCTGCGCGGTGAGGAGCAGCCCGTGCTGGCCGCCAACGACCGCGCCGGTGGGCTGTTCTCCCGGCTGCGCGACTCCCTCGGCGGGCGCTGAGGTCCGGTGCTCCCGGTCTTCGTCGCCGACCCGGTGCCGCCGGTCGGCGAGGCCGTGCTGGACGGCACGGAGGGCCGCCACGCCGCGAGCGTGCGCCGGCTGCGTGCCGGCGAGGCCCTGCTGCTGACCGACGGGCGCGGCGAGCTGGCGAAGTGCGTGGTCGCCGGGCCGGTCGGCCGGGACGCCCTGCGCCTGGACGTGGTGCGGCGCTGGTCGGTGCCGCGGCCGGAGTTGCGGATCGTGCTGGCCCAGGCGCTGCTCAAGGGTGACCGCGGGGAGCTGGCGGTCGAGCTGGCCACCGAGGCCGGGATCGACGCCGTGCTGCCGTGGCGCGCGGCCCGCAGCGTCGCCCGATGGGACGCGGGGGAGCGGGGGGCGAAGGCGCTGCTGCGGTGGCGGTCGTCTGCTCGCGAGGCCGCCAAGCAGGCCCGCCGCCCGTGGCTGCCCGAGGTGTTCGAGCCGGTGGACACCCGCGCGCTGGCCGGGCGGGTGGCGGCCGCGGCGCGGGCCGTCGTGCTGCACGAGTCGGCGACGACGCCGCTGGCCGACGTGCCGCTGCCCGCGGCCGGTGAGCTGGTGCTCGTGGTGGGCCCGGAGGGCGGGGTGGACGACGCCGAGCTGGCCGAGCTCGCTGCCGCCGGAGCGGTGCCGGCGCGGCTCGGTCCGGCGGTCCTGCGCGCCTCCACCGCCGGTGTAGTAGCCCTGGGTGCACTGGGTGTGCTGACCGGCCGGTGGGCGCTAACCCAATCGGGTGAGTTCTAGCGATAGTCGATCGACTGGAGCTACCCTCTGTAGAGGTTGACGGTTGGACGGTCTCGGCTGCGCCAGGACCGAATCCGGCCGTCACATCCTCGGGTGACGGGCACCCGTGGGACCCGCCGGACACCTCCCCCCCTCGGTCCGGCGGTGTTGCGCCGCGGTGGGGCGACCCCCAGGCACCGCCGCGGCGCAACGTCTCCGCCGCCACGGGTGCGAACCGGGTCAATGGCACATGTGACCGGTAGAACCGGCCGAATGTGCCATTCACCCACCGAGTGGTGGCGCCCACCCCGGCCGCGGGGGCGCCGCGTCGGCGAAATAGCCTGCCGTCATGACAGCTTCCGACGTGTCGGCGCGGACCGACTGCCTGTTCTGCCGGATCGTCGCTGGTGAGCTGCCCTCCGACCTGGTGGCCGACGCCGGCCGAACGGTCGCCTTCCGCGACGTCAGCCCGCAGGCCCCGACGCACGTGCTGGTGGTGCCGCGCGAGCACCATGCGGACGCCGCCGCCCTGCACGCCGCCGACCCGGAACTCATGGCCGAGCTCATCGCGGCCGGGGTGCGGATCGCCGAGCAGGAGGGCGTCGCCGACACCGGGTACCGGCTGCTGCTGAACACCGGGGCGCACGCCGGCCAGACCGTCTTCCACGTCCACCTGCACGTACTGGGCGGCGAGCCGCTGGGCGCCCTCGCCGGCGGCGGCCTGGCCCCGGGCTGACCTCGGCCTGACCCCGGGCTGAACGACGGGCTGAACGACGGGCCGACCCCAGGCTGATCGAGCGGCTGAACGGGCGGAACAACGCCGCTGCGCCGTGACGGTCCGCCCGGCTAGCATCGGGTCAGCACAGGCCGTGACCCATCGTCCGCGAACAGCAGGAAGCAGGGCTCGAGAAGCACGTGACCGGTACCGCACCGGGCGCCAGCGCCCACACCAGGATCGTCGTGCCGGACGGGGCCGTGCTCGCGCTGCTCGGCTCGGCCGACGAGAACCTGCGCGCCGTCGAGGATCTGGTGGCCGCAGACGTCCACGTCAGGGGAAACGAGATCACGCTGTCCGGCCAGCCGGCCGACGTGGCGTTCGCCGAGCGGGTGTTCGCCGAGCTGGTGACCCTGGCCAGCCGCGGCCAGCAGCTCGAACCGGCCGCCGTGCGGCGCACCGTGTCGATGCTGTCCGAGGGCACGGCCGAGTCGCCGGCCGAGGTGCTGAGCCTCGACATCCTGTCCCGGCGCGGGCGCACCATCCGCCCCAAGACGCTGAACCAGAAGCGCTACGTCGACGCCATCGACACGCACACCATCGTCTTCGGCATCGGCCCGGCCGGCACCGGCAAGACGTACCTCGCGATGGCCAAGGCCGTGCAGGCGTTGCAGGCCAAGCAGGTCAACCGCATCATCCTCACCCGCCCGGCCGTCGAGGCCGGTGAGCGGCTCGGGTTCCTCCCAGGCACCCTGTACGAGAAGATCGACCCCTACCTGCGGCCGCTGTACGACGCGCTGCACGACATGGTCGACCCCGAGTCCATCCCCAAGCTGATGGCCGCCGGGACCATCGAGGTGGCGCCGCTGGCCTACATGCGCGGCCGCACCCTCAACGACGCGTTCGTCATCCTCGACGAGGCGCAGAACACCACGCCGGAGCAGATGAAGATGTTCCTCACCCGCCTGGGGTTCGGCTCCAAGATCGTCGTGACCGGTGACGTGACCCAGGTCGACCTGCCCGGCGGACACCGCGGGTCGGGGCTGATCGTGGTCAGCGACATCCTCGACGGGGTCGAGGACGTGCACTTCTCCAGGCTCGACAGCCGCGACGTGGTGCGGCACAGACTGGTGTCCGACATCGTGGACGCCTACGCCCGCTGGGACTCACAGCTCGCGGGCGTGCAACCCGCGGGCAACCGCGCCGAGCGCCGCAGGAGGCGTTGAACACATCCATGAGCGTCGAGATCGCCAACGAATCCGGCATCTCCGTCGACGAAGCGTCGATCGTGTCGATGGCCCGATTCGCCCTGTCCAGCATGCGGGTGGACCCGCTGGCCGAACTGTCCGTGCTGGTCGTCGACCTGGAGTCGATGGCAGAGCTGCACGAGCGGTGGATGGACCTCCCCGGTCCCACCGACGTGATGGCCTTCCCGATGGACGAGATGGACGGCGCGCGCCGTCCGGACGCCGTCGACCTCGGACCGACCCTGCTCGGCGACGTGGTGCTGTGCCCCGCGTTCGCCCGCGACCAGGCCCGCACGGCCGGGCACAGCCTGCTCGACGAGCTGCACCTGCTCACCGTGCACGGCGTGCTGCACCTGCTCGGCTACGACCACGCCGAGCCGGACGAGGAGCGCGAGATGTTCGCCCTGCAGCAGCGCATCCTCAGCGACTACCGCTCGGCGCGCGACGCGGCGCAGCGCCAGGAGGCGCAGCGCACCGCGGACAGCCGGCTGCTCGACGCGGTCGGCCTGCAGTCCGAACCCGACCCCGACCACTGAGGCCGTGACCGCCGTGAGAGCGACATGACCGGTACCGCCGTGAGCCTGCTCGTGTCGGCCGCCGCCCTGGTGGTGCTGGCCGGACTGTTCGCCGCGGCCGACGCCGCGCTCGGTGCCGTGTCCAGGGCGCGGGTCGACGAGCTGGTCCGGGCCGGCCGCACCGGGTCCACCCAGCTCGCGATGGTCGTCGCTGACCGCCCGCGACACATCAACCTGCTGATCCTGCTGCGGCTGGCCTGCGAGCTGGCGGCCACCGCGCTCGTCACGCTGGCTGTGCAGCAGCTCATCGCCACCGACTGGATCGCCCTGCTCACCGCCGTGCTGGTGATGCTGGTGGCCGCCTACGTGCTGGCCGGCGTCGGGCCGCGCACCATCGGCCGGCAGCACCCGTACGCCGTCGGCGTGCTCCTCGCTGGCCCGGTGCGGCTGCTGGCCAACCTGCTCAACCCGCTGACCCGGCTGCTGATCCTGGTCGGCAACGCGATCACCCCCGGCCGCGGGTTCCGCGAGGGCCCGTTCTCCTCGGAGGTGGAGCTGCGCGAGCTGGTCGACCTCGCGTCGGACCGCGGGGTGGTGGCCGCCGGCGAGCGCGAGATGATCCACTCGGTGTTCGAGCTCGGCGACACCATCGCCCGCGAGGTGATGGTGCCACGCACCGAGATCTTCTGGATCGAGCACCACAAGAGCCCCCGCCAGGCGCTCGCGCTGTGCCTGCGCACCGGGTTCTCCCGTATCCCGGTGATCTCCGACAGCGTCGACGACATCGTCGGGGTGGTGAACATCAAGGACCTGGTGCGCCACACCGTGGAACAACCTGTACAGGCCGAGCCGCCCGCCGAGGCGGTGCCGGTGTCGGAGCTGATGCGCCCGGCGAGCTTCGTGCCCGACTCCAAGCGGCTCGACGTGCTGCTCAAGGAGATGCAGGTGTCCCGCAACCACATGGCGATCGTGGTCGACGAGTACGGCGGCACCGCCGGCCTGCTCACCATCGAGGACATCGTCGAGGAGATCGTCGGGGAGATCACCGACGAGTACGACACCGACGAGCGGCCGCCGGTCGAGCCGCTGTCGGACGGCGGGATGCGCGTGTCGGCCCGGCTGCCGGTCGAGGACCTCGGCGAGCTGTTCGGCGTCGAGCTGGACGACTCCGACGTGGAGACCGTCGCCGGCCTGATCGCCCAGCGGCTCGGCCGGGTGCCGCTGCCGGGCGCCGAGGCGGAGCTGGCGGGGCTGCGGCTGCGCGCCGAGGGCGGCAAGGACAACCGCGGGCGGGTGCGGATCACGACCGTCGTGGTGCACCGCGCCGGCGACGCCGAGGACCCCGGTTCCCGTGCCGACACGGCGGCCGCGCGGGCCGACGAGCGCGCTGCCCAAAGGAATGCCCAAAGGAATGCCCAGAGGAGTGAAACCCAGAGGAGTGAAACCCAGCGGGATGGTGTCGAGAAGAGCGACGCCCGTGCCTGACCTCGACCAGGAGGACGCCAAGATCGTCACCCTGGCGCGGGCCGGGCGGGCGCGGACCGGCGCGGCCGAGGGCGCCGCGGTCCGTGACACCGACGGCCGCACCTACGCCGCGTGCACGGTGACGCTGCCGTCGCTGCGGCTCACCGCCCTGCAGGCCGCGGTCGCCGCGGCCGCCGCCGCTGGGGCCGTCGGACTGGAGGCCGCCGCCGTCGTCACCGACGCGACGTCCGTCGACGACGCCTCACTGGCCGCGGTCCGCGACCTCGCCGCCACCGCGCCCATCCTCATCGCCAACCCCACCGGCACCGTCCACACGACCCTGCGCTGAGCTCACCTCCCCCGCCCAGAACACGGCGACTCGCATCCGTGTTGTCGTTTCAGCGCCCCCAGATCGGCGACACGCATCCGTGTTGCCGGTGGGCCGCCGGGGGTCGACGGTATGGCGGTGGGGGAGGATGCGGGGTGTGCAGTTCCGTTCAGGCTTCGCCTGCTTCGTCGGCCGCCCCAACGCGGGCAAGTCGACGCTGACCAACGCGTTGGTCGGCACGAAGGTGGCGATCACCTCCAGCCGTCCGCAGACCACCCGGCACGCGATCCGGGGCATCGTGCACCGCGACGACGGGCAGCTGGTGATCGTCGACACGCCGGGGTTGCACCGGCCGAAGACCCTGCTGGGGCAGCGGCTCAACGACGTCGTGCGCGACACCCTGTCCGAGGTGGACGTGATCGGGTTCTGCGTGCCGGCCGACGCCCCGGTCGGCACCGGCGACAGGTACATCGCGACCGAGCTGGCCCGGCTGGCGAGGAAGACCCCGGTGTTCGGCATCATCACCAAGACGGACAGGACCCCGGCCGAGCAGGTGGCCGCCCAGCTGATGGCGCTCGGGGCGCTCGGCGAGAGCACCGGCACCGCGTTCGCCGAGCTGGTGCCGGTGTCGGCCGTCAACGGCTTCCAGGTGGGGCTGATCGCCGACCTGCTGATGGCCCGGCTGCCGGAGGGCCCGCCGCTGTACCCGGACGGCGCCCTCACCGATGAGCCGGAGCTGACCCTGGTCGCCGAGCTGATCAGGGAGGCCGCGCTGGAGGGCGTGCGCGACGAACTGCCGCACTCGCTGGCGGTCGTCGTCGACGAGATGATCCCCCGTGAGGGCCGCGACGACCTGGTGGACATCCACGCCAACGTCTACGTGGAGCGGGACAGCCAGAAGGCCATCGTCATCGGACGCGGCGGCGAGCGGCTGCGCATCGTCGGCACCAGGGCGCGTCACCAGATCGAGCGACTGCTGGGCAGCCGGGTGTACCTCGACCTGCACGTCAAGGTGGCCAAGGACTGGCAACGCGACCCCAGGCAGCTGCGCAAGCTCGGGTTCTGAGGGGTTCCGGGAACGGCCCGATCACGGATTGGGCGATTCGTGGACGTCGTTGGTCCGGATGCAGGTACGGTGTCGGCCGTTCGTCACGGGGCGTGATCACCGTTGGTCCGTCCCTGGTTTACCTCCACAGGGCAAGGAGATCCACACGTGACTGCTCCTCAGTACGGCCAGGCGGCTCCCGGCCCCCCGCCGGACAACAACCTGGTCTGGGCGATCCTGACCACGGTGTTCTGCTGCCTGCCGCTCGGCGTGGTGGCGATCATCAAGTCGACCCAGGTCAGTGGCCTCTGGGCCCAGGGTCAGTTCGACGCGGCCCGCAAGTCGGCCGACGACGCGAAGAAGTTCTCGATGTGGGCGGCCATCGCCGGCGTCTCGGTGATCGTGCTGTACATCATCTTCATCGTGATCGTCGGCATCGGCACCAGCAGCTGATCCCGAACGGAGTATCGGGTCGGGCGCGACGGCGTTCCACGTCGGCCGCCCGGCCCATCCCCGTCCCACACCGGCGGCGTCGCCGGCCCAGCCAGGAGACCCACAGTGACCCCTCCGCACGGGGAGCCCCAGCAGCCGTACGGGAACCAGCCTTACGACCCGCAGCAGTACGGCCAGGGCCAGCCCTACGGCCAGCCCAACCCGCCGCCGGCCGGGTACGGACAACAGCCCTACGGACAACAGCCCTACGGACAACAGCCCTACGGACAGCCCGCGTACGGCGGGTACGGGATGAACCCCGGTCCGCCGCCGGACAACAACCTGGTGTGGGCGATCCTGTCGACAGTGCTGTGCTGCCTGCCGCTGGGCATCGTGTCGATCATCAAGTCGACCCAGGTGAACACCCTGTGGGCGCAGGGCCAGTTCGACCAGGCCCGCAAGTCCGCCGACGAAGCCAGGAAGTGGGCGATGTGGAGCGCGATCTCCACCGTCATCCTCTACGTGGTGATCATCATCGTCTACGTGGTGATCATCGCCATCGCGGTCAACGTCGAGCCCAACTGAGTCCCGCGGTTATCGTGGTCGCGTGCTGACCCACCCGGTCCCCGGCGCCACCGCGATGCGGGTGCGTGCCATGTGGGCGCCGGCCGCGGTGGTCGCCGGTGCCGCGCTCTGTTGCGCCGCCGTTCTGTGGGGCGACCCCACGACCCCCGGCGGGCCGCTGCCGGTGTGTCCGACGAAGCTGCTGCTGGGCATCGACTGCCCCGGCTGCGGCTCGATGCGGATGGTCTACAGCGTCCTGCACGGCGACCTCGGGGCCGCGCTGCGGTTCAACGCGGTCGCACTGCTCACCCTGCCGCTGCTGGCCTGGGCGTGGGTCACCTGGACCCGCGGGCGGTGGCGCGGCCGCCGGGTGGCGTCGTGGCAGCACTGGCGGTGGGCGCCGATGGTCACGCTCGTGGTCATGCTTCTCTGGTGGGTCGTGCGCAACATCCCGGTCGAGCCGTTCACCCACCTGCGGGTGTGAGAGTGCGACGATGT
>Ga0190272_10001763_pt1 | contig 10367 bp, 7 predicted proteins | sample Popmic504T_FD_133746 | JGI IMG/M metagenome (GOLD analysis project Ga0190272, IMG submission 133746) | Populus adjacent soil microbial communities from riparian zone of Shoshone River, Wyoming, USA - 504 T | ecosystem: Environmental > Terrestrial > Soil > Riparian zone | place: USA: Wyoming... | reverse complement strand
TCAAGCAGCCGCAAGAACGTACGACCAGCCGTCGACTTTCCCGAACCACTTTCGCCGACCAGGCCGACAGTCTCACCCGCCGTGACCGAAAGATTGACGCCATCGACTGCCTTCACATCGCCCACGTGACGCCGCAGCAAACCACTGGTAGTGATGGGGAAGTACTTCTTGACGTCGGTTGCTTCCAGGATCGGGTCGCTACTCACGGCCATCACCCACCAAGGCGCCCAGACGCTCTGTCGCGAATGTCCTTCGCTGTTCCGGAGTCAAGTGGCAACGCACATCGTGGCCCGGCTCGGACTCCAACAAATCGGGAAGCTGCTTGGCACACAGGCCGTCGGGTACGTGTTCGCTGTAGGGGCACCTGGGTCGGAACGTGCAGCCATCGGGGAGCGCGAGCAAGGACGGCGGCTGGCCGGGGATTGGATCGAGTCGGCCGTGGAGTTGGTCGAGTCGGGGAACCGACGCAAGCAGACCGGTGGTGTATGGCATTTCGGGGCGGTAAAAAATGTCGTCGATGGTTCCGCGTTCGACGAGCCGACTGCCGTACATGACCCCGACTCGGTCCGAGAACTCCGCGACCACACCCAGGTCGTGGGTGATGATGATGATGGCGGTGTTGTACTCGTTTTGCAGGTCGCGCATGAGTTCGAGGATCTGCGCCTGCACGGTGACGTCCAGAGCCGTGGTCGGCTCGTCAGCAATCAGCAAGTCTGGCGAGTTGATGAGGGCCATGGCAATCATCACCCGCTGGCGCATACCGCCGGAGAGTTGATGCGGATAGTCGTCAATGCGCTGTGCAGGGGCCGGAATACCAACCCGCTCCAGCATGTCGATGGCTTGCCGTCTCGCAGCCTTCTTGTCAACTTTCTGGTGGACCCTAATTGCTTCCACCAACTGGCGGCCGACCGTATAGAACGGGTGCAGTGACGAGAGCGGGTCCTGAAAAATCATCGCCATCTTTTGGCCGCGCAAACTGCGGATCTCTTCGTCGGTTGAGGTCACCAGGTCGATTCCATCGAGCCACACCTGGCCGCTTACCTTGGCCGCCTTTCGGTTGATGAGCCCCAGGATGGCCTGACTCGTGACGCTCTTGCCCGAACCGGACTCGCCGACGATGGCCAGACTTTCGTTGCGGTCGAGGTCGAAACTGACGCCGGTGACAGCATTGACGATGCCGTCCTCAGTGGGAAAGGCGACGCTGAGATCGCGCACCTCGAGAAAGTGATCGCTCATGCCAGCCTCACTCTCGGATCTATCACCGCATAGAGGATGTCGACCACCAAGTTGGCAACGATGATGAACACTGCCGCGATCAGCACAATGGCAATGACAACGGGAAGGTCGGAGTCAAGGACTGAACTAAGGGCCAGCCTTCCGAGCCCGGGAATGCCGAAGATGGTCTCCACAATGATGGAGCCACCGAGCAGAATGCCGATGTCGAGGCCCGCGGACGTCACGATCGGCGTCAGCCCAGCACGCAAACCATGACGGTAAATGACGGTGCGCTCGGGCAGTCCTTTCGCGCGCGCTGTCCGGATGAAGTCGTCACCTAACGTTTCAAGCATCTGATTGCGCGTGAGCCGCACGTAGTAGGCGGCAAACAGCATCGCCAAAGTCACCCATGCAAGAAGCAGTCCGTTAAACCAAGCAACCGGATCCTCAGTAAAGGGTTCATAGCGTGGGAACGGCAAGAGTTGGAAACGGAATACTAAGAAATAGAGCAACACGTACCCGATGAAGAATGATGGGAACGAATAGCCGATCAGAGCAAAGCCCATGGCAAAACGGTCTTGCCACTTGCCTCGCTTTAAGGCAGCAATCACCCCCAAAACGATGCCAACCACCATCCAGATAATGAAGGCACCAACCACCACGGCAACTGTCGGCGGCAGCGCTTCCATCACCAGGGTCTTAACATCTTCTCCCCGGTTGAAGGAGTAGCCAAAACAAGGAGCGGGGCATTCGAAAGTTTGACTCCCGCTGCCGTAGGTCCGACCGACGAAAATGGCGCTGACGAACGTCGTGTACTGCTCGACTAGGGGTTTGTCGAGGCCGAGCCTTATTCGGTTGGCCTCAATGACCTGCGGGCTGCATGACTTTCCGCAGGTAAGCGCAGCCGGGTCGCTGGGCAGGACGGCGTACATGCCGAACGTCACGATCGACAGCAAGAACAGCATGATGACCATGGCAGACAGCCGACGAACTACGAAACCGAACACAAGCCGCCCTTCGTCCTACGTAGTCGAGAGGACCTGCGTTCGGGAGGGGACAAAAAGCCCCTCCCGAACGCAGCAATCAGTGAGTGAGAAAACCCAACCGACCTATTCCTCGACGGACAACTGAGCGTAGGGCCATGAGCCATACGGTGCCCAGATGTAGGCGCCACCAACATCGGTGCCGGCCATGCGCTGGTCGTTCTCAAACAGCGTCGGGATGACAGCTGCTTCAGACATAGCCAGTGCGTTCAGTTCGTTCCACTGCTGTGTCTGCGACGGCAGGTCGAGGTTCTCCAAGGCAGCCTGAGCTTCCTTGTCGAACTCCGGGTTGCTGTAGTCAGACAGGTTCCATCCACCGAAGCTGGCGAGGAGCTCAGGCACAACGGTTGATGCGTTGCCCCAGTCGGCTCCCCAACCACCGTTGATAAGTGCTCCACGCTTGGCTGGGTCGAGCACGATGCCGTAGTACTGACCAGCATCGATGGGGTTGGCCTCGACGTCAATGTCGCAGCGCTTCATCGACTCGACCAGTGATGCGGCAATCTTGTCCGAAGTCGACGACTGTGCGTAGTCGTATCGGATCGTTGGCATCGGCTCACCAGAATCTTCGATGAGTTGCATGCCGTACTCGGGATCACCTTCATCGGGGATGGGTGCGCCCAGCAGGGTGTCCCACATGCCGGTTGGTTCGTAACCAAGGAAGTTGTTCTTGATTACTCCGTCGGCAAGAGCGCCGGCGTAGTCGCCACCGGCAATGGTGCGACGGGCCGCGCGGTCAAGGCAGACAGCCAATGCTTGACGATGCATCACATTGGTAACCTGCTTGTTGTCGATCGCGATGTAGAGCGTGTACGGCGACGCCTCGTTCCAACGACGACCGTCGAGCTGGGGGTCAGTAAAGACCTGGTTCAGCACGTCGGCCTGCATGGCCTGCATCTGTACAGCCGAAGCATCATCACTGGTGCTAGCGATGAGTCGCTGGTCGATGGAGTTGGAGTCCAAGCCGAATTCCACGATCACCTCGTCCGGATATGCCGGACGCGCTGGGTCGGAGGCGGAGTCCCAGTTCGGGTTGCGCACCAGCACGAGCTCTTGGTCGCGCTTGTAGCTTTCGATCTGGTAAGGACCGTTGGACACAATCATGTCCTCATAGTCCTCGCCAGTGTCGGCTTCCTCAGGCACCGGGGAGAACGACGACAACGTCACGGCGTTGTTGAAGTCTGGGACGGGCTTGTTGAGGTTGAACGTGATGGTCTTGCCGTCCTCGGAACAGCCGATGGCCTCGTCAAAAGCCTCGACGTTGTTGTCCTTGGAGTCTTCGTACGGCCCGAGGTACGTCGAATTTCCGTCTGCATCAGTCGGAATGTCGAGCATCGAGATTGCGTACGTCGGACCACCAGTAATGACGGTCTGCGCGAAAGTACGAGACACCCCGTACTTGATCTGATCGCAGGTTACCTCGGAACCGTCTTGCCACGTGACGCCATCGCGGAGCGTGAACTCCCACTGGCTGGCGTCTTCATTGGGCGTGCCGAGGTCGGTGGCCATATCGGGCTGAAGTGTCCAGCCTCCTTGGCCTTCTTCATAGGTGAACTGCGTCAGCGTGCGGGTCAAATACCCACTCGCAAAAGCGAGGTCTTCACCGGTGTAGTTGCGCTGGGGATCGAGGCTGAGAATCTTGCTCCCGATCGACAGGATGCGAAGCGTGCCCCCAGCCTGTCCCCCGTCTGTTGACGAGCCGTCGTCTCCATCATCACTGCCACCACACGCGGTGAGCAGCAGTGCGCCCACACCGACGAGAGCCGTCGCGCGCAGGCCGGTCTTGGCCATGCCCATGGATCTCCTCCTGATCTGCGACCGGGACGGTTGTCCCGGTCGATTGCTTGCTCGCTTGCGCGAGCTATCCGCTGACCGGTGGGCCAGCCGGATGGCTTTCATACTCGCCCTGCTCGGGGATCGAGTGCATCGCGCACTGAGTCACCAAACAAGTTGAATGCGAGGACAACGAGGAACAACAACGTTCCTGGAATAAACAGATACGTCGGTACTGACGTGTAGTACACAACCGAGTCGGACAGCATCTTTCCCCACGTAACTTCTGGGGGGACCACACCGACTCCGAGGAACGCCAGCGCGGCCTCGGCGGCAATGAACGATGGCAACGCCAACGTTGCGTACACAATCACCGGAGCCCAAAGGTTTGGGATGAGTTCCTTGAAAATGATTCGCCGGCTTCCGGAGCCCATCGACACTGCGGACTCCACGAACTCGCGCTCACGAAGGCTGAGAACTTGCCCGCGAACAATGCGGGCGAGATAGGGCCAGGTAAAGAAGACGAAGACAAAGATGATGTAGACGATGCGAGAGTTGTTGCCCGCCAACCCCGTCCAGCTCTCGATGCGTTGCGTGAGCGGATCCGAAAGCGCGATGAGCATGAGGAGCAACGGGAAAATCAGAATGAAGTCCATCGTGCGCCCAACGACGGCGTCGAACCTGCCACCGAGATAGCCCGTGGCGGCGCCGATGGCCACCCCCAAAATGACGACCAGCACGGTCGAGGTCACTGCAATCAGCAGCGAGATTCGCGCTCCAAATAGGAGCATGCCGGCAATGTCTCGCCCGCTTCCAGGCTCCACACCGAGCGGATGGTCCCAACTGATTCCCGAACTCAACCAGCCCGTGGGGAGCCCACCCGTGGCGTCGTCCAATACGGCCCGGTCGGGCTGGTACTGGTCGATGTTCAGCAGGTTCGCCAGTAGGGGGGCAAACATTGCGACAAGGAGAAGCAAAATGATGAACACCAGGGCGACCATCGCCACGTGATCGCGCTTGAGCCGGGCCCACGCCAACTGGGTAAGGGAACGCCCCGCAATCTGCTTGTCCGGGTCGCCTTCTGGGAGGGTGGAAGACGGCACTTCCTCGAGGATGCGCTCCTCTACCTCGCTAGGAAAGTGCGGACTCGACATAGAGGCTGCGGTCTCCTGACGGTGGGTCCCCCGGCATTCCCGGGACGATGCGCAACTTACGTCATGGAATGCGGCGAGGGAACGTTCGTGCCAGGTCGCTACCGGTACGTGTCCAAATCGTGATACGCGTGCTAATCCCGCTTAGCGCGGGACCGAGCCCGGTTTCGCGGGGCGTGGTCCAATTCGACCTTGCGGAGCCGCACCGCAGCCGGGGTGACCTCGACGCATTCGTCCTCGCGGCAAAACTCCAGCGCCTGCTCCATGCTGACCTGCTTGTGAGGGATCAGCGGAACCAAGATGTCTCCAGTAGCCGAACGCATGTTCGTGAGTTTCTTCTCTTTGGTGGGATTGACATCCATGTCGTCTGCGCGAGCGTTCTCGCCGACGATCATCCCCTCGTACACCTCAGTGCCTGGCCCAACGAACATGGTGCCGCGCTCCTGCAGATTCGCGAGGGCGAACCCAGTGGTCTGGCCCCGACGGTCGGCAACCAACGATCCGGTCGGACGCGTCCGCAACTCCCCATGCCACGGCTCGTAGCGCTCAAAGACGTGATGCAGTAGCCCGGTACCACGCGTTTCGGTGAGGAACTCAGTGCGGAACCCGATGAGCCCACGGGCAGGCACGATGTATTCCATGCGCACCCACCCGGTGCCGTGGTTCACCATCTGTTCCATCCGGCCCTTGCGAAGTGCCATCAGTTGCGTCACGACACCGAGGTAGTCCTCGGGGATGTCCACCGTGAGTCGCTCAACCGGCTCATGCAACTTGCCGTCGACCTCCCGGGTGACGACTTGCGGCTTGCCGACGGTGAGTTCGAACTCTTCCCGTCGCATGAGCTCGACTAGGACGGCCAACTGCAACTCACCACGTCCTTGCACCTCCCAGGTGTCCGGCCGCTCGGTCGGCAACACGCGAATGGAGACGTTGCCAATGAGCTCAGCCTCGAGACGACTCTTCAACTGCCGAGCTGTCAGTTTCTTGCCGCTCTGACCAGCCAGCGGTGACGTGTTGATTCCGATGGTCATCGAGATTGACGGCTCGTCGACGGTGATGACGGGCAGCGGAACGGGATTCTCCGCGTCCGCCAGCGTTTCGCCAATCGTGATGTCCGGGATACCTGCGACGGCGATAATGTCGCCTGGCCCTGCAGACTCTGCTGGTACACGGTCTAGTGCCTCGGTGATGAGCATCTCGGTGATTTTGACGCGTTCAATGGAACCGTCGGCCCGGCACCAGGCGACACTCTGCCCCTTGCTGATGGTGCCGTTGTGCACCCGACACAGCGCGAGGCGACCAAGGTAAGGAGAGGCATCCAAATTGGTTACGTGGGCCTGAAGCGGTGCGCCCTCGATGTAACTCGGCGCTGGGATGGTGTCGACGATGGCCTGGAACAAGGGCTCCAAATCCTCGGAGTCAGGCAAGCCGCCGTCCTCCGTCCGCTCCAAAGATGCGCGACCGTTCTTGGCGGAGGCGTAGATGATGGGAAAGTCGATCTGCTCCTCATCGGCGTCGAGGTCGAGGAACAGTTCGTATGTCTCGTCCACGACTTCTGCGATCCGGGCGTCTGGGCGGTCGACCTTGTTGACCACCAAGACCACCGGCAACCGTTTCTGCAGTGCCTTGCGCAGGACGAAACGGGTCTGCGGCAAAGGCCCTTCGCTGGCGTCGACGAGCAGCAGGATGCCGTCGACCATCTCGAGGCCGCGCTCGACCTCGCCCCCGAAGTCCGCGTGCCCCGGGGTGTCGATGATGTTGAGGGTGATCTGATCGCCGTTAGGCATCTTGTGCAATACGGCGGTGTTCTTCGCCAGGATGGTGATGCCCTTTTCGCGCTCCAGGTCCATCGAGTCCATCACTCGGTCGGCGATGTCGGCGTTTTCTCTGAATGCCCCGGACTGCCAAAGCATCGCGTCAACCAGTGTGGTCTTGCCGTGATCAACGTGAGCGACGATGGCCACATTGCGCAGGTCCTGGCGACTTACCTTGGGCTGGGCGCTGGCCATGGGCGTGCCAACTCGCTTTCATTCAGGGAATTCACGACTCCCCGGACAATCTTCAGGGGTTTGCGAAATCAGGGGCGTTGTCGCCGAATGCGACCCCCCGAGTCTAGGCCGTGGTCTGCCCGGTCATTTGGGTGCCGTCGGGTGATCGCCGGGCGTCGTGCAGAGATGTCCGTTCACAAGGTCAGTCGCGCCAGGGTGGCGGCGGCCGCAAACGTCAGACAGACTGCCGAGTCATGACCGTTCCTACTGGCCCTCCCCCGGGATCGGGGTCTCTCCCCCCACAAGATGTGTCAGCAGCTCGCCGTGCGGCGCGCGACCTCGTCAGAGCAGTGGAGGCGCTGCGAGCCAGGCACGGCGACTCGGTCGACATGCGTCGCCTGCTGGCTGACGCGCAACGCATCAGTGAAGACCTCGACATCCTCGCGGGACCGGCTGCTCCCGAACCCGGCGTCGGCGAGCCCATCATGGTGCCCGATCATGATTACCCTCCGGAGTTTTGGAAAGACGCCGACCGCGACTAACCGACACGCCTGCCGGACGACTGACCATCACCGCGCCGACATCGGAAGGGATCCATGGCCACCGAAACTTCACCCCCGAAGTCGCCCTCCCGCGGCATGGCCGAGGGCGAACTCGCACCCGGCCGAGCCAAGATCCCCTGGCGGACGCTGCGCACGGATACGTGGTGGCTGGCGCCGGCACTCACCATGGCGGTACTTCTGGGCTTCGTCGTGTACGCGACGTGGCGAGCCTTCGAGAACGCCTACTACTACGCGTCTCCATATCTCTCGCCGTTCTACTCACCGTGCATTTCGACCAACTGCGTCCCCGGTACCGATGACATCGGGACCTACGTAGGCGACTGGTGGACGCTGTCGCCGGCGTTGCTCATCCTTGTTTTCCCGTTGGGCTTTCGGATGACGTGCTACTACTACCGCAAGGCCTACTACCGTGCGTTCTGGCTTTCGCCGCCGGCGTGTGCCGTCGCAGAGCCTCATCGGAAGTACACCGGAGAAACACGTGCTCCACTCATCCTGCAGAACTCCCACCGGTGGTTCTTTTACGCCGGGCTAGTTTTCAACGTCATCTTGACCTACGACGCTGTGCTGGGATTTCGCAACGCCGAGGGCGAGTGGGGCCACATGGGTCTGGGCACTGTGTTCTTGCTGGGCAATGCCGTCTTGCTTTGGCTGTACTCGCTGTCGTGCCACTCGTGTCGGCACGCAGTTGGTGGGCGCCTGAAGCATTTCTCGAAGCACCCCGTTCGCTATCGGGCGTGGTCCTTCGTCTCGCGCCTCAACACTCGCCACCCACTGTTTGCCTGGCTCTCGCTGTTCGGGGTCGCCCTCACCGACTTCTATATCCGATCCGTAGCCACCGGAGCCATCACCGATCCCACCTTCTTCTGACGATCGTGCCTTAGCCCCGATCTACCGACCTACCCGAAGGAACCGAATGACCGAGTTGGAACGCCACAGCTACGACGTCGTGGTGATTGGCGCTGGCGGCGCAGGGCTGCGGGCCGCCATTGAGGCGCGCATGCAAGGAAAGCGCACCGCCATCATCTGCAAATCCCTGTTCGGGAAAGCGCATACCGTGATGGCCGAAGGTGGCATTGCCGCCTCGATGGGAAACGTCAACTCAAACGACGGTTGGCGTGTGCACTTTCGCGACACCATGCGCGGCGGAAAGTTCCTGAACCACTGGCGCATGGCCGAACTGCATGCCAAAGAAGCGCCGGAGCGGGTCTGGGAGTTAGAGACGTGGGGAGCACTGTTTGACCGCACTCCCGACGGAAAGATCAGTCAACGTAACTTTGGCGGCCACGAATACCCACGGCTCGCTCACGTCGGGGACCGCACCGGTCTTGAGCTCATCCGCACTCTGCAACAGAAGATTGTTGCGCTCCAGCAAGAGGACGAGCGTGAGCACGGCAACCCAGAAGCCATGCTCAAGGTGTTCGCTGAGTGCACGATCACAGAGATTCTCAAAGACGACGGACGAGTCTCTGGCGCTTTCGGCTACTGGCGCGAGTCCGGTCGCTTCATCGTGTTCGACGCACCTGCGGTAGTGCTCGCCACCGGAGGCATCGGGAAGTCCTTCAAAGTCACCAGCAACTCTTGGGAGTACACCGGCGACGGCCATGCGCTTGCTCTGCGCGCCGGCGGGTCGCTCGTCAACATGGAGTTCATACAGTTCCATCCCACGGGAATGGTTTGGCCGCCCAGCGTTAAGGGAATCTTGGTCACTGAGTCCGTGCGCGGCGACGGTGGCGTGCTGACCAACAGCGATGACACGCGCTTCATGTTTGAGTACGTCCCGGAGGTTTTCCGAGACAAGTATGCGAAAGACGAGGCCGAGGGCGACCGGTGGTACGCCGACGCCGACAACAACCGTCGTCCACCTGAGCTACTCCCCCGCGACGAAGTCGCTCGGGCTATCAACTCCGAAGTCAAGGCGGGAAGGGGATCACCGCACGGCGGTGTCTTCCTTGACGTCTCCAATCGACTTCCGGCCGAGGTTATCCGCCGCAAACTGCCGTCGATGTATCACCAGTTCAAGGAACTAGCCGATGTGGACATCACTGCCGAACCCATGGAGGTTGGCCCCACCTGCCACTACGTCATGGGTGGCATCGAGGTGGACCCCGACACCGGTGCAGCAGCCTTCGTCGAGGGGCTCTTCGCCGCAGGTGAGGTTGCTGGCGGGATGCACGGTTCTAACCGCCTCGGCGGAAACTCACTGTCGGACCTGTTGGTCTTTGGTCGTCGTGCTGGCTTGGGGGCATCGGAATACTGCGACAAGGTTGCCGGGGCGCACCCGTCCATCCATGCGCAGGACGTCGATGCCGCTGCCAGTGCAGCGCTTGCTCCATTTAATGACAATGGTGGTGAGAACCCCTACACCGTGCACACCGAATTGCAGCAAACCATGAACGACCTCGTGGGGATCATTCGCAGTGCCGACGAAATGCAGAGTGCACTTGAGCGCCTTGAAGCGCTGAAACAGCGGGCTGCGGCCGTAACTGTCGAGGGTCATCGCCAGTTCAATCCCGGCTGGCACCTCGCGCTGGACTTGGAAAATATGCTGTTGGTTTCCCAGTGCGTGGCAAAAGCCGCACTCGTGCGCGAAGAATCGCGCGGTGGTCATACCCGCGATGACTTCCCAGCGATGAG
>Ga0190272_10001762_pt1 | contig 10376 bp, 12 predicted proteins | sample Popmic504T_FD_133746 | JGI IMG/M metagenome (GOLD analysis project Ga0190272, IMG submission 133746) | Populus adjacent soil microbial communities from riparian zone of Shoshone River, Wyoming, USA - 504 T | ecosystem: Environmental > Terrestrial > Soil > Riparian zone | place: USA: Wyoming... | reverse complement strand
GGTAGGGGATACCTGGGGAGGGTGCATGAAGACCACGTACAAAGTTCTTGCCTACATCATTGCCGCGCAAGTTGCGATACAGGCAGCCGCGATTGCCTTTGCAATCTCCGGATTGTTCAACTGGATCGACAAGGATGGCGGAGTAATCGACAAGGCAATTTTGGAAAGTGAACCTGATTTCACGGGCGTACTTGGCTTCATCGTTCACGGGATTAACGGAATGGTGCTGATCCCGCTCGTCGCGTTGATTCTCCTCATCATCTCGTTCTTCGCGAAAATCCCATGCGGCACTAAGTGGGCCGGATGGGTGCTGTTCACCGTCGTCGCTCAGGTTGCCCTGGGAATGTTTGGCTCCGCGAGCCCCTTGCTCGGTGCGCTCCACGGGCTCAATGCACTCCTACTGTTTTCGCTTGCCGTTATGGCCGGCAAGCGAGTCGGTAAAGTTACGTGAGGGTGTTTCGCTGAGTTTGCAAACAGAGTGATGACGTGAGACGCCGCCGTTCGCTCATCATTGCCTGCCTCGCCACCGGTGCCATCGTCTTGCCCCTAGGTTGGTTTTGGTGGTCGAGCCTGCTTCCCGGCGAGTACTCCGTCATGGACATGGGCTACGTCGAGTACGGGGGCGGGAGCACCGATCACGTCCATGATGAGCACAACACCATCAGCGTTGCCGACCTCGGAGTTTCGTCCCAACGAGAAGCCGACGTCGAGGTTGACCTCGTCGCTCGCCAGGAGGGGTTCACCTTGGCGTCGGGTCGCACAATCGATGGGTTCACCCTCAACGGCGAATCCCCCGGACCGTTGATCGAGGCAACTCAGGGCGAACTGGTGGAAGTCAGGGTGCTCAACGAATCCGTTGAAGACGGCATGTCGCTGCATTGGCACGGTATTGACGTGCCGAACTCGATGGATGGTGTAGCGGGAGTGACGCAGGACGCGGTGATGGTTGGCGAGGAGTTCACCTATCGGTTCGTGGCGGACCAGGTTGGTACTTACTGGTACCACTCACATCAGGTCTCACACGAACAGGTCATTGGCGGCCTGTTCGGAACAGTGATTGTTCACCCAGCGGAGAATCTGCGCGATGAGCAGCGCGTGGTGGAAGTTCCAGCTGCAGTCCACATCTACGACGGACGTCGAACCGTCAACGGCGAGGAGGGGGATGTCTCAGTAGCGGCGTCGCCCGGTGACGCCGCGCGAGTCCGAGTCATCAACACCGACAACGGGCCGATGCCGGTGTGGGTGAGCGGCGCTGAATACCGCGTCGTGGCCGTCGACGGCTATGACATCAACGAGCCCACCCGTATCGAGGGCGATGGGGTGCTCGTCACCGCGGGCGGCCGGGCCGACCTGGAGGTCGTCGTCCCGCCAGGAGGGGCGCGTGTCGAGCTTGGCGGAAATACCGCGCTCCTGCTCGGTGCTGACGCCGGCACCATCGCTCCGACGCCGGCACCGCAAGAGTCCGTTGACTTCCTCACCTACGGTTCGCCCACCGACCTTGATTTCAATCCTGACGATGCAGATCGCGATTTCGAGTACACCATCGGCCGCCGACCAGGCTTCCTCGATGGGAAACCGGGCTTGTGGTGGACGGTCAACGGGCACATGTACCCGGACTTACCCATGTTCGCCGTATCCGAGGGTGACATCGTTCAGATGACCATCACCAACTCCAGTGGCGAGGTTCACCCCATGCACTTACATGGACACCACGCGATCGTTGTTGCTCGGGACGGCCAGCCCGCAACGGGGAGCCCATGGTGGGTGGACTCCCTGAACGTTCGCGACGGCGAGAGTTATGACATTGCCTTCGTGGCCGACAACCCCGGCATCTGGATGGATCACTGCCACAACCTTCCGCACGCTGCGGAAGGGCTCGTCGCTCACCTGATGTACTCCGGGTACTCCACGCCCTACCTCGTCGGGGGCGAGGTGAACAACGAACCCGAGTAGTCCACCCGCGCCTCATCGAAAGGCTCAATCCGTGCGCCTCCAGCCACCCACAGCAGAGTCACTACTAGATGTCAGAACTCCTACACAGTTGGCCTTGGCGCCAGATGGCTTCTCCCTTGCTTTCGTGCTGAGCGCGACGGTTGCTATCGATGGCTCGTTTCCTCCGAGCGACATTTTCGTCATTGACACCAGCGGGAACGGTGTCCCCAAGCGGCTGACAAACGGTAAGGCCAGTAACGAGGCACCTGTCTGGTCCTCTGACGGCTCGCGGATTGCCTTTTTGTCTGACCGCGTCACACCGGGGCATCGGCTGCCCTACACGATGACGCCGGACGGACATGCCCAATCCCTGGCTGCGACCCTGGACGGATCAGCGGAAAGTGTCCTTTGGTCGAGCGACGACACACAGCTCCTGGTGCTGGCTGCCGACCCTGGTTCGTATGGCCTCGACTGGAGCGCACGCGCAGTAAATGGGGCCACGCCAACAACCGATCCCGTGGTGCGTCGGCCGGGAGATGCTCGGCGCCGACTTTTCCTCATCGACTTGCAGTCCGGCGAAACGACGGAGGTTGGCCCCGAGGACAGCAGCGTGTGGGCCGTCGACTGGAACGGCTCCGAAACCGCAGTAGCTGTCATCTCTAGCGACCACTCAGGTTCTGGTTGGTACCAGGGGGTTGTCGCTGAGCTCCAGTTGGAAAACAGGACGTCTCGCCTGCTTTACCGACCTCGGTGGCAAACCGACGGTCTTGCGCTCTCTGGTGATGGTCGCACGGTTGCCCTGGTCGAGGGGTACTCCAGCGACCACGGCCTGGTGTCAGGAAGCGTGATGGTCATTGATCGCGGTACTGGCGAAGTTTCTGATCCTTGGCCGGGCCTGGAAACCGTTGGAATCGCATCTTGGTGCGACGCCGACTCGTTGTGGTATGCCCGAACCGACGGAACTGGCACGGCCTGCGGACGCATCTACCTGGACGGACGACAGGACGAAATCTGGCGCGATGACGCGTTCATTGGTGATGCAGTCACTACTCCTGCGTGCATCGTCTCCGACGGAGCTGAACAGGTCTGGACCACTCATCAAGCTCACGCGACGGCTCCCGAACTTGCCATGTTTGAGCACGAGAACAGGCAATGGAGGCGACTCACCTCATTCAACGACCCCATCGTGGAAGGCCAGGAGTTTCCAGACTGCCGGACAATCCGATGGGAGGGTGAAGGCGGAGTTGAAATCGAAGGCATTCTGATGACGCCAAAGGGTGCCACCGGGCCACTCCCCACCATCGTCTGCGTCCACGGCGGGCCGACCTGGAATTGGGGCGCGTACTTCTCTGACTCCGAGCCAAATGCCGTACTCCTGGCATCAGCTGGTTACGCCTGTCTCATGCCTAATCCGCGAGGGAGTATCGGCCGAGGGCACGCGTTCGCCCAAGCCGTGATCGGCGACGGCGGCGGTGTCGACTATCGAGACATTATGGCTGGCGTGGATCACTGCATTGCCGAGGGAATCACCGATCCCGATCGGTTGGGTATCGCAGGTCTTTCCTATGGCGGATACATGGCGGGGTGGGCGATCGGTCAGACCTCGCGGTTCGGCGCATCCGTGGCGATGTCTGTGGTTTCCAACTACGTCTCGTTTCACCTGACCTCAGAGGTCTGGTGGTACGACAAGGCAATTCTTGAGGGTGATTGGCGTGACTCTGCCAGTCAATACACCCAGCGATCACCCATCACCTTCGCACACCGGGCGACTACCCCGACCTTGATCTTGCAGGGAGCGGAAGACCGCTGCACACCCGTAAGCCAGGCCGATGAACTGTTCAACGCCCTAGCGGAGGCAGACGTTGAGGTCGAGCTTGTGGTGTATCAGAGAGAAGGACACGTGCCGGTAGAGCGAGTTCATGCCTTGGATGCCATCAACCGGACGCAGGAATGGTTCGACCGCCACTTGTAGGCAAGTTGCACACAGTCACAAACAGGACTATCAATTGTGGCTAACTGAGTCCCAAGGAACCAAATCGGAGGAGGCACCCATGGTCCTCAAAACCGCGAACGAGGACCAGGCCAACTTCTGGGACGGCCCGGGAGGGGACCACTGGAGCGAGCACGAACAGGTTTATGACGGAGCCGTGGCAAACTACATGGCCGACTTCATGCAGCGGGCGGCAATCTCGCCTACGGACGTGGTGCTCGACATTGGTTGCGGCAATGGCGCGACCACACGGGCAGCAGCTCAACAGGCCAGCCAGGGTCGTGTGGTCGGAATCGACCTCTCTGACGCGATGGTGGGGAATGCGCGAAGACACGCCGTTGAACATGGCCTCGACAACGTAGAAATTGTCCACGCCGATGTGCAGATCGCCGACCTCGGACGCGAGGTTTTTGATGTCGCCATCAGTAGAACCGGTGCGATGTTCTTCGCCGACCCGGTGGTCGCCTTCTCCAACATCGCGTCTGCCCTGAAACCAACGGGCCGCATGACCTTGCTTGCCTGGCAGGCCTACGAAGAGAACGAGTGGCAGTTTGCCTTGGCCGATGCACTCGCTATGGGTCGAACCTTCCCCAGGCCCGAGGTGAGCAAGCCCGGCCCAATGGGGCTCGCCGACTCAGACTTCACCCGCAGCATTCTCGCGAAGTCTGGCTTCTACGCCATCGACATTCAACCGATCGAGCGTCGATTTTCATTCGGTGCGAACGCACAAGAAGCCTTCGACTTTATGACGAGTTTGGGATTCACCAAGGGAGCCTTAGAACCGCTGACGGAGCAGGATCGCCAGATCGCGCTGGAAAAACTACGCGTAGCAATCTCCGACCATGAAGAGTCTGACGGTGTGTGGTTCGGGTCTGCTGCCTGGCTCATCAGAGCAACGCGACAGTAAAGGCACTCGCTACCCGCCAGCCATCGCTCCTACGACCAGGTAAGGCTCCTTGCCGGAAGCAACTTCCTCGGGCAAGGGCTCGTCGGGTGACTCATTCGATAGATCTTCCTTGCACGCAAAGAAGCGGACGAATGCTCGTCGCTTCTTGGTGTGATGGTCGCGGATGGTCCCTTCCAGCATGGGATATCGCGCCTCGAGTGCGTCAAGAACGGTTCGTTGCGTAACGGCGCCGTCGATCTCCAACTGAACCGAGCCGTCGACCTCCGCCAGCCGACGAAGGTGCGCGGGTAGGACAACCTCGATCACGACAGTGTCTGGACCTCAACCGACAACACCGGCGGCAAATCGCGAACGATTGGCTCCCAGTTGTCCCCGCCGTCTGCTGAGCCGTACACCTGACCGCCGGTGGTGCCAAAGTAGATCCCGCACTCGTCGAGCGAGTCGACGGCCATAGCGTCTCGCAACACATTGACGTAGCAGTCGCTCTGGGGAAGGCCGGACGTCAACGCCTCCCACTCGTTGCCGCCGGTCTTGCTGCGGTAGACCCGCAGTTTGCCGTCGGGCGGGAAGTGCTCGGAGTCGCTCTTGATGGGCACCACGTAGATGGTTTCCGGCTCATGTGCATGCACGTCGATCGGGAATCCGAAGTCGGACGGAAGATTCCCACTGACCTCTACCCATGAGTCGCCGGCATTGTCGCTGCGCATGACGTCCCAGTGCTTTTGCATGTAGAGCACGTCGGGGTTGCTCCGGTGCAAAGCTATGCGGTGGACACAGTGGCCAACTTTGGCATCGGGATCGGGGATGCCCTCGGAGTTGAGGCCTTGGTTGATGGGTGTCCACGATTCTCCACCGTCGTCGGTGCGGAAAGCCCCTGCTGCGGAGATGGCGATGAACATCCGTTGCGGGTTGCTCGGATCTTGGATAATCGTGTGAAGGCACATTCCCCCTGCCCCCGGCTGCCACCAGGGGGCCGAATCATGCTGACGCAGGGCGGTGAGCTCGCCCCAGTTCTGCCCACCATCAGTGGAGCGGAACAACGCGGCGTCCTCCGCACCGGCATAGACCGTCTCGGCATCGGTCAGAGATGGCTCTAGGTGCCAAACTCGCTGCCACTCCCAGGGACGTAGCGTGCCGTCGTACCAAAGGTGCTCGCCCACTTCGCCTTCGTAGGTGAACTTGTTGCCGACCGGCTCCCACGACTTGCCGCCGTCGTCCGACCGTTGGATGAGTTGCCCAAACCATCCGCTGGTTTGCGACGCGTAGATACGGTCGGGGTTTACCGGCGACCCTTTGACGTGGTACATCTCCCAACCGCCAAAGTGCGGGCCGTCGACGGTCCAATCTTGGCGCTTGCCGTCGGACGTCAGCACAAACGCACCCTTGCGGGTACCGACCAGCACTCGAACTCCACTCACGGCAAGGCCCCTTTAACTCAGCTTGTTGAGACACGTCGTCGATGTGTTTACTCCCCCGAGCCAACACTGTGTCGGGAGAACTCTCAACCCCCTAGGGGAAAGTAATCGACAATACGTGTCCGTGAGCGCCGTGAGTACCGCCCCGAGCGCCGCCGGCAGGTACGGTGGTCGCCTGTCTAGGCCTCGCGGAGGGATTGTTACGTGTCGACGGTGACGCTACACATTGGTGCGTTTAAGACCGGCACCACCTTCGTGCAGCAGGTCATGTCGAACAACAAAAGCACGCTCGCCGATCATGGGGTGCTGTGGCCGGGAAAGGTGTGGCGCGAGCAGGTTCGCGGCGTGAAAGGCATTCTGACCGGCGAGGCCGAGGCCATGGCCGACTGGCAGCGCATCGTCAATCAAATCGACTCCTGGGAGGGCGACCGCGCAGTCGTGTCGATGGAATCGCTGTCGCTGGCAAACTCCGCGGCCGTTGAACGAGCCGTCAAGTCGCTCCATCGCCACCGCGTGCGTGTTGTCCTCTCCACGCGCGATATCGCCCGCGTCTTTCCAGCGCAGTGGCAGGAGTCTGTTCAGAACAAATGGTCGTGGAGCTATCAGGAGTACATCGACGGCGTCATAGGCGAGAAGTCGCGCGGCAAGCGAGCCCGTCGTCATTTCTGGACCAAACACGAGTGGGCCCAGATTCTTAAGACCTGGGGCGAGCAGGTGCCCTTCGAAGACTTAGCGCTGGTGACCGTCCCGCCTCCCGGTGCTGACCGTGGATTGTTGTGGCAGCGGATGTGTGAGGCTCTGGAACTCGACCCAGGGGCTTACGACTCGTCAACACGCGCCAACGAATCGTTGGGGGCAGCCTCGGCCGAGGTCATCCGGTATGTGACAGCCGAGCTCAACGAGTCCAAAGACAACGTGTTCGTGGGACGGGCCGTCAAGCGAGCGCTGACGAAGAAGATCCTAGTGTCACGCAAGAAAGACGAGCCCAAACTCATTCTTCCGGAGCAGCACCATCAATGGGCGCGACGCGAGAGCGACCGCCTCGTCAACGAGCTTGGTGCCTTGGGCGTGCGGGTCATTGGTGACCTCGGTGACCTGATTTCGACGTTCGACGAAGGCAAAGGCCCAGTCACCTCAGATCCGTCAGCGCTTCCGACCGATGAACTCCTGCGGGCAGCAGCACATGGACTGGTGGGTTTGTCAGCGCGAATGTCGAAGCAGATGGACGATCCCGAAGAGGGAACCGTCACCTGACGGCAAGGGCTCGTCCGCCAGAATTAGTCACGACTCGATACTCCTACCCGTCAAGTAACCATTCCTTGCCCGCCAAGCGGAGCGTCTGAACGGTCACTGCCCCTTCCACAAGCAACCTGGTGGCTACTGCCTTGACCGTCTCAACATCCATCCCATCGATCCGTCGCCTGCCTGAGTTGGCGGTCGTGAGCCATTCCAGAACGGCATCCTCTTGGTCACGGCTTACCACGGCGAAGCCTAGTACGCGTGAGGACTCTGGGTGGTAGACGATGAGGTCACGTCAACCGTTCTTGTCGTGCCGCGCTGGTCACCGCGTCGGTCCTCAGCACCCATGGTGCGTAGCCGACTGGCTTCGAGCTCCGCGTTCGAGAGCCAGCCCTCCCACCTCTGCTGCATGGGGCGTATGAGGCCGCCGCCCACACCAACGATCGTTACGCCCGCAAGGGTGGCGAGCACGGCTATCAAAATCGGAGTTGTCACTGTCGTGGCAACGTCGATCTGGTTGAGGGCCGCAATGATGCCGATTGCAAGAATCGTGACTGCCGCAATGTTCGCCAGTAGGCGGCCGTAACTCAAACCACCCATAGAGTTCACAATGAGGTCCTTGACTGCGGAAGCAATCGCAGCGGCCACCACCACGAGCACGATTGCGACAAAGAGCCGAGGCAGGAATGCGATGACCGACGCCAGAAGGTCACTGACTGGATTTGGCCCGAATACACCGAACGCAAACTGCAGAACGAAAAGAACGAGTGTGTAATAGATCAGTTTGGCAACGATATCGCTCGCGTCATACTTACTCCGGTCCAAGGCCCTACGTACCCCGCCTCGCTCAACTGCGGAATCGAAGCCCAAGCGCTCCAATACGGCATTGGCGATTCGCGCCAACATGCGCGCGACCAAGATTCCGACGATTAAGATGGCCAGGAAGACAAGCAGTTTCGGTAAAAAGGTCACGACGTCATTCACCAAGTCTTGAAAACTCTCGTTCCAGTCCATCTATTGCACTCCCAGCGTCGTCATCGGTTAACTGGTATGCGCTTTACCCATGTCACGGAGGCTGGAAACGTTTTGGCAGAGCGAGTCAGTTTTCCTGTCCGTTGAACAGCGTCCGACGAGCGTCCAGCCCGCGACGTAAGGCAACCGCCCGACTGCGTTTCCGGGAGTCGCGCTCTGAGTTAGGCGCGTTCAAGTGCGGTGAAGTGCTGGCTAATGTGGGAGACCTTCTCCGTCGTGTCAGCGATCACGATCTGGTTGACGCGGGTCAAGCCAACTGTCTCCATCCCCATCAGCACCGGGCCGCTCGGTCTGAGGATGTAGACGAACCCGTCCTTGGCTCGGCAAGAATGGCAAAGCCGGGCCATAAGCCCGAAGCCACTGCTGTCCATGAAGGTGACGGCCTCAAGGTCCAGCAGGATATGAGCAGGCGCGTCATCACATAGGTCGTTGAGTGCCTCTTCATGCGTCTCGATCCACTGCAAGTCGACGTCGCCCGAGAGGGTGACTCTCGCCCAGCTATCGCCCCATTCGATTTCCATAACAACCTCACCAGGAGTGCCGACGAAAGATCAAACACCGAGAAGATTGTGGAGTTTCAAACGCGGAAAAGATAAGCAACACCCCACTGGTTACGCAACGGTAGGTTCCCGGCCTCGCCGTCACTCCACCGAGACCAGATTGCGAGATCACCATTCGGGTAGGTATTGGTTACACAGTCAAAGGCGGGGAGGCGTCTCGATGAGCGAGCAGGGAGAGCGAAGTGCCCTTTTGACCATCGCCCTTCCCTCACACCCGCAATCGATTTCAGCTGCCCGCGAGGCGATTAAGCCCCTACTCACTGACTGTCGGCAGCCACATGTTGACGCCATTCTGCTGGTCACATCCGAGTTGGTGACAAATGCGGTTCGGCACGCCAGGACGCCATTTCGCTTGGAGGTGCACTCCTGGGAGCATTCGCTGACCGTGGTAGTCACCGATGCGTGTCCGACCGAGCAACCACAACTTCGCGAGCCACTTTCCGACCCGCTAGCACTCCACGGTCGCGGACTGTTCCTCGTCGATCGACTCTCCCGTGATTGGGGTTTTACCAATCAAGGCTCAAGCAAACAGGTATGGGCGGAGTTGGACTGTCGCTGAACCTGTTCTCACCCGACTGTTCGCTCGCATGCTGAGGTTTAGTCGTCTCACCCACCGGGTAAGCGAGTGGCCTCGGGATTTGAGGACGAGGTGATTTCATGCGATATCGAGCGCTACTGACGGGTGAGCCGACAGCCTGGATGAGTTACGTTCGGGGGATCGGCGCCACCCGAGCACACACAGTTTCTGAAGTTGAGGCACACACTCGAGCGCTGATTTGTAAATGGACGGGTGACCCCGACCCCTACGTCGACCTCGTCATTGACTGCGACCTGTTCGAGTCACCCGTCCCGGGTCAGTAAATCAATCCGCTGTCGTTCTGTGCGCCGCGACCGCGGCGAGATCACACACGCTGCGTCAACAATCAGTAACCGCACGAATTGAGGGCCTGAATTGTTTGCTTTTGATGAGTGCGGGGCATAGACCTGAATCGTGCTCGCACAGGAGGCTGGCTGCGTGCCGACCCCTAAACCAACGGATCAAGTGGTCTCATTCCGACCCAGTTGGTCTTCACATGTTTTGGAGTTGAATCTTGAGAAAGTTACTTCGAAAGATTTCGGTGCCCGCAGTCGCGGTTGCCATAGTAGTTGCCCTGCCGTCGCCGATCGGAGCAACGACAGTCGCCCATCCATCCATAGTCCGCGAGATTCCCGCCAGTTGGACGCCGCACATCGAAGACGGCGACGGTGTGTCCAATTCTGCTGTCTACGCCGTCGAGCAGCTCGGCAACACCATTTACACT
>Ga0190272_10001761_pt1 | contig 10379 bp, 9 predicted proteins | sample Popmic504T_FD_133746 | JGI IMG/M metagenome (GOLD analysis project Ga0190272, IMG submission 133746) | Populus adjacent soil microbial communities from riparian zone of Shoshone River, Wyoming, USA - 504 T | ecosystem: Environmental > Terrestrial > Soil > Riparian zone | place: USA: Wyoming... | reverse complement strand
CTGTTAGGCCGCCTCGGCCTCCTCGGTCCGGCGCCCGCGGGCGCTCTTTGAGAGGATCTCGGTGATGCGCTGGACAGCGCCGCGCTCGTCGAGCTTCTCCACCGCCGCGATCTCGCGGGCCATACGATCCAGCGCGGCCTCATAGAGCTGGCGCTCGGAGTAGGACTGTTCCGGCTGGCTCTCCGAACGGTAGAGGTCGCGGACGACCTCGGCGATCGACACGAGATCGCCGGAGTTGATCTTCGCCTCGTACTCCTGGGCCCGCCGGCTCCACATGGTGCGCTTGACCCGTGCGCGGCCCTTGAGGGTGTCCATCGCCTTCTTGACGGTGTTCTCCTCGGCGAGCTTGCGCATCCCGACGCTCTGGGATTTGCCGGTCGGCACCCGCAGCGTCATCTTGTCCTTCTCGAAGGTGATGACGAACAGCTCGAGCGAGATGCCCGCAATCTCCTGCTCCTCGATCGTGACGATGCGGCCCACGCCGTGGGCGGGGTAGACGATCCACTCGTTCGTCTTGAACCCATGCCGCTGGTTCACCGGCTTCTTCTTGGCCTCTGCTGCCGCAGCTGCGGCAGCAGCCGCTGCCGCTGCCGCAGCTTTTGCGGCGGCTTGGTTGGCTACCGCGGGCGCAACGATCTTCTGGCCGGCGGCCTTGGCGACCGCAGCCGGCATCGTGCGCGCGCCGGCGGCCTGAGGCCGCGCAGCCGCGGCGATCGCCTGCTTGATGGCGACTTCCTTGGGCAGCAGAACCTTCCTGGATGCGTTCGCCGCAGCCTTCGCCACTTCCTTCAGGGCCTGCGGCTTGGCCACGACCTTGGAAGGAGGAGCCGGCTTCTTGGCGGTGACGGTCTTAAGCTGGGGCTTGGGTGGCAGCTTCGGAGGGGGCGCCTTCGGCTTGGCGGCTTTGGTGGGGCCAGGGCGAGTGCCTACACGATGTGCAGCCTGCTTTCCTGCCACCTTTTTGCCCGCGCTTTTGCTGATCGCTGTCTTTGCCATTTTGGCCATTTTGCTCTCACTCACCGCTCGACTGCACTACGCAATCACAGTCCACGCCGGGTTCGGAACGCAGGCTTGCAGCTGCCACCGATAGGCATCGGCAGCATTTGCGTAACCACGCCCCAGGGCGGACCCGGCTTCTGGTCGGTTCCCGCCGCTCAGTCGTATGGTTTGGCTGCCCAAAACCGCGCACGGCACCCGGCGTAACGTTATAACGCACGCCTCGTGCCCCTTGTTGCGCAGGGTAACCGCTTAGCATCAGCGGCTTATGTTCCAGATTTGTTCACGCCTACACCACTACAATCACTATAACACAATATTCACCGCCCTTGAAGCGGTCCGACGCAAGATTTGTTCTTCACCCTTTCCGGTAAGCGTTAAGCTTTGCAGTTGTAGGCGCTAGCAATGCGGCCTGCCGGTAGATATGAGAATCTTGAGGCGATCAATCCCCCGACCCGGGCTTGTCGGTAAAGTATTTGTCGAATTTACCCTTCTCATCTCTATAATCATCTGCGTCGGAAGGGGACTCTTTCTTTGAGGTAATGTTGGGCCACTTCTCTGAATACTGGCGGTTCAGCTCTAACCACTTCTCGAGACCTGGCTCGGTGTCAGGTTTGATCGCTTCCACGGGGCATTCGGGCTCGCATACCCCGCAATCGATGCACTCGTCGGGGTGGATGACGAGCATGTTCTCGCCCTCGTAGAAGCAGTCCACCGGGCACACCTCAACGCAGTCGGTGAATTTGCACTTAATGCAATTCTCGTTGACGATGTAGGTCATGCGGTCCCGAGGCCGGTCGCGGTCAGATAGATGGGGTGGCCACCTGTTGCCACAAATGGGACTGCTGCCGCAAGGCACAAGTGGTCCGATCACCACGCTGCTTGAAGCACGGCAGCAGGCACTTTCCACTACGGCTTAGGGTCGCGCCGGTCTCCAAGCGTCTCGTAGAGCGACCGCGCCTCCAGAGGCGGTCCGCGGCGCTTCCCGCAGTCCACCACCTTCACGACCCGGATCTGGCCGCGCAGCGCCAGCGTCAGCACGTCGCCTGGATGGATGGCGTGGCTGGACTTGAGGGTGCGCACGCGATTGACCCTCACCTTGCCGTCCGCGACCAGCTGTGCGGCGGACGTGCGTGATCTTACAAGACGGGAGAACCACAACCACCGATCGAGCCGCTGGCCGTCGTCGGCAGGCCGCTCCCGCTTCTCATGGGGCTGGCCCATGCGGAAGTCCTACTCCTGGGTCGGCTTTTCCATCGCCGCCTTGAGCTGGCGTAGCGCGGCGAAGGGCGAATCCGGGTCGATAGCCCCGCCCTTCGGTCCGGGGCCGGCGGACTGCATGAACGGGCGAGGCCGCTCCTGGCGGCGACCCGGCGGGCCATTGCCGTCGCGCCGCCTCTCGCGGTCGCGGCGATCGTGGCGGCGGTCCTTGCCCTTCTCGGGGCGGGTGGTCTGCTCACTCTGACGGCCTTCTGCTGGTCCTCGAGGCTTCTCCGGAGCGCGATCGCGAGGGCGCCTGTCCCGGTTCGGTGGGCCGCGCGGGCGCCGAGGCCGCCATATCTCGTCCCACTTGGGTTCCTGCGTCTCTGCGGCCGGCGGCGCAGGTGCACTCTCGACGGTCTCGGCAGCTGCGGGTGGTTCCCCTGATCCCTTGGCAAGCGGCTCGGCGGGCGCCTCGGCCACCGCTTCGGGAACGACTGGAACTGCGTCCGCAGCAGCCGCCTCCGGCGGGGTCGCGACGGGCTGGGCTGCCTCCGCCTCGGCGCGCACGCGTTCCACGCGAAAGCCAAGCGCCTGCAGCACGCCGCCGAGCTCGTTTGCCGAGCAACCGAGGATCGACATCATCTCCGGCGTCGTGCGGAAGCCGCCGTCGCCGGTGGCACCCTTCGGTGGCGCATCGGCCTTGGAGGGATCGGCCCGCCAGGCGACGAGCGGCCGGATCAGGTCGGCGAGCCGCTCCAGCATGTCGAAGCGCACCGCGCGCGTACCGCAGCTGTGGAAGCCTGCGATGCGATAGAACGCCTCCGGCACCGCCTTGTCCGGCACGAGCGAGGTGAGGCCGGCACGCGGCGGTTCCGGCAGCGTCGACAGATCGATGTTGTGCTCGGCCCCATGCTTGAGGGCCCACAGCACGAGCGCCAGCTCCGCGGACGCCGGCTTGAGCAGCACGGGGAAGTAGATGTTGAACGCGCCGAAGCGGACGCCGTAGGCGCGCATCTTGGCCCTGGCCGGCTGGTCGAGCGTCCGCATCTCCTCCGCGACCGCCTCCCGCCGCAGGCCGCCGAAGTTTTCCAGCAGGCGGAACGCGATGCCGCGTGCCATGCCCGAGAGGTCCTTGGCCGCCGCGATCTCCACCAGCGGCTTGAGCCGTTCGCCGATGATCTCGCTGATCCACGTGTTGAGGCGCTCCTGCACCTTCTCCTTGTCCGGTGCGTTCAGATGCTCGTCCGTGGAGAGGACCAGCATCGGCTTGAGTGGCGAGTCGCCCGGCTCCAGTCGCGCGATCTCCTCGTCGCGCCAGAGAACCTGGCCGAGCCGGTTGAACTTGAAGGCGTCGTTCTTGGCCGCCACGACCCTGCGTGCGCGCATGGCGAGTTCGCGCACCAGCACGTGGGCGGCCGCGTTGCGCGCGGCCTTGCCGTGGATGCCTTCGGCCTGCGTATCCGGGAAGAAACGGAAGCCCTGCAGGCGGCCGACAAAATGGTCCTGCACGCGCACGTTGCCGTCGTCCGCGATGTCGGCGGACAGGTCGTCCTTCTGCTTCAATCCCCGCATGAGCGCGCTGGTGCGGCGGTCGATGAAGCGCTGCGTGAGCTGCTCGTGCAGCGCGTCGGACAGGCTGTCCTCGATCGCCCGCGTGCGCTGCTGCCAGTGCTCGGGGTCGGCCAGCCAGTCGGCGCGATTGGAAACGAAGGTCCACGTCCTGATGTGGGCGATGCGCGTCGCCAGCGTGTCGATATCCCCATCGGTTCGGTCGGCGAAAGCCACCTGCTTCTCGAACCAGTCGACCGGTATCTTGCCTTCCGACCCCATCAGGAACTTGTAGAGCGTGGCGATGAGTTCCCCGTGGTCCTGATTGGAGATCTTGCGATAGTCCGGCACCTGGCACACGTCCCACAGGCGGTTGACCGCTTCCCTGTTCGTCGCGGCCGCGAGCACGTCGCGGTCGTGGCTCACCGTTTCCAGCGCCAGCGTGTCATCGGCCATGCGCGCGCGTACGAGGCGCATCTCGCGCGGCATGGTGCGGAGGCTTTCGCGGAGGGCTTCGAGCGAAGAGAAGTCAAGCATGCGCGTGCGCCACTGCACCGACTTCAGGCTGTCGAAGGTGTGGTTCTCGAGGCGCTCGACGATGTCCTCGGAGAACGGCTCCACGTTGCCGGTCGTGCCGAACGTGCCGTCGTTCATGTGGCGGCCGGCGCGTCCGGCAATCTGTGCCATCTCGGCGGGGGTCAGATCGCGATGCACCTGTCCGTCGAATTTTCGCACGCCGGCGAAGGCGACATGGTCCACGTCGAGATTGAGCCCCATGCCGATCGCGTCGGTGGCAACCAGGAAGTCCACGTCGCCCGACTGGTAGAGGGCGACCTGCGCGTTGCGCGTACGTGGGCTCAGCGCGCCCAGCACGACGGCTGCGCCACCGCGCTGGCGGCGCATGAGCTCGGCGATGGCGTAAACTTCCGCGGCCGAAAACGCGACGACGGCGGTTCGCGGCGGCAGGCGCGTGATCTTCTTGTCGCCGGAATAGGTGAGCTTGGAGAGGCGCGGACGCGAGATGAAGTTGGCGCCCGGAATGAGCTCCGAGATCGTCTCGCGCATGGTCTGCGCGCCGAGCAGCAGCGTCTCGTGCTTGCCCCGCACGTGCAGCAGCCGGTCCGTGAACACATGGCCGCGCTCGGGATCGGCCGCGAGCTGCACTTCGTCGACGGCGAGGAAGTCCACATCTGCCTCGCGCGGCATCGCCTCGACCGTGCAGACGAAATAGCGGGCGCGATCCGGCTTGATCTTCTCTTCGCCCGTCACCAGGGCGACGGCATCGGTGCCGACCCGGGCCGCGATCTTGTCGTAGACCTCGCGCGCGAGCAGCCGCAGCGGCAGCCCGATCAATCCGGACTGGTGACCCAGCATGCGCTCGATGGCAAGATGCGTCTTGCCCGTGTTGGTGGGTCCCAGCACGGCCGTCACGTTGCGAATGCGATGCTCGAAGTCGCGGCTCATTCCAATGGCACTCCGCCTGTGGCGTCAGCGGAGACCTTGCAGAGCGATGCGGCAAGATCAAGAGGCAAAGGCGAAAAAGCGAGGAGAGGCGCGAGGCCTGTGCTCTGCAGTGCGCCTAGTCGCTTCGAGTATCAGGACAATCAGTGCAGCAGCGCAATCTGCGGCTTGCCCGGCGTCTCGATCTCGATGCGCCGGGAGTTTATGGTGGCGTAGCCGAGCATCGTCGGGATGGTGATCTGGTAAGGCACGAACACGTTCGCGCTCGGGATCGGACGCAGCGACACTTCGATGCCGTCCGTGGTCGCCAGATGGGAATGCTCCGCATCGACCTTGTGGCCGGCGATCGGCTGGTACTTGACCTTGCAGACATAAGCCATGCCGGGCTGCCCGCTCGGCTGCTGCTCGCTCACCTTCACCTGCCCCTTGTAGGAGAGGACGAGATCGAAGCGCTCTTTGCCGTCGAAGATCGGCAGGCGGCGGTTGCAGGGGTTGGCGGCTGCGCCGTTGCGCGCAACGACCATGATCGCGCTCAGCGGATCGAGCACGCCCCGCAGGTGCTGCTCGCGCACGGGAACGATGCCGGGCTTCGGAGGCGCAGGCGGCAGATGGCGGACGCTCGTTACCGACCCATCCGCGAAATCCATCTTCGTGGAACCGATCTTGCTATTGGTCTTGAAGTCGAAGGTGAACGCCGCGGGCTTCGGGATCTGGTTGGCGATCAGACCGAAGGAGCGCGTTTCGCCGATCCAGGTTATGGCGCCCAGCAGCAAGGTGAGCTGGGCGTTGCCGACGAGCGAGTAGCTCTCTTCCTCGGATTGCGATTGGAATTCGAAGGAGCCGACGTTGAAGCCGTTGAAGTTCACGTCATAGACGGCGCGAACATTGGGCCATTCCGATGCCCGGACGGCGGCTGAGCCGCACGACAGCAACGCAACGAAACCCAGTACGAACGGCAGTACGCGCTTCATAACGCACCCTCAAACGCCTAGCTACGCAACGCGACCCCCGGCAGTCTGGTTGCAGGCTAGCCGGTTTTGCGTCATTTGTGTGTCTCGCGCACACTACGCGCCCACAGTGAAGAAGTCGGAAACGCGCGGCCTGCTTTGGCACAAGCCCTTGACGTTCCTGGCCTGTTGTATAGAACGGCGCCGCGGCGCTCAGCGCCAACGCGTTACCCAAGAGGAATGGCAGCCATGACCCGGCGATGCGAGCTGACCGGCAAAGGCCCGATGTCGGGCAACTTGCGCAGCCATGCCGAGAACAAGACCAGGCGCGTGTTCCGGCCCAACCTGGTCGACGTGACACTCATCAGTGACGCTCTTCAGCGCAACGTGCGGCTGCGCATCAGCGCCAACGCCCTGAAGACGGTCGAACGTACCGGCGGCCTCGATCCCTTCCTGCTGAAGGCCAAGGACGACTTGTTGTCGCCGCGCTGCCTGCGTCTCAAGCGCGACATCAAGAAGGCCGCGAGCGAGCCGAAAGCGGCCTGAGCAGCGAGCGCTCAGGGTTTCGATAGCTCCAGGTCCATGCGGACCTGCGATCGCTCTGCGCCCCATACGTATTCCGTCGACGTCTCCGTCACCTTGAAGCCTGCGCGCTCGTAGAGCTTGAGGGCGGCCGCTAGGTCCGAGAAGCTCCAGAGGAAGACGCTCGGAAAGGCGCGCTCCCGGCAGTAGTCGAGCGCAAGTTCGAGCAGCCGCTTGCCGAGGCCGGAGCCGCGAGCCTCCGGAGCCAGCAGGAACCAGCGCAGCTGGCCCTCCCCGTCGCACTCGACGACGGCGATCGATCCCATGAGGCTGCCGTCGCGTTCCGCGATCCATAGCCGTCCTGTCCCCTCCAGCACGAAATCGGAAAGCGGCTTGGCGACATAGGGTTCGAACGTCGTGTCGAGGCCGTACTCGCGCGCGTAGACGATGCCGTGCAATCGAACGATGGCGCCGAGATCGCCCGGCTGTAGGGTGTGCCTGATGTGAAAGTCGCGCTCATTCATGTCGATACCCGATACACGTCTCTCTAAAGGCCGTGCAGCGTGAATTGCAGGAAGACGTTGCGTTGCAGGAAGCGGTTGAAGTTGTCGTCCGATACGAGCGACACCACCGTCTCCCCCGCTTGGCTGCGGTGAATGGCCATGCCCTCCATGTTGTCGATCTCGTAGCTGCTGTCGGCTTCGATCAGCACTTGTCCCACGGCACGTGCGCCCGGGGTCACCTCATTGGGCGCCAGACGCCGGATGCGCATCTTCACGCCCGAGGTCCAGCGGAAGAACCGTTCCAGCACCAGCAACCCGCCATCGGGCAGGGCGGCCGCGTCGGTGATGTTGAACTCGTCGTCGTCGCGCAATTGGAAGCGCTGTGGCTCCCCGCGCACCCAGATCCAGCCCGTGTGGTAGCCGCTGCCGCGCGTGTAGCGTTCCGCGAAGGCCACCAGCGAGCCCTGCAATGGCCCGCCGCGGATGACGGCGAGCGCCTCGAAGCCCTGGTTGCGCGGCATGCTGCGCGCTTCGGCAGGAAGCTTGAGGTAGCCTGAGGGCGTCTGCACTTCCCTGTCGCGGATCGGGAAGCGCCCGATCCGGTGCAGGCGTTCGAAGCCGATGAGGAGCATGCCGCGCGCAAGCGTGCCCTCGGCAAGCGTCACGGATTCGGCATCCTGCTCCCGCTTGTCGTCGAGGGGCCGGCCGCCGAGCGCGCGTAGAGACCCTATTTGCGCGCGCGCGAGTCCGGTCGGGCGGTTGCCTTGGTAGGTCACGTCGGCGGTGAGCCAACTTCCGGCATCCGATACGGCGAACAGGCTCGAGCCATCGGACTCCATGACGAGGCCCGACCAGCCGCCGAACTCCTGCTCCGGGGAGGACAGCACCATCCCGCCGCGGAATTCCAGAGCGCCGAACCGGATGGCTTTCGGGTCCGCGCGGTTGAAGTGGGTGATGGGCCGGGCGCTGATTTCGATGGACCGAGAGGCCCGCTCGGGTTGCGGCGGATCCCGTTGAGCCAGGACGCGCGAGGACAGCGCCGCACCCGTTCCGGCGAGCAGGCCGCCTACGACAGACCTGCGCGTGATGGCACCCGTCATGATGAGGATTGGCGTGCGGTCCCGCCCGTGGTGCTAATGGAACTTGCGGCGGGGCAAAGCCGGCGAGCGCTTTGTCATAGGCGCCTCCGGGGCGCCCTCCTCGAACAGCTCGACGAGCTTGTCGGTCATCGCGCCAGCGAGTTCGGACGGGTCGGTGATGGTGACCGCGCGGCGGTAGTAGCGGGTGACATCGTGACCGATGCCGATGGCGATCAGCTCCACCGATGAGCGCGTCTCGATCTCCTCGATCACCTGGCGCAGGTGCTGCTCCAGGTAGTTGCCCGTGTTGACCGACAGCGTGGAATCGTCGACTGGCGCGCCGTCGGAGATCATCATCAGGATACGCCGCCGCTCGGGGCGGGCCTGCAGCCGGCGGTGGGCCCACGCGAGCGCCTCGCCGTCGATGTTCTCCTTCAGCAGCCCCTCGCGCATCATGAGTGCGAGCGAGCGCTTGGCACGCCGCCACGGCGCATCGGCCGACTTGTAGATGATGTGGCGCAGGTCGTTGAGGCGCCCGGGGTTTGCCGGCTTGCCTGCGGCCAGCCATGCCTCGCGGGCCTGACCGCCTTTCCAGGCCTTGGTCGTGAAGCCGAGGATCTCCACCTTCACCCCGCAGCGCTCAAGCGTGCGCGCGAGAAGATCCGCGCAGCAGGCCGCCACCATGATCGGGCGGCCGCGCATGCTGCCCGAGTTGTCCAACACCAGCGTGACGATGGTGTCTTTGAAGTTGGCATCGCGCTCGTGCTTGAAGGAGAGCGCGTGCATCGGGTCGATCACGACGCGGGTGAGGCGCGCGGTGTCGAGGATGCCTTCCTCGAGGTCAAAGTCCCAGGCGCGGTTCTGCTGCGCCATGAGTTTGCGCTGCAGCTTGTTGGCGAGGCGTCCGACTGCGCTCTGCAGGTTGCGCAGCTCCTTGTCGAGGAAGGCACGCAGCCGTTCCAGCTCGTCCGGCGTCGAGAGGTTCTCGGCCGCGATCTCTTCGTCGTGCTGGCGGTTGAAGACCTTGTATCCGAAGGCTTCCGGGTTATCGAGCACGCTGGCGTTGGGTCGCCAGGGCTCGCGCGCCTCCGCCATCTCCTCGGCGTCCGAGTCGGCGTCGAACTGATCGGCATCGGCATCCTGGGCGGAATCGATCGGCTCGCCTTCCTCGCCCTCGCCGCGCTCGTCGTCGGACGACTGATCCTGGGAATCGTCGCCTTCCTGCTGGTCCTGGGCCTGCTGCTCGCTGCCCTCGGACTGCTCCTGCTCCTCGTCGCCTTCCTCGCGCTCGCCTTCGCCGATTTCATCCGACAGGTCGAGCGATTTGAGCATGTCGCGCATCTCACGCCCGAACAAGGCCTGACTCTCGGCGACCTTGCTCAGGCGCGACAGCGTGCGCCCGGCGCGATCCTCGATCCAGGATCGCCACAGATCGACCATGGCCTTGGCCGACTCCGGCGGGGCAGCGCCCGTGAGCCGCTCGCGCACCATGAGAGCGAGCGCATCCTCCAGCGGTGCGTCAGCGCGCTCGGTGATTTCCGCGTACCGGCCCTGACCGTACTGGTCCTCCACGCGCGCGGTGAGGTTCGCGGCCATACCGGGCATGCGGTTGGCGCCCAGCGCCTCGATGCGCGCGCGCTCCACCGCCTCGAACACGGTCTTGGCGGGACCCGACTTTGGGGCCAGGCGTGCGTGCAGCTTGACGTCGTGGCAGGCCGCCGTCAGCGCCAGGCTGTCGGCCCAGCCACGAATGACGGCCACCTCGCGTGCTGACGGGACACGTGAGGGCTCCGGCAGCTGCACCAGCTTGCCGTCGATCTCTGGCTTGCCGGGCGCATAGCTGACCTGCACCTCGCCGTCGCCGGCGATGGCGCGCACCGCGAGCCCCAGCACCCGCTTGAAGGGCTCGGACGGCGCCTCCTTGCGGTTGGAGCCTGCCGCCATTGCGATCCTCAGCTCAGCGCGACGTTGGCCGCGCTCTCGGGGAGTTCCTCGCCGAAGCAGCGCTGATAGAACTCGGCCACGAGCGGACGTTCCAGCTCATCGCATTTGTTCACGAAGGTCAGGCGGAAGGCGAAGCCGATGTCGTTGAAGATCTCGGCGTTCTCCGCCCAGGTCAG
>Ga0190272_10001760_pt1 | contig 10386 bp, 10 predicted proteins | sample Popmic504T_FD_133746 | JGI IMG/M metagenome (GOLD analysis project Ga0190272, IMG submission 133746) | Populus adjacent soil microbial communities from riparian zone of Shoshone River, Wyoming, USA - 504 T | ecosystem: Environmental > Terrestrial > Soil > Riparian zone | place: USA: Wyoming... | reverse complement strand
GTACCACTTGTGCTGGAGGAAGTCGTGGACGCCCTCCATGCGCGAGCGCAGGCGCCCTGTCAGCCCAGGGCGCCGCACGTACGCGAGGTAGGCGAGGCCGATCCCCGCGATCGACAGGATCCCTCCGACCAGGAGGCCGATCTGAGCGGCGATGCCGGTGATCGGCGGCACGACCCACAGCACCACCTGCATGCTGGTTCCCACGAGCAGGATGTTGGCGACGGTCCCGATGCCCGGCTTCTGGCGGAGCGGAATCCACAGCAGGAGCACGAGGAATCCCAGGATGTTCGTGATCCACCCGATGCCGATGCCGGTGTGGATCGACAGGCCCTGGGCGAACACGGTCCACGGGTCGACGCCCAAGCCCGCCTCGACGGTCAGCGCGCAACCCGCGCCGTACAGGACGAGACCGACGAGGAGCTGGAGGACGCGGCGGGTCATTAAGCTATCCAATCGCAATATTGGCTCGCATCGTGCAGTCCAATCGCGCTATTGTGGCTCCATGGACTCCCGCATCTCGGCCCGCGCGCTGTCCGCCGCGCTCGGCGGGTGGCGGACACGCGAGCCCGCCTATGAAGCGCTGGCCGACGGCATCCGCCTTCTCTGTCTGGACAATCGGCTCGCTCCGCGCACCGCTCTTCCGGCGGAGAGGGAACTCTCGGCCGCGCTGAAGGTCAGCCGCAGCACCGTAGCGGCCGCCTACCGGAGTCTGCGGGATTCGGGGCACATCGCGAGTACGCGCGGCTCCGGAAGCGTGACGCTGCCGTTGCGTCGCAGCGATCCGGGACGCGCTCTCTCGAGCGAGGGGGCGATCGACCTACAGCAAGCCAGTCCGCCCGCATGGCCCGGCCTGGCCGGCGTCATGTCGGAGGTGGCACTATCCGCGTCGACGATCGTCTCGCGCGTCGGCTACGACGTCTTCGGCCGAATCGAACTGCGGGAGGCGATCGCCCAGCGGTACAGCGAGCGCGGCATCCCGACTTCACCCAGCGAGATCGTGGTCACCACGGGCGCCCAGAGCGCCATACATCTGCTCGCCTCGGTGCTGCTGGGCCGCGGCGACCGTGTGCTCATCGAGACCCCGACCTACCCCCACGCGGCCGATGCGCTGCGCAGGGCCGATGCGCGCCTGGTCGGGGTGCCGGTGACGACCGACGAGGGGTGGGATCTCGACCGCGCGGAGCAGGCGTTCGCGCGCACCCTGCCGGTGCTCGCCTACCTCATGCCCGACTTCCAGAACCCCACTGGACGATCGATGGATTCGACGGAGCGGAGCACGATTCTTCAGGCCGCGGAGCGCTCGGGGGCGATCCTCATACTCGACGAGACGACCGCAGATCTCGACATCGACCGCGGGCCTGTGCGTCCGGGGTTCATGGACGGGGATCCGTCGTTGGTCGTCCGAGTCGGCTCGCTGGGAAAGACCGTCTGGGGCGGCCTGCGTGTGGGGTGGATCCGCGGGGAGACGGATCTCGTTCGGCGGCTGGTGGCTGCCCGACCCGCCCAGGACCTCGGCACGCCCGAGTTCGAGCAGGCGATCGCCGCGGCGGTGTTCCCGCAGTTTGCGGCCGTCGTCGCGCAGCGTTCCCACGTGCTGCGGGCGGGTAGGGACGCCGTCGTCGCATCGCTGGGAAGCCTCCTGCCGGAGTGGCGCGTCCCTCCTGCCCATGGCGGAGTGTCGCTGTGGGTCGAACTCGACGCCCCCCTGAGCTCGGCACTCGTCATGCATGTGCGCTCACGCGGGCTGCTGCTGTCGGCGGGACCGCGCTTCTCCGTCGAAGGCGGCCATGATCGCCACCTCCGCATCCCGTTCACCGCATCGCCCGACGAACTCACGCGCGCGGTCGAGATCCTCGCCGAAGCGTGGCCGCGAGTGCGCAGCGGGGCGCCGGTCTCAATGGTCGACCAGCTCGACTCGGTCGTGTGACGGCACACCGTCGTCAGCGCGTCAGAATCACGCACTCGACGGCGTCATCGGCCGACCAGAATTCGCCGAGCTCCCGGAACGTGCGACTGGGCGCGTGGAAGCGCCGCGCGCTGTAACGCACGTCGTGCCCCTGCCGAACGGCGTGGAGGTGGCCTATGACGCGCCCACTCGGACCGACGATGCGCCAGAGGGCCGGCGCGGCCGCAACGAGGCGCACGTTCCGCGCACGCGACAGGCCGGGAATTCCTGCGGATGTGTTCTCCTGTGCGAGTTGCATGATGATCCTCCTCATTCGAAGATACGTACGACCTCCGACATCGGCAGCGAGGCGTGACGCGCTCGAGATCGCCCGTCCGCGCGCGTCGCCTCCTCCCCAGACGCACCGTCGGTCCCTCTCTCCCCAGACAGCGGCCTGCGCGCGCTCACGCTGTTGCGGTCGCAGCATCCTGAGATGGCGCCGGTGTCCGACGGGCACTCGGGCACCGGCGCGACCCGAGGACGGTCCTCGGGTGGAGAGGACTTGTCATGAGCGACACCATCACCATCGTCGGCGTCATCGGGACCGACCCCGAGAAGAAGACCTGGAATGGCACGACCATCACCACGTTCCGAGTGGCGAGCAAGGACCGGCGTTTCGATCGCACGTCGGGGGCATGGGTGGACGGCGAGACCAACTGGTACACCGTCTCGGTCTACCGCCGCCTTGCCGAGCACGCGTTCGAGTCGCTGCACCGGCGCGACCGCGTGATCCTCACCGGCAGGCTTCGCGTTCGCAATTGGGACTCGGGGGAGAAGAGGGGCACCTCTGTCGACGTGGACGCCGATGCAATCGGCCACGATCTGCTCTTCGGCACCACGACGTTCGCGCAAGACGCCACGACAGCGACGACCTCGCCTCAGGCGTCGACCGACGACGCGTGGGCGCCTTCGGCCGACGAGGGTGTCGAGTGGGAAACCACCGCAGTCGGGAAGGAGGCAGGAGGCGCGCCAGGGGAGGCCGAGCCGGCGACCACGGACACCGAAGGAGCGAGCGGTTCGCAGCCGAAGGCGCTCTCGCTGGCCGGAGTGGATGCCCCGTTCTGAACGGGCGGCGCCGGGCGCTCGAGATGGCCGCCTTTAGACTCGGACAGTGTCCCGCCACCTCGAGCGTCGTCGCGCCCGTCCCCTCCGGAGCGCGATCCTGTGCGTCGGAATCGGGACCGCCCTCATCCTGACCGCGTGCTCCGCCCCGGAGGTCGAGACGAGCCCCGAGCCTCCCGCGAACACCGCCTCGCCCTCGCCCGCAACCCCGACAGCGTCGCCGAGCGACGAGGCACCTGTGACGCTCATGCGCGAGGGCACCGCCGCCGACAACCTTCCGATCTTCGCGACCGTGACCAACTCCGTGTGGGCGACTCCCGATCAGGTGTCGGGTCGCGCCTACGTCGACGCATTGGTCGGCGCCGGGTTCGAGAAAGCAGCCATGCAGGTGACCCACGACCAATCCACCGTCGGCAACCCGGCGGAGAGCATCCAGTTCTCCGTCAGGTGGGGCGAGGAGTGCCTGGTGGGCCAGGTCGGTCCAGCGATCGGCGCGCCGGTCACCGTCGTCGTGCCGGTCCTGGCGGAGGGCACCTGCCTCGTCGGCGACACCCGCCCGATCGACTGGTGAGCGGCGGTCTCACGACTCGACCGCGGCGCGGGAGCGGCTCGCCCGGCCCGTAGACTGGACAGGTTATGGCTGAATACATCTACTCGATGGTCCGTGCCCGCAAAGCTGTCGGCGACAAGGTGATCCTCGACGACGTCACGATGGCCTTCCTCCCCGGAGCGAAGATCGGTGTCGTCGGACCGAACGGTGCCGGCAAGTCCACGATCCTCAAGATCATGGCGGGCATCGACACGCCCAGCAACGGCGAGGCGAAGCTCAGCCCGGGCTACAGCGTCGGCATCCTCATGCAGGAGCCCGAGCTCGACGAACACCTGACCGTCCTCGAGAACGTGCAGCAGGGTGTCGGTCCGATCAAGGAGAAGCTCGATCGCTTCAACGAGATCTCAGCGCTGATGGCCGATCCCGATGCCGACTTCGACACTCTCCTCGCCGAGATGGGCACCCTGCAGGAGGCCATCGACTCGGCCGACGCATGGGATCTCGACTCGCAGCTCGAGCAGGCCATGGACGCCCTCCGCACGCCCCCGTCGGAGGCGCTCGTCAGCAACCTCTCCGGCGGCGAGAAGCGGCGTGTCGCGCTGTGCAAGCTGCTGCTGCAGAAGCCCGACCTGCTGCTCTTGGACGAGCCCACGAACCACCTCGACGCAGAGAGCGTCCAGTGGCTCGAGCAGCACCTCGCCAAGTACCCCGGTGCCGTGCTCGCCGTCACACACGACCGGTACTTCCTCGACCACGTCGCGGAGTGGATCTGCGAGGTCGATCGCGGCCGGCTCTACCCCTACGAGGGCAACTACTCGACGTACCTGGAGAAGAAGCAAGAGCGACTGCAGGTTCAGGGCAAGAAGGACGCGAAGCTGGCCAAGCGCCTCGCGAGCGAACTCGAGTGGGTCCGCAGCAACGCCAAGGGCCGTCAGACCAAGTCGAAGTCGCGTCTGGCCCGCTACGAGGAGATGGCAGCGGAGGCTGACCGCACCCGCAAGCTCGACTTCGACGAGATCGTCATCCCGCCCGGTCCGCGTTTGGGTCAGCTCGTCCTGGAGGCCAAGAAGCTGCAGAAGGGCTTCGACGGGCGCAGTCTGATCGACGGGCTGAGCTTCACGCTCCCGCGCAACGGCATCGTCGGCATCATCGGGCCGAACGGCGTCGGCAAGACCACGCTCTTCAAGACGATCGTCGGCCTCGAACCGCTCGACGGCGGCGATCTGAAGGTGGGTGAGACGGTCGACATCTCCTACGTCGACCAGAGCCGCGGGGGTATCGACCCGAGCAAGTCCCTTTGGGAGGTCGTCAGCGACGGTCTGGACTGGATCCAGGTCGGCAAGGTCGAGATCCCGTCCCGCGCGTACGTGTCGCAGTTCGGCTTCAAGGGTCCTGATCAGCAGAAGAAAGCCGGCGTGCTCTCGGGCGGTGAGCGCAACCGCCTCAACCTCGCGCTCACTCTCAAGCAGGGCGGAAACCTCCTTCTGCTCGACGAGCCGACCAACGACCTGGACGTCGAGACGCTCGGCAGCCTGGAGAACGCGCTGCTCGAGTTCCCCGGCTGCGCGGTGGTCATCACGCACGACCGGTGGTTCCTCGACCGCATCGCGACCCACATCCTCGCCTACGAGGGCACCGAGGGGGATCCCGACCAGTGGTACTGGTTCGAGGGCAACTTCGAAGCGTACGAGGAGAACAAGATCGAGCGACTCGGCCCGGATGCCGCCAAGCCGCACCGCTCCACGTACCGCAAGCTCACGCGTGACTGACCAGCCCGCGACGGACTCGGGGACTGCTCGTCGGCTCCACATCCCGATCCACCTCCGGTGGGGCGATCTGGACGCGTTCAACCACGTCAACAACGCGTCGATGCTCAAGCTTCTCGAAGAGGTGCGCGTCCGTGCGTTCTGGCGACCGGCCGCCGACGAGGACGCGCCCCCGACGGCGGTCCTCGACTCCGGCATCGACGCGGGAACGCTGACCCTCATCGCGCGCCAGGAGATCGAGTACCTCCGCCCGGTGCCGTACCAGCGCAACCCACTGGACGTGCAGCTGTGGTTCGGCAAGCTGGGCGGATCCAGCATCGAGGTCTGCTACGAAGTGTTCAGTCCGACTTCCGCCGCCGGTCAGGACCTGTACGCGCGCGCGTCCGCGGTCGTGGTGATGGTGGATGCCGCCAGCGGACGGCCTGTCCGTCTCACCGACGAGCAGCGCTCGGCGTGGGAGCCGTATCTCGGCGAGCCGGTCGCGTACGCGCACCGCCGCTGATCACCTTCCTCGGCGGGCCGCACCTGCAGGGTCGGGAACCCGCACCGTGATCTCCTGCGCGACGCTGGCCAGCAGCATCCCGTCGCGAGCGTAGATGCGGCCCGTCGCGAGTCCGCGTCCTCCACGCGCGCTCGGCGGCTCCTGCACGTACAGCACCCAGTCGTCGACGCGCCCGGGCCGGTGCCACCACATCGCATGATCGAGGCTCGCCACCTTCAGTCCCGGTGTTGCCCAGGAGATTCCGTGCGCCCGAAGGATGGATTCCTGAATGGTCAGGTCGCTCAGATACGCGAGTGCGGCGCGGTGGATGCGCTGATCGTCGGGGATGGGACGACGGGTCCGCATCCACACCGCCTGCCGTGGGACGTGGTCGCCCTCCACGGACAGGTAGATCGGCGAGGGGACGTGCCGCAGGTCCACGGGTCGGTCGATGAACAGGCGCTTGGACATCGGGTGCAGACCGGCGAGGTGGTCTTCCAGATCGGGAAGATCCTCCGGCTCGGGCACATCGGCCGGCAGATCGGTCTGATGCTCGATGCCGGGGTCGGCCTCCTGGAAGGACGCGATCATCGAGAAGATCGGCACACCCTCCTGGAACGCCTGCGTGCGGCGCGTGGAGAACGACCGACCGTCGTGGATGCGGTCTACCGAGAACGTGATGCCCTTGGACGCGTCGCCGGGCCGCAGGAAGTAGCCGTGCATGGAATGGACGGACCGGCTGTCGGGGATCGTCCGCTCCGCTGCGACGATCGACTGGGCCAGCACCTGACCGCCGTAGACACGACCGAGCGGCATCGACTGTGACACTCCCGTGAAGATGTCCTCGGTGGTTCGCGCACCCGACTGCGAGAGGTCGAGCACCGCGAGCATCGATGCGACCGGATCGGGGTCGGGGATGAAGTCGTCGGGGGCGATGTGATGAGCGTCGGTCACAGTGTTGTAGCTTAGGGCGGATGTCTCAGCGCCTGATCTTCGCGGACGCCCCTGCCGCGGCGGATGCACTCATCTTCGCGGGGCGCACCGCACGTGTCGGCGACGGCGCGGTGCGCCTCCACGCGTCCAGCGGCACCCTCACGATGACGTCGGCCCCGTTCGCGCCGCGTGGCCTGTTCGACTCGACCCCGACCGTGCTGGCCATGCGGTCGCTGCCGGTCGATCCCGAACTGGTCTGCGACCTCGTGGTGGAGGCTTCCGACTTGTCGGGTGCGGATGACAGCGCCGAGCAGCTGCAGCTGCCCGAGACGGCGCTCGCGCCGTCGTGGGCGGGCGTGTCCCCGCCGCGCGGCGGGTGGGTGCGCGCCGGAGTCGTCCGCGCGTCCGTGCTCGCGGCGCGCGCCCAGTGGGGGATCGCCACGGTCGCGGAGTCGCTGCCGCAGAATCCGGGGGAGGATGCCGTCCGCGCCGTCCGCGCGGCGGTGTGGGGTGCGCCCGACGAGCAACTCGGTGGACTGCCGCTCGGCGTCGCCTTCGCGGCATTCACGATGGGATTCATCGTCGGGGAGGAGGACGCCGCGGTGCGCACGTCGGGTTCGTGGACGCGGGTCTCGCTGAGCCGCGGCCACGTCATCGTCCGCGGCCCGGCGCGCGTCGGCATGACCGCGGTCCGAGAGACCGGTGTGATCCCCGCGGGTTAGACCGCCGCCGCGGCGGCGCGACCGGCGATCCGGCCGGAGAACAGGCATCCGCCCACGAAGGTGCCCTCCAGCGCGCGATAGCCGTGCACGCCCCCGCCGCCGAAGCCGCTCGCCTCGCCGGCCGCGTACAGACCCCGGACCGGCTCCCCGCTCGCTCCCAGAGCGCGGCCGTCGAGGTCGGTCTCGATGCCGCCGAGCGACTTGCGGGTCAGGATGTGCAGCTTCACCGCGATCAGCGGACCGGCCTTGGGATCGAGGATGCGATGCGGAACGGCTGTGCGGACGAGCCGATCGCCGCGGTAGGCCCGCGCCGAGCGCAGCATGGCGATCTGCGCGTCCTTCGTGAAGTCGTTGTCGATCTCGCGATCGCGCGCCTCGACCTCCAGACGCACGCGCTGGGCATCCAGCGCGTCGCCGCCCGGGAGGGCCTGCATCCCGGCGATGAGGTCGTCCAGAGTATCTCGCACGATGAAGTCGGCACCGTTGTCCATGAAGGCCTTCACCGGACCCGCCGCCCCTTTGCCGAGGCGGGACTTGACCAGGAGCGGCACGTCCTTACCCGTCAGATCCGGATTCTGCTCGCTGCCCGACAGCGTGAACTCCTTTTCGATGATCTGGCGGGACAGCACGAACCAGGAGTGGTCGTATCCGGTGGTGCGCAGATGCGCGAGGGTGCCGAGCGTGTCGAACCCGGGAAAGAGCGGCACGGGCAGCCTGCGACCGGTCGCGTCGAGCCAGACCGAGGAGGGACCGGGGAGGATGCGGATGCCGTGCAGCGGCCAGACCGGATCCCAGTTCTGAATGCCCTCGACGTAGTGCCACATCCGGTCGCCGTTGATGAGCCGGGCGCCCGTCTGCTCGGCGACGGCGAGCATCGATCCGTCAACGTAGGCGGGCACGCCCGCGACCATCGACGACGGGGCCGAGCCCAGCCGCGTCGGCCACTGGGCGCGCACGAGGTCGTGGTTGCCGCCGATGCCCCCCGACGACACGATCGTCCCGCCCGCGGTGATCTCGAACGACCCGACGACCTCCCGTGAGGTTGCCGTACCCCTGGCCGCGCCGGACGGAGCGAGGATGTCCCCCGTCGCGCCGGTCACGACGCCGTCGGTTCCGAGGAGGGCCGTGACGCGGTGGCGGGGGAGGATCGTCACGAGTCCGCGGGCCTCGCCCGCCTCCACGGCCGCCTGGAAGGGCGCGACGATCCCCGGGCCGGTTCCCCACGTGACATGGAAGCGGGGCACCGAGTTGCCCGGCCCGGTCGCGGTGTAGCCTCCGCGTTCAGCCCACCCGACCACCGGGAAGAAGCCGACGCCCTTCTCGCGCAGCCAGGAGCGATTCTCCTCGTGGGCGAACTGCAGGTAGGCCTCCGCCCAGCGGCGCGGCCAGGCATCCTCTTCGCGATCGAAGCCCGCGTTGCCGAACCAGTCCTGATGCGCGAGTTCGAACGAATCCTTGATGCCCATGCGACGCTGTTCGGGCGAGTCGATGAAGAAGAGGCCGCCGAACGACCACCATGCCTGCCCGCCGAGGTTGGTGCGCGGTTCCTGATCGACGATGATGACGCGCCTGCCCGCGGCGACCGCCTCGCCGGCGGCGACAAGCCCGGCCAGGCCCCAGCCGATCACCAGGATGTCGGCGGACTGCGTGGTGGAGGATGCGGGCATGGCGACTCCTTCGTCGGCGAGCGAGCGGCGATCAGTGCGGGCGGGGCGATGCGGGGGGTGATGCCGTCGGGGGTGAGGCCGCCGGGGGTGTCAGGGGAAAGGATGCCGCGGCACGGCCGTCTGCGGACGGGCCGATGCCGGCGGGCTCGAACGTGTTGACCATGGCGAAGGCGGCCCGTTGCAGGTAGTCCCACAGGGTCGCCTCGTGCAACGGAGGAAGCTCGATGTCGTCGACCGCCGCGCGCAAATGGGCGAGCCAGCGATCCCGCGCGTCGGGGTCGACGTGGAACGTCGCGTGGCGCATCCGCAGTCGCGGATGCCCGCGCTCCTGGCTGTACGTGCTCGGCCCGCCCCAGTACTGCTCGAGGAACAGCGTCAGCCGCTCCTTGGCCGGGCCGAGATCCTCCTCGGGGTACATCGGGCGCAGCACGGGGTCGGCGGCGACGCCTCGGTAGAAGGAATCCACGAGGCGGACGAATGTGTCGTGGCCGCCGATCTCGTCGTAGAAGCTCATGGTCATGTCGAACCCTCGGTGCCGTCGGCCGGACCCTTCGTCTGGTCTTTGGGCGTCTTCTTCGGGCGCCACACGGGGCGCTCCGGCGGAGGGGGAGGCGTCGTGATCGCCGTCGTCGGCTTGGTCTTCGGCGGGTTGGCGCCGCGGACGCGCTGGGCGCCCTCCAGGCCGCTGAGGGTGATCGAGTTGAGCTGAGGCAGCGTGAGCCCCATCTCATCGACGGAGTTAAGGACCCGCATCCGCAATTCGCGCGCGACGTCGTCCTTCGCGTTCGCCCGGGTCTTCATCACGAGACGGATGACCAGGGCGTCGCCCGACACCGACTCGAGGCCCCACACCTCGGGCTTGTCGATGATGCGGGTGCGCCACTTCGGGTCCTTCGCGAGGTCCTTCATGGTCTCGAGCATCGTGTTCTCGACGAGACCGATATCGGTTCCGACGGGCAGGGCCAGGTCGACGATCACGCGCGACCACCCCATAGACATGTTGCCGATCCGCAGGATCTCACCGTTTCGGACGTACCACAGGGTGCCGTTGACGTCGCGGACGGTCGTGACCCGGACGCTGACATACTCGACGATCCCTGTCGCCAGGCCGAGATCGACGACGTCGCCGATGCCGACCTGGTCTTCGGCGACGATGAAGATGCCGTTGAGCACGTCTTTGACGATGTTCTGCGCCCCGAATCCGAGCCCCGCGCCGATGGCCGCGGTGAGCAGGGTGAGCGAGGCCAGAGCGTTCGGGGC
>Ga0190272_10001759_pt1 | contig 10390 bp, 7 predicted proteins | sample Popmic504T_FD_133746 | JGI IMG/M metagenome (GOLD analysis project Ga0190272, IMG submission 133746) | Populus adjacent soil microbial communities from riparian zone of Shoshone River, Wyoming, USA - 504 T | ecosystem: Environmental > Terrestrial > Soil > Riparian zone | place: USA: Wyoming... | reverse complement strand
GGAGGGCTGCGGCGGCGCGGCCTGCCACCTCGATCAACAGCTGATCGCCAATCTTGTGCCCGAGATTGTCGTTGACCTCCTTGAACCGGTCGAGGTCGAAAAACAGGATTATGACATTCCCTGATAGCGGGTCTGCGGCGGAACGAAGGTCGAGCGCTTGGTTGAAAGCGGAACGGTTCATCAACTTGGTCAACGGATCGCGATCTAAGCGCTGGAGAAGTACATCGCGCTCGGCTGCAAGCGACCATGTGCGACGTTGAGCTCGCGAGCTCCGAGTCAGCAAAACTATCGGGATCGCGAAGGCCAGGGCCGCCGCGCCCGACGTCAGCCACTTGTCAGGGTGAACGAGCCCAAGCGCCAGACCGGCGATGTAACCGGCTGCCAAGGCCGACAACGCAAGCAGCAACGAGCTTCGCGCCCCAAAGCGCGCCGAGGCCCCGCTCGCGGCGTGGATTGCAGTGGCGGGGGTCATGAGTTCGACTCCGAGCGGCCCGCCCTGGACACGGTCCGCGCCTGCTCGCCCAATCGCTGCTCAGCTGCTTCCTTGGCGGTGCCCAGCGTGTCGATCAGCGCGAGTTGCTCGAACTGCGTGGCCATGCGCGCACGGAGGATCGGCAGACTGACCGGCTTGGTGACGTAATCATTCGCCCCGGCCTGAATCGCCGCTACTACCGACTCCTCCTCGCCTATTGCCGTGCACATGATCACCGGCAGCCTTGAGCTGGGATAAAGCTCGCGAATGGCCCGAAGGGTGTCGAGACCGGTCAGCTGCGGCATCATCCAGTCGAGCAGGACCATATCCGGACACTGCTGGGAAATCATCGAGAGGGCCTCACGGCCACTCGACGCGAGCATCGTCCGGTAGCCGCTGGATTGCAGTCCACGGTCGAGGAGCAGGCGATTGTCGTCGATGTCATCGACAATCAGCACGAGCTTCTGCCGGCCGGCGCGGCTCTCCATAGCGCTCATGCCACCATCTCCTGCAGCGATGCCGCTATTTCACGTGGGGTGGACATGCCCTTGGTAAAGAACCGGTGGCCTGCAGCAGCCAGCACGCGGTGCTGTGCCAGGCTGATTTCTTGGCCGGAAAGCACGATCAATGGAACGTCGGCCAACTCAGTCGACATTGATAGCCTCTCGATGACGCCGAACCCATCGAGCCCGGGCATTGCCAGGTCGAGCACGATGGCAACCGGACGGCTGTTCGACGCCATCTCGATCCCCTCAAAGCCGTCGCTCGCTCGGCGTATGCTAAATCCGGCGGGCTCAACGATGCGCTTGAGCAGTTCCGCGGAATCGTCGTCGTCGTCGATAACAAGGATCTCGCCACCGCTCTTTCCGCGGTAGACTTGGGTGACCGCATGCAGCTCACTTTCAGTGACCGGCTTGCGCAAGTAGTCTGAGGCACCCGCGCCAAGTCCTCGGGCACGGTCGTCATCGACCGTAGTAAGGATGATCGGGGTGTTGCCCAGTTGCGGATCCGCTCGCATCTCGGCCAGTACCTCGTAACCTGAACGGCCCGGCATCAGCGCATCGAGTAAAACGAGCGCGGGGCGGTGCTCGCGAAACATCGCCAGGCCCGATTCCCCCTCGAGGGCTGAATAGACATCGTAGCCGACCCGCTGCAGCCAGCGTTGCATCAGGTCGATCGCTGCCTCGTCGTCGTCGATAATGAGTGCGCAGCGGTCCGACCGACGAACCGGCAGTGGCCGGAGCGGCAAGTCGTCGGCAGCGTCCAAGTGGGCGCTGGTCTCGCTCCAAGCGCAGAGTGGTAGGAGGAGCCGAAAGGTCGAGCCTCGCCCTACTTGGCTCTCGACCAGGCAATCCCCGCCCATCGTCCGAGCCAGGCGACGGGTGATCGCCAAGCCTAGCCCGGTCCCTCCGTAGCGTCGCGTGGTACCGTTTTCGACCTGGCTGAAGGCTTCGAACAGGTCATTGAGGTGTGCCTCGTCGATCCCGATTCCGCTGTCGCTGACGGCAAAACAGATGGCGGGACCGCCGTTTAAGGTTGTTGGCTCGATCGCCAGGCCGACCGACCCGTTGCGGCTGAACTTGAAGGCGTTGTTGAGCAGGTTCGATAGGCACTGACGCACCTTGCGACGATCGCCGACCATGATCCCGACGTCGCCCGTCAGCGATAGTCCGAAGGTATTGCCGTTGCGCTGGTCAAGCGGGCAAGCACTAACCGCCGCCTCGGCTACCGCCCGTGCGTCGAAGGGGGTGCGGTCGAGATCGGTCTTGGTCGTTTCCAGCCTGGCCAGATCGAGGATGTCGTTGATCACCCTCAGCAGGTTTCGACCAGCCACCTGGATACGCTCAAGGTCGGCGGCGGCTGCTTGGCTGCCAGCCTCTGTCGCATCCTCCTGCAGAAGCATCGCATAACCGAGGATGGCATTGAGGGGTGTGCGCAATTCATGGCTCATCTTGGCGAGAAATTGGGACTGCACCACACTTTGCTGCTGCGCCTGGTCCCTTGACGCCTCGAGCTCGGCTGTCATGTCTCGCTGCTCACGAGCGGCTCGGCGGGCCGCGAGGGCGAGCCTTTCCAAGTCGCCGTCGACCTCGCGCAGCGTCAACGGGCGTCCTGCACTCCAGTTCATCGCATCCGTGTGGAGGGCAACGTGCGCCATGAGCAGGTCCACCGGCTCCACGACGATGCGCGTAAGTTCCCGGATAAAAGGTACCGCTATCAGGACCGCAGCCAGGACAACGACAGCGACCACCACGATCCCGCTTGCCGCCGCAGCGGGCAGCGAGACGCCTGCAAGGACACCGCCAAGCGTGCAAGCAGCGCCCGCAGCCAGCACAATTGCCCCGGTCGCCCGGGTACCCGCGACCATCAACGAGCGGCGGACACATTGGTCCAGCGCTGCGGCGCCGGCGAGCTGTGCAGGAAGCACGCTTGAGCTGGTGTCGGATCTGTTCATCGAACGATAGCGCTGCCGTTATGCGGCGCGCTGGTTAGCGGGGATGTCCGCTGCCGCGACGCGGACCAGCGGCAGGTCGATGGTGAAACTTGTGCCAGCTCCACGCTCCGAGCGAACGGTGATATCGCCACCCATCATCTGACAAAACCGTTTGGTCAGAGCGAGGCCGAGCCCGGTTCCCCCGAACCGGGTCACAGTATCGTTCTCTGCTTGAGCGAAGGTTTGGAAGATGCGTTGCAAAGCGTCCGGCGCGATGCCAATACCGTTGTCGGTCACCTCGAGCAAAAGGCGCTCACGGTCGCCGTCGGGACGCTTGAACACTGAGAGCATGATCATCCCTTTGGCAGTAAACTTCGCTGCGTTGCTCAGCAGATTAAGCAGCGACTGACGCACCTTCAGCGCATCCAGCTCAAGCGTACCGAGGTCCTCGGCAATACTGACCATCAGGCGGTTGTCGCGTTTACTGATCAACGGCGACGCCGTCGCGACGACCTCGTCGACCAGCGAGGAGATTACGACGGGCTGCGTAGACAGCTCGATCCGGTTGGCCTCTATCGACGACAAGTCGATCACGTCGGTTACCAGTGCCAAAAGGTGCCTGCCGGCAGCATGTATCCGATCGAGATCCTGCATCTTGCGTCGTGCGTTCGGCCGATCCGCCAGGTTCTCACGCAACATTTCGGCGTAGCCGATCACCGCATTTAGCGGGGTGCGCAGCTCGTGGCTCATCTTGGCCAGGAAGATCGACTTCTGCGTGCTTGCTCGCTCGGCCGTTTGCATCGCCTCGCGCAGCAACTCAATTCGGCTGCGCTGCTCGATCGTCTCCTGCTCAAGGCGCAGGCTGATTCGCATGACGGTCTCGTAGTAGAGACACAGCGTCGTCATGTAGGCGAGCGCTGTCAGGATCGAAAACGTGTTGGCGAGCTTCAGGCTGTCGGTCTGGAGAAGGTCCGGGAAGTCGCCGAACGCCACCCGTGCCCCGACGAAGCAGGCCAGCTGGGCCGCCACCCCGGCCAGCGTAAGCCCGATGGCGTCGGCTAGATAGAAGAATCCCAGCACCATAGCGATCAGGAACCAGGGCAGCAGCGGCGAACTGATTCCGCCGAAGAAGAACGAGCCGAACAAGCTCAGCCCGACCAGCACCTGCACGCTGACCATCGCGGGCAGCTTCAGGCTGCCGTGGACCCGCAGCAGCAGAGGGATGGCGAGGAAGCTGACCACGATCGCCTCGATTGCCCAGAACTGCCAGTCCGCGTCGGGCGAGGCCTGCCACAGGAAGAACGTGACGCTATGGCCCATGATCGGGCCGAGCAGATGCAGCAGCACGAACGTGCGCGTCATCAGTTGATCCGAATCGGTCTCGCGAATGGACGGCGGGATGAACCAGTCCAGCAGCGGCAGGATCGACTTGTGGATAAAGGCCCCCGACATGCAGGAGTCCCTATCCTCGGTTACTTAAGAAATGCCGAACGGCAGGCTTTACGGCGCATTAATCAAGCGCAGCTAAAGCGTGGCTCGCGCCCGTTGGGGGTGATGGTAATCGGCAGGATTAATCAGCTGCATGGGCCAGTTGGCATCTCTCAAGAAGTTGCTTCCGGAAAGTCTGCGCTTAAGCAATTTCCTGGACTACTTCATTCCGGCTGATCTGCAGGTCAATGCAGAGACGCATCGCCGCGCGCGCATGTTCATGATCAGCCACGTGTTCGGCCCGGTACTGGGCATGACGATCCCGCTGTACATGGCGATCACGGGCATCTCGCGCGATTATCGCCTGGCGATATTCTTCACCTCGATCGTGATGTTCTGGGTCTATCCGTTCGTGCTGCGCAAGACCGGCCGCTATCAACTAGTCGCCTTCCTGTCCGTCCAGAACCTGACCTTCTGCGTGCTGTGGGCCTGCTATTCCTATGGCGGAACGGCCTCGCCGTTCCTCCCGTGGATCCTGATCTTCCCACTGCTGGCGTTCCTTTACCTTCCTCCGAAGGGGGCCGTTCGCAACATCCTTCTCACGCAGATCTTCGGCAACGTGGCGATTTTCCTGGCTGTCTGTTTCAGTGGCTGGCCGCTGCCGGCCGTCGATCTCGATAGCCTGCAGGTCATCGGCATGATCTCGATGGCGTCGGTGGCGACATACTTCGCGATGATGTCGCTCTATTTTGCCAAGATGTTTCACGAGCAGCGCGAGTTCGCGCGCGAGCTCAACTCGCTGGTGTCGACGTCGGACAACTTGCGCAACCTGACGACGGCCGCGCGGCAGGCCAGTGCGGCCAAGGCCGATTTCGTCGCCGGCATGAGCCACGAGCTTCGCACGCCGCTCAATGCGATCATCGGCTACAGCCAGCTGCTGCTGGAAGAAGCCGAGGAAGAGCACGACGGAGAGACAGTTGCCGACTTGGCGCACGTTCACAAGGCGGGTTCGGACCTGCTCTCGCTGATCGACGACATCCTGGCGTATTCGCGCATCGAGGCCGGCAAGATGCCGATCAACCCGACCGCGAACTGCATCGCCAATCACCTTGAGAACTGGCGCTGCGAGATCGGCGAGACGCTGCCCCACGACCGTTTTCAGGTGATTTTGTCGAGCCCCCTGCCAGACGGCGAGTTCGTCACCGACTGGCGGATACTTGGGGGCGCCATCAAGCACCTCGTAGCCGGAATTGTTAGCGAGCATCGCGCCGGCGCGATCGCGGTGGAGCTCGGCGTCGGCGCCGATGGCATTTTCCACACCGAGTTCACGGCCCGCGCGCCCGACGGCACATCTCGGCCGATTGCGCTGATCCAGGAGGCGTTCGAGCATAGCGACGATGCCTCGTCGACCAAGTACGGCGGAACGGGCATCGAGCTCGCCCTCGGGTACAAGCTCGTTCAGCTGCTCGGCGGCTCGTTTGCTACCGTTACTCGGGCTGATGGAACGCGGGCTGTCCGCCTAAGCGTTCCCAATCTGCTGCCGCCCCGAGCCGAGCTTGCAGCCTGAAATCCTTCGCAAGGGGCATCCCATGACCAAGATCCTGATCGTCGAAGATAACGAGATGAACCGCGACATGCTGGCGCGAAGGCTGGAACGCAAAGGCTATGCTGTCCTGTGCGCGGTCGATGGTCCCGAAGGGATCGCCTTGGCGGCTTCCGAATGTCCGGACATCATCCTCATGGACGTCGCGCTGGGCGAAATGGACGGCTGGGAAGCCACCGCGGCGCTTCGCAGCAATTCGGCAACCGCCGCCATCCCCGTGATCGCCCTGACCGCGCACGCGCTGGAAAGCGACCGGCGCCGGAGCATCGAGGTCGGCTGTGCCGACTTCGAGACCAAGCCCGTCGCGCTCCCCCAGCTGCTCGAGAAGATCGAGCTGCACATTCGCCGCCCAGCCGCGGCCTAAGCGTTCATTCCCCTTCGAAACGAGCAAGGTATATGACCGGTTCAGAACCCGCCCAACCCGTCTTTGATGCGCTCGAAGGGAGCATGCGCGATTTCCGCTTCCTGCCAGGCACCGACGTGCTCGGTCGCGTCGCGGCGTTCTACGACTGGCAGCAGACCCGCCGGGCTGCGGGGCTGTGGCCTCTGGGGCGCTCGACGGAACAGGGTGCGTTCAGCCGGTGCAGCGCGCGAACCGACGAAGGCGCGCTGTTCCAGGGCGTCAACTTCGCCAGCCAGGACTATCTCAGCCTCAATTCGCACCCGGCCATCCTCGAGACCGCTATCGAGGCGATGCGCGAGTTCGGGGTGCATAGCGCCGGCTCGCCAGCCCTAGTCGGCAACACCTCGCTCTCGATCGAGCTCGAGAACAAGATCGCGAGCTTCCTCGGCTACGATCATGTCGCGCTGTTCCCTACCGGCTGGGCGGCCGGCTTCGGCGTAATCAACGGCCTGGTACGGCCCAACGACTACATCGTAATGGACGCGCTGTGCCATAACTGCCTCCAGGAAGGCGCCAAGGCCTCGACGCGCAATATCCACCTGTTCCGCCATAACCAGGTCGAAGGCGCGCGGGCAAAGCTGGCCAAAATTCGGGCAAGCGACGCCGAGAACGGCATCCTGCTCGTCACCGAGAGCCTGTTCTCGATGGATTCAGACACGCCGGACATGCGCGCGCTGCAGGAGTTGGCGCACGAGTATCGCGCTACGCTGCTGGTCGACGTGGCACACGATCTCGGTAACCTTGGCCCCGAGGGGCGCGGCTTTATCGAGGTCCAAGGGATGCTCGGCAAGGTCGATATCGTGATGGGCAGCTTCTCCAAGACGTTCGCGTCCAACGGCGGGTTTGTCGCTGCCCGCGGCCGCAGCGTGAAGGAATATATGCGCTATTACTCCTCGCCAAACACATTCTCCAACGCGCTGTCGCCCGCCAGCGCGGCTATCGTGGGCAAGGCATTCGACATAGTTGCCTCGCCGGAAGGCGCCGCGCTGCGCGGCCAGCTGATGGCGAACATCAAGCTGCTACGCAGTTTGCTGCAAGGGTGCGGGCTGGAAGTTTACGGCGATCCGTCAGCCATTGTGTGCGTCAAGATGGGCACCGAAGCGCTGGCTCGACTGGTCAGCCGCCGCCTACCAGCGCACGGGATGCTGGCCAATCTCGTGGAATTCCCGGCCGTGCCGAAAGGTCAAGCGCGCTTCCGGCTCCAGGTGATGGCCAAGCACACTCAGCATGACGTGCTTGATGCCGTGCACCGGCTGTCAACGGCCGTGGCCGAAGCGACCGACGATCTCGAAGCACTGCGCTCCGGGAGCACCAGCCTGGAGCGGCTGGCAGTCGATCGCCCGCTGCCGCAGCCTTGCTCCGCTCCTGCGCAGCTGAGCGACGCATTAGCCGAACCGGTGAGAATCACCGCAAGCCGCTCGGCAGCTGCGTAGTTAACCATTTACGCGCCCTTTACCTTGCCTGGGCTACACGCCCGGAGAGAAGGAAACTCGCTATGAAAAAGATATTCACAGCTGGCGCTTCGTTGTGCGCACTGTCGGTGCTGGCGGCACAACCCGCGTACTCGCAAGATGCCGGCGACGTGACTGTCCGAGCGGCAGCGTCGCGCACCAAGCTGGTGGACAACGGCGAGATCCGCGTCAACGGCGTGGTCGACCCGACCGCGGGGTACGAAACGCGTGACACTTACCACGGAACGGTGTCGGTAACTTATTTCCCGATCGATAGCGTCGGCATCGACGGTTCGATCGCGACACCGGCGACGACCGACAACCTCCCCGCCGGCAGTCTCGCCGGCACACCCAACCTTGGCGATGACGAGTTCGTGCTGGCAACGCTTGGCGTGCGGCTCCAGCCCTTACGCGGGCGCTTTTCGCCTTATGTCGCCGGCGGAATCCAATTCCACCTGACGACGCAAGAGCGCGATGGCCTGGGTGTCAATCTCAACATTCCCAGCACTTCGGGACCTTATGTTGAAGGCGGCGTAGAGTTCAATTTGACGCCACGCTTCGGAGTGTTCGTTTCGGCCCGCAAGGCGTGGTACCACACCAATGCGTCAGGGCTCCTGCCACTCGACGCGACCTTCACAACCTTCGCCCAGGTCGATGCCAAGGCGGAGCTCGATCCGCTGACGATCCAAGCCGGCGGGCTGGTGCGTTTTGGGCACGCTGCCCAAGCGGATTCGCTCGCTCTCATTGGGCCTGATTTCTCGCGCTGGACCATTCGCGGCGGCGTGACATCGCTGTCGCTCGCCGACCGGGTCGATCTCAACGTCGGCGGAGCGCCGTTTGCGGGCGCCGCCCTGTCGACATACGAGCACGCGACCCCCACGGTCCAGGTCGGTTACTTCCTGCTGCCCAATGTCGCGCTCAACGCGACACTTGGCGTTCCGCCAACGATCGACGTGCATGGCGGCGGTTCGATCGGCGCCTTGCCAACGCTCGGCAGGGTGACATACGGACCGATGGCGCTGACCGCGCAGTTCCATCCGCTTCGCAGCGGCCGCATCCGTCCTTGGCTCGGTGCCGGTCTCAGCTACATGATCGTGTTCGGCACCGACGATGGGGCGTTCCAGAACCTTGAAGTCGGGAACGACCTTGGCTTCGCGTTCGAAGCCGGCAGCGATTTCATGATCTCGCAGCGTTGGAGCCTGTTCGCCGAGGTCAAGAAAGCCCTGTTGCGCCCGGTCACAACGGGGACCTTCAACGGCCTTCCGGTGGTCGGCCAAACGCGGCTCGATCCCTGGGCGTTCACGATCGGCGGCGCCGTTCGATTCTGAGGATGTCTGCTGACAAACGCCGATGATCGAATCGGCTATATTTTTTTTGGCGGATTTCTGCGGTTTGGGAAGCTCCGGCGACCTAGTCGCTGGAAAAAATGCTGCCCAGAAGCGGACTCGAATATTTCATCTATCCATTTGAATTTCCGGATATCTAGTCGAACACATATGGCGAGGCCACCATGCAAGGCCCCCGGTCCCTTTGAGGCAACGGGTGATGGTCCCAATTTGATAGTTGAGCCGGGATAGCAGCGCCGGCGTCCGCTTTGCGCCCACCCCGGCCACTCGGCGCAGACTTCCGGGCGCCGCAGACCGGACATTGTGCTTTCGAGCGCTTCGTGGCGTCACGGGGTGGTAGGCGGAGTTTCATCGCCCGCCTATCCGCCTTCGTCACAAGGCTGTCGATCACGCGCTAGGTGCCCGCCTTGTCGAACCCGATTTCCAGCATGTTGCCCTCCTGGCCCATCAGCCGCCCAAGCCTTCCCTGCTGGCGGTTACGCTCGGTGGGGCGCCGAGACCGCCAGCGCCGTCATTTGCGGGGAAAAGCTTGATCCACAGCGCGTCGTCATCCTTGTAATACGACATCTCACTGGCCTCGCGCAGAGCAGCCAGGCTGCTTTGCTCCACGCCCGCATCGGCGGTGGTGAATCCGCGCAGTTTCAAGACGACCCAAGAGCCACCGTCCATAGCCGACAGTCTCAGGGGCACGGACGTCCTGGCGGTGTCGACCGTGAGCTCGACGCCGCTGCGGATTGTGGTTTGCCCGCGGTAATCGAACTCCCTGCCGTTACGGCTGAGCGTGACCGGATTCTCGACAGGGCCGCCGCCGAAGGCGAAACCGCCGCCAAGGCTGAGCCGGCCATAGTCGCCTGTGCACACCGCCGCGCCCCACGACGGCCTTGGCTCACAGGCGTCGTCGTTGGCGATTCCGTTGTCGATGACGATGTAGGAATCCGGCACCCCGCTGGCCGAGCCATCCAAGTCATGGATTGCCGCGGTCAGGAAGGCGGCGCTGGTGCCGAAATCGCTGGCCCAGCGCTGCTCCCGCGGGGGGAAGTACACCGGTTTCGCGTCGACGAACCTCAGGCCGCGAAGGGAATTTTCGACGCTCATCCCGAAGCTGGTGAAGAGCAGGTACGAGATCGCCCCAGTCTTGCGCGTGGCGTTGTCCTCGAAGTTGACGAACGTGTTGTTCGCGAGCTCATGGGTCTGATCGTAATATTCGTAGCCGCGGATCGGGTAATCCGCGACCGCCGGCTTCGGCAGACTGC
>Ga0190272_10001758_pt1 | contig 10392 bp, 8 predicted proteins | sample Popmic504T_FD_133746 | JGI IMG/M metagenome (GOLD analysis project Ga0190272, IMG submission 133746) | Populus adjacent soil microbial communities from riparian zone of Shoshone River, Wyoming, USA - 504 T | ecosystem: Environmental > Terrestrial > Soil > Riparian zone | place: USA: Wyoming... | reverse complement strand
TACAATGGATCAATGCGTTTTTATATTGAGAAAAATCAGGATCGCCCGGAATGGTATACAATTGATTCCCCATCGTGGATTGCAAAGCGCCGAGTTTGATAAAATTCACAGGTAGCACTTCTTTTGAAAGATATACATGTAACTGCGGACCGTTTGAGATCATCATATTCTCAAGAGCCAATACCAGGCTACCATCTTTCGTATACACCGTAGCCATACCGGATACGGATCCATAGGGTCCATTGATGAACGTGCCCTTCTCTCCAGGCATAGCCATTGTTGTATCCACCGTATCATTCAATGGAATCTCAGGGGTATTTTCTTTAATACAAGAAGCTAAAACAATCGATGAAACAAACATTATCAATAAAATCTTTTTCATGTATAAGTTAATTATTTTTTGTAAAAATGAGTTTAATATTTTCAGCGACTTTTTTGCGGTGAATAATAAGTAATAGATCCGCCAGCTGGCGGATCATCGGTGGTTGGTATAATTTACCTCCAAAATTTTATGGCTCATTTCACTACTTTTTTTGATAAACCAAAAGTAATACCTGGTGAGACCAGCCCTTGTCGGCTGATTGACAAGGAATCAGTTTATTTTATTTTAACAAATCGGGGGAACCACTTTGATCGTGCATAGAGATAACACGTAATTTTTTATACCAGGGTTCTATCCCTTAAAACTTCCCCGTAATACCTGCTTCCCAATATTTCAGGATTGTCCAAATATGTTGGGAAAACCTGATTGCAATCTTCCAAAAATCCGGAAAGAAAATGAACGATGAATTAAAAGATCATATTGCCGAGCCCGTATCACTGGAAGCAAGAGCGGTGCAATATGATGACTGGATCATTTTGTATACCAATAAAAAAAGCATCAAACGGACAGGCGGTTTGAGTTGGTTCAAATTAAATGATGAAAGAATTAGCTGCGGTCGCAACTAAGTTTGATAGTGAACGCATTCCTATTCATACAAATCTCCCTGCGATGAAAGTATTTCCCTGTATTTGTTAAACAGTTTTGTTTTGGAAATAAAACCCATAAATTTTTTATCCTCATCTAAAAAAGGCAGGTACCAGCTATGCGTTATGTCGAATTTTTCCATCACTTCGTGCATCGTGTTTTTCGTTGTTAATATCGCCTGGGGCTTTTTTACCAATACCCGTATGCTTGTTTTGTCAAATAGCTCGGTTTGAAAAAGTTGTTGCTTCACATCATTCAGTTCAATGATGCCAACAAACCGTTCTTTACTATCGCAAACGGCAAAGATGTTTTTATCGCTTTTTTTAATGACCTCCACAAGATCACGTAATGTTTCGTCAATGGAAATGATATCATACCTGTCTTGCAGCATTTCTTCAGGCCTTATGGAGGTAAGAATGTTTTTTTCTTTTTGATGCGTGAATATTTGTCCTTCCATCGCCAGTTTTTTGGTATCCATTGAATAGGGCTCATAGCTTTTCACAATGAAAAAGGATATAGAAGAAGCCAGCATAAGTGGAATGAATAATTCATAACCATTGGTTACTTCAGCAATCAGGAATATGGCTGAAAGCGGGCAATACATTACGCCGCTTAAAACGCCGGCCATACCAACCAGGCTAAAATTTCCTTCCGGTATTTTTACCCAGCCTGTTGTATTCATCAGTTTGGAAAAGAAGAAGCCTAAGAACGATCCTGTAAACAAGGAAGGAGCAAAGTTGCCGCCATTGCCGCCGACGCCAATAGTAATCGCCGCTGCAATTGGTTTTAATAAGACAATGCAGCCTGCAAATAATACCAGTGACCAGTTTTCCTCCATCAAAGCAAAAAAGGAATTACTATCGTTCATCAGTCCGGCTTCACCGCTTCCTACCAGTTTTACACTTTCATATCCTTCACCAAACAAGGGTGGAAAAAAGAAATAAAGCACTATCAGTAAGGCGCCGCCGGTAATGGCTTTGGCATATACATTTATTTTCCAGCGATGCAATCTTGTTTCCGTTCTTTTAAAAACTTTTGCATAATACAGCGCAATGAATCCTGATAAAACACCTAATACGATATAAAAAGGAACATTGTGGTAATCAAAATTTTCCTGGAGTACAAAGTTGAACAGGAAAGATTCCTGTAAAATAATTTTTGAACACAACGCACCAACAACAGATGAAATGATAAGTGGAATAAAATAACTGACAACTACGGCATCAGTCAATAAAACTTCGATAGCGAAAATGACCCCGGCTATCGGTGCATTGAATACGGCAGCGATACCGGCCGCAGCACCACAGCCGATCAACAACGTTCTTTCTCTATAATTCAGATCGCTGATCCTGGCTATATTGGAACCGATGGCAGAGCCGGTTGCTACAATCGGCGCTTCCAAACCCGCAGAGCCACCCAGGCCAACCGTCAATGAACTGGTAACGACATGTTGATACGTATGCCTTACAGGAATAAAGGAAGATTTGCCTGCAATGGCCCTTAGTACCATCGCAATTCCTTTTTCAATATAGCCATTGAAAAGATAGTTGACCAGTATTACAGTAATCAAAAGGCCAATGACAGGAAATAATAAATAAGCGAAACGGCTTATCGAAATGTCCTGTATCCAGTGTTGTAAATAATGAACCAGGGTCTTCAGCAATACAGCCATTAACCCTGAAGCGAGACCCACCAGTGTTGCAATCACCATAATGTATTGCACACGGCTTAGTTTGGTGCGAAGAAAAAGTATAATATATTGATACAACCGCTTGAGCAGCTTCATACTTATCTGTTTCGTCAATAATAGTGAATGGGCAAAGATAGGGACTGATGATACTGCGGCGGTAATGTGATGGAGTTATTTGTTACCCCGGGATAAAACACATCTTATTTAGAAGAATACTACGGACATTTCTTCATTCAGTATTACAGGATGGGAGAGGAGATAGGCGCGGCCTGTTTCATAGCAGCTCTGGCAGCTAAGATCGCGACTTCATCAACGATATCTTTCGCAACTTCCTTTTTACTTTTCAGTGAATGAGCAGTTTGTGTGAAATCATTTTTGATGATCGTGATTTTATTTGTATCGTATCCGAATGTAGCATTGGCATCGTTCATAGAGTTCAACACTAGCCGGGAAATTTTATTAACTCTGAACCTGTTGGCCGATGCTATGGCTTTTGCCAGGCATAAATTGTAATGCGTTATCGATGGCATAAAACTTTGAACTTTCCAAATAAGAAATTTGAATCGTTTAGATAAATCATTCCAACCGAAAATCTTCAGATTTGCTCTAAAATACTAATTGCAAAAGCTGACAGAACTATCCAAACACAATCGCGGCCAACTATTACCAAAGACGTGGCAACTTGCAGCCTGTTTGCTTTTTCTTTTTATTGCCAACAAATCTATTTCTCAAAATAACAGTACCCCCACAGCCATCTGGCTATTACCCGGAATCAGCTACCAGGATTCTTCACGAGTGAAACTATTGTTGCAGTATTGTCTTAATTCGCGTCAGGAGATCAATGCAGTTTATCTGCAGGCGTTTATTAAAGCAGGCAGGAATATAATAATAAATCCAGCCTACCTGTATTTGAATTTTCCTGGTACAAAACCACACGTACAAGAACATACCTTCATGAATGCCATCATTGTTTCCTTTCCATTGGGAAAGATGATCTTAGATGACAGAAATCTGATCTGGAATCGCTTTCGCAGACATGCGGACGACTTCCATCTTTACAGAAACAGGCTGCGGCTTAACTATCCTTTCTCCTGGCAATCTTTTAAACTATATGCATTTGATGAAGTATTCTATCTTTTCAATCAGCATAGTTGGACGAGAAACAGGATAGCTTTTGGCTGCAGTATGGACTTCACTTCCAGCTTCAATGCAGACATTTTTTATGCCCGCGAATATGACAGCATCAATGGGAGAATGAATTTGGTTTTTATTATTACAACTTTCCAATTCCATAAAAAGAAGAAATCAAGATTGCTCTCACAATAATAATTGACCTAAATAGGCAAGAAACTTGAACCAGCCAGCATAACACAGTATGATTTTGTATCAGAATTTTACATCAGCAACGAGATTTTTTATAACTGCTTATTAAACTCAAAACCGTTAACATGAATATATCTCTTCAACAAGCGAATACAGTCATACAGCAGGCAAAAGCGAAAGCTGATGAAATAAAAATACCTGTGAACATTGCGGTACTTGATACTGCCGGCTATCTCAAATCTTTTATCAGGATGGACGAGGCTTTTCTAGGATCGATTGACATTGCTATACAAAAAGCAAAAACATCCATGTTGTTTCGTGCGAACTCAGAGGCAGTAGGAGAGTTTCTGAAACCAGAGGCCGCAGCTTATGGGTTGGAGAATACCAATGGTGGATTGGTAGGTTTTCCAGGCGGCAAGCCGATCATGTATGACAATGAGATCATTGGTTATATAGGCATATCAGGCGGAGCCGTACCACAGGACGCGATGATTGCATGTGCCGGTAGCATTATTCAGTAACCTATTTCTAACTATAAAAAATCGATTATGAAAGACAAGAAAAAAATCCTGATCACGGGCGCCGGCTCCGGCTTGGGAGAAGGAACAGCCATTGGATTGGCAAAATTAGGACACGAGATCATTGCCGGTGTTCAAATCTCTCCTCAAGTAACACCCCTGCGTACAAAGGCCAAAGAACTAGGGCTGGAAGCTAACCTGAGAGTAGAAAAACTTGACATATTGGATGGCTACGATGTGGACAATGCAGTCAAGTGGGATATCGACATTCTTCTCAATAATGCCGGAATTGGCGAAGCAGGTCCTGTATTTGAAATACCCGTAGAACTTGTACGCAGAAATTTTGAAACCAATGTCTTTGCTGCGCTCAACCTATCACAGCAATTTATTGCTAAATGGATCAATGAAAAAAGAAAAGGCAAAGTGGTATTCACATCTTCTATGGGGGGCTTATTTACTCCTGACGGATACGGCATTTATGTATCTACCAAACATGCATTGGAGGCCATAGCTGAAGCGATGTCGTCCGAACTTAAAAAGTATAACATCAAAGTACAAACCATTAACCCCGGAGCTTACCTCACTGGTTATAACGAAACGATGGCAGACAATCCATTTCGCTGGCTCGACGATAGTAAACACTTCACGAAAAGAGCAGAGATGAGAGCTACATTTGATTCTCTGCTGGGCACGCCACAGGGACGCCTCGACCCTGCAGAAATGATTGACGCTATGATCAAAATTGTACCATCAGACAAAGGTACATTCAGAAACGTGGTTCCTCAATTCGTAGAAGATATGCTGAGGGAACACCAGCAAAAAGCATGGGAGGTTTCCATTTAGCTTTTCACTTGGAACAGGTAATATGTTATCGTGCACAAGCCTGTAGATTCCCGGTAGTTACTTCGTTTAATCCAGGCAGATCCCCTATTGATTAATAAGCGTACCGGGAATCATTTATTCAAAACCTGTAAAAATGATGCATCATGATAAAACATATTATGCATTCCTGCAGACAATTATTGCCTTTCATACTAATATTATCATTCTCTTTTTCCTTTTCCTTTCCAATAGGCTGCAGCCACAACTCAAATGACAATGAGACTATGAACAATAAAAAAATAATACGCCAGGCTTTTGAAAAATGGTCAGCCGGCGAAGGCAACTTTTTTGACCTGCTGACAGATAATGTAATTTGGACTATTACAGGAAATAGTCCTGTATCGAAAACCTACTTCAGTCGCCAGCAATTCTTAGATGAAGTCATTCAACCACTCAATAAAAAATTCTCCAAAAAAATCGTTCCCAAACTCCGTGGCTTATACGCGGACGGCGATATGGTCATTGCACTATGGGATGGCACGGCAACAGCTACGGACGGTCGTCCCTATGTCAATACGTATTCGTGGTATATGAAAATGAAGAAGTGGAAAATTATCGAAGTGATCGCTTTCTTTGATACAATTGAATTTACAGGTCTTTGGGAGCGGGTAAAAAATTAGCTGCCACGCTTCACCCCATTTGTAAATACTATGGAAAATATTACATGAAATTCTTCAATTTTCTGTAAATTAGGGAACGCCCATTCAGGTTCCTCCGAAAATTCAATATAGCCAGGTCCGATACCGAAACTACACTTATGGTGACCCGGATATCCATATGCGTATTTCTATTGGTGTATGCGTTGCACGGCAATACGCAGACAAAGCTGGCTACGACCGTTAATAGCTATACGGAATCACAGAAGAGGCTGCTGGCAAAAAATATTGGAAGGTTATTGCATGTTGCCAGCCAGGGACAATGGGACCTTGACAGCGGTGTTCTATTTGCCTGCAAAACATATGGTTTAAACAAGTTATTTCCATATGATGAAATGATTGGTAGTCCCGCTATTAATCACGAAACCAAACTGCTTGGTGACAACCGCGTGAACGAAGTCATTCAATCCCTGGCAAAAGTCGGGGCCGACCGGAAAATAAGAACCCTTCTTGAGCTTGCAATTTACTACCTGCATAAGCCGGGAAGTAATATACAACACCTGGATAGTGCCGCGACCTTTATAAAAGAAGCAAGAGGTGCTGCAGCTGGTGCCAATAAATGGGATATTGAATGTGACGCATTATTGGGAGAATACCATTATCAAAAAGGTGATCAGCGACAAAGCGATCAATACTTTGCGGCTATTGTTAACAACCTGGCGCAGGGAGCCGATAAAAAAAGACTGGCCATAGCGTGGCATCAATTAGCGTTGCACCTTTCACCTTTTGATACCGCGAGGATACGTTATCTGGAAAAAGCTTTCTCCGCTTTTCAACAATTAAAATTAAATGAGCACGCCATTGAAGTGTTGTCGGATATTGTTACGTTTTATTTTATGTCAGACTGGAAACGTGCAGAGATAAAGTTGAAGGAGGTGCTTGCGCTGCAGAAAGAGACAGGATATAAACATACTATGGACGTTTATTTCGTGCTTTCTTATCTTAAGAGTATCCAATCGGAATATCTGCCTGCCATTGCTTATACTGATAGTTGTGTATCGTCTATGACAACTACCGGCGATTCTATCATCTACAGTTGGACGTGTTTGCGCACAGGTGAATTTTACGCCGGACTTGAAGAATGGGGTAAGGCATATAACTGGTATATGAAGGGGATACAAAGAAGGCAACGCGAGCCTCGCTTATTCTGGTACACAAATCTGTTTCAATTATTTCTTCCAGCCATCCAACTCCAGAAAGATCTAGAATACATTTCGCTGTTATTGCAAATTTTATCTGAACAGCCACCCCAGGGTTCCTTTGATAGCCTGCGGCTGTATCAATGCCTTTCTTCCACTTATGATCGTGTCGGCGATACAAAGATGGCAGACAAGTATTTCAACATGTATGTTGATAAAATTGAAAAGCAGTCGCCGGAGCATCAGCAGGTAACGACGCTATTCGTTTTTACCCAAATTGCAGCCTATTACATTAAGAGAAAGCAATACTCCTTAGCAAGATCGTATTTGAATAGGACATGGCCATTCCTGAGTGCACGAAGGGGCACCGGAATATTTACAGAAATTTATTATCAGATGTACAGATTGGATTCACTGGAAGGGAAATACCATGACGCTTTACTCAATTACAGAAAATATCGTCTTCACATTGATACCTTATATGACCTGAACCAGCGGTTCAAAGCCCAGGAACTAAATGTGCTTTATGAAACGGAGAAAAAAGACCAGGACATTAAACTACTAACACAGCAGGGTCTTTTGCATCAATCGGAATTGAAACACGCTACGCAGTCAAGAAACCTGATATTGGGCGGAGCAACGTTACTTCTTATTATTGCCGCACTGCTATATAATCAATATCGGTTTAAACAAAAAAATGCTAAGCTCATTGAGCAAAAAAATACAAAGCTTGTGCAGTTGGTAGATGAAAAGGAATGGCTGCTTAAAGAAGTACATCACAGGGTAAAAAATAATTTGCAAACGGTAGTGAGTCTCCTGGAGCTACAATCTGAATACCTGAGCAACGATGCGCTTGCCGCTATTCAAGCCAGTCAAAACCGCATCCATGCCACATCATTACTTCATCAAAAGCTTTACCAGGACGAAAATGTATCTTCTATCAACATGAACTCTTACCTGCCTGAGCTTATCCATTACCTGAAAGAAGTATACAATATCAAAAACAACATACACTTCAAAGTAAATATCGAACCCATTGATCTCGATGTATCACAAGCCATACCTGTAGGATTGATTGTGAATGAGGCAATCACCAATTCGATCAAGTATGCTTTCCGCCACAATACAGGCAAAGCCGAAGTCGCGGTATGTTTTACTAAATCAAATGGTATAGCCGAATTGCTCATTGCTGATAATGGCGGCGGCTTTATTGTTGAGGGTGAAAAAAATTTAACCGGGCTCGGGCTTAAGCTGGTAAAAGGCCTTGCAGAAGATATTGATGGCTATGCTGAAATTACATCGGTGAAAGGAACAAAAGTGTTGATCCATTTTGCACCGCGATCTACACTGGCGAGTATCGCCCGAAGAAAAGAATCGGCAATGTGAAGTGTAAAGTAAAAATCAAAGAAGTCGAATTGGTTTGCAGAAGCAGGTGCGGGCAAGAAAATATGGCGAGATTATTTATGTACACTTATCATATAAAACCAAACAGTTTATGCTGGCGAAAGGCTTTTTGTTTATTCTATTCTTTTTGTTAATGGCATTTGCTGCTCCCGGCCAGCAACTGGAGCGGCATGAAGCCGACTCGCTTCTCCGGGTGATGAATAAAACCGACCCAGGCGTTCAACGCATAGATATGTTGCTGCAACTGGCGCAGTTTCACATTCTGAAGCCCGCGGAAAATAAAACCGACCTGGACAGTGCTATGAATTATATCCGTGAAGCGGCCAGGATAAGTAAGTCTAATACGTCTAAAGAAATTGCAGGCTACTTTTTATTCACTGAAGCGCTACTGGCCAGGGAAAAACATGAGGACAGTGTGGTCCGGCAACTATTCAACAGGTCTGTCGAGATACTCGAAAGCGGGAAAAATAAATACTACCTGGGTAAGGCTTATTACGAGTTGTCGAAAACGTATGACTATCGTAACCGGGAGCATATTCCCATTAAGATAGCTTTGGTGGAAAAAGCTGTGATGGCTTTCGGGCAATCAAAAAATATGAAAGAGCAAGGACATGGATTTGTGATGTTGGGAGACTTGTACACTGTTAACAGGGAATATGACAAAGCGATCGGCATGATCAAACGGGCCATCGGCATCTACGATTCCATAGGATATGAGAGGCTGCAAAATGTGTATGAACTGATCGGCAATATTCACAATGTCAGGGGCAATTACCACGTTGCGCTTAAATATGAATTACTGGCCTTAAAAAAAGCGGAACTGACAAAGGATTCCAGCATGCTGTTATGCACAATATATACAAACCTGGGGTCAATCAGTATGCAACTGCCGGACTACGATGCGGCACAACAGTATTTTCGGAAAAGTCTTGCAATATCAATGAGGCACCGTGACCGCAACGCTATTTCAATGGTGTTGCCGAGTATTTCCAAATGCCTTTCCGCGCTCAACCGTTCGCACGAAACATGGGAATTGTTGAATACCATTCCGCCCGATCTTCTCAAAAACGATGACCGCGTAGCAAGATCTTATATTGCGGTTACCTATCTCGATACCTACCAGAATACAAACCAGGACCAGAAAGCAGGGAACTATTGCGACACTGCGCTGATGTTGGCTGACGACCTATCCTTCCCCATTTGGTTGAAAGGGGGCATTCATCGAACGGCCGCCTCTTACTACATAAAAACGGGACAGTTTGAAAAGGCGCGTCATTATCTTGAAAAGAATGGCGCGATCACCAGGGAACTGGGTATGGCAAGAGTCCTGGCCTGGGATCATAATCTTTGGTACAAGCTGGATTCAGCCCAGGGCAATTACCGGTCTGCATTCTATCATTTGCTGAAGTGTAAAGCGATCTCGGATTCACTCTTCAATGAAACAAAATCAAATCAATTCCAGCAGCTTGAGGTAGAATATGAAACAACCAAGAAGGCCGATTCGCTGAAATTAAAAGATCAGCATATTTCATTTCTCACGCAAACAAGTAAACAGGCTCATCTTATCAAAAATATCACCATTGCTGGTATTGTACTGATGCTGGTTGTCGCCGGTCTTCTTTACCGGCAATACAGGCATAAGCAACAGAGCAACCAGGTCATTTCACAAAAGAATGAACAGTTGCAGCATTTGGTTACAGAAAAAGAATGGTTGCTTAAAGAGGTACATCACCGGGTGAAAAATAATTTGCAAACGGTAGTGAGCCTGCTGGAACTGCAATCTGAATACCTGAGCAACGATGCGCTTGCAGCC
>Ga0190272_10001757_pt1 | contig 10395 bp, 8 predicted proteins | sample Popmic504T_FD_133746 | JGI IMG/M metagenome (GOLD analysis project Ga0190272, IMG submission 133746) | Populus adjacent soil microbial communities from riparian zone of Shoshone River, Wyoming, USA - 504 T | ecosystem: Environmental > Terrestrial > Soil > Riparian zone | place: USA: Wyoming... | reverse complement strand
GGAAAATTGTTGAACGCGGTGTCAGGCAGCGTTGACGCTCCGTGCTGCACCGCGCCGGACAATCCGTATTCGTCCTTTGCCACCCTGGACAGGGTCGCTAGCGTATCGAAATCGATCTTCACGTCGGCAATGCTGCCATCGGCGAGGACTACTCCGCCGTGCGTCGTACCGGATTGCACGCTGATCTTTGAAAGTCCGATAGTTCCAGGCGCCCTCTTCTCGAGAGTGGTGTTGAAACCGTCCATGTATGCTCGCAGCTCTTCGACCGTCGAGTTCTCCGTGCCGACCTCCCCGATCTCGCCACCGATCGAGATCGTCACTCCCTCCGGCTCGAGCTCGCGTACAGCCAGGGCCAGCCCTACCGCCTGCTCGTAGTTCGTGCGTTGCTGCTCCTGAAGCGTGGGCTTCGACAAGTCCACGAGCGTCGATGTGTCAACATCGATGTTGTAGAAGCCCGCGGCTATTGCCTCCCGCACCAGCTGCTTCACTCCAGCGACCTCGGTAGCGGGATCGACGGCGAATTTCTTGGAGTTCACCTGGAAGTGGTCGCCCTGGATGAACAACGGTCCGCGGAAGCCCTCGCGCAGGGCGGCCGCTAGCATGACGGTCACGTATTCCGCCGGACGCTGCTCCGTGTATGCGATCTCAGAGCGCGCGATCTCCAGGATCAGCGCGCCGACCTTGAGCCGCACGGCGGCGCGGAAAAGGGCCCGCGCGGTGTCATAGGTCATTCCCCTGATATTCATGGCGGGAACCGTGAAGCCGCCCGCCTTCCCCTGACCGCGCGCCAGATAGAGGTCATGGATGGATGCGGGCTGCACGCCGACCGCCTGGCCGATCTCCCAGATCAGCCAGCGTGCGTACTCCCGCTCTTCCCCCTCCGCGAAAACGGCGGCATGAACCAGCCGGTCCATCGCGGGTGATGCGATTGCCTTCGCATCGCGTACTTCTACGCGCCCGTCGAGGACGGTTACGGATTTCTCAAATGGATTGTCTAGCATGGCTGTCGCAAGGTCGTTTGCTCGTTCGTGTGTCGCAAGGTCTCAGACGTTCCAGCGTGGATCGCTCTTTGGCAGCGAATCCCATTCCTTCTTCGCCGCGTCCGCGCCGGGCCTGCCGAGGAGGGCGTAGGCGAACTGCTTCCCGAGCTCGACTCCGGGTTGATTGAATGCATCGATTCCGTATAGCTGCCCCGCATACGCCGTTGCCAGCTCGAGGAACATCATGAGCTCACCAACATTCGCCGGGTCCACGCGGTCCAGGCGAATGGTCATGTTCGGCCGGCCTCGCTTGGCAAGTGCTCCTGCCGTCGCGAGCTGCTCGATGTCGATCAGCTCGCCAAGCGAGTGACCTCCAAGGTAGCCCAGCTCGGTGACATCCGAAAAGCCCGCCGGAATCACAACGTCAGTGCCGCGCTCTTTCACGGTCACGAAGGTGATGGTCTTGTCGGCCGGACCCTCCATGAATAACTGCACCTGGGCATGTTGATCGGTCGCGCCCAGCGCGGCCAGCGGTGTCGACCCAACCGAAGTTCCATCTGCTCGCAGCTTCCCGAGGCTTTCCGCCCACAGCTGCACGAACCACGCGGCAAAGTCGCGGAGCGGATCAGAGTACGGCATGAACACGGCGATGCTCTTCTTCAAACGTGTGTCGGCGAGCCACTGCAGGAGCGCGTAGAGCCCTGCCGGGTTCTTCGTGAGATCCGTAGTGGCGCACCGAGCCGCCATCGCGCCGGCGCCCGCAAGCAGAGACTTGACGTCGATTCCGGTCAATGCCGCGGGTAGCGTCCCAACCGGTGTCAGCGCGCTGAACCGCCCGCCGACATTGGCCGGAATGTCGAGCGCCGTGACCCCAAGGCGCTCCGCCAGCGGTCTGAGCGCACCGGACTTCGGATCGGTAACGAAGACCAAGTGGCGCGCGACATCCAATCCTTCGCTGAGCAGCCGGTCGTGAACGATGAGAAACTGAGCCATTGTTTCCGCGGTGCCGCCCGATTTCGACGTCACGATGAACAGCGTGCGCGCGAAGGGCAGCCGGCCAAGCAAAGCGGCAATGGTTTCCGGATCGACGTTGTCGAGGACGTGCAATCGTGGATATCCATCGCGCGCTCGTTCGTCGAGCATGTTCCATCCACTCGGCCGCAGTGCGGTCCGAAGCGCGATCGGACCGAGCGCCGAACCGCCGATGCCGAGGATCACGACATCGTCGTATTTGCCGCGTGCCGACGCCGCGTAGCGCGTAACCTGCTCGAGCAGGGACTTGTTTTCCGGCAGATCGACGAAGCCCACCGAGCCGCCACGCCGCAGCTGTTCGAAGCCGCTGAGAGCGGAGGCAAGCGATTTTCCGGTGGCCGCCGCCGTCAGCTCACCAGCGTCGAGCCCGCCCGGCGAGATCAGCATGTTCGAGTAATCGAGCTTGAGTGTCATGTCAGTCGACGGTGACCATGAGCCCGTCATACGCAGGCAAAATTCCGTCAGGCAGCTCGCTCTCCAGCTCGGCGTGACCCGTGTGGTGCGTCAGGTGCGTGAGGTACGTAGCCCTTGCACCCACCCTCTCGGCGACTTTTACCGCTTCCGGCACGCTCAGGTGCGTGGGGTGAGGCGTGCGAAACAACGCGTTCAAAACGAGGACCGTCACCCCGCGGAAAATCGCAATTGCCTGCTCCGGGAGCTCCTTGGCGTCGGTGATGTAACCGAGGCGACCGATCCGGTACCCGTAAACAACGATCGGCCCGTGCGGGAGCTCGACGGGCACCACGTCGACATCGCCGATACGGATGCTTTGGCCAGGGCTAAGCGCCCGCGCGCGACCTTCGGGCTTGCTCGTGCCGGGAAGCGGCTTGATCGACTCGTCGAAGATGTAGGCGAACCGTTTCGCGAGGCGTGCCATCGTGTCCGGTGGTCCATACATGTCGATCGGCACGTCGCCGTGCACGGATAGCGCGCGGATGTCGTCGATCCCGTGCACGTGATCCGCGTGGTCGTGCGTAAAGAGTACCGCGTCGATCCGATCGACCCCGGCGGAGATGAGCTGCAGCCTCAGCTCGGGAGGGGTGTCGATCAGGATGCGCGTTCCTCCATCAGTCTCGACGAGGGCACCAACCCTCGTCCGCTTGTCCCGCGGATCGGACGACCGGCATACCGCACAGCTGCAGCCTATCTGCGGAATGCCGAAGCTGGTTCCCGTCCCGAGGAACTTGAGCCTCAGATGGTCTCCACCTTGAGCAGGTTGGTCGTACCCGGCTGGTCAAAGGGGACGCCCGCGGTAACGATTATGCGGTCGCCGGTCGATGCGAGCTCGCGCGCCACGACCGCTCCCTTGGCGCGGCTCATCATCTCCTCATAGTCCTGACAGTGCGGGACCAGCTCGGGGACGACGCCCCACACAAGGGCGAGCTGCCGGTACGTCCGCTCCTCATCGGTGAGTGCGAGAATTGGAACGGCGGGCCGCTTCGATGCTACTACACGCGCGGAGAAGCCACTCTTCGTGAACACGACAACGAGCGGCGCCCCCAACATGTCGACAGCCGCCACCGTCGCTGCCGCGATCGCAACTTCTGTGGTCACGATTCCTTCGCCCTGCTCGGCACCGGCGAACGGCTTGGATGGCGGACGCTGCTCGATCTCGCGAATGATTCGGGTCATCGCTTCGACGGCGAGGCGGGGATAGGCCCCGGCCGCGGTCTCCGCCGACAACATCACGGCGTCAGTCCCATCCATGATCGCGTTCGCGACGTCACTCGCTTCCGCGCGGGTTGGCCGCGGATGCTCGATCATCGACTCGAGCATCTGGGTGGCCGTGATGACGGGGCGTCCGTACTTGTTCGCAAGCCTGATGATGCGTTTCTGCGCGCCAGGCACGGCCTCGAACGGAAGCTCGACGCCGAGATCGCCACGAGCAACCATGACTCCGTCCGATGCACGGATGATTTCATCGATGTTCAGCAGAGCGACGTCCTTCTCGATCTTGGAGATGATCAGTAGCCACTTCGGCACCATCGAGCGGAGGGAATCGATGTCTTCCCCGCGGCGCACGAAGCTCAGTGCGATGAAGTCTACTTTCTGATCGATGGCGAACCGGATGTCGGCGGTGTCCTTCTCCGTGATCGATGGAGCGGAGACCTGAATGCCAGGGAGATTCAGTCCCTTGTGGCTCTTGAGCAGGCCGCCGTTCAGAACCTTTGCGTTGACGCGGGAATTGCCGACATCCACAGCCAGCAGCTCTATCAGGCCGTCGTCTATGAGAATCCGGTCGCCGACGCGAACATCGTTAGCGAGCTGGTCGTAGGTAATGGGAATCTCACCGGCCCGCTCCTCCCCTTCGTGCACCAGTGTGACGTCGCCGCCTACCTCGAGGCGTATCGGCTCCTGGAGATCTCCGACCCGGATGCGCGGCCCCTGAAGATCGCCAAGGATGGCGATCGGCTTGCCCAGCTCCTTGGCGAGCCGGCGCACCATCGCGATGGTGGTGGCGTGCTGGTCGTGCGTCCCGTGTGAGAAGTTGACGCGGGCGACGTTCATGCCCGCCTCGATAAGGCTACGGATCGCGTCGTCGGTGGAAGTAGCGGGGCCAAGCGTGCAGACGATCTTCGTCCGCGGGGTGTATATGCCGGTCACTTCCCGCCTGGGGTCAGTGATCCGACTTTGCTCTCGAGACCCGCAATCAGCTCGTCGAAAGACTTCTGGAAGCTCGCGATCCCCTCGACAAGAAGCTTGTCCGTGACCTCGCGCATGGAGATTCCCGCCGCCTCGATCTCCTTGAGAAGGCCTTCCGCCGCGCCGACCTTGCGATCGACGGTCTTCTCGACGACGCCATGATCAGCGAACGCCTCGATCGTAGCCGGCGGCATGGTATCGACCGTGTCCGGACCGATCAATTCCTCGACGTACATCACATCCCGGTACTCGGGATTCTTGGTGCTCGTCGAGGCCCAGAGCGGTCGCTGCAAGCGTGCGCCGTGCGCCGCGAGCGCATCCCAGCGCGGACCGGAGAATTTTTGCCGGAACAATCTGTATGCGAGCTTCGCGTTGGCGATCGCCGCGCGGCCCTTGAGAAGCTTGAGCCGCTCCTTCTCCGCCGGAGCAGCGTTCGCCGCCAGCGCATCCAGCCGCTTGTCGATCTCGGTGTCGACCCTGCTCACGAAGAAGCTCGCCACCGAAGCGAGGCCGTCGATTGGCTGGTTCGCCTTGAGGCGGTCCTCGAGACCCGACATGTACGCGTCGATCACCCGCTCATGCGCGGCAAGACCGAAAAGCAGCGTGATATTCACGTTGATCCCGCTCGCGATCAGCTGCCGCACGGCCTTCGCCCCCTCCTCGGTGCCGGGAACTTTCACCATGACGTTGGGGCGATCCACGGTCTGCCATAACCGGCGCGCTTCCTCGACGGTGTCTTCGGCGTTGTTCGAGACGCCGGGAGAGACTTCGATCGACACGTACCCATCCGCGCCGCGAGTGGAGCTGAAGACGCCGGCGAACAAATCACACGCAGCTCTGACGTCAGTGGTCTCCACCAGCTCGAACAGCTCCCAGCTGGAAAGTCCTTCATCGGCTGCGCTGGTCAACTGCTCGTCGTACTCGTTTCCCGAGCCAAGCGCCTTCTGGAAGATCGTTGGATTGGATGTCATGCCGGTGAGCGCTTCGTCGCGAATGCGACGCTCGAGCTCGCCGTTATTCAACATCGAGCGATCGATGCTGTCGAGCCAGATCGACTGTCCGGCGGCGTGAAGGTCTCGCAAATTTTTCTCAGCCATTCTGATCACCCCTCTCCAATTTTAACAATCCGGCTGGCTTTACGCTCGACACCGGCCGAAAAAGCGGTCTCCGCCCCAACGGCGAAGGAATTGCTGGGTCCGCCCCTGGTGCCCCAGCCACGGATCTTCCTTCTCTCGCCCGCGAGCTCTGGCGGAAAACGTGCCGCTCTCCTGTTCAACGAGCGGGCGGAGTTCGGGGTCGCGCAGAAAGTACGAATCGCGCCCGGCGCGCCTCTAGGCGAGGTGTTCAGCTTTTTGAGTGGCCTCTACTTTCGCGGCAAGCTGGCGTACGCCAACTGCTTCCAGAATCCACCAGGAGGGTTGGGCGGAATTCACATCATCACGCCCACCGATGGGCTGTTGTCACCCGAGATGCTGATTCGCCTCGAAGATCTGGAGCGCTTCGCCACCGTGCCGATTGAGGCGGATGACCCACGTTATCGTATTCCGCTCCAGCGCGACGCAAAGTCGCTGGCTACTGGCCTCGGGTCCGGGTGCGAAGTGGTGCTCCTCGGAAGCATAGCTACCGGGAAATACGTCGATGCGCTGCTCCCGGTGTTCGGACCGAGGCTGGTATTCCCGCAGGAATTCGTCGGTCACGGCGATATGGCGCGTGGAGGAATGCTCCTCGAGCGCGTGGCCAGTGGTGTCGAGCTCGGCTACATCCCCGTGTCAGATCCACGCCGCCTGGGCAAGCGGGCAAAAAAGGCGCTGGCCAGTGACGAGCCGCGCCCCGAAGCTGCTCCCTAGACTAACGCCCGACGCGCCAGTCGGTCGAGAGCTCGAGATTTCCCCACGCGAGCTTTAGCGTCCCGTGAGGTAGCGTTTGTGACGGCTGCGGCTCGGGAATCGGCACCAGCCAGAACGTCATCGATTCGACCGGCTCGGCGAGGTTTCTCGAGCGGAGATCGATGCGCGCCAAATCCTGTGCGGGGTCGTAGTCGGTTCCCCACCCCAGCAGCTGCTTGCTCACGATCAGCTTCCAGCCGGATCGGGTCGGGAGGGTGAAGAGCGAATAAATCCCCCGCGGAATGAGTGTAGACCCGAGGGTTATGTCGAGGTCGGTCGCAAGCTGAGTCGCGGCGTTCGCGCCGGTGCGCCACACACTGTCCCATGGCACGACGGTGCCGAAGACAGCTCGCCCGCGCGCGTGCGGCTGCCCGTAACTGATGGATATCTTCGGGGGGTTGGAAACGGCTCCGGGTGCAATCCACTGGTTGTTCAGCCAGCGGCGATCGATGATCACTTCAACGGTCGCGCGGGTGCTTTGCGCGGCGCGGGGGATCGCGGGTCGTGGCTGTTGAGAGCCGGTGGCAGGAACCGGCTGGCCCTGCGCCCTCAGTTCGGCCGAGACGAGCACAAGGGAAAGAATCACGACTGATCGCGAAATTGGCATTCTACTTCTCCGATCGGGTGGTGAAGAACGAACGACTAAAATTCCCTTTTCCGCATCTCCTTGAAGAATCTCTCGTGCTCCTGCCGCTCCTTGAGCGTGGCGGCGTCAGTCGGCAGGTCCTTCAGATTGGGATCGTACTTTTTTCCGAAGCCTTTCTTGCCAGTCGATCCAGCGGCTTTGGCAGCGTTCTTTTTGGCGAGCGCCGCAATCATTTTGTCGTCCATCACCTTCCCGGGTGGTTTTGGAGGTTTCGAGGCCATGAATGAAATATGTCATATCGGCTGCCTTCGGGGCGACTACTATTCACCTCGCCATGGACCAGTTTCCCGACGCGCTCACCGTGCTCTCCGCCATGATCACACCGGCGGTGCTCATCTCTGCCTGCGGCTCGCTCATCCTTGCGACCTCCGACAGGCTCAGCAAGGCGGTCGTGCGAACCAGGGAGGTCTCTGACCAGCTGAGGCCGCGGCCCGAGGACGAAGGAAGTCTGGAGCGGCAGGAAGAGCGGCGGATGCTCTTCACCCAGCTCGATTTCGCCACCACTCGCTCGCGCCTGCTGCAGCGGGCGTTGTCGCGTCTGTACGCGGCGCTCGGATTCTTTGTTGGAACCAGCGTCGCAATCGGACTCGTCGCGGCGACCAGCTCCGAGTACACCATTGTTCCGATCGCGCTGGGGCTTTACGGTGCAGCGCTGTTGCTCTATGCCGCGATTCTCCTGATCAGGGAATCAAGGTTCGCGCTGGCAGAGATAAACGCGGAAATGGATTTCATCTGGACTCGCGGCAAGGAGCTGGGACCCCAGGACCTCGTCGCGAAGGGCATCAAACGGCTGCGATGGTTCGGCGGAGTACGATGAGCCCGGGCGAAAAGCATCCGTCCAGGCGCGCCGATCAGATTGAGCGTATTACCAGCTCAGCCGCATTCGGAAAACCCGCAGACGTGACACTTCGCGCATCCCTCGGCGAACTCCAGCGAGGAGCCGCAGTCCGGGCACGTGCCGATGAACGACTCGCTGCGATTGTGCGCGTCGAAGCCGAACTGCGCCTGGGCGCCTTCCGGGCTCATGCCCGTTGAAGACGCTGAAACCGTCGACTGCGGCTCCGTCTGAAGCGGTGTCGATCCGGAAGCTCCCAGCAGGTCCTGCTGAACGCCCTGCTTCTCGCGCATCCATTTCTCGAGCGCGATGCCGATAGCATCGGGTACCGACAGCACCTTGTTGGGTCCGAGGCCGATTGCCTTGTCCGACGCGATGCCGCGGAGCTGACGGTGGACTTCGCGAATCGGAATCCCTGAGCGCAGCGCCAGCGAGATCAGGCGGCCCATTGCTTCGGCGTCCGCCATCGCGGCACCGCCAGCCTTCCCGAGATTGATGAATACCTCGAACGGCTGGCCCTTGTCGTCCTCGGTGATGTTCAGGAACATGGTGCCGAGCGGAGTCTCGATGCGGGTCGTGATGCCGCGGAGCGTGTCCGGGCGGGCCCGCTTTGCGCGCCGCTGCAGGTTCTCGGCTTCGGCATCGAACAGCGCCTGCTTGAGTCGCACGAGCTCCGCCGACTGCTCGGCCAGCGTGCCGTGCAAATCTCCGAGTGCCCGGCGTGACTCGCCTTTCCCGTCGCGCTCCGCCTTTGCCTGCTCGGTCGCGCCGGTGGAGAGCACCTGGTTGTCGCGCGATCCGTCGCGGTACACCGTCACGCCCTTGCACTTGAGCTCATAAGCCAGCTCGTAAATGGCGCGGACGTCTTCCGGCGTCGCGGCGTGCGGGAAGTTGGTCGTCTTGGAGATCGCCGAATCGCAATTCTCCTGGAAGGCGGCCTGCATCTTCACGTGCCACTCGGGTGTGATGTCGTGCGCGGTGACGAACACGCGGCGCCACCGCTCCGGCACTTCGTCGAAGTGGATGTGGCCTTCCTTCGCGATTCTCTCCATCAGGTCGGTGGAGTACCAGCCTTCCTTCCTGGCGATCGTGATGAAATCCTCGTTGACATCCGGCATCATCACGCCCGCCTGATTGCGCATGAAAGCCACAGCGAACAAAGGCTCGATGCCGGAGGAGCAGCCCGCGATGATAGAGATCGTGCCGGTGGGAGCGATCGTGTTGACGTTGCAGTTCCGCAACAGCTTCATGGGGCGGATGCGCTTTCCCTTCGAGTCGCGGGCGCAGGTCTCATCCGGACCCCAGATCGACCTCGCCCATTCGGGGAACGGGCCGCGCTCGTTCGCGAGCCGCTCACTTTCGCGCTTGGACTCGAGGTCAACGAACTTCTGCAGCTGCCGTCCGAACTCGACGCCTTCGTCGCTGTTGTAGGGGATGCCGAGCTTCACCAGCGCGTCGGCGAATCCCATGATGCCGAATCCAATGCGACGGATCCTCTTGGAGAGCGCATCGATCTCCGGCAGCGGATACTTGTTGACGTCGATGATGTTGTCGAGGAAGTGGGTCGACAGGTGGATGTCGCGCTTGAACGAATCCCAGTCGATGGCGCCGTCCTTCACGTAATAGCCGACGTTGATCGACCCGAGGTTGCAGACGTCGTACGGAAGGAGCGGCTGCTCCCCGCACGGATTGGTCGCTTCATACTGACCGACGTGCGGAACGGGATTGTGCCTGTTCGCTTCGTCGATGAAGAAGCACCCGGGCTCGCCGGTGCGCCACGCGCCGTCGATCATCTTGTCCCATACCGAGCGGGCATCGAGCTGTCCGGTGATCCTGCCCGTGCCGGGCTCGACCAGATCGTAGGTCGTTCCCTCTCCAACCGCCGTCATGAACTTGTCGGTGACAGCGACCGAGATGTTGAAGTTGGTGATCTGCGTCAGGTCTTCCTTGCAGTTGATGAAGTCCAGGATATCCGGATGATCGACGCGGAGAATGCCCATGTTCGCGCCGCGGCGCGTACCACCCTGCTTTACCGCATCGGTCGACGCGTCGTACAGCTTCATGAACGACACCGGCCCGGATGCGACACCAGTCGTCGAGCGCACCATCGACCCCTTGCCACGCAGCTTCGAGAAACCGAAACCGGTGCCGCCACCGGATTGATGAATCAGCGCCATCGCGCGCAGCGTGTCGTAGATACCATCGCGACCGTTGGAGAGCGCATCCTCGATGGGAAGCACGAAGCACGCTGAGAGCTGTCCGAGTGGTCGGCCCGCATTCATCAGCGTCGGCGAGTTCGGCTCGAACCGGCGCTCCGTCATGAGACCATAGAAATCCTCCGCGATCCCCGTCACTGACGAATCGCTCGCCCCG
>Ga0190272_10001756_pt1 | contig 10403 bp, 8 predicted proteins | sample Popmic504T_FD_133746 | JGI IMG/M metagenome (GOLD analysis project Ga0190272, IMG submission 133746) | Populus adjacent soil microbial communities from riparian zone of Shoshone River, Wyoming, USA - 504 T | ecosystem: Environmental > Terrestrial > Soil > Riparian zone | place: USA: Wyoming... | reverse complement strand
TGGTATAAGCGAATTAATTAATGCTTTGAGACAGGGAGTTTTTTCTGATTCCCTGGATAATAAAAACAGGTATGGTAATTACGAAGTCCATTACACGAAGAAAAAAATTACTGCCGCATAGATAGTTGGGAAGAAGTGATGAAACTTTTAGAATCGAACGAAAAAAAAGCAGGCTTTGATGTTGGTGACAAAAACGAGACCTCTTCAGCCTTTTTATATTCAAAAGAGTTAATGATTAACGAGGTAATAAAATTTATAAAGGATGAATTTCAGTCTGAAAACAAGTTCATTCCTTTACACGAACCTTTTTTTACTGGCAAGGAAAGGGAATTTATACTGGATGCGATAGATTCAACTTTTGTGTCTTCAGTTGGAGAATATGTGAATCGTTTTGAAAGAATGATGGCTGAATTAGCCGGGACCAAACACGCGGTAGCTATGGTTAATGGTACATCAGCTTTACATATGGCGCTTGTTTTAGCGGGTGTAAGCGCAGAAGATGAAGTGCTCACTCAAGCTCTTACTTTTATAGCAACCGCAAATGCAATTTCGTACCTAAGCGCAAAACCTGTTTTTATTGATGTAGATAAAGACACCATGGGAATGTCGCCGGAAAAATTAAAAAAGTTTTTAGAAACCTTTGGAGAAACACGGAGTGATGGTTTTACCTATAATATTTCTTCCGGAAAAAGAATAAAGGCCTGTGTGCCTATGCATACTTTTGGTTTCCCTTGCCGCATAGATGAACTTGTTACCATTTGTGAAAAATGGAATATCCTCCTGGTGGAAGATGCTGCAGAATCTATAGGCAGTTATTACAAAGGGAAACATACCGGCAGTTTTGGTTTCATGGGAACATTTAGTTTTAATGGAAATAAAACGATCACCTGTGGTGGTGGCGGCGCTATTGTCACTAATAATGAACAGATAGCTAAGTTGGCCAAGCATCTTACAACCCAGGCTAAAGTGCCGCATGCCTGGGAATTTGTGCATGACGAAATTGGATATAATTACCGTATGCCTAATTTGAACGCGGCCATGGCCTGTGCACAGATTGAGCAATTAAATTACATATTGGAAAAGAAAAGACAATTATCAGGGAAGTACAGGGCTTTTTTTAAAAAACTGGATATCCCGTTTGTGGATGAAATTGAAAATGTAAAAGCGAATTTTTGGCTAAACTGTATTTTATTAAAAGATAGAAACGAACGGGATGAATTTTTAAAAATGACGAATGAAGCAAAAGTAATGACAAGACCGGCCTGGCAATTAATGTTTCGCTTACCAATGTTCAGCAATTGTCAAAAGGATGCACAGGAAAATGCTTTGTACCTGGAAGAAAGAATGGTTAATATACCAAGTAGTGTTAAACCAGGCAATAATATAAATCTATAAAAGGAAATTATGAGAAAAGTGTTAGTAATTAGTGTACACCCGGATGATGAAACGTTAGGATGCGGAGGTACTATTCTGAAACATAAAAGTGAGGGAGATATGGTGGGTTGTATTTTTGTTACTTCGGGAAATGATCATCAAAAAACATTGATTAAAGAAGTCGTTGATAAATATTCTTTTGATTTTTCCGAATCACTTAATAAACCAGAAATTACACTCGATGATTTAAGTTTAACGGAGCTGATACCCGTCTTTTCTGAGGTGTTTAACAGGTTCAGACCTTCCATATTATATGTGCCTAACAGATCTGATACTCACTCTGATCATCGAAAAGTTTTTACAGCAGTGTCTGCCTGCATTAAATCTTTCAGATATCCTTTCATCAAGAGAGTTTTAATGTGTGAAGTCATTTCTGAAACCGATTTTTCACCCCCTGTTATTGAAAATGCATTTTTGCCAAATGTGTTTGTTGACATTACGATGTTTCGCGATGAGAAGATGGAGATTTTGAATTTGTATAAACATGAGATACTGGAAGATCCTCACACCCGGAGTTTTTCTGCTATTGAGGCATTACAGCGATATCGGGGTAGCCAGGCTTCTGTTCAATATGCAGAGGCATTTATGCTGATAAAAGAAATATGTTAATATGGTAAAGGTTGTTTTTATAGGCGGTTTCGCATATGGAAAAGTTGTTTATGATTATCTCAAACAAAACAAGTTCGTTGAACTGGGTTTAAGTATAACGTATCCTGACAATTCAGCTAATGCGGAGTCTGGTAATTTTTCAAATGATGAAAACCTGCTCAAGGACATTAGTGCGAATAAATATATTGGGGAGATAAAAAAATACGATCCGGATTATATTTTTGTGTCGGGATGGTCTGAACTTTTAAATGCGGAATTGACACAATGTGCAAGAAAAGGAGCGATTGGTTTTCATCCGTCCAAACTGCCCAATGACAGGGGACGATCGGTTCTTGCGTGGCAGATAGAAGAAGGTTACACAACTACCGCATTAAGCATGTTTTATCTTAATGATATGCCGGACTGTGGTGATATTATTGCCCAGGAAAAAATCACGATAGATTTTGAAGATACCATAAAAGATGTTTTGGTTAAAGTAGGAGATGCAACATATAGTCTCATGAAAGCATATTTCCCGCTGATACGCGAAGGGAAGGCACCCAGGTTGGTACAGGATATCCGGCAGGGGAATTTCAGAAGACTTAGAAAAGAAAAAGATTCTGCAATAGATTGGAATACGAATTCACTATTTATTTATAATAAAGTGCGGGCAATAACTCACCCTTATCCCGGCGCAATTGGAGTAATTGATAAAGAAAAGTACAGCATCTGGAAATGCGAAATTTTGGATTTTCCGTTCGGGGAGCAACTGCTTCCGGGGTCATTGGTGGCAACACTATTCGATAGTTCTTTAGTAGTCAGAACCCGGGATGGATTTATACGGATAAGCACATATGAGAGAATCTGAGAATATTGTTCTTCGCTGTTTCGATGACAGATTTATTAAGTGCTCTACTCTTTGACATTGCTCTGCTCTTTGATAACAGAGGAATTGAAAGAAAAAAACATCATTGATAATCATAAACAATCAAGCCTATTTCCATAATGGACTTTAAAAACCTGACCATAGAATCAACCAAAAATTTGCTGGAAGCTCTGAAGAAAATGGATGCTTTGGATAAAAAGCTTTTGCTTGTTGTTGATAAGGAACAATATAAAGGGTTGCTGAGTGCGGGAGATATTCAAAGGGCAATTATTAAAAATAAATCATTAGACACTCCTGTATTCCAGATTTTAAGAAAGAATATACGTATTGGCAAACCAGGCGATTCATTTGACAGCATTAAAAAGATGATGTTGAATTACCGGATGGAATTTTGCCCGGTTGTAGATGAAATGAATAACATCCTGAAAATTCATTTCTGGGAAGATATTTTCCAGGACGTAAAAACACAACCGGTAAATAAATTTAATCTTCCGGTAATCATTATGGCAGGTGGTTTTGGCACCCGGCTAGAGCCATTAACAAAGGTTTTGCCTAAACCTTTAATTCCTATCGGAAATAAAACTATGCTGGAAGAAATATTTGAGCGGTTTGCGAGGCATGGGTGCAATCAATTTTATATTTCAGTAAACTATAAGGCAGCACTGATTGAATTTTATTTGAAAAATGAAAACCTGCCTTATGAATTAAACTTTATCAGGGAAGATAAGCCGATGGGCACTGCTGGTAGTATTTCATTGCTAAAAGGCAAAATCAATCAAACATTTTTTGTAAATAATTGCGATATTTTAATTAACCAGGATTATTCCGAGATATTAAATTATCATTATGCAAACAAAAATGAAATCACCATCATTGCAGCTTTGAAACATTATGCAATTCCTTACGGAATCATCGACACCGGGAGTAATGGGCATTTGGTAGGGTTAACCGAAAAACCAGAACTGACTTTTAAGATAAACAGTGGTATGTATATTCTGGAACCTCATTTAATAAATGAAATTCCGGAAAATGAGTTTTTCCATATTACCCAGTTAATTGAACTGGTAAGAAAAAGAAAGGGAAAAATTGGCGTTTTTCCTGTTAGTGAAAAATCATGGAAAGATATAGGAGAGGCTCATTTGTTAAAACAATATCTGAATGCAGAATAAGAAGAGAATCCTTATTATTTCTGAAGCACATCTTATCAAAACATTCGTCCAGGCAACGGTAGAGAAAATAAAGGAAGAGACGGGAACTCAATTTGATTGTTTTATCACATCACCAGTTGATAAAAAAACACGCCAGTCTTTGGCTTCTGTGTTTGAAAATGTTTTCGTTAATGAATACCCTAAAGGCGTAATTAAAAGATTGCCAAAACTAAGGGTCATTCAGTCTATTTATGGATTACGAAAAATTGCCCGTAGGTTACCTGATTATGATATAGCCCATATTCATTTTCATGATTCTTATTATTCACTTTTTGCTTCAATTATCAGGAGAAAAGCTAAAAAACTTTTTCTTACTTTCTATGGAGGCGATTTTCATCACATCAACAATTTAAAGCATTGGTTTAATCAGAAGACAATGAATTTGATCGATGGTGTGTTTGCGGAAAATGAAGTTATGTTGGAAGACATAGCTGAACGATATAAGGTTAACAGGCAGGAAAAGAAAATCGGCACACTTATTTTCCTGATGAACAACTTGATTTCATTTGATCCCTTTCTTAAAAACCACACCAATTACTCAGCCAAAAAAAAGTGGGATATAGAAAAAGGAGTGATTGTTTGCGCATACAGTGCCGGCGCGGTGATGAGACATAAAATGATTATAAACGCTTTAAACCAGGTGGCGAGTAAGTTGACCGGCTATAAAATGATATTTCCAATGACTTATGGATGGAGAGGTGATGAAACAAGAGCCATGGTAAAAGAAGAGCTAAAATCATGTTCATTTGATTCATTGGTACTCGAAGAGTATCTGCCTATAGAAAAATTGCAGGCATTACGCCTTGCCGCGGATATTTTCATTAATATCCCATCGCGTGATCAACTAGCGGCTTCCCTGATGGAGCACCTTGCAGCAGGAAGTGTGGTCATTACTGGTAAATGGTTACCTTATTCCGGTTTGGTTGAAAAAGGTGTCTATTTCATCGAAATGGAAACACCCCTAGATTTACCACGGGTGCTTTCCAGTGTTCTCGATAATTTGGAAGATCATAGGAATAAATCCAAAGTCAATAGGAAAATCATACTGAATATGATGAGTTGGGATTCAATAAAAATAAATTGGTATAAGTACTACGAGTTAAAGCAAAAAGCATGAGTGGCTTTAGTGGAGTTTTTTTATTTGATAAGCAACTATCTGGTAACCTGAGTAGATTCTCCTTCCCTGAAAAATTACAAGGGTATTATACAAAATGGCACCAGGATACTTCTCCTGATTTTGTTCTCATGGGTTACAGTAACGGGAAATTCAGGAATGATGCATTTGTGCGTCAGCAGGGAGATAACCTTCTGGGATTTGAAGGAGTAAATTTGGGAAAAACCGGGTTTGAGGAAATAATTGACCTGACCGGTTTCGCAAAAACTATCAGCTCTGTCAAAGGAACATTTACATCTGTTTATAAAGAAGAGAAAACACAGCAACTGGCACTATTTGCCGATCATACAGGATCCAAACAATTTTTTTACTATTGGAATTCTTCTTTTTTTGCTTTCTCTTCTTCCATCTTTCTTCTCACTGATATCCTTCGCCATTTCGATATACAACCAACGATTTCAATTCCTGCGTCTTACATGACGTTGTCGCTTGGGTATTTACTGGAGGATTATACCCTCGTTGCCGAAATAAAAAAAATCAAAGCCGGGCATTATATAAAAGCCGATAAAACCGGTGTGAAAATAGAAAAGTATCATGACTACCACAGGAGTGTTTCATATAACAAGATAACCAATGACTTATTGGAAGAACTAGATACCAGGTTTAAAACTTCAATTGAATTGGAATATGAAAAAGATAAGGAGTACGGGTTTGAACATGTGGCAACGTTGAGCGGCGGGTTAGACTCCCGTTCAAATGTCATGTTAGCACATAAGTACGGTTATGAAGATATTACCTGTCTTACTTTCAGCGAAGGGTTTAAGTCGGATGAGTTGACCCCAAGAAAAATCACCGGTGACCTGAGGTTAAAGCACATGATATTACTATTAAATAGTGGTTTCCAGTTATATGATATAGAAACTCCTTTACTGCTCAATAATTGCGCTGTTCATTATTTTGGAGCGTCTCAGACTTTGGCAGCAGTTAAAAGAACGAATTTTTCAAAATATGGATTATTTCATAATGGATCTTTGGCGGAAAGCAGCAAAGGAACATACCTTGCCGGAAAGGAACATCGAACACCAGTATTAGATAGACACTTCCGTATTTCTGAAAAAATGTTTGACCGGTTGGATACGTCAATATTGGACGATATTTTTAAAAATTATCTTACTGATGAAATGTTTGTAACGTATAGCAGGGGGTTTAATGCAGCACATAACGGATCATGGATGACATTGCCATTTACTGATTCCGTTTCTACTTATATGGATATTGATTTTGCTGACCTTGCCTATTCGATTCATCCAAAATTAAGGTATGACGGTTTCTTAACTATAGAATGGATAAAAAGTTTAAATCCTGAAGTGGGGAATTATCCATGGCACAGAGGTATAAAGCCAACCAATAACTTAGTGAAATTATTAATAGCTAAAGTATCCTACCGGTTAAAATTAATTATAACGCAGAAACAGGATAATCCTTTTCCAATAGATGAATGGTATCGTGGCAATCCGGCCCTTCGGCAATTTATTAAAAGCCAGTTTGATAATTCTGATTCATGGGAGTTGATCCCTAATGAAATACAGAAAGATATAAAGGACTTATTTTTGAATGGCCCTGTTGCAGAAAAACTACTTTGCATTTCATATTTGAAATCAATTGAATTATTATTTATCCGTTAGCATTTTGAAAAATCAGGTTTCTTTTTATACCCGGGAGATAAAAAACGTTGCGAATAAAGGTTTTTTTTACCTGTTTACAGCCCAGGGGTTTATTATTATCTTTGGTTTTGCTTCTCAATTTTTTGTAGCAGGGTTTCTTGATCCTACTGACATCGGGAGGATTAAGATTATGCAGACATATCTTAACCTTGCAGCATTGATTGGTGGCCTGGGATTTGAAACTTCGTTGTTAAAGCTTGCATCTGAAAACAGGGAGGATGGAGAAAAGAAACAACTATACCAGACGGCCTTTGTAGTAACCTTAATTGCCTTTGTTTTTATATATTTTTTTCTTTATTTTCTGTCTTTCCTGGGAGTAGTATCATCAGACCCCGTGATTTCGGAAATTTTCCCGCTTTATGTTTTGTTCCTGTTGCCTTTATCCTTACAAAATATTCAATTGGCCTATTACCAGGCGAGAAAGAAAATAAAATTGATGGCTAAATTGCAGTTTATTGTAAAAATAATTTCAATTCTGTTCATTATAATTTTTACCTACCTCTTTAAACTCGATGGCTATATTACAACTGTTGTTTTAACCGGATTTTTAGCAATCATAATTTTTGAACTGGGAATCAAAAATATCCGGTTTAATGCAAGTTACTTTCAGCTTAATCTTACGTTGTTTAAGAGCATGTGGCGTTTGGCAAGCTATGCGTTGATTGCGAATATCGTAGGAACGATTGCCGTTACGATTGATATTTACCTGATCAACTATTTGATTACGGATAGGAAGGAGGTAGGGTATTACATGTTTGCGCTTACAATATTAAGTGTGTACCAGCTGTTTCCACTTACCATTCAGCAGATCGCATTTCCTTTTTTTTCTGAACAATCGGCACATCGGGAAAGATGGTATAGGTCATATTTAAAGTATAACAAATTGAATCACCTTTTAGTGATTTTTGTCTTTGCAGCGGGGATTTTAGTATTGCCTGTATTAGTTAGGTTTGCTTTTTTGGGTAAATATGATCGTTCCATTTATTACTTTGGTTTTTTAAGTTTCGCCTGGATGATTAAGTGGGCTAATATGATAAAGGGAACCGCGATAATGGGATATGGAAGATTTGATATTAATTTTTTAGCATCGTTAATTACGTTGATCCTGACTTTCCCCGTTGTTTTTATATTAATTAAAAATTATGGACTTGACGGAGCAATTATCGGAATGATCAGCGGAGCCGTCATTTCTTATATAACCGTATATTTTACTTTTCGCCGGTTTAATAAAAAATTAATAAATGCAGCGTAATAGTAATTGTTCCGGCCCTTTTTTTCGTGGGTCCAGGACATGCTGGCAAAGCAGAACGGCTCTATCATAGGCGCCTGAGTGGTACCAATTAAAAAAGAAAAATCAACCCTTTGCAACCGCAAAAGACAACGCTGAGGTTTAATCTTGAATCATTAATAGCGGCACTTTTTTTTATTGCTCTTATGATCCCATATATCAGTTATAAGGGAAGAGGAGATGTTCTGCTATTTATTTTATTTTTTGTGTGGCTAACTGCTGTAGTATTAAGAAAAGACCAGTTTTATAAGATTTGGTATACACTGTCTTTTAGAAAGTTTGAATTGGTTTTTCTTTTTGTCTTTTTCCTGGTTACGCTATACAATTATTTTTTTATAACTACTACAAGTAAAGCTTTCCAGTTTACTCTTATGCCCGTTACTTATTTTTTTATAATGGTTATGGATGCTTATTATTTCAGGATGGCTCCACAGTATAAATTATCTATTTTTTTCCTGATTATTACCGCCCTGGGCATGCAGGCAGCGATCTCTATTCCTTATGTTTTCAAATCTGATGATATGGTTTCACGGATGTATACAGCCGGGGAGCTGGAAGGAGCTGCACTCGAGAATGCGTTGAAAAATGGAGTAGGCAGCGCTAATTTATATGCCTGTTTAGCCGGTATATTTTTTTTGGGTATAGGAATGCTGAGTAAGTTTTACAACAAGAAAATTAAAATCGTAGTTCTTATTAGTTTACTGTTAATTCTATTCTCACTTGTGGCATCGTCTTATTCCATATCATTGGTAATGCTTTTAACGGGAGGCCTCATTTTTTTATTAAGAGCTGACTGGAAAAAAATAAAAGGGAAATACGTTTTTATATCGGTTTTATTTTTGATAGGGTTAGGTGTATTCTACAATTCCTTCCTGGCCAATTCTCAGGTTATTGAGCCTATTGAGAGGAAAATACAACTTATTAAGGATGGTAATCTAAGAGAAGATGGAAGGATGGACCTGGCAACTGTTTCAATGAAAACATTTTTAAACAACCCGTTTTTTGGAGTGGGTGTTCCGGAATGGGGACTTGAGAAGCAGGTTGGAGAACATATGTCCTGGATAGATTTTGCTGCTCATTACGGTCTTTTTGGTTTTTTGCCATTTATCTTATTTCTCATTGTACTCTTTAGAAGAAACTACAAGTTTTACTTCCGATCGTCCAGGAGCAATATTTACGCAACCTCCTGCCTGGTTGGATTTTCAATATTTATATTAGCAAATTGTATAGATCCTTTGATTTTTGATGCCCCTATGATAATTACGCTATTATTTTTTTATACTTCCATGTTTAACTGGGGAAATAAGCCACTTGCGAATAAAACTTTTTAGTGAAGCGAATTCTATATATAAGTGATTTGAATGAAGCGGCTCCGATTTTCCACTCACAGGTAATTCCTCATGTCAGGGAGCTTAAAAAAAATTTCGATGTAACTCTCGTGATTTTAAATAGAAATTCAGGCGCCCGGCACGGCCAGGAAAATGCCGTTAACTACAACTCAATAAAAGGAGATTATATTTATTACCTGGCTGGAATTAACTTTTTGAAACAAAAGGAGAAAATGCGGGCCATTTTAAAGGATGCCAGCTTTGACCTTATTTACTCCAGGGGGATAAGAGGAGGCATTGTAGGGAGCTTTATAAAGAAATCGTTCTATTCTAACCGAATCACTTTATTGAATGATATCAGGGGTGACGCTTTAGATGGGCAGAAACGTAATTTTATTAACAAAGCCATTTCAAAGCACGCTACCAGACTAATTTATAATAATTCGGATATTCTTTTTCTTGTCAGCAATTTTCTGAAAGAAAAAATATGCGACGATTATAGTTTTAATAGTAATAAGGCATATGTGTTTCCAACTTTTGTCCCGGATAATAAATTTGATTTTAAGGAAGAGAATCGTAAAAGTATCCGAAAAGAGCTTGATTTCAGGAATACAGATATAGTGATTTTGTATTCCGGAAGTTTGGTGAAATTCCAAAATGTTGAAACCATTCTTTCGGCTTTCAGTCAATCTTCAAACCCAGGTCTGAAAATGTTAATTCTTACCAAGGATGAAGGGATAAAACCGTTGATAGAAAAATATGGTTTATCAGAGGATAAAATAAAAATAAAAAGCATAGTATATGAAGACATTGAGAAATATTACCATGCTGCT
>Ga0190272_10001755_pt1 | contig 10404 bp, 5 predicted proteins | sample Popmic504T_FD_133746 | JGI IMG/M metagenome (GOLD analysis project Ga0190272, IMG submission 133746) | Populus adjacent soil microbial communities from riparian zone of Shoshone River, Wyoming, USA - 504 T | ecosystem: Environmental > Terrestrial > Soil > Riparian zone | place: USA: Wyoming... | reverse complement strand
TGCCGCGCGCGATCCGCGTGACGGCGAAGTTGAGCGCGACGACGACGAGCAGCAGCACGAAGGCGGCGAAGTAGGCCTTCTCCGGCGCGTTGCCCTCGCCGGCCGGCGAGTTGAGGTAGACGTAGCTGGTCAGGGTGCTGCCGGTGCCGCGGAAGAGGCCGAAGACGTCGTCGCTGCCGCGGGTGATCTGCAGCGTCCCGCCGAGCAGCACGACGACGATCGCCGTATCGCCGGCGACACGGCCCATCCCGAGCGCCGTCCCGGTGCCGATCCCGGGTCGCGCCGCCGGCAGCAGGACGCGCCGGATCGTCGCGGCCTTGGTCTTGCCGAGCGCGTAGGAGGCCTCGCGGACGTGGCCGGGAATCGCGTTGAGCGCCTCGCGCGTGCCGCCGACGACCAGCGGTAGCGCGATCAGCGACATCATGCAGGCGGCCGCGATGAACGAGCGGCCGAAGACCGCCTCGCCCTCGGCCTCGAACGAGAACGGCGCCAGCAGCTGCTGCTGGAAGACGAGCAGGCCGAAGATCGCCAGCACGATGCTCGGCGTGCCGGCGACGACCTCGATCCCCGACTCGACGGCGCGTGCGAGACCGGCGGGGCGGCCGTACTCGGTCAGCCAGACCGCGATCGCGACGCCGAGCGGCGCGGCGATCGCGACGGCCATCACCGTCAGCAGCGCGGTGCCGATCAGCGGATCCTTGAAGCCGCCCGACTTCGACTGGTCGAGGTCGGCGGTCGGACTCTCGGTGAACAGGCTGAGGTCGAAGTACTGGGCGCCCTTGATCCCCATGTAGAGCAGGATCGACGCGGCGATCGCGATCAGCGCGATGCCGGCGGTCCAGGCGGCGTAGTAGCCGGCGCGATCGATCAGCGGCCAGTTCTTGGACGAGTCCCGCGGCGCGGTCGCGGCCTGTGGCGCGCCCGCACTCACGGCCGCACCCCGTACTTGCGCAGCGGCTGCTTGGCGATGAAGCCGGCGACCGACAGGAAGATGCTCGAGACCAGCAGCACCGCCGCGAACGCGTAGAGCGTCTCGCCGAACGGGACGACCGACAGCCCCTCGACGTTCTCGACCAGCGCCGAGGCGAGCGGCCGCGTCGGCTCGAAGAGGAAGGTGACGCCGTCGATCGGGTTCGGCGCGAAGCTCGCCGAACCGGCGACCATCGAGAGCATGATCGCCTCGCCCAGCGCTCGTGCCGTGGCAAGCACCGCAGCCGCGATCACCGCCGGCCGCGCTGTGCGCACGCCGACCGTCCACATCACGCGCCAGCGATTGACGCCGAGCGCGGCCGCACCCTCCATCCACGACCGCGGCACCGCGCGCAGCGCGTCGACGACGATCGCGATCATGATCGGGGTGATCATCACGGTCAGCACGATCACCCCGACCAACAGGCAGGCGCCGTCGAGCTGGACGACGAAGTTGACCGACTCCTTGCGCTCGAGGCTGATCAGCTCGTTGCCGACGAACGGGACGATCACCAGGATCCCGATCAGCCCGTAGACGACCGACGGCACCGCGGCGAGCAGCCGCACGACCGGCTCGAGCACCCGGTTGACCTGCGGCGGAGCGAACTCGACGATGAAGATCGCGGCGAACAGCGCGAACGCGATCCCGATCGCCACGGCGCCGGCGGTAACCAGGAAGGTGCCCCACAACAGCGGCCAGGCGTTCAGCTTGTAGACGTACTCGTCGGGGTTGGCCGGCGAGTTGAAGATGTCCTCGAGCTGGATGTCGACGTCACCGCCGGAGGTGAACCACGACAGGCCGTTGTGGGCGAACGACGGCCACGCCTTCGCGAAGACGAAGATCACCATGCCGGCGATCAGGACGAGCACCAGACAGGCAACCGCGCCGAGCATGCGCTCGACGCGGCTGTCCGGCCAGCGTCGCAGCCACTCGACGCCAGCTCGTGCCGAGCCGGGCCCCCCGTGACCCGGCTGGCGTGTTGCGATCCGCTCTGCGCGCACTAGCGCAGCGGAACCCAGTTGGTCGCGACGATCTGCTTCGCGGCCGCGCTGTTGCGGGCGAAGCGAATGAACGCCTTGGCCGCCCCGCGCGCCTCGCCGCGACTGACGAAGAAGAAGTTACGCGCGCCGCCGTACTGGCCGGACTTGGCCGTGCGCAGATTGCACTGCACGCCGGCGTAGGGCACGTCGAAGAGCCCATCGGTGAAGTTGAACGACGCGTAGCCGATCGCGTTCGGGTTCGACTTGATCGTCTGCGCCTGGAGGCCGTTCGACGACTTCGTCGTGGCGCTGCCGGCGACGCGCAGCGTCTGGCCCATGAAGATGTTCTGGAACGCGTCCTGGGTACCGGATGCGGCCGTGCGGACGACGAGGTCGATCGGGCCCGAGACCTGGGCGCCCGGGACCTGGCTCCAGCTGCGGATCCGCCCGGAGAAGATGTCCTGGATCTGCTTCTGGCTCAGCGTCGGGATCGGGTTCTCGCGGTTCGTGACCACGCAGACCGCGTCGCGGGCGACCTTGTTGAAGACGATGCCGCCCGGATCGGCGGGCTTCGGGTCGCGCGACGACATGCCGAGCGTCACGCGGCCGCGCGAGGCGTCGGTGATCCCGATGTCGGAGCCGCCCTGGAGGATCACGAACTTGACCTTGCCCTTGTACTGGGGCTGGGCGACGAAGGCCTTTGCGAGCTCCTTGGCGAGCGGGGCGACGGAGGTCGAGCCGCTGAGCGTGACGGTGGACTTGGCGGCCGCGCTTGTGGCAAAGCCGAAGGTCGCCGCGACGGCGATCAATGCGAGCGAGAGATTGCGATTCATAGCCGCAGTGTCCGGCCGAACACGCGGCGATGAGTGAACGGCGAGTGACCTTGTGGATACAAACTGGTGACGAAGTCATTTACTCGCTAGTCACAAGTCAATGGCCCGCGCACGCGAGGGTGGCGGCATGCGTCTTCCCGTCGCAGCGCTGGCCGCTGCCGCGAGCCTCGTGCTCGCGGCGGCTCCTGCCCGTGCGATCGTCTCCGACGTCCAGCCGATCGACGGGCCGAGCGCCGACGTGACCGACATCGCCGACGCGGCGATGTCGGAGGACGGCAGCGGCGGCCTCGTCTACCTCAAGCGCATCGGCGGGCGCGACCACGTCTTCGTCGCGCAGTTCCGCGACGGCCGCTGGCGCCCGGCGCGCCAGGTCGACGTCGGCCAGGCGTTCGGCTCGAGCTGGGCGCGGATCGGCGCCGGCGACGGCGGGCGGCTGGTCGTGACCTGGGTCCAGGAGAACGGCGCCGACAGCGACCGCATGTTCTCGGCGACGCTCGACCCCGGCGCGGCCAGCTTCCAGACGCCGGTCCCGCTCGACTTCAACGTCGGCGAGGCGGCGGCGACCTATCCCGACCTCGCGATGGCGCGCGGCGGGCAGGCCTACCTCGTCTACCGCGTCGTGACCGACACCAGTCCGGCGAACCCGCCCGGCTACCTCGGCGCCGACGTGCGCCTGGCGCGCTACAACGGCCGCCTCTGGTCGGTCTTCGGCACGCCGCTCGACCGCAACCAGGCGATCCCGGTGCGCCAGCCGACGGCCGACAACGCGCCCGAGATCGGCATCGACGTCCAGGGCCAGGCGATCGTCGCCTGGCACGAGCCCGGCGACGACTTCGTCGACCGCGTCTGGGCGCGGCGGGTCTTCGGCGCCAACTTCGGGATCCCGCTCCAGGTCAGCCCGTCGGAGTACGGCGGCCAGCCGCTGCGCGGACCGGCCGACGCCTTCGCGCTCGACGTCGCCGGCTTCGGCCAGGGGGCGATCGCGTTCCGCCAGCAGCCCGGCCAGGCCGGCGCGTTGGGAGCGACGCGGATCTTCGTCAACGAGATCCCGGACGTCTTCGCCGAGACCTCGGGCGCCTTCGGCGGCGCGCGACTAGCCGACGGCGCCGTGCGGGCGGCGGCGGGTCCACCAAGCGTCGCGGTCGACCCGAAGAGCAACTTCGCGACCGCGTTCGCGACCGGCACCGCGACGCTGCTCGCCAGTGGCGACGACGCCAACGCAGGCGCCAGCGCGCGCCTCGACGCCGGCGGCAGCACGATCGCCGGCGACCCGCTCGTCGACCTCGCCGCGACCGGCGCCGCCGTCGCCGCCTGGCGCGAGCAGCGCGGCGGCGCCGGCGTTGTCGCGGTACAGGAGCAGCGCGCGGACGGCGTCGACGAGCCGACGACGCTGAGCGCCGCGGCGGGAGGCGTGGTCACCCGCCTGACGCTCGGCGGCTCGGGCCTCGGCGACGCGATCCTCGCCTGGAAGCAGGGGACCGGCGCGGGTAGCCAGATCGCGGCGGCGATCGTCGACGCGCCACCCGACCCCTTCCTCGTCCTGCTGCCCGACGGCTGGCGCCGCGGCAAGCGGATCCCGATCAGCTGGGACCACTCGCCGAGCGCGATCGGCAAGGTCCGCTACTCGGTCAGCGTCGACGACGAGCCGGTCGCCGAGAGCCTGCGCCGCCTGCGCGCCCGGCTGACCCGCGACGACATCGGCGACGGCCGCCACCGCGTGCAGATCTTCGCGATCGACGGCGCCGGGCAGGAGACCGGCAGCCGCACGGGGCGCCTGCTCGTCGACCGGACGCCACCGCGGGTCACGCTCGGCCGCCGCGGGCGCACGCTGACGGTCAGGATCGGCGACGGGGCGAAACGGAGCGGCTCGGGCGTGCGCCGCCAGTCGCTGCGGATCATGTTCGGCGACGGGCGGACACGCGCCCTCGCCGCTCGCGCGAGCAACGCCTACGCCGCGCCCGGCGTCTACCGCGTCGTCGTGCGAGCACGCGACAAGGCGGGCAACAAGCGGGTCCTGCGGCGGAAGGTGCGGATCAAGTGAGGCGCCAGCTGACCGTCGCGGCGATCGCGCTGGCGACGCTTGCCGCCCCCGCCGCTTGCGAGGCCTCCTACGGCAACGGCGCCCAGATCGTCTCGGCCGACTTCGGCCGGCTCGAGCAGGGCGACGACACCACCACCTACGCGGCGATCTCCGCGAACGGGCGCTACGTCGCGATCCACACCCGCGCGCGCAACTTCTTCGCCGACGACGACCCCGATCCGCCCGGCCAGATCCGCATCGGAGGGATCTTTCGCTTCGACCTCGAGACGCGCCGGCTCGAGCTGGTCGCCGACGGCGACGTCCGCGACGAGACGACCAACGCCCTCCTGCTGCGCGGGGCGCAGGCGCCGTCGATCAGCGGCGACGGGCGCTACGTCGCGTTCTGGACCGCGCAGCAGCTCGTGCCCGCCGACGTCAACGGCAACGTCGACGCCTACGTGCGCGACATGACCGTCCCGGCGCGCACGGCCGGCGCCTACGACCTCGTGTCGGCGAAGGACGGCGGCGACGTGCCCGCCGCCTATGCGCTACCGGCCGCGGCGGTCCCGGGCGGCGACCCCGGCGCCGACGTCGCGCGCGGCGCGGCGATCAGCCTCGACGGCTCGAAGGTCGTCTTTCGCAGCGTCGCAGCAGCCACCGACCTCCCAGACCGGCCGGGCCTCGACACGACCGACGCCCAGGTGTTCGTGCGCGACCGCTCGGCGAACGCGACCACGCTGGTGACGCGAGCAGCGGCGACAGGCGATCCGGCGGGCGGGGCGATCGGACCGGCCGGGATCAGCGGCGACGGCTCGACGGCGATCTGGACCGGTCGCAACGCGGCGTTGCAGACGCGCTTCGTCGACGGCGAGGGCAGCGACCTGCCCGGCTTCTCCTACTACCTATGGCGACGGATCGCCGACGGACCGGCGGCGCCGACACGGCGCATCACCGGCTTCTCCGACCCCGACGACGCGGCCTGCCAGCCGTCCGAGCCGGTGCTCTTCGACGAGTTCCAGACCGGCCCATGCTTCGGGCCGCTGGCGCGCTCGGAGCTCGGCATCAGCGCGAACTTCGACCTGCTTCCGGCGATCAGCGCCGACGGCAGGACCGTCGCCTTCCTGACCAACTCGCGCCCGCGACCGAACGTCGGCGCCGGACTGGGACTCGACCTCTACGTGACCGACATGTCGCCCGGGCGCTCGCGCAAGGACGCGACGGTCGAGCTGACCCGCGAGGGGTCGAGCTCCGGCGACAGCCCGCCGATCGACAGCGTCGCGATCTCCGCCGACGGCCGCCGGCTCGCGCTGACGACGGCGCGCACGCGCTTCACCCTGCCGGCGCTGAGCCAGCTCGGCGAAGCCCGGACCGTTCCCGAGCAGGAGCTCTACGTCGTCGACCTCGCCGACCGCACGGTCGAGCGCGCCGCCCGCTCGACCGGTGGCGGCGACATCGACTCCGCCGTCGCCAACGACGTGACGCTGTCGGCCGACGGCAGCCGCGTCGCATTCACCTCGTTCGCGGGCAATCTCTTCTTCGGTGACGCGAACCGGCGCGCCGACGCCTTCGTGGTGACGCGCCAACCGAACCCGCCCGCCGAGCCGCCACCGCCCCCACCGGGCGCCGGGGGACCCGCGGGAACGATCGAGGTCGACGCCGACCGTGGCGGCCCGCGGCTCGGGATCGGCTCGAAGTCGCGCCGCCGTGGCGTGGTCGTCCTGACGGTCGGAGTTCCGGCGGCGGGCGGCGTCAAGGCCGTCGCGCGGGCTCGCGCCGGCACACCGCGCAAGCTGCGGACGATCGCGACCGGCACGGCCCGGGCACGCAAGCGCGGCACGGTGCGGATCGTCCTGAGGACCGTCCGCCGCTACCGCGCCGAGCTGCGCCGGCGCAAGCTGCTGCGCGCGCGTGTGCAGGTGAATTTCGTCGCTTCACGCGGCGGTCGCCAGCTGCGCGGATCGGCCCGAGTCACCTTCCGCCAGCGCCCCAGGTGAACCACTCACCTCCAGTCGGAGACGATCTGGATACGCGCTGGATAAGTAACGGTGACGAGACCGTAGAACTTCCGTGAAGCGCCTTGACGAGCCGTCGTAAGTCGAAGCACTCTCGCCGAGTACTGGCTCAGCAAGGAAAGGAATGACTCGGATGAGTCGCATTCTCGGCGTACTGGCATTAGGCCTGCTCGCCACCATCGGAATGGCCCCGCAGGCCAATGCCGCCTTCACCACGACGGAGTGCGAGGGCGCGAACGTCCTCGGCCGCGGCGCGTCGTTCGCGCAGGCTGCCCACGGCGCTTGGGAGTTCAACTTCCGCAACATCTTCTGTAGCGACGGTCCGAACATCACCTACGACCCCGCCGGCTCCGGCGCCGGCCGCACCGCGATGGCGCTGCGCGGCCCCTCCGATCCGCGCTTCGGCGGCACCGACGATCCGCTGACGACGTCGCAGAAGGCGACGATCAACGCCGGCGACGCGCTGAACCCCAACGACGACGGTCTCATCCATCAGGTCCCCGCCGCGGTCGGCGCGGTCTCGGTGGTCGTCAACTTCCCGAACGGCTGTGACGCCACGTTGCTGAACGCCGCCAACCGCACCGACGCCGCCGGAACCGGCGACGACAACCTGGCACGTGCCCGCTTCTCCAAGGACACGCTCGAGAAGATCTTCGCCAAGGAGGCGGGCTTCGACCGCTGGGACGACGTCTTCACCGAGCTGCAGGCCGATGTGGACTGCGACAAGCCGATCGTCCGCGTCGTCCGCTTCGACGCGTCGGGAACGACGTTCGCGTTCAAGGACTACCTGCACCGCATCGATGGGGCGCAGGGCTGGCTGACGACCTACCAGACCGGCACCAACGGCAACCGCGAGTGGCCGAGCGCCACCTTCGGGACCGGCGGCCAGTGCGCCACGACCGCCGCTCCCGGCAACGCCGACGACGCGGTCGACCAGCTGACGAGCGCCTGCGCCAACGGCGCCGAGAACCTCGTCGCCAAGCTGAGCACCGTCGACGGCGGCATCGGCTACGCGGACGTCGCAAGCGCCCGCACGTCGGTTCCGACCTACGCCGTCAACCCGGCCGGCTCGACGCCGCCCGACAAGTACTGGACCCAGGTCCAGAATGGCGACAGCCCGACACCCGACTGGGAGGAGCCCACGTCGGATCCGGTCGGCTTCACGACGACCGGTGACCGTGGCGCCAACTGCACCACCACGCAGTTCGTCTCGGTCGGCACGTCGACGCTCGGCGACTGGTCGCAGACCAGCGGCGTCAACTCGCCGACCGGCTACGGCATCTGCACCCTGACCTACGGCATGGTCTTCGACGACAACGCCGAGGTCTACGGTGTCTCGGCGCTCGAGGAGCAGCGGGCGCGGACGGTCAAGGACTACTGGGCGTCGATCGTCGACGACAGCGGTCAGGACCTGCTGCCGCTCAACGACTACGCGCCGCTCCCGGCCGGGATCCTCACGATCGCACGGGCCGGCGTCGACGCGATCGACTGGAACAAGGCCGCCGGTGGCGGCGGTGGCGACACCGATCCGCCGCCCGGTGACGGTGGCGGCAACAACAACCCGCCCGGTGGTGGTGGCAACAACAACCCGCCGCCGCCTCCGCCCCCGGTCAAGCCGAGCAACGTGTTCTCGGTCCCCAAGCGCGCGATCTCGTCCAAGACCGGCAGCGCGACCGTCTCGGTCAAGCTTCCGGGCGCGGGCAAGCTCGAGCTGCTCGGCAACGCCAAGTCCGGCAAGAAGACGATCAAGGTCGGACGCGTCGTGCTGACCGCCAACAAGGCCGGCACGTTCAAGCTGACCCTGAAGCCGGGCAAGGCGGCGAAGGCACTGCTCAAGAGCAAGGGCAGCCTGAAGGTCTCGCTGAAGCTGACCTTCACGCCGAACGGCGGCACGGCCAAGAGCTCGACCCGCTCGGTCACGCTCAAGCTGGCCAAGCCCAAGTCCAAGAAGAAGAGTGGACGCCGCTAGGACGGGGAGTCCCCTGCCCAAGCGCCCCAAGAAGGTCGAGACCCGCGACGTCGCCCAGGCAATGGGCGGCGTCGCGGTGTCCGTTGGGCGCTGGCTGGCCAAGGACCCCCTCAACACCTTCCTGATCTTCGCGTCGCTCGCGCTGACGCTGCTGTTCTTCTCGCTGCTCGGCGACATCCAGCCGAGCTCGGAGGGCAAGCGCGTGCCGCTGAGCGACGTCACGAACCTGGCCGAGAACGACCGGATCGCGAGCGCGACGTTGCTCGACCAGGACGCGCGCGTCGTCGTCGAGACGCAGGGTGGCCAGCTGCTCTACGCCGCCTACCCGAAGTCCGACGCCCAGACGGCCTCGATGCTCAAGCAGCTCGAGGCGGGCGGCGCGACGGTCGTGATCGACCAGCAGTCCGACAAGCCGACGAAGCAGATCCTGGTCCAGTTCCTGATCCCGATCCTGCTGCTCGTCTGCCTGTTCGTCCTGTTCACGCGGATGGGCCAGGACGGCGGCGCGGGCGCGTTCGCCGGCTTCTCGAAGTTCACCGGCAAGGGCCGCAAGCGCGGCGAGCCGTCGCCCGACCGCACGACCTTCGAGAAGGTCGCCGGCGCCGGCGAGGCGGTCGCCGAGCTGCGCGAGATCCGCGACTACCTCGCCGACCCGACGAAGTACGCCGCGGTCGGCGCGCGGGCGCCGAAGGGCGTGCTGCTCGTCGGGCCGCCGGGAACCGGCAAGACGCTGCTCGCCAAGGCGACCGCCGGCGAGGCCGACGCGACGTTCTTCTCGCTGTCGGGGTCGGACTTCGTCGAGTCGCTCGTCGGCGTCGGCGCGGCGCGCGTCCGCGATCTGTTCGCGAAGGCGCGCAAGACGGCGCCGGCGCTGATCTTCATCGACGAGCTCGACGCCGCGGGACGCAAGCGCGGCGCCGGCGTCGGCCAGGGCAACGACGAGCGTGAGCAGACGCTCAACGCGCTGCTCGTCGAGATGGACGGCTTCGGCGGCGACGCCGGGATCGTCGTGCTCGCCGCGACCAACCGGCCCGATGTGCTCGACCCGGCGCTGCTGCGCCCGGGCCGCTTCGATCGCCAGGTGACCGTCGACGTCCCCGACGTCCACGGCCGGCTCGAGGTGCTGCGGCTGCATTGCGGCAAGCGGCCGCTGGCGCCGGACGCCTCGCTCGAGGAGATCGCCAAGCTGACGTCGGGCTTCAGCGGCGCAGAGCTGGCGAACGTGATCAACGAGGCGGCGCTGCTGACCGTACGCGAGGGCCGCGAGGAGATGGACCAGGCGACGCTCGAGGAGGCGATCGACCGTGTCGTCTCCGGCCCGGCGCGCAAGAGCCACGTCATGACGCGCGACGAGCTGTGGGTGATCGCCGTCCACGAGGCCGCCCACGCGGTCGCGATCCGCTCGATCGGCCAGCGGATCGCCGCGCAGAAGCTGTCGATCGTCGCGCGCGGCCGCCAGCTCGGGACCGCCGCGAACATGCTGACCGACCGCGACGCGGTCGTGATGCAGGAGCCGGACATGCGCCGCCACCTGATCTCGATCGTCGCCGGCTACGCCGGCGAGCGGCTCGAGTTCGGCGTCGTCTCGACCGGCGTCCACGACGACCTGCACGCGGCGAC
>Ga0190272_10001754_pt1 | contig 10406 bp, 11 predicted proteins | sample Popmic504T_FD_133746 | JGI IMG/M metagenome (GOLD analysis project Ga0190272, IMG submission 133746) | Populus adjacent soil microbial communities from riparian zone of Shoshone River, Wyoming, USA - 504 T | ecosystem: Environmental > Terrestrial > Soil > Riparian zone | place: USA: Wyoming... | reverse complement strand
TGCCGCCGGTGGTGGCGCAGATGGAGAACGCCGGCATCAAGGTCGACCCCGACCTGCTGCGCAGCCTGAGCCACGAGTTCTCCATGCGCATGGTCGACCTGGAGGCGAAGGCCCACGAACTGGCCGGGCGGCCGTTTAACCTGGGCAGTCCCAAACAGATCGGCGACATCCTGTTCGGCGAGATCGGGCTGGAGGGCGGCAAGAAGACCGCCACCGGCCAGTGGGCCACCGACAGCGACGTGCTCGAAAGCCTGGCCGGCGAGGGCCATGAACTGCCGCGCGTGCTGCTGGACTGGCGTCAGCTCTCCAAGCTCAAGGGCACCTATACCGACAACCTCACCGCCGCGATAAGCGAGCGGACCGGGCGGGTGCACACCTCGTTCGCGCTTGCCTCGACCACCACTGGGCGGCTGTCGTCGAACGACCCGAACCTGCAGAACATCCCCATCCGCACCGAGGAAGGCCGCAAGATCCGCAAGGCCTTCATCGCCGAGCCGGGCAACGTGCTGATCAGCGCCGACTACAGCCAGATCGAGTTGCGGCTGCTGGCCCACATCGGCGACATCCCCCAGCTCAAGCGCGCCTTCAGCGACGGGCTGGATATCCACGCCATGACCGCCTCGGAAATGTTCGGGGTCCCCATCGAGGGGATGCCGGCCGACGTGCGGCGCCGGGCCAAGGCGATCAATTTCGGCATCGTCTACGGCATCAGCGCCTTTGGCCTGTCCAACCAGCTGTCGATCCCGCAGGGCGAGGCCGGCGACTATATCAAGACCTACTTCGAGCGTTTCCCCGGCATTCGGGCCTACATGGACTCCATGCGGGCGCTGGTGCGGGAGCAGGCCTATGTGACGACGTTGTTCGGGCGGAAGGTCAACATTCCCGACATCCGCGCCAAGTCGGTGGGCATGCGCCAGTTCGCCGAGCGGGCCGCGGTCAACGCGCCGATCCAGGGCACCGCCGCCGACATCATCCGCCGGGCGATGATCCGCATGCCGGCAGCGCTGCGGGACGCCGGCCTTTCGGCGCGCATGCTGTTGCAGGTCCACGACGAACTGGTCTTCGAAGCTCCTCAAGCGGAAGCCGAGGAAACCTGCCGCGTGGCCAAGGCGGTCATGGAACGCGCGGCGGAGCCCGCCGTGTCGCTAACCGTGCCGCTGGTGGTCGAAGCCCGCGCCGCGCCCAACTGGGACGAGGCGCACTAAACCTCAGCTACCAGGTGACGCTGCCGCTGGCGGTGACCAGGCCAACCACCATCGTCAGCGCCAGCGCGATGATGAGGCCCACCGTCAGCAGGTCGGTGGCGTTTTCGAAGCCGACAAGTCTGTCTTTTTTCTTCACGACCAAAACCCTCCACTACCGGACCTCGCGGTCGTCGGGATGTGGGTCGGGCTCGCACCAAAGGCGTCGGCCGGGTCCGGCCCCATCGCCAAAGCGGCCACGGGCCTGGAATATGTGGAGGATGCGCCCAAGGTGACGTTGCGTCAACCGGCGCGGGAGTAGGCGCCGCGATCCCGCTTCGCAGGGTCAGGCGAAGGCGCTGGCCAGCGCGCCGAACAGCGCCGGCAGCAGGTAGATGCGGATGCCCTGGATGACCAGGATGGCGATGATCGGGCTGATGTCGACGCCGCCCAGCGTCGGCACCACCCGCTGGATGGGAGCCAGCACCGGCCGCGTCACCGCATCGAGGAAGCGGGCGACGTTGTAGACGAACTTGTTGCGGTAGTTGACCACGTCGAAGGCCACCAGCCAGCTCAGGATCGCGTTGATGATCAGCGCCCATACGAAGAGCGACAGGATCCCGTCGATGATGAAGTGGATGAAGTTCAGAACGCTGATCATGTCGGCTCCCGTCGCGGCGTTCCGGTTCTAGCCTTGGCCCCTCGGCGCTTGCAAGGAGCCGCGCCCCGAGCCGCCGCCTTGACACCCTTCCGCGCCCCGCCTTATGTGCCGCCGCTTCCCTCGACCTGGGAGGGGGCCGTAGCTCAGATGGTAGAGCGCCTCGTTCGCAATGAGGAGGTCAGGGGTTCGATTCCCCTCGGCTCCACCAGCCGCCGCCAGCCAAGTGGCGCCGGCGCCGCAATGGCGCCGAATGCGGCGTTCATACCGGAACCGAGCCATCACGCCGCCGTTTGTTGATGAGGTGGCGTGAAAACGCTCGTGCTTGATTCACATCAAGAAAATTCAAGTCGGAGCTATAGTTCCAGTGAGTACCAGATCAGGCTTTCGGCCCCGGATTGCAGCCTTTGCGGGCGTGTGTCTTCTTGCCATCGCGCCTGCCGCCTTTGCGCAGGACTTTGTGCTGACCGCCGCCTCCACGGCAGTGCTTCGCAAACCGCTGAACGAAACACAGCGCGGTCAGATCTTGCAGGCTCTGGAACAGGCCCCCTCGCACGGCCTGCCCGCCTACCGCGTGTCGCAAAACGCCTCCGACGCCGAGCTGACGAAGGCCGTCATCCACTACGCCAAGTCGCTGCGCGGCGGGCGGATGGAAGGCAAGTTCACGGGCGACTGGCACCTGCGCCCGCCGTCCTATGACGCCGCCACCGCCTTTCGGAACGCCGCCGCCTCTCGGAACAAGCTGCAGCCGTGGCTGGACCAGCTCGCGCCGCGCCATCCCGGTTACAATTCGCTACGCCAGGCGCTGGCCAGCTACCGCGACCTCGAGGCCGCCGGCGGCTGGAAGAAGATTCCCGGCGGCGCGGTGCTCAAGGTCGGCAGCAAGGGTTCGCGCGTCCTGAACCTGCGCGAGCGGCTGGGCATGGAGTATGCCGCGCCCGCCCCGCTGGGCGATCCGTCGACCTTCGACCTGTCGCTGTCCATGGCGCTCAAGGACGAGCAGGCGCGGCTGGGCGTGCCGGTCACCGGCGTGCTCGACAAGGCCACCGTCGCGGCGCTGAACATCCCGGTATCGCAGCGCGTGGCGACCATCGAGGCCAACCTCGAACGCTGGCGCTGGATGCCGCCGTCGGTGCCGCGCTATCGCGTCGAGGTCAACGTGCCGGCCTACTGGGTCAATGTCTTCCGCAACGGCCAGCAGCCGCTGTCGATGAAGGTCATCGTCGGCAAGCCCGAGACGCCGACGCCGATGTTCATGGACGTCATGGACGGCGTCGTCTTCAACCCGCCCTGGAACGTGCCGGACTCGATCGCCAAGCGCGACATCCTGCCCAAGGCGCGCAAGGACAAGACCTACCTGATCAAGAACGACTACGTGATGACCGAGGACGGCCGCGTCCAGCAGAAGGCCGGCCCCAAGAGCGCGCTGGGCAAGGTCAAGTTCGAGATGACCAACCCGTTCGCCATCTACTTCCACGACACGCCGTCCAAGCAGCTGTTCACCTATGACCAGCGCGCCTTCAGCAACGGCTGCATGCGCCTCGAAAAGCCGCTGGAACTGGTCGAGATGGTGCTGAACGACCAGCGCGGCGCTATCGACCAGACCATCTCCACGGGTGAGACGGTGCGCACCGATGTGGGCCGCCCGGTGCCGGTGTTCGTCGTCTACCGCACCGCTTACGTCGAGAACGGCAAGGTCCAGTTCCGCGGCGACATCTACGGCTGGGACCGAGAACTGAAGGAAATTCTCGAAGGCGTCAGCCACCAGACCTGAAGCCGCCGACAAAAATCTGGCCGCCGCGACAATCCGGCGCCTTGCGCAAGCCGTTGGAATGCCGCTAGTTTCCCGGCATGCTGTTGTCCAGGCGATCCTTGATCCGCGTGGGCGCAGGGGGGGCGGCTTTAGGCGCGTTGAGCGCTGTGGCCCCTGCCTGGGCCAACTCCCCCGCATCTGGTGCGACCCAGTACCAGTCGATTGACGAGCTTTTGGCCCGCCAGGCGACCACTGGCGCCGCCGGCGGCCTTCGGGAGACCACCACCCAGCACGCCGTGCGTCGCATCTCGCTGCTCAACCTGCACACCGATGAGCGCTGCAGCGTCGTCTACAGCGAGGCCGGGCAGCGGATCCCCGACGCGCTGGGCGAAGTGAACAAGGTGCTGCGCGACTTCCGCACCGGCGAAGTCCACCCCATCGACCCGCGCCTGCTCGACCTGATGGCCGACCTGGCCGTCGAGCTCGACACCACCACGCCCTTCCACATCATCTCCGGCTATCGCTCGTCCAAGACCAACGCCATGCTGAACGGCAAGAGTTCTGGCGTGGCCACCAAGAGCCTGCACATGCAGGGCATGGCCGTGGACATCCGCGTGCCCGGCCGCCAGCTGACCAAGGTGCGCGACACGGCCCTGTCCATGAAGCGCGGCGGCGTTGGCTACTACGCCAAGTCCGACTTCGTTCACGTCGACGTGGGCCGCGTCCGCCGCTGGTAGCGGCAGGCTTTTCGATAACGTGGTATGATGGCGCCTCGCTTGGGAGGACGCCGTGATGCGCAAGTTCCCGCTGCTGGTGGCGCTGGCCGCCATGATCCCGATATCGCAGGCTGACGCCGCCACGACCGTGCTCGGAAACGGGCTGGCCAGCATATGCTCGAAAGCCGCCATCGCCGGGTCTGACGACCCCCGCGCGGTCGAGGTCTGCACCCTGGCGCTAGATACCGAGGCCATGGACCGCCGCGACCGGGCCGGCACCTTCGTCAACCGCGGTGTCCTGAAGATGCGGCGCCAGAGATATCGCGACGCCCGGGGCGACTTCGAAACCGCCGCCAGGCTGCAGCCGACGATGGGCGAGGCCTTCGTCAACCGCGGCGCGGCCTTTGTCGGCGAGAAGCGCTACGTCGAGGCGCTGGTCGAGATCGACCGGGGTCTGGCGCTGGGACCCGAGGAGCCGGAGAAGGCCTACTACAACCGCGGCCTCGCCAACGAGGGCCTTTCCGACACCAAGGCCGCCTACTTCGATTACCTGAAGGCTTTAGAGCTGGCCCCGGAATGGGACATCCCCAAGCGGGAGTTGACCCGCTTCAGCGTCACCACCCGCTAGCTGAAGCGATCGCCAAGATAGACGCGGCGGACGTCGGCGTTGGCCAGCACCTCGTCCGGCGCGCCCTCGAACAGCATGCGGCCCGAGTGGATGATGGCGGCGCGGTCGATAATCTCCAGCGTCTCGCGGACGTTGTGGTCGGTGATCAGAATGCCGATGCCGCGGCCCTTCAGATAGCCGATGACCTCGCGGATGTCGGCGATGGCCAGGGGGTCGATGCCGGCGAAGGGCTCGTCCAGCAACATGAACGACGGCTCGGAGGCCAGCGCCCGGGCGATCTCCACGCGGCGCCGCTCACCGCCCGACAGCGACACCGCGGGCGCCGACTTCAGGTGGTCGATGCGCAGCTCTTCCAGCAGCCGCCGGGTGGTCTCGCGCACCTTGGCGTCACTGTCCTGGTGCATTTCGGCGACGGCCATGACGTTCTGCTCGACGCTCATGCCCCGGAAGATCGAGGATTCCTGCGGCAGGTAGCCCAGGCCCATGCGGGCGCGCTGGTACATCGGCTGTCCGGTGATGTCGTGGCCATCCAGCGCGATCGAGCCGTAGTCGACCGGGATCAGCCCGGTGATCATGTAGAAGCAGGTGGTCTTGCCCGCGCCGTTGGGCCCCAGCAGGCCCGCCACCTCGCCCCGGCGCAGGCGCAGCGAGACGTTGTCGACCACCGGCCGGCCACGAAACGACTTGCCGATGGACTCGACCACCAGCCCCTCCGTCACCGCGGAGGCGGGCGCCAGGAGAGGGGCGTTCACCGCTGGCCTACTGCGAGCCGCCGGACGGATAGAAGACGCCGCGCACCCGGTTGGGATTGCCCCGGCCGCGCGCGTTGGAGGTCATCTGCGCCGCGCCGGTGTCGACATTGACCACCAGCCGATCGCCCCGCGCCACGTTCTGGCCCTCCACCAGGATGACCCCGCCGGTCAGTGTCACGGTTTCGGAGCCTGAGGCATAGACGGCGTTGTCGGCCCGCATCGCACGGCCCTCGGTGACATAATAGACGGCGCCTTCGGCCTCCAGCCGCTCGGTCGAGCCGCAGCCGTCGCCCTTCTTGGCGGAATAGACGCGGATGACGTTGGCGCGCATGCGGGTGCCGGCCTGCAGGGCCTCGGCGCCGCCGCGCCAGATGGCCAGGCACTGGCTGTTGATCACCTCGGCCTCGTCGGCGGTGATGTCGATCGGGGCGCTGGAGTCGCCGGCCAGCTGGGCCTGGGCCGACCCTGCCGCCAGCAACGCCGCCGCCGCGCCCATCGCCCATCGCTTCATCGTCATGCCTTCACCTCAGCGGCCTTCGATCCGGGCGCGCACGCCGCCCTTGAGCACCAGCCGGTCGCCCTTGTCCTGAACGGAATAGGAGTTTGCCGTCAATTGTCCAAGGGGGCCGTCACCCTGCACCTGACTTTGGCCGATGACCTCGCCGGTGCGGGTGTCGATGACCGCCTCCTGCGCCGCGAACCGCAGCCCCTTGCCGTCGTCGATGCGCACGTCGCCGCGCAGGCGCAGCATGCGGTCGCTTTCGTTGTAGTTGCCGATGCGGGCGGTGACGCGGGACGAGCCCTGGCCCTGTCCCACCACCAGTGCCGGCTCCATCAGGCTGACGCTCTGGTAGTCCTTTTCGTCACGCAGCGCCTGCCGGGCGCCGATCATGAAGCTGCGGCCGTCCTTCACCTGTCCGACGAAGCGGGCGTTGACGAGGCGGATGGCGGTCTGCGCCTCGCGCTGGGCGGCAGGCTGTTCGGTCGCCGTGCGCCAGACCACCAGCCCGCCCAGCGTCGCCAGGATGGCGAGCATGATGGCAGGCAGCACGACGCGGAGGGTGCGCACCAGCCTTGAGCGCCGCCGCCAGCGGGTAAGCTCCGCCCGGCGCTGCGGCGACGTGGCGGCGTTGATGGCGGCGGTCTCGGTCATGGCCTCAGGCGTGCGAGAAGATATCCACGTCCTCCCAGCCGGCCAGGTCGAGCAGGGCGCGGTGGGGAAGGAACTCGAAGCAGGCCACGGCAAGGTCCATGCGCTCCTCGCGCACGAGGATGGCCTCCAGCCTGTCCTTCAGCTGATGCAGGTGCAGGACGTCGGAGGCGGCGTAGGCCACCTGTTCGGGGCTCAAGGTCGCCGCGCCCCAGTCGGAGCTCTGCTGGACCTTGGACAGCTCGACGCCCAGCAGCTCGCGGGTCACGTCCTTGAGGCCGTGGCGGTCGGTGTAAGTGCGGGCCAGCTTGGAAGCGATCTTGGTGCAGAAGATCGGCGCCGTCGTCACGCCCAGGTGCAGGGCGAACATGGCCACGTCGAAGCGGGCGAAGTGCAGGATCTTCAAGACCGCCGGGTCTTCCAGCAGCCGCTTGAGGTTGGGGGCGTCGTAGGTGTCGCGATTGAGCCGCACGACGTGGGCGTCGCCGTCGCCGCTCGACAGCTGCACCACGCACAGCGGGTCGCGGCCATAGCGAAGGCCCATGGCCTCGGAGTCCACGGCGATGGCCTGGACGCCGTCGAACACGCCGTCGGGAAGGTCGCCTTCGTGAAGATGGTTGGCCAAGCGGGACTCCGGCGCGGTGACTGTCTTGCCTCTATAGCAGACAGTTGGGAAGGGATGGCGCCCGCCGGGGTTGGTAGTCCCCAACAATGGTGCCCAGGAGAGGACTCGAACCTCCACGGCCGTTAAGCCACTGGCACCTGAAGCCAGCGCGTCTACCAATTCCGCCACCTGGGCTCAGCGCCGATCCGCCGGACCGCCGCGAGGCGGGTCAAATAGGGCGCCGCCGGGGGCCGGTCAATGGCGGCCGTTGCGCCAGCGCCGGGGCTCGTCTATCCCCGCTCTTCCTCGATAAGGAACGGGACGATGCAGGGACTGGTCACGGTCTTCGGCGGAACGGGATTCATCGGCCGCCAGGTGGTGCGGGCGCTGGCCAAGCGCGGCTTTCGCGTGCGCGCCGCCGCGCGCAACGAGGGCACGGGCTATCGGCTGCGGATGCTGGGCGACGTCGGCCAGATCGAGATGGTGCAAGCTAACGTCCGCAACCGCGCCTCGGTCGAGCGGGCGCTGGATGGGGCCGTCGGCTGCGTCAACCTTGTCGCCGTCATGCACGAAGGCGGCCGCCAGCGCTTCGACGCCGTGCATATCGAAGGCGCCCGCACGATCGCCGAGTGCGCGGCCGCCGAGGGCGTGAGCCGCTTCGTCCAGGTCTCGGCCATCGGCGCGGACGAGGGCGGCGCCTCCAGCTACGCCAGCAGCAAGGCGCAGGGCGAAGCGGCGGTGCGCACGGCGCTTCCTTCGGCCACCGTGATCCGCCCCTCGATCGTCTTTGGCCCCGAGGACAGTTTCTTCAACCGCTTTGGCCAGATGGCGGCGATGAGTCCGGTGCTGCCGGTGGTCGGCGGCGACACCAAGATGCAGCCGGTGTTCGTCGGCGACCTCGCCGCCGCCATCGGCAACGCCATGGTCGATCCCTCGACCGCCGGCCAAACCTATGAGGTGGGCGGCCCGACCGTCTACACCTTCCGCGAGCTGATGGAGATCGTCGCCCGCGAGACTGGACGCAAGCCGTTGATGCTGCCGATCCCCTTCCGGATTGCTGGGCTGATCGGCAAGCTCGGCGACATCCAGGCCAGGCTGATGGCCCCGGTGCTGACCTCCGACCAGGTCGAGCTGCTAAAGACCGACAATGTGCCGGCGACCGGCATGCCCGGTCTCCGCGAGCTGGGCGTGACGACGGCGACGTCGGTCGAGGCGGTGGTTTCCACCTACCTCTACCGCTACCGCCGCGGCGGCCAGTACGCCGAGCTCCCGGCGCCGATGGCTAGCTGAGCGCCAGCAGGCCAAGTCCCAGGATGCCGACGACGATTCGCCACCAGGCGAAGGGCGTGAAACCGTGCTTGCTGACGAAGTCGAGCATGGTGCGCACCACGACCAGGCCGCTGATGAAGGACACCACGAAGCCGATGGCGATCAGCCCCAGCACGTCGTTGGTCAGCATCTCGCGGCTTTCCCAGAAATCGAGCGCAAAGGCGCCGACCATGGTCGGGATGGCCAGGAAGAAGGAGAACTCGGCCGCCGCGCGCTTCTCGACGCCCAGCAACAGGCCGCCGACGATGGTGGCCCCGCTGCGCGACACACCGGGAATGATCGACAGGCACTGAAAGAGGCCCACGCCCAGCGCCGTCTTCAGCGAAAAGCCCATGGCGTCGTCCTCGCGAGGTTTTGGCGCCCAACGCTCCAGCGCGATCAGGGCAAAGCCGCCGACGATCAGCATCACGCAGACGATGGTCGGGTTGAACAGCACCGCCTTGATGAAGTCGTGCAGCAGCAGCCCGACGATGGCCGAGGGCAGGAAGGCCAGCAGCACCGTCAGCGCAAACCGCCGCGCCGCCGGATCCTTGCCCGGCAGGCCCAGCAGCACCTTCCACAGCCGGGCGAAATAGAGCGCCACCACCGCCAGGATCGCCCCCAGCTGGATCATGACGATGAAGGTGTCCCAGGGCTCGGCCCCCAGTCCCATCGCCTCCTTGGCCAGCAGCAGGTGGCCGGTCGAGGACACGGGGATGAACTCGGTCAGGCCTTCGACCAGCCCAAGCAAGATTGCGGTCAGCCAGTCGGCCATAGATCACTCCTCAGATGGTTCAGCCGTGCCCTGAGCCGCCCCGATCGTCAATTGTCGAGCGCCGGCGCGGGTCCGGTGTAGCGGGCGCGGGGACGGATTAGCTGGCCAGTCTGCAGCTGCTCGACGGCATGAGCGATCCAGCCGGCGCACCTGGCCACCGCGAAGATGGCGAAGGGCGCGTCGTCCGGCAGGGCGAGCGCGTCGGCCAGCGCCACCAGCGCAAAGTCGATGTTGGGCGCTTCGCCGGTGGTCATCTCGACGCAGTTGCGCAGGCCCATCATCTCGGCCGAGGGCGTGAAGGCGCCGAGCAGGACGGCCGCCCGGGGGTCGCTGGCTGGATAGAGGGGGTGGCCGAAGCCGGGCGGGGTCACGCCGCGCGCCAGCCTGCCGGCCACCGCCGCTTCCGGCCCGATCCGCCGCGCCTCGTCGACGAGGTTCCAGACGCGCGGCGCCATGCCGCCGTGCAGAGGGCCCGACAGCGCCGACAATCCCGCCAGCGCCGCCGCCGCCAATGATGCGCCGGTCGAGGCCGTCACCCGCGCCGCAAAGGTCGAGGCGTTCAGCTCGTGATCGGCCAGCAGCACCAGCGTGCGGCGGATCAATTCGGGGTCGCAGCTCCAGGCGATCGCCAGGCGCTGGTGGATCGGCCCTTCGCCTGCGCCGCCCGCCACCGCGTCGGCCATGGTGTCGAGCAGGCTGGCGGCCTCGACCGCCAGAGCCAGAGGCGCGCGGCCCCGGCCCGGCGGATCGACACCTGCTCTAGTAGCCAAGGCGGCGAACATCCGCTGCCGCGAGGTGGGAAGTTCGGGGACCGCTGCACGCTCGGCGACCTTCAGCGCCGCGCCGTGGCCTCCGCGAAGGAGCCGGGCGACGCCCTCCAG
>Ga0190272_10001753_pt1 | contig 10410 bp, 10 predicted proteins | sample Popmic504T_FD_133746 | JGI IMG/M metagenome (GOLD analysis project Ga0190272, IMG submission 133746) | Populus adjacent soil microbial communities from riparian zone of Shoshone River, Wyoming, USA - 504 T | ecosystem: Environmental > Terrestrial > Soil > Riparian zone | place: USA: Wyoming... | reverse complement strand
GTGGAGAACGTGATGCCCACCAGGTCGCCGAGCAGCGCCTCCGCGGCCACCAGCATCTCCTCGCTGGCCATGTCCGGGTGGCGCACCATGAGCTTGGTCGCGGGGTGGCCGAGCACCTCGTCGCGCGGGGCGTGCACCGAGGTGGGGCTCGGCCACGGGTGCAGGTAGCCGATCTCGGCGAGGAAATCGTGCTCGGTGGAGCCGGTCCGCTCGACAGCCAGCATCGCGCCGGGCAGTGCCGTCGCGAGACCGTCCGCGACGTCGCGCAGCCGCATCGGGTCCAGGGTGTGGGCGTGCAGGATGCGGTCCTCGGCTGCGTCGTACAACACCGCACCGTTGGCGCACACCGCCAGCCCGGCGTGCCCGATCTCCTCGACGACGGGCGGGATCCAGCGCGGCGGGCGCCCGGTCACCAGCACGAACGGGACGCCGGCCGCGACCACGCCGGCCACGATGTCGATCGTGCGGTGGCTGGCCTTGGCCCCGGTGCCGAGCAGCGTCCCGTCGACGTCACACGCGACCAGTCTGGGTTTCTGCACCATTGCCACAGTACGGGCCGCCGCCCGGCTCAGGCTCGGGTCAGAGGATGGCGACGGCGACCACGAGGCCGAGCGCGACGTGCGCCGAGCACACCACGGTCGCCGCCGGGGTGTACCGGTCGGCGCGGAGGACGACACCGATGTCGATGCCGGTGACGTACTCCAGCACCCGCACCCCGCCGACCTGGACGACGATGCCGATCAGGCCGTAGATCAGCGCGTTGAGCAGACCCTCGGACAGCCGTCCACCGGAGACCCAGATCGCGGTGACGATGATGAACGCCATGCTGACCATGCCGGCCGCGGTGACCGCGACCGCGTTCGGCGCCCCGGCACGGACGAGCTCGTTGAGCTTGCCCGGCGTCGTGATGTCGACCGCGTAGAAGCCCACGAGCAGGAGCACGACGCCGACGATCGCGTACAACACGATCGCGCCGATGCCCTCGCCGATGGCCTTGAAGTAGTTGGCGTCGATCGCCGCGAGCAGCGAGGTCACGTGATCCTCCATAGTGGACTGTCTACTCAGGACGTTGTAGAGCCTTGAAGAGCACTGAAAGTGTCAGGACTGTATCCGGTGCGGGACGAACGCGGCGCCGTTATCGGTCACCAGGCCCACTGTCTCGCGGATGCCGAGGCCGGCCGAGTGGTCGCCGACGATCCACGCGCCGAGCGCCGGGCGGAAACCGTCGTACTCCGGCAGCGGGTCGAACAGTTGGTACACAAAGCCTTCCGCGCCATAGACGCCGCCGGTCTCGTGCTCCATGCCGGGGGCGACGATCTGGATGTTGGCGCCCTCCCGGCCGAGCCGCGGCTTGCGGACGTACTCGGTGAGGAAGCCCGGCGCGTCGAGGAACGCCGGCAACAGGTTGGGGTGGCCCGGGTACAGCTCCCACAGGACCGCGAGCAACGCCTTGTTGGACAACAGCATCTTCCACAGCGGCTCGATCCACAGCGTGCCGGGCAGGGTCTGCACCGCGTGCTTGCCGAAGGGGTCGTCGACCAACCACTCCCACGGATAGAGCTTGGCCACGCACGCCATCGGCACCTCTTCGAGGTCGACGAAGCGGGTCAGCTGCTCGTCCCAACCGATCTCCTCGATGGCGAGGCCGACGGTGTTCAGCCCGGCCTCGGCCGCGGTCTCCTGCAGGTACGCCGCGGTGACGTGGTCCTCGCCGGTGGGGTCGGCGGCCGACCAGGTGAAGTGCACCTCGCCGGCGGGCAGCCGGTCGGCGATCTCCGTCCAGCGCTCCACCAGCTTCTCGTGCAGCGAGTTCCACTGGTCGTCGTCGGGGTGGGTGTCCTGCAGCCAGTGCCACTGCACCAGCGCGGCCTCGATCAGCGTGGTGGGCGTGTCCGCGTTGTACTCCAACAACTTCGCCGGACCGGTGGCGTCGTAGCGCAGGTCGAACCGGCCGTAGAGGTGCGGGTCGCTGCGCCGCCACGACTCGCCGACGGCGGGCCACACCCACTCCGGGATGCCGAACTCGCGGTACCGCTCGGCGGTGACGACCGCGTCGACCGCCTCCAGGCACATCGACGCGAGGAGCTCGACGTCCGCCTCGAGGGACAGCACCTCGTCGATCTCGAAGACGTAGTGCACGGACTCGTCCCAGTACGGCCGCTCGACGCCGCCGGGTCCCGCTGCCGGCGTGCCGAAGACCAGGCCCTGCTCGACGACGGTCCGTTCCCAGTTCGGCCGCGGATCGGACCGCTCACGACGCATGTGTCACGAGCCCGAGCTCTTCCCCGAACCGCCGCGGACGCCGAAGCCGCCGCGCTGGATCGACTTGCCGGACCGGGTGCTGATGTTGGCGCCCTGCGGCTTCACCGAGCTGCCGCCGGACACCTTCTGGCCGATCGCCGTCGGGTTGCCGCCGTAGTGGTAGCGGTACTGCCGGCCGCCGATGAAGAAGAACCCGCCGCTGTAGTAGCCGCCGTTGTTGCGGACGTAGTCCTCGTCGCAGTTGTTGTCGTCGATGACCGTGCCGTCGTCGGTGGTGCAGTAGGCGACGACGTCCTCGTCGTCGGACTGCGCCACCGCGTACCAGATGGACACGATCGCGACCACGCCGACGGTGGCCGCGCCACCGATCAGCAGCCGGCGCTTGGTCTTGCGCTTGCGTGCCGCGTCGGCGGTCTCGGCCTCCATGCGGATCTGCGCGTTCCGCTCCGCCACCTGGCGGGCCCGCTGGTCGGCCAGCGACGGCGGCCGCGGTCGCGCGGTCGACGGATCCTGGTAGCGCATCTGCCCACGCCGCTGCTGCTCGCCGGCGGGCCCGGTCGCGGGCATGCCGGTGGGCGGGGTGGGCACGTCGCTCCCCGGTGGCTGGTAGGCCGGCGGCTGACCCTGGGGTGGTTCGCCCTGGCCCGGCGGCCGGTCGTCATCGAATCGATCAGTCATCTGCACTCTCCCGCGGGCACCGTACCGGGCAGGGAGTACCGAGGATACGAACTTGACGCAACACGGCTGTGAGTTGGGGTTCCTGATCACTGTGCAGCGCCGCCACTGGACCGTACGTGCATGATGGATGCCGATGTCCGAAGCCAAGGCAGAACCCGACGATCGACCGCGCGCGCCACGGGGCGTGCGCCGGGTCGGCATCGGCGCCATCGTCGGTGCGGCGGCCGCCCTCGCGGTGACCTCGGTGATGGCCTTCGGCAGTGGGGCGGGCAACAGCTCCGGCGCGGGTCAGGAGGCGTTCAACGCCCCGGCCGGCGCGTGCCTGGACTGGACATCCCCCGACGGGGCGGACGTGCAGAAGGTCGAGTGCGGGCAGCCGCACCTGTTCGAGGCGGTCGGCGCCGTCGACCTGGATGGCGTGTTCGGGGTGGCGGCCGCGTTCCCGGCGGAGGAGGCGTGGCTGTCGATCGTGCAGGAGAAGTGCACCCCGCTGGCCAACACGTTCCTCACCGAGAAGTACGACCCGTTCGGCAGGTTCAGCGTCGGTGCGCTCAAACCCAGCCAGCCGGGGTGGCGCAGCGGCGACCGGACGCTGCACTGCGGGCTCCAGGTGGTGGCCCAGTCCGGCGAGCTGTACCGCACGGCCGGCGCGGCCGTCGGAACGGACCAGTCCGACGTGCACGACCCGGGCACCTGCCTCGGCATCGACGGCGTCGACGTCGGTGATCCGGTGGACTGCGCGCAGCCGCACGCCGTCGAGGTGGTGGGCGTCGTCGACCTCGCCGTCGCGTTCCCCGAGGCCGACTACCCGGACGAGGCGAAGCAGGACGCCGCGGCCGAGCCGGTCTGCACCCAGCTGGCCGCCGAGTACGCCGGTGGGCCGACCGTGGTGACCGACAAGAAGCTCACCGTGTACTGGGACACCCTGCGGCCGGAGAGCTGGCTGGCCGGCACCCGCAAGGTGGACTGCAAGCTGGGCGCGCTGCTGCCGGACAAGTCCGGTTTCGCGCCGGTGACCGGTGGCGTGAAGGGGGCGGTCGCGATCGGCACCGCCCCGGCACCGCCGACGCCGCCGACGGCCATCCCGGGTGCACCGGCGCCCGACCCGCCACCGCTGGGCGGCACCCCGCCCGTCGGGACGGAATCGCAGGACACCCCGTCGGCCGGCGGTCCGTCCAGCACCTCGTCGGACGGCTGACCATGCCGGTGGAGATGACACCGGCCAGGTTCGACGAGCTGGTGTCGGAGGCGCTCGACGACATCCCGCCCGAGCTGACCTCGGCGATGGACAACGTGGTCGTGCTGGTCGAAGCCAGCCACCCCGACGACCCGCACCTGCTCGGCCTGTACGAAGGGGTGGCGCTCACCGAGCGCACCACCAGCTACGGCGGATGGCTGCCCGACCGGATCTTCGTGTTCCGGGAGCCCATCCTGGCGATGTGCGCCACCGAGGACGAGGTGGTCGAGGAAGTGATCATCACCGTGGTGCACGAGATCGCCCACCACTTCGGCATCGACGACGAACGCCTGCACGAGCTGGGGTGGGGCTGACGCCCCATGTGAGTGGCACATGGTGCTGGAGCACCAAACGCCACTCACGACTTGTCCACAGGGTGGGGCCCGTACCCTTGACGGCGTGTCGACCATCGCGTTCCTCGGGCCGAAGGGCACCTTCACCGAGCAGGCCGCGCGGACCCTGCCGGAGTTCGACGGTGCCCGGCTGCTGCCCGCGGACGGCGTCGGCGCGGCGTTCGACCTGGTCCGGTCCGGGGCGGCCGACGCGGCGTGCGTGCCGGTGGAGAACTCCGTCGAAGGCTCCGTCACCACCACCCTCGACGCCCTCGCCGACCCCGACGCGCAGCCGCTCGTCGCCGTCCGGGAGGCCGTGCTGCCGATCCGGTTCGTCGTCCTCGTCCGGCCCGGCACCGACGCCGAGTCGGTGCAGAGCGTGGCCACCCACCCGCACGCCGCCGCCCAGGTCCGCGGCTGGCTCGCGGCCAACCTGCCGCACGCCAAGCTCGTCACCACGTTCTCCACCGCGGCGGCCGCGGTCGCCGTGTGCGACGGCGACGCCGATGCCGCGGTCACCGCACCGGTGGCCGCGACGCACTACCCGCTCGACACCCTCGCCGCCGACGTCGCCGACCTCCCCGACGCGGTGACCCGGTTCCTCCTGCTGCGCCTGCCGTCGGTGCCGCTGCCGCCCACCGGCACGGACCGCACCTCCCTCGTGGCCGTCACCGCCGACCGCGCCGGCGCGCTCATGGAGGTGCTCGCCGAGTTCGCCCTGCGCGGCATCAACCTGTCGCGCATCGAGTCCCGCACCACCAAGGGACGGCTCGGCCAGTACCAGTTCTTCCTCGACTGCGACGGACACATCGCCGACGCCAGGATCGGCGACGCTCTCGCCGCGCTGCACCGGCGCTGCGTGCGGGTGCGGTTCCTCGGCTCGTACCCGCGGGCATCGCCGACCCCCGACGCCCCGGCCCCGGTGCCCAGCGGGTTCTCCGACGGGCTCTCCGACACCGCCTACTCCGAGGCTGCGACGTGGCTCGCCGGCCTGCAGCGGGGCGAGGCGTGAGCAGCCTGCGGCTGTTGCTCGTCCGGCACGGCGAGACCCCGTCGAACGTGCTGGGGTTGCTCGACTCCCTGCCGCCGGGCCCCTCGCTCACCTCGCTCGGGCGGCAGCAGGCCGACGCCCTCGCCGACCGGCTGGCCACCGAGCCGGTGGTGGCCGTGTACTCGTCGGTCGCGGTCCGCGCCCAGGAGACCGCCGCGCCCGTCGCCGCCCGCCACGGCCTGCCCGTGCGGGTCGTCGCCGGGCTGCACGAGGTGTCCGTCGGCGACCTGGAGTGCAGCAACATCCCGGCCGACATCACCACGTTCGTCGACGTCTACCAGGCCTGGCATGCCGGCTCGACGGACGTGCCCATGCCCGGCGGCGAGACCGGCCGGCAGGTGCTCGACCGCTACCTGCCGGTCATCGCCCGGATCAGATCGGCGCACCTCGACGGGGCCGTCGTCCTGGTCGGCCACAGCGCGGCCATCCGCCTCGTCGGCCGCACCCTCTCGCCGAACGTCACCGCGTCCTTCGCCGACACCCACTTCGTCCGCAACTGCCACACGATCATCCTGGAGGCCGACGGCCCCGGCTGGCGCTGCCTCGACTGGGCGGGCACTCCCCCGGCCTGACCCACCCGACCTGACCCACCCGGCCTCGCTGCCCGGACGACGACGGACACGCGCCGCGCAATCGCCGGACACGATGTGTCGAAACGCCGGACACACGCTACTGAAACGCCGGACACGCGCTGTCGAGATGACGGACACGCGCGTTTCGGGTGGGTGGTCAGGTGAGGGCGGTGGCCACGGCTCTGGCGGCCGAGACCACCAGCGGACCGGTCCGGCCGGAGTCCAGGGGTTGCAGCGCGACCACGCCGACGGAGGCGCGCAGACCGGGCACACCGCGGACGGGCGCGGCCACCCCGTGGGCCCCTGGCTGGAGCTCGCCCGCGGTGACCGACCACTGCACCCCGGAGTCGAGCCGCAGCAGGATGGCCTTGCCGGCGGCGCCGCGCCGCAGCGGGTGCCGGGAGCCGACGCGGTACGCGACGTGGAAGTCGGTCCACGACGGCTCGACGACGGCGACGGCCTGGGCCTCCTCACCGTCGGCGACGGTGAGGTGCGCGGTGGCGCCGACCTGCTCGGCAAGGGCGCGCAACGCGGGGCTGGCGGCCTGCCGCAGCTGTGGCAGCACCCGCCCGGCCAGCTGCAGGACGCCGAGCCCGAGCCGCACCCGCGAGCCGTCGCGGCGGACGAGCCCGCGGGCCTGCAGCGGTCCGAGCAGCCGGTACACGGCGGCCCGGGACACCCCGATCCGCTCGGCCAGCTCACTGATCGTCGGCGGTTCTCCTTCGATGTCGGCGACGGCCTGCAGCAGCGCGAGACCGCGCTCGAAGGTGAGCGACGACTCCGCCGATCCGCTGGCCACGACGTGTCACCCAGGGAGGCCAGAACGGCCGGCCGGGCCGGGCACGCCAGGCAGTCCGGAACCGCCGGGCGAACCGGAAACACCGGGCAGGCCCGAGAGGCCGGAGAGGTCCCCCGTCGCCGAGCCCGACACGTCGGGCAGGCGGGCGGGCAGGATGCGGCCGGCGACCTCGCCGAACCCGACGACCGATCCGTCGGGGCCGGGTGCGGTCGCGGTGATCACCACGGTGTCGCGGTCCTCGAGGAAGGTCCGCTCGGTGCCGTCGTCGAGGGTGACGGGCTCGGTGCCGCCCCACGTCAGCTCCAGCAGGCACCCGCGCTGCGCACGCTCTGGGCCGGACACGGTGCCGGAGGCGAAGAGGTCGCCCGGCCGTACGGTCGCGCCGTTGACGGTCATGTGGGCCAGCTGCTGCGCGCACGAGAACGCCATGGTGGAGAACGGCGGCTCGGACACGACCGTGCCGTTCCAGTCCACCCGAAGGGCGATGTCGAGGCCCCACGGCTCGGCGGCCGTCAGGTACGGCAGCAGCGGCTGGGCGGGCGGCGGCAGGTCGACGCGGGCCGCGGCCAGCGCCTCCAGCGGCGTGATCCACGCGGAGATCGAGGTGGCGAAGCTCTTGCCGAGGAACGGTCCGAGCGGCTGGTACTCCCAGGCCTGGATGTCGCGGGCGGACCAGTCGTTGAGCAGGACGACGCCGAAGACGTGTTCCTCGACCTCGTCGACGGGCACGCAGGCGCGCACCGGGCCGCCGCAGACGAACCCGACCTCGGCCTCGATGTCGAGGCGGCGCGACGGCCCGAACTCGGGCGCGGACGCGCCGGCGGGACGGCTCTGCCCGCACGGCCGGGCCACCGACGAGCCGGACACCATGACGGTGCCGGCGCGGCCGTGGTAGCCGACCGGCAGGTGCGTCCAGTTGGGCAGCAGCGGCTGGTCGGCGTCGGGACGGAAGATCCGGCCGACGTTCTCGGCGTGGTGTCGGGAGCAGTAGAAGTCCACGTAGTCGCCGACGGCGAAGGGAAGGTACAGCCGCACGTCGGACACCGGGTGCAGCACCGCCCCTGACGGCCGGCGCGGGGCGTCGACCAGCCCGGCCAGCGCCTCCCTGAGCGCTGTCCACTGCGGCCGGCCGGCCGCCAGCAGGGCGTCGAGGGAGCCGCCGGACAGCAGGTCGGAGTGCGGCAGTGAGCCGGAGGCGGCCAGCGCGGAGAGATCGAGCACCTGGTCCCCGACGCGCACCCCGACGGCCCTGAAGTCCTCGCGGCCGGCGGAGAACACCCCGTACGGCAGGGTCTGCGGCCCGAACGGGGAGGCCGCGGTGAACGCCGGATCGGTGATCCAACTCATAACAGCCCCAACGCTTCGAGGTCGGCGACCGGCTCGCTGAGCGAGCACGACCCGTAGGAGGCGAACACCTGACGCACCGCCCGCACGGACGGCTCGGACAGCCCTCGCAGCTCGGCGACGAGGGCGTCGCCGTCGGTGGTCTCGATGGCCGGCACGACATCGCCGGCGCCGGTGAGCGAGCGGGACACCGCGGCGAGCAGGTTGAGGAAGCCGTGATGGGTGAACCCGGTGGCGTCGTCGTGGTGGCGAACCGCGTGGTGCAGGCCGGCTGTCGCCTTGAACGGCACGCCCTCCTCGCACACGGCCGCCATGAAGTCGGCGACCACGCCGACGCCGGGGAACGTGCCCGCCTGCAGGCCGCCGCAGCGCAGCTTGGGCCAGCAGCCGTTGCGCGCGACCCGGCGGATGCCCTCCAGCCAGGCGTCGTGCTCGACCGGCTGCGGGCGCCGCGGCTCGACCACCCGGATGACGTCCTCCGGCACGAACTCCGACACCCGCTCCAGCCAGGTGGCGTCGACGTCGGACGGGGCGGGCATCTCGATCATCCGCAGCTGGAGCAGGCTCTTGCGACCCTCCACAGTGGACACTGCCTTGGGCACGCCGCCCAGGCCGTTGTTCACCACCAGGGAGAGCTCCACCGGCTCGGCCGGTTTCGCCTTGACCAGCTCGACGATGAGGTCCGGCAGCTTGGACACCGGGCAGAGGAAGAAGCCCACCAGTCCGGCGTGGGGACCGGACCTGGCCGCCAGGTGCCCGCGCACGGCGTCGGGCATCGTCGCGTCGCCCGGTGGGAACAGCGCGGCGTCGTCAACCAGGCGAGCCAGGAGCGGTGCCACGTCGTCGGGGCCGGTCGGATGCAGTTCGGGCGCCGTTGACACGTCTGGCACCCTAATAGCAGCACGACATGCGGACAATTCTGTCCGTTCTACGGACGTACTACGGGTGCCCCAACCGGCGCCCCGGAGGGTTCACCAGCGATGCCGTACTACCGCGCCGTCGGCGAGATCCCGCGCAAGCGGCACACCCAGTTCCGCCGCCCGGACGGCGGTCTGTACGCCGAGGAGCTGATGGGGGTCGAGGGCTTCTCCTCGGACTCCGCCCTGCTCTACCACCGCAACCTGCCCACCGCGATCGTCGACGCGGAGACCGTGCCGGACGCCGGCCGCGACACCGCGCCGAACCTGCCGCTGAAGCCGCGGCACTTCCGCACCCAGGACCTGAAGTGGGACGACGTCGAGACCGTCGACGCCGTCACGGGGCGGCGCCGGCTGTTCGGCAACGCCGACGTGTCGATCTGCTTCGTCGCCGCGACGGCGCCGAGTCCGTTGTACCGCAACGCGTTCGGCGACGAACTGCTGTACGTGCAGGGTGGGTCCGCGGTCATCGAGACGATCTACGGCGCGCTGGCCGTCGGTGAGGGCGACTACGTCGTGCTGCCGACGTCGACGACGTACCGGGTGGTCCCGGACGCGTCGTCGGGCGCGGGCGTGCCCGCCGAGCCGCTGCGGATGCTGGTGCTGGAGGCGAGCGGCCACATCGGCCCGCCGAAGCGCTACCTCGCGACCAAGGGGCAGTTCCTGGAGCACGCGCCGTACTGCGAGCGCGACCTGCGCGGGCCGGCGTCGCCGATGCTGGCCGACGGGACCGACGTGCCGGTGCTGGTGCGTCACCGCGCCGGCGTCACCCGCTTCACGTACGCCCACCACCCGTTCGACGTGGTGGGGTGGGACGGCTGCCTGTACCCGTGGGCGTTCAACATCCGCGACTTCGAGCCGATCACCGGCCGGGTGCACCAGCCGCCGCCGGTGCACCAGACCTTCGAGGGCCCGAACTTCGTGGTGTGCTCGTTCTGCCCGCGCAAGGTGGACTATCACCCGCTGGCCGTGCCGGTGCCGTACAACCACGCCAACGTCGACTCCGACGAGCTGATGTTCTACGTCGGTGGCGACTACGAGGCACGCAAGGGCTCCGGCATCGGCCTCGGCTCGATGTCGCTGCACCCGTCGGGGTGCACCCACGGCCCGCAGCCGGGCGCGGTCGAGGGCTCGCTCGGGGCCGACTTCTTCGACGAGACCGCTGTCATGGTGGACACGTTCCGGCCGCTGGAACTCGGCGCCGCCGCCACCGAGTGC
>Ga0190272_10001752_pt1 | contig 10410 bp, 10 predicted proteins | sample Popmic504T_FD_133746 | JGI IMG/M metagenome (GOLD analysis project Ga0190272, IMG submission 133746) | Populus adjacent soil microbial communities from riparian zone of Shoshone River, Wyoming, USA - 504 T | ecosystem: Environmental > Terrestrial > Soil > Riparian zone | place: USA: Wyoming... | reverse complement strand
GCTTCGTCCGTCTTGCGCTGATCTTCTTCGCGGCCGTTTTCGGCCTCATCCTCCTGACGTTCGCATTCGGAAGCTCGCCCGCCTCGGCGGACGATGGCGGGCCGGATGACGGCGGGTTGGTCCCTGCCGGCGCCGCACTCGTCGGAGGCGCTCTCGAAGCCGTCGCACCGGTCGCTCAGGCGGCCGCGGCGATCCCGCTCGTCGGCGTCCCGCTCTCGTCTTCTGCGGTGACGGCTTCCGTGGCGGCAGTGGCTCACGCCCCGCACGTCGCGACGATCTCGCAGTCGGTGAGCGGCGCCGCGGACGGCACGCTTGTGAAGGTTCTCGGGCAGACCGTGGTCGGCGACGCGCTGGGAACGGCGCCGGTCGATTCGGTGCTCGGGCCCGTCGCCGAGTTCGTCGACTCCACGGTCGAGGTCATCGGCGGAGTCATCGCTCCCGTGCTGGGTATGGTGCCGGGCCTGGTGGCCACCGTGACGAGCGTCTCCGTCGATGCCGCGACGGCATCCCTCACCTCCGCCGGCGCAGCCACGCTCCCGGGTACGGCCAACGGCGCCTGGCGCGGCGACGCCGGCTCGTTCGGGAACGCCCAGCCGGGGGCATCGAGCGTCTCGCTCACCACTACTTTCCTTCCGGCCGCCGCACTCGGCGCCGCGTTCTTCGTGCTGCTCGTCTCACGACGCCTCGGGCTCGTGAACAGCACGCTGCCTGTCTCACCGGTCTACGAGACCGACACCTCGCCTGACTGAGGCGTGATGCGCCGTCCCGTCGCGGACGGCTCCACGCTTCGCCGCGTCCTCATCCGAGGACCGGTATCTCAGACAAGCAAGGAGTAGGACCATGAACAGAATCATCTCCAGAGGACTGTGGACAGTCCTCGTGACCGGGGGCTTCCTGGCTCTCGGCGCCGGCGTCGCGTACGCCGACGACAGCACCGACGGTTCCGACGGAATCCTGTCGGGAACCCAGGGCGTGCTCGGCATCAACGTGCCGATCACGGTCGGGGGCAACGCGATCTCGGTTCTCGGCGACTCGTCGAGCTCCGGATCGTCCACCTCGGGCGGCTCCGGCGGCTCATCGTCCAGCGGCTCCACCAGCGGCACGAACTCGCTGCTCGGCGGAACGCAGGCAATCGTCGACGGCTACGTCCCGGTCACGATCGGCGGCAACGCCATCTCGGTGATCGGCGACAGCTCGAGCGAGGACTCGTCCTTCGAGGGGGCGAGCGGTACCGGTGAAGGCGGAACCGCGACCACCTCGGGCAAGGACGGCATCCTCGGCGGCACCCAGATCGTGGGTGACGTGAACGCGCCGATCACGGTCAACGGCAACGCGATCAGCGTCGCCGGTGACTCGTTCTCCGGCCAGTCCGGCACCGTCTCGAGCAGCGACTCGGGCGACGCCGACGGCACATCGGGAACGACATCCGGTGACGACAGCATCGCGGGCGGCACTCAGGTGCTGGCGGATGCCGGCGTCCCGGTCGTGGTCGGTGGCAACGCCATCAGCCTGATCGGAGACTCCTCGACCGAGGGATCGACGGTCAGCAACGGATCGGGCAGCGGATCGGGTGCGGGTGACCCCGCCACGACCGACGGCTCGGACGGAATCGCCGGCGGCTCGCAGATCATCGCGAACCCGTGGGTTCCGGTGACCGCCGGTGGCAACGCCATCTCGCTGATCGGCGACTCGTCGTCGAGCGGCTCGGATGTCTCCTCGCCCATCGCGGGTGGCGGCAGCGATGCCACCACCTCGGGTGAGGACGGCGTGCTCAGCGGCACCCAGGTGGTTGCCGGCCCGAGCATCCCGATCACCATCGGCGGAAACGCGATCTCCATCATCGGAGACAGCACCGTCGACAACGGTGTTGACGACGACAACGACGTCGGAGGCGACACAGTGACGCCTCCGGGTGTCGTGACGCCTGCCGGTGTCGCAGGTGCGGCGTTGCTCGCCGTCACCGGGTCGGACCTGCTGGTTCCGACCCTGGCCCTCGCGCTGCTGCTCCTGGCCGCGGGTGTCTTCTTCATGACCCGGTCGCGCACCGCGCGCAGCTGAGTCACCGTGAGATGAGCGGCGTCGTCCGGGTGACCGGGCGGCGCCGCTCCACTGCGTCCATTCCTTCTACTACGCTCTCGCCATGACCGAGCCCGTCCCCGCTCCCGGCCCCGGCCCCGCGCCCGCCATGGCCCCCGTCATCCCCACACCGACGCGCAACCGGCTCGGCATCGCCGCCCTGGTGCTCGTGCTGATCACGATCGCCCTGCCGATCATCGCGTTCATCGTGTTCGTGGTCGCCTCGGCCATCGAGGGCGCGGAAGGCGACGACCTCGGCTACCAGGTGATCGGGGCCTTCTTCATCACGGCCGCGGCGTCCTCGCTCATCGCGCCCCTCGCCATCCTGGGCATCGTCCTCGGGATCGTGAGCCAGTTCCGCCCGGGTCAGCGCAGGCTGCAGGGTGTTCTGGCGATCGTCTTCGGGATCGTGCCGGCCCTGTTCATCCTGGGCTTGCCGGTCGCCATCGACACCTTCTTCTGACGCGGGTAGCGTCGGGATGGATGAAGCGGCAGCCTCTGAGATCCTCCGTCTTGATGTCGGCGGGCTACGATCCGTCGACCGCGATGCTCGAGCTCGAGTTCACGAGCGGTGACGTGTACCGCTACTTCGCGGTCCCGCCGTCGTTGCACCGCGCGCTGATCGAGGCGGAGAGCCCTGGCGCGTTCTTCAACCAGAACATCAGCGACCGGTACCCGACGCGTCAGCAGTACGAGTAGCGCGCAGACAGAAGCGGGCGCCACCTCGAAGAGGCGACGCCCGCATCCGGGTTCAAGGACTCAGTCGTTCGACGCGGCCTTGAGAGCGGCGACCAGGATGCCGACGAGCCAGCCGACGGTCATCAGGGCGAAGACGGCCATCAGCGGCGGCGCGATGTTCTGGTGCGTCAGCCACACGATGCCGACGAAGACGCCGACCACGAGGTAGACGACGACGCCGACCCAGACCGGGCGGCTCAGCGAGCTGACCGCCGTGCCGACCTTGTTGTTGTTCTGCGCCAGCCGCGTCTTGAGCTCGATGCCCAGGACGGCCGCCGTCGCGGTGGCTACACCGCCGCCGAACAACGCAGCCAGGATGCCGGTCGCGACCGGGATCACCGGTGCGGGCTCGGTCGTCGAGACTTCGAAGTTCTGGATGTAGAAACCGATCCAGCCCCACAGCACCACGAATACCGCCAGTGCCAGGAATGCGACGATCAGAAGGGGGTTCTTCACAGGAGGACTCCTTGTTCATTGCGAAGCCGCCCACGATAGCGCACGACCGTTCCACCCCGGGCGGGGTTAAGCCTGAGGTTTAAGCCCTCAGTCCCCCTTTTGCCCCACAACGGGGCATACCCCGGTGAGCCGCGCCTCGACACACTGGATGGTGGAGTGCGCCCACAGGAAGGCGCACCGAGAGGGGAATCGTGGCAGCCGGGGATTCGGCCGCACGCGAGGCAGCTCGGCAGCGCGATCTGGCGGACGAGCTGGCCCGCCGCGCAGGGATCGCGACAGAGATGGCGCGCAACTTCGACGCGGCCGCTCGCAGCGAGAACCGGCTGGCCCAGACCCTCATCGAGCTCGAGCCCCTCGGCTACACCTTGCTCACCGACCGCCGCTGGCCGGGGTCGAAGTTCGCGAACGTCGACCTCATCCTGATCGGCCCGGGCGGCGTCATCATCGTCGACGCGAAGTCCTGGCGCGACGTCTCGATCACGGGCGGGCACCTGTACCGCGGCACCGACGACGTCACCGAGGAGGTCGCGCAGCTCGCCGACCTCGTCTACACGACCCAGCGCTCGCTCGCCGAGATCGGCCTCGCCGCCGGCGAGGTGCGGGCGTTCGCCGCCTTCACCAACAAGAGCGTCGCGCGAACCGACATCTACGGCGTGACACTGCTGAGCGAGGCCGCGGCGGTGACCGAGATCGCGCGCCTCGGCACCCGGCTCACGCAGCAGCAGGTCGCCAAGGTGCGCGGCGCCATCGACGCCCTCTTCCCGCCGATGTCGAACGATCCGATCGAGATCGACGCCAGCACCCGGCCTCCCGTGACCGCTCGCGAGATCGCGCGCGCCGGCATCCCGAACGCCCTCGCCATCGACGGGGCCGAGCCGGAGAAGCTCACCTCCGAGCAGATCCGCACCGCGCTGGCCGAAGGCCTGCGCCGCGCTCCCATCGAGGAATGGATGGCGTTCCTGCACCCCGAGCAGGCGCGCATCGTGCGACGCACCTTCACCGGCCCCGGACGCATCCGCGGCGCGGCCGGCACCGGCAAGACCGTCGTCGCCCTGCACCGCGCCGCCCATGTCGCCCGCACGACCGGCGGCCGGGTGCTCGTGACCACGTACGTGCGCACGCTGCCGAAGTTCATGGAGGCGCTCAGGGAGCGGCTCGCAGCCGACGTCGCCGACCGCATCGACTTCCGCAGCGTCCACGGGTTCGCCTATGACGTGCTCACCAGCCGTCGCGGCCCGATCGCGATCGAGGCCGAGACCGCCGACCGGCTCTTCAAGGACCTCTGGGACCGCGAGGGCAAGGACTCGGCGCTCGGCAAGATCGACCCGACGCCCGGATACTGGCAGGACGAGATCCGCTACGTGCTCAAGGGCCGCGGGCTGACCGACTTCCACGAGTACGCGCAGCTCCCCCGGCTCGGGCGCTTCCGCCCGCTGAACGCCGAGCAGCGCGCCCTGGTCTGGAACCTCTACCGCGACTACGAGATCGGCCTGCAGGAACGCGAGATCTTCGACTGGGAGGACGTGATCCTCGAAGCCGAGGCGTCGCTCGAGGAGCAGCCGCTCAAGGGCTACACCGCGGTGATCGTCGACGAGGCGCAGGACCTGTCGTGCGCCATGATCCGGATGCTGCATGGACTCACCGGGGACCGCCCCGACGGGCTGACCCTGATCAGCGATGGCCAGCAGACCATCTACCCGGGCGGATACACGCTCGCGGAGGCCGGCGTCGCCATCCAGGGTCGCGGCGTGGTGCTGGGCAACAACTACCGCAACACCGCCGAGATCGTCGAATTCGCGCAATCCCTCGTGATCGGCGATCAGGCCCCGGATATCGAGGGGACCGCCGCTGCCGACGAGGCCCCCGAGGTGCTTCGGCACGGTTCTCGACCGGTGTACACCGTGTTCTCGTCGCGTTCGGTGCACGACAAGTCGCTCGTCGAGCGGATCCGCCGTGTGATCTCCGAGGGCGAAGGCACCAACTTCGGCGACATCGGGGTTCTCGCGCTGTACTCCTGGCATGCTCGCGAGGCAGCCGAAGCGCTGACCGAGGCGGGCATCCCGACCGTCGAGCTGGAGAAGTACGACGGCCACTCCGTCGATGCGGTCAAGGTCGGCACCATCAAGCGCTCGAAGGGCCTCGAGTTCAAAGAGGTCCTCGTGGTGCGGACTCCCCCGCACCTCGTGCAGGCCGACGTCGTCGACCCCGACGAAGCCGCTGCCGAGCGTCGCCTCCTGCAGCGCCGCGAGTTGTACGTCGCGATGACCCGCGCCCGCGACGGCCTCTGGGTCGGCGTCGCCTGATCCCCTCGCGGGTAGACATACCGTTCCGCCCGCTGCCAGGATCGTCGCGCGGGGGCGACCCGCGCCCCCTACCCGCTGGGAAGGGAACCCACATGTCCAGCACCATCCGAATTCGCGCGCTCGCGGCGTTCTTCGCCGTCACCACCGGTGCGCTCCTCATCACCGCCGGTCCTGCACAGGCCACCGGCTCCGCTCGAGCCGGCTTCGGCGACGAGGCATGCTGGCTCAACGTCGACACGTCGATCCTGCAGTGCTTCGACGACGAAGACGCCATGTCAGAGGCGATCGTCGAGCAGACCGGCACCGCGCTGGCCGACCCGGAGGCGGGATTCGCATCGCGCTCGTCGGCCGGCACCCTGGCGGCCACCCTCCTGGTCCGGTTCTACGCAGACCCGAACTATCTGGGCGACGTCCTCACGATCACCAGCGCGAGCTCGACGATCTGCACGACCGGCGGCGGTCTCAACCAGGACCTGGCCGGCGTCTGGAACAATCGAGTCTCGTCATTCAAGTCGTACAACTCGTGTTCGACGCGGGTCTACGAGAACGTCTCGCAGGGGGGTGCCTGGTTCGGCTTTTCGGTGAACGCCCCCGGTGTGGGAGCGCTCGACAACGCAGCGTCCTCGTTCAGGGCGCAGTAAGCCCGTCGAGGGGATCGTCGCGTCCGCGCGGCGGTCCCTTCTCGCCGTTCTCGAAGAAATCCGGGTCCGGATGTCAGATTCCCCGGTTTCGCGACACTACATAGGTGGAGGTGCAGACGTGAACCCCGACGTCGAGCTGATCGCCAGGAGTATCGCGCGCGACGAGCGCGCCTTCGGCGACCTGTTCGATCGTCACGCGACAGCGGTCTACCGCTTCGCCTACAGCCTGACTCACGACGTCACGGAGGCGCAGGAACTGGTCCAGGAGACATTCGTCACCGCATGGAAGAAGCTGGCAGACATCCGTCTGGTCGGCGACTCGATGCTGCCGTGGTTGATCGTCGTGACCCGCCTTCACGCGCAGAACCTGCGAAGGTCCCAGCGACGCACCGACACCCTCCCGCTCGACGAGCACATCCTGAATCACGGTGCCGAAGCGGTGAACGCCGACCACCTCGCGCATCGTGAGGAGCTCGAGTGGGTCTTCGCCGCGGTGCGTGAGCTGAGCGAGACCGACCAGCGCATCGTCGAGCTGTGCCTCTTCGAGGGCCGCAGCTACAAAGAGGCCGCCCTGCAGCTCGGTCTCTCCGTCACCGGTGTCACCAAGCGGGTCGAACGCGCACGCGCGAAGCTCCGCCGATTGCGCGACGACGACGATGCGGAGGTGACGACGTGACAACGCTCCCCAGCGATCTCGATGTCGCCCGGCAGCTGATGTCGGTCCGCGCCTCGGTCATGGAGGCAACGCACCATGTCCGCAGCCCGAAGCGGTCCACGCGGTACCGCACCACCCGCAACCTCATCATCGCGGGCGCGGCCGTCGCGGCGCTCACGGCCGGTGCGATCATCGTCATCCAGGCGGATGCCGGCACCGTCTCGAGCTACGGAAAGTGCTATCACACGGCGTCCCTCGACGGAGAGCCGCCGCAGTGGGTCATCAGCGATCCCGGGGCCAGCCAGGATCCGGTCGAGCTGTGCTCCATCTTCTGGACCAACGATCTGTGGGAGGGGTCGAACGACGATCCCGACCCCACCGACGGCAACCTCCCGGTGCCGCCACTCGTCGCCTGCACGAGCACGGACGGCATCGTCGCCGTCTTCCCTCGTGAAGGCAGCGAGGCATCCGATGAAGACTTCTGCGGGGCACTCGGTCTCGCGGATTGGGATTCTGACTAGGGGTAGCAGAATCCTCCGCAATCGAGACGAGTTCTCGGTTTCCGCAGGAGAAAAGGGCGGTGCCCGCCGCAGTTGATCAGGGAATGACGGCGGCGGGCACCTCACCGACGGTGAGCCATCACCACGATGGCCATGCCGAACGGCTGGGCGACAGCATGCCACGGATACGATCGTCGCGTGATCCCCCTTGCCCCCGAGTCGCGGGCCGTGATGTCGGCCGACGGCCTGCAGATCGCCACCTACGATTTCGGCGCGGAGGCGGGCCTCGGCGATGACGCACCCGTCGTGCTCGCGGTGCACGGATTCGCCTCCTCGGCGATCGCCAACTGGCAGGCGACGGGATGGGTGCGCGAGCTGACGCGCGCCGGATGCCGCGTGATCGCGCTCGACCAGCGTGGCCACGGCGCGAGTGCGAAGCCGCACGATCCGGCCGCGTACTCGATGGAGGCCCTCGTCTCGGACGTCGCCATCGTCATCGACACCTATCTCATCGATGAACTCGCGTTCGTCGGATACTCGCTCGGTGCACGCGTCGGCTGGCATTCGGCTCTCGAAGTGCAGCACCACGTGACCCGGCTGGTGCTCGGAGGCATCCCCGACGGCGACCCGCTGACCCGATTCCGGCTGGATGAGGCGAAGGCCTTCCTGGACGGCGGTCCGTCGGTCGCGGACCCGCTGACGGCCGCGTATCTGAAGATGGCGGGATCGTTGCCGGGCAACGACCTGACCGCACTCGTGGCGCTGGTCGAGGGCATGCGCGGGGGCGCGCAGCCGGATCCGGCGAACCCGCCGCAGCAGCCGGTGCTGTTCGCGACGGGGAGCGAGGACCGCATCCTGGAGAAGTCGCGTTCGCTCGCCGCGGCGACCCCGCAGGGCGAGTTCTACGAGATTCCCCGCCGCAACCACTTCAACGCGCCGGTGTCGCGCGAGTTCCGGGACCGGGCTCTGGAGTTCCTGGCAGAGAACTCACCCGCGCCTTAACCCGCTAGCGGAACGACCGCCTGCCCGACGCTCTGACAGGATGGGTTGTCTACCCCCTCATCGCCCCCGACGAGAGCGGAGTTCCGCGTGACGGCCGTGTCTGAGGTCGCCGGTGTGCCCGAGGGCTCCGGGCCTGCGCGGTCGGTCGCGCCCGTGCGGGAGCACGAGCATCCGCGGCTGGGGTGGATCACGGCGCCGCGGATCCGGATCAGAGGTCGCTACCTGCCCGTCTGGGTGGTGCTGATCGCGGCTTTCGCGGTGTCCCGGCTCGTATCGACCGGCATCCTCGCGCTGCTCTGGGCGACGACGCAGGGCCAGTGGTTCGCGCACTACGACGGCGGCTCGGACTTCTGGGGCTACCTCCAGTCGTGGGACGTTCTCTGGTACCAGCGCGTGGCCTTCGAGTGGTATCCGCTCGAGCTGCCGATCGATGCGAACGGCGACGTGAAGCAGAACACGTGGGCGTTCTTCCCGGTGTTCCCGGCGATCGTGCGTGGGCTGATAGCGGTCACGGGTGGCGACTATTTCGTCGTGGCGACGATCGTGGCGACGGTGTTCGGGGGTCTGGCGACTCTGGCCCTGCACAGGTTGCTCGCACAGCATTTCGCTCCGACCCAGGCGCTGTGGGGTGCGCTGTTCTTCGCGTTCGGCCCGATGTCCTGGATACTGCAGCTCGCCTACGCCGAGAGCGCCTTCCTCTTCTTCCTGTTCTGCGCGATGGCGGCGATGGTGTCGCGGCGGTATCTGATCATGATCCCGTTCGCGCTCGTGGCGTCGTTCACGCATCCCGGCACGCTGGCGCTGGCTGCCGCGCTCGGGTTGCAGGGCATCTTCCGCCTGGTGCGTAAGCAGCCGATCCACTGGCACGAGTGGCTGACGGTCGGCCTGGCGATCTTCTCGATCACGGCGGCGGCGCTGTTCTGGCCGGTGCTGATCGCGCAGCTCACCGGCGACCCGTCGGGCTACTTCGACACCGAGCTCGGCTGGTGGCGGCAATATCTGGGGCGCGTGATCTTCGTCCCCTGGACGCCGTTCTTCCTCCTCTACGGTTCGCTCTGGGGCATCTGGGGCGTGCTGCTCGTGGCGTTCGTGCTCGCGGCCGTCATCTTCTGGCTGACCCGCCGCTCGACTCGCGCGATCGGCGTCGACCTCTGGACCTTCACCGTCATGTACATCGCGTACCTGACCGCGGTCTTCCTCCCGACCCAGAGCCTGATCCGGATGCTGCTGCCGCTGTCGCCCCTGCTCGGTCACCCTGGCCTGTCGCGTACGCCGCGACGCCGCTGGACCGTGCTGCTTATCGGGGCTTTGCCCGTTCAGGCGTTCGCGATCTTCTGGCTGTGGGTGGTCTACCCGCCGTAGCGCGGCGCGCCCTGTCAGACCTCGATCGCTCCGCCGATCGTCGTGAGGTGCTGGCGCAGCGTCAGGGTCGGATCGGCCGCGCGCGCTTCGAGGTAGGCGGCGAACTGCAGCTGCTCGCGCAGCGAGACGCCCGCTCGCGACTTCTCGCCCTGGGCGTGCTCCGTGTCGCGCACGCCCTCGGCGGCGGTCAGCACGTCGTCGACGGCGCCCGCCGGCACGAAGACCACTCCGTCATCGTCGGCGAAGACGATGTCGTCTCGGGTGATCGTCCAGGCGCCGAACCGGGCGGCATCCAGAGCGTCGGCGGCACGCGGATCGAGGCGCAGCGGACCCGTCGGCATCGCGCCGAGGCTGAAGACCGGCAGGCCGATCTCGCGGATCTCCACCGAGTCACGGTGCAGCCCCCAGATGACGATGCCCGCGAGCCCGGCGCCCTGAGCCTCGAGCGCCATGAGGTCTCCGACGCAGGCTTCGTCCAGGCGACCCTCGTTGTCGACGACCAGCACGTCGCCGGCCGCCGCGCCGTCGAGCGCTTCGAGGAAGATGTCGACGCTTCCGGCGTGGCGCACCGGCAGGGCGCGCCCCGCGAGGCGCGAGCCCGGCGCGACCGCGACCAGCCCGGCCGGGCCGCAACGTACCGATTGGCCGGCTCGCAGGCATCCATCGGTGATGTGCGC
>Ga0190272_10001751_pt1 | contig 10410 bp, 11 predicted proteins | sample Popmic504T_FD_133746 | JGI IMG/M metagenome (GOLD analysis project Ga0190272, IMG submission 133746) | Populus adjacent soil microbial communities from riparian zone of Shoshone River, Wyoming, USA - 504 T | ecosystem: Environmental > Terrestrial > Soil > Riparian zone | place: USA: Wyoming... | reverse complement strand
GTGATCACGAGCGCGGGCACCTTCGCGAACGCCACGAGCGCGCCGTTGATCAGGCCGAGCAGCCCGCCGAACACGACCCCGATCGGGAAGACGAGCCAGAACGGGATGCCGGGGACGTCGACGAAGAGCCGTCCGGTCAGATAGGCCGTGAGCCCGAGTACCGAACCGACCGACAGGTCGACGTTGCGGGTGATGATCACGATCGCCTGACCGACGGCGACGAGCAGCAGGATCGACGGGGTCAGCAGCAGGTCGCGGAACCCGTCGGAGCTGAACAGGAAGGTGGGGTTGCGCACGGTCGCGACGACGATCACGAGGATGAGGGCGATCAGGATGCTTGTCTCGCGCGCCCGCGCGAACGAGCCGAGGGCGTGCAGCACCCGCGATCCGCCGGTGGTCGTCTCGATCGTCGACATCAGGCGACCTCGCCCGCGGCGTGGGTGGCGGCGAACATGACCGACTCGGCCGTCGCATCCGAACGGTCGATCTCGGCGGTGATGCGGCCCTCGCGCACGACGACGACGCGATCGGCCATTCCGAGCACCTCTGGAAGCTCGGACGAGATCATGAGGATCGCGATGCCCTGCCCCGCCAGTTCGCTGAGCAGCCGGTGCACCTCGGCCTTCGTGCCGACGTCGATGCCGCGAGTCGGCTCGTCGACGATCAGCACGCTCGGCTCGGTCGCGAGCCACTTGGCCAGCACGACCTTCTGCTGGTTGCCGCCACTGAGCGTTCCTGCCTCCGTGTCGAGCGCTGACGCCTTCACCTCGAGGCGGCTGTCCCAGATGCGTGCGGCGGCGTTCTCGCGTGCGGAGGTGATGAACCCGAGCGACGAGAGCTTCTCGCGGATGGCCAGGGTCGTGTTTCGGGCGACCGACGAATCGAGAACCAGGCCCTGCTTGCGGCGGTCCTCGGGGACGAGCGCGAGACCGAGCTCCATCGCCGCGGCCGGGTTGCGCTTCGGCACCTTGGTGCCCCGGATGCGGACGGAGCCGGCGCTGTACGGGTCGACCCCGAAGATCGCCCGGGCGATCTCGCTGCGGCCGGCCCCGACGAGCCCGGCGAGGGCGACGATCTCGCCCGACCTCACCGTGAACGACACGTCGTGGAACTCACCCTCCTGGGTGAGCCCCTCGACGACCAGCACGTCGTCACCGATCACCGCATCCTGCTTCGGGAACAGGTTGCTGACCTCGCGACCGACCATCTGCTTGACGATCTTCTCGACCGTCGTGTCCTTGATCGGGCTGGTGGCGATGTAGTCGCCGTCGCGCATCACGGTGACGGTGTCGCAGAGCGCGAACACCTCGTCGAACCGGTGGGAGATGAAGAGGAGGGCGCGGCCCTCGTCGCGCAGGCTTCGCGCGACCGCGAACAGCCGGTCTACCTCGACCCCGCTGAGCGCTGCGGTCGGCTCGTCCATGACGAGCACGCGGGCGTCGAGCGAGATGGCCTTCGCGATCTCGATGATCTGCTGGTCGGCGATCGACAGGCCGAGGGTCGGGCGGTCGGGATCGATGCGGACTCCGAGCCGGGAGAACAGCTCGACGGCCTCGCTCCGCATCGCGGCGCGATCGATGCGGCCGAGCGAACGGGTGGGCTGGCGGCCCATGAAGATGTTCTCGGTGACGCTCAGGTCGGGGAAGAGCGTGGGCTCCTGGTAGATCACCGCGATGCCCGCGGCCTTGGCCTGGGCGGTCGAGGTGAAGTCGGCGCTCTCGCCGCCGAGCAGGAATTCGCCGGCGTCGCGCTGGTACAGGCCGGCGACGATCTTCACGAGCGTGGACTTGCCGGCTCCGTTCTCTCCGACCAGGGCGTGGATGGATCCGGACTCGAGGGTCAGGGTGCCGGTGCGGAGGGCGACGACGGCCCCGAATGATTTCGCGACGTCGCGCAGAACCAGCGCCGGGGCGGCGGGGGTGCTCGCGGTGCCGGTCACGCTGGCCTCTCCATCGAGGTATTCAGGGTAATGAAACGATTCAAGTCGGGGTGCGTTCTCGACTCTAGGCGCGCGGACGCGAGCGCGTCAAGAAGAAATTGAAACGTTTCGGTCACGGGTCGGCCTACGCGGGCGAACGCACGCCCAGACGCTCGAGGTGGGCGTTGGAGAAGACCCCCTCCGGGTCGAGTCGCCCGAACAGCGAGCGGGCATCGGCGATCCGGGGGTGCACGGCGGCAAGGCGCTCCGCGTCGAACCGGTGCCACTTGCCCCAGTGCGGGCGCGCGGCGAAGGGTGCGAGCGCGGCCTCTATCGCGGGCAGCAGAGCCGCCACGGCATCCGGATGCGACTGCCAGGTGAAGTGGATCGCCAGCGTCGCGCGGTCGTAGGCGCCGCTCAGCCAGAGGTCGTCCGCCGCCATGGTACGCAGCTCGGTGATGACGAGGTGCGGATCGATCTGCTCACCCAGCGCACGGACCGCGCGCAGGGCGTCCGGTCCGTCTTCGCGGGGCACGAAGTACTCGGTCTGGATCTCATCCCCCACCGAGGGCGTCGCGTCGAGACGGAAGTGCGGGAGCCGGTGCAGCCACGCCCCGGGCGCTCCGCCCTGCTCGGTCCAGTTGTCCGCGTCGATGATCATCGGGGCCAGCAGACGCGACCCGCCGCGCCACTCCTCGGGGAGGTCGGGCTCGGCGCCGTCGAGCCGCGTCTTGCGGATCACCGACACCGCGTCGTCGGTCCAGCGCGCGAAGATGCTCACGCTGTACGCCGATCCCGTGACGGCGTCGAGGTCGTCGAGCACCGCGTCCCACGGCACCCCGGAATAGACGTCCTGGCGCAGATCGAAGGTCGGCTCGACGGCGAGCGCCAGCCGGGTGACGATGCCGAACGCCCCGAGATGGACCACCTGGCCGGCGAAATCCGCATCTCCGGCCATGACGCGCTGCAGCTCGCCATCCGCGCCGACGTACTCGAGCCCGCGCACCGCCGTCGCGAGGTTGCCGAGCGCATCGCCCGACCCGTGCGTCCCCGTGGCGGTCGCGCCGCCGATCGAGATGTGAGGCAGCGAGCCCAGATTGTGGAGCGCCCACCCCCGCCCGTCGAGCCAGAATGCGAGCTCGCCGTACCGGATCCCGGCGCCCGCCGTGACCGTGCCCATGACCTCGTCCACGACGGGTGCCGGATCGACGTCGATGACCGTGATGAGGGTTCCGTCGGTGTCGGCGAGGTCGTGGAAGGAGTGCCGGGTGCCGAGGGCGCGCACCCGTCCGGACCGGCCGCGCACGGCATCCTGAACCTGCTCGATCGTGGTCGCTGCCACGAGGTGCGGTGCCGCGAAGGTGTGCGTCCCCGCCCAGGTCCGTCCGGCGGGCGAGTTCATGTCTTCGACAGTAGGGTGCAGTCATGCCCGCCGTCAGCATCCGCGATGTGGCGAACCGAGCCGGAGTCTCGGTCGGCACGGTGTCGAACGTGCTGAACCGCGCCGACAAGGTGTCGCCTGCCGCCGTGCAGCGCGTGACGGCCGCGATCGAAGAGCTCGGCTACGTGCGCAACGACGCCGCCCGGCAGTTGCGGGCCGGCCGCAGCACGAGCGTCGGCCTCATCGTGCTCGACGTGCGCAACCCGTTCTTCACCGACGTCGCTCGCGGGGCGGAGGACGCCGCCACGCTCGCCGGCCTGTCGGTTCTGCTCGGAAACAGCGACGAGAGCGTGGCGCGCGAGTCCGCGTACCTCGACCTGTTCGAGGAGCAGCGCGTGCACGGCGTGCTGATCTCGCCGTTCGGGGACGTCACGCCGCGACTGGCCCGCCTGCGTTCGCGCGGCATCCCGGCGGTGCTCGTCGACCGGCTCAGCGCGGATCGCGCGTTCAGCTCGGTCTCGGTCGACGACGTCGCGGGCGGCCGCCTCGCGGTCGAGCACCTGCTCGGCACCGGACGCAGCCGCATCGCGTTCGTCGGCGGCCCGATGGAGATCCGGCAGGTCTCCGACCGGCTGGAGGGCGCCCGTCAAGCGGTAGCCGGTCACCCGGGTGCGACGCTCGAGGTGCTCACGACCGCAGCCCTCACGGTCCTCGAGGGCCGGGTCGTCGGGCACGCGCTGCTCGCGCGTGCCGCGACCGAACGGCCCGAGGCGCTCTTCGCGGCCAACGACCTGGTCGCGATGGGCCTGCTGCAGGCGCTCGTCATGAACGGCACGCTGCTGGTCCCCGGCGACATCGCCCTGATCGGCTTCGACGACATCGACTTCGCGTCGGCGGCCGTCGTTCCGCTCTCCTCGGTGCGGCAGCCCAGTCAGCTCATCGGCGAGACGGCCCTGCGCATCCTGCTCGAGGAGGCCGCAGACCCCGAGCTCGCGCCCCAGCAGGTGGTGTTCCAGCCCGAGCTCGTCGTGAGAGCCTCGACCTCTCCGCGCTGACGACTCCGGCATCGGCGCGTCCCTGCCGGCGTCGGGTGTGACCGGCTACACGAGGCCCTCGACATGTAGCGGGCCGCCCGGTCAGCGCTTGACCGGGAATACCATCCGCGCCAGCGTGAGCATGAAGATCACGAGGCCGGCGACGATGGCCAGCCACGACCAGGCGAATCCGATCGTCACGCTCAGCACCGCGAAGCCGGCGAGCGCCAGCACCCAGATCACGACCGTGTACATGCCGAAGCGCGCTGCCGCGGCGGGGTCGTCCGCGAACGGATCCTGCTCCTGGTACTGGCGCTGCATCGCAAGCGCCCAGGGCTTCATGCGATTGGTCTGCGTGACGCCCAGCCAGGTGAATCCGACGATCGCCGCGACGACCAGCACGATGCCGGCCACGAGCAACGGCAGCTGCGAGGTGTCACCGAGGAACACGGCACCGGTCGCGAGACCCAGCGCCATCGCCGCCGCGGTCAGCCCGAAGCCGACGGCACGGGATGTGGGGGCGGCGAAGTGCTGACTGGTCTCCTGACGCAGGCTGTCGGCCACGACCACTCCCACGGGCAGCGCGATCGCCGCAGCCACGATGGCCAGCAGGATCGGCGTCGCCACGGAGATGAAGCCGAGCAACGCGGGTGGGAGGAGGGCGATGCCGGCCGCCGCCACCAGCGCGAGGACGACGGCGCGGACGACGAACCCAGGCTTCGGGCGCACGCGGTTGCGCTGCATGAGCTCGACGACGCTGTCGGGAGAGGCGAGTCGCGACCCCTCGACGGCCTCGGGTCCGCCGAAGGAGGCGATGAGCGCGTCGATGTCGCCGAGTTCGGTGATCGCGCGCTGGGCGGCCGCACCGGCATCCATGCCCTTCTCCTGCAGTTCGGCAGCGCGCGCGGTCAGGTTGCCGCGCAGCTCCTCCTTCAGGTCCTGCAGCTCGGATGTCGAGGTGATCCCCGCGAAGGCGTCGTCGAGGAGACGGTGGATGCCCGAGGTGTCGGCGTTGCTCATGATGTGGTGCCTTTCAGGTTCAGAAGGGTGTTGATGATCGTCTGCGTGGCCGTCCAGTCGAGGACGTTCTGGCGGTACACCGCGCGTCCGGCGTCGGTGATGCGGTAGTACTTGCGGCGGCCGCCCTGGGTCTCGTCGCCCCAGTACGCCTCCACGAGTCCGTCTTTGACGAGCCGGCGGAAGGTCGCGTAGAGCGTGGCCTCTTTGATCTCGTGGTCGCCGCCCGTCGCTTCCCGGATCGTCTTGTAGATCTCGAAGCCGTAGCGATCGGTGTCGCGCAGCACGCCGAGCACGATCGTGTCGGTGTGGCCGCGCAGCAGGTCGGAGGCGAACGTGGCCGCTGACTGGGCCGCCTCTTTCGGTGTCATGTTTAGTACTGTATCAGATCAACTACTAGCCCACAACACGTGCACCCTACGGCGGACCCTCGGCCGGCCGGGCCGTGACCAGCCCGGACTCGTATGCGGCGACGACCGCCTGAGCTCGGTCGCGCACCTGCAGCTTGCCCAGGATGCGGCTGACGTGCGACTTGACCGTCTGCTCCGCGATGACCAGGTCGGCGGCGATCTCGCTGTTGGACCGGCCCTGCGCGACGAGGACGAGGATCTCGCGCTCGCGGTCCGTCAGGTGCGCCACGCTCGGCGGAGCCCGATGAGGGGCGGCGAGGCTCACGAAGTGCTCGATCATGCGGCGCGTGACGCTCGGGGCGAGCAGGGCGTCTCCGCGGGCCACGACCTTCACGGCCGCGATGAGCTCCGCCGGCAGGGCGTCCTTCAAGAGGAACCCGCTGGCTCCGGCGCGGACGGCCTCGTACACGTACTCGTCGATGTCGAACGTCGTCAGCATGAGCACCCGGCTGCCGGAGCCGCCGCCGAGCAGCTCGCGAGTCGCGGCGATGCCGTCGAGCACGGGCATCCGCACGTCCATCAGGATCACGTCGGGGTCGAGCTTCCTCCCGAGGGCCACGGCGTCGGCGCCGTCGACGGCCTCGCCCACCACCTCGATGTCGGCGTCGGCGTTCAGGAGCGCCGCGAGCCCCGCCCGGATCATCGCCTGGTCGTCGGCGACCATGACCCGGATCGTCACGTCGTCTCCTCCTCCGCTGCGGGCGCCAGCGGCAGCTGCGCGCGGATCCGGTACCCGCCGGTGGGCGTCGGGCCGTACTCCAGTGTCCCGCCGACGCTCGCGGCCCTCTCCCGCATCCCGAGCAGGCCCTGCCCGCCTGCCGCAGCATCCTGCACGGTCCCCGCGAGCACGGCGCTCGGCCGGGTGTTCTCGACGACGATCGAGATCGAGTCGCTGCCGCGATCGCAGCGCACGTCCACCGAGGAGCCGGCGGCGTGACGGATGACGTTGCTCAGCGCCTCCTGCACGATCCGGTAGGCGGCGAGGCCGGCCGACTCCGCGACGCCGTCGTCGCTCCTGCTGCCGACCCAGGTGAGGTGTACCGGTGTGCCCGAGACGACGGAGTGCTCCACGAGTTCCGGGATGCGGGACAGCGTCGGCTGCGGAGCGAGCTCGCGCGGCGCGTTCTCGTCGCGAAGCACGCTGAGGAGGGAGCGCATCTCGGCGAGGGCGCGTCGCGACGCGCCCGCGATGTCCTCGAACTCGTTCCTGACCGGAGTATCGACGCCGGGATGCCGCGCGCCGGCACTCGACGCCTGCACGTTGATGATCGACATGCTGTGCGCGATCACGTCGTGGAGTTCGCGCGCGATCCGCGTCTTCTCCTCTGCGATGACGCGCCTCGCGCGCTCCTCCTCGCTGACCTGGCGCTCGCGGGCGAGCTGGGAGCGGATCGCCTGCCACTGCCGCCACGCCAGCCCGAGGCCCAGACCGACGCCGGCGACCGACGCGAAGACCACGAGGCTGACCGCGACGGAGTCCTGTTCGTGCGGCTCTGGCGAGACGAGCGCCGCGATGCCGGAGACGGCCGCGCTCGCGATGAGCGTCCCGAGGCCGATCACCCAGCCCGCACGGTGGGTGATCACGCCGATCACGAGCGCTTGCGTGATCAGCGTCGTCACGGCCCACGGCCAGGGCGCCGCACCTCCGCCGTTGGCGACCAGCGGCATGGCGAAGCAGACGGCGAGGGATGCCGCGGCGGCGATGCGGGGGCGGAACAGGGCGAGGATCAGGGTGGTGGCGTGCATCAGCGCGAGCACGAACACCGGGATCAGCGGGCCGGCATAGAGGGTGGCGCTGAGCGACGTGCTCACGACGACGAGGGCGGTCGCGACGACGATCGCGATCAGCCGGATCCATGGCTCGCGCTTGCGGCCCACCTTTCCCACGATAACGCGCGGGCCCGATCAGCCGGTGCGGAACTGCTCCGCCAGCGGGCAGTCGAACGGGTCGGCGTGCCGGACGCCGACGCGCTGGAGGTAGCGGAGCACGATCCGGTACGACCCGACGAAGGTGGTCTCGGTGTACGGGATCCCGCGCTCGTCGCAGTATGCCCGCACGAGCGGACGCACACGGCGGAGGTTGATGCTCGGCATGCTCGGGAACAGGTGGTGCTCGATCTGGAAGTTCAGGCCGCCCATGCCGATCCCGACCACGGGCCCGCCGCTGATGTTGCGCGACATCAGCACCTGACGGCGAAGGAAGTCGAGCGTCATGTCGCGGGGGACGATCGGCATCCCCTTGTGGTTGGGAGCGAAGGTGCCTCCCATGTAGACGCCGAAGGCGAACAGCTGGACGACCATGAACCCGAGGCCCATCCAGGGTCCGGCCGCGGCGACGACCAGGATCGGGAATCCGATCAGCCGGACCGCCAGCATCGCGCCCTCGACCACGCGGTGCTTGATCTGCTCGCCGCCGAGTGCCGCCCTGCCGGCGTGGATGTGCAGGTCGATGCCGGCCAGCATCAGGATCGGGAGGAAGAACCAGTGCTGCCGTGCGGTGAGCCACTCCGGGACGCGCGTGCGTTCGAGCGCGTCGGCCTTGGTGAACACGATCGCGCCCGGCGCGATGTCGCCGTCCTTGCCGACCTTGTTCGGATTGGCGTGGTGCCGGGTGTGCTTGTTCATCCACCAGCCGTAGCTCAGCCCGACGACCAGATTGCCGACGACGCGGGAGAGCCACTCGTTGCGCTTGCCCGAGGTGAACACCTGGCGATGGGCGCTGTCGTGCGCAAGGAATGCCGACTGGGTGAAGAGGAACGAGAACCCGACGGCGAGAAGCAGCTGCCACGGCGAGGAGCCGAGAGCGAAGAGCGCTGCGAAGGCCGCGGCGAACAGGCTCAGCAGGATGGCGACCCGGACGGCATACCAGGCGTACCGGCGCTCGAGCAGGCCCGTGGCCCTCACCTGGGTCATGAGCCCGGTGAAGTCACTCGCGTACTCCTCCTGTGCGGAGGCGCGTTCGGATGCGATGAGGACGGCCATGCATTCGACGCTACGGAGCGGGTTCAGCCGCCGCATCCAGCCCGGGAGCCGTCGTGGGGCCGTACCCGGGTAGGGGTCGGGGCTCGAAACTCAGCCTGGACTTATATAAGCATGGGCTGATATGCTGCCGGTCATGCACGCTTTCGACATCCTCGGCGACCCGGTACGGCGCCGGATCCTCGAACTGCTCGCCGACGACGAGCTGTCGTCCGGCGCGATCGTCGAGGTCATCCACGCCGAGTTCGGCATCAGCCAGCCGGCCGTATCGCAGCACCTGCGCGTGCTCCGCGAGAACGGATTCGCTCGCGTGCGGGCCGAGGGCGCTCGCCGGCTCTACGCCGTCGAGGCCGCTCGGCTGCAGGACATCGACCGGTGGCTGGATCCGTTCCGCGCGTTCTGGAGCCAGCGGCTCGACGCCCTCGCCACCGAGATCGCACGCGGGCGCCGGAGCGCGACCCCGACCCCGGAAACCGACACCGAATCCCAGGAGGACTGACCATGTTCGACATGCTCGACGAGATCGCCGCCATCCGGCGCGGAGTGACACGCGACGACAACGCCGTTTCCGTGACCCTGAGTCGCCGCTACGACGCCCCGGCCGCCGACGTCTGGGACGCCTTGACGAACCCGGAGCGCATCTCGCGCTGGTTCTTCCCGGTCAGCGGCGACCTGAAGGTCGGCGGCGCGTACCAGACGGAAGGCAACGCGGGCGGCCAGATCCTCCGCTGCGACAAGCCGAACCGGCTCGAGCTGACCTGGGGGGCACCCGACAGCGTGGTCGACCTGCACCTCACCGAGGCGGGGGGTGTGACGACGATGGAGTTCACGCATTCCGTGCCGCTCGCGATGGCTCAGAGCGGCGCCGGCGCTCTCTTCGTGGGTCCCGGATGGGATGGCGCGCTCCTGGGGCTCGGCATCTTCCTGCGCGGCGAGGCGGTCGGCGATCCGCTCGAGGCTGCGAACTCGCCCGCCGTGGTGGAGTTCAACAAGGGCTCGATCGACGCATGGACCGCCGCCATCGAGACGTCGGGCACCGCGACGGCAGACGAGATCGCGGCACTGCGCGAAGTGGCGATCGCGCAGTACACCGTGCTGCCGGGCTGAACCAGGAAGCGTCGCCTGCTGGCATGCTGGAGCCGTGACCACCGATGTGAATCCCGAAGAAGTCGTCGCGCAGGTGTCGGAGCGCCTTCGCGACAGGTTCCCCGATGCGAGCCCCGACGAGATCGAACGCATCGTGCGTTCGGAGCTCGCCGAGCTCGTCGACCGGCCCGTGCAGGACTACCTCTCCGTCCTCACCGAGCGCGCCGCGAAGAAGCGCCTGAAGAAGGATCGCTGAGCCGCAGCGGGCTCGCCGTCAGTCGATGGCGAGGCGGAAGGCGTCCATGATGCGATCCGCCGAATCCTGGATGTGGTCGCGCACCAGCTTGAGCACCCGATCGGGGTCCTGCGCCTCCATCGCCCGGAGGATCGCCTCGTGGTCGGAGACCACGTCGGAGGCGGGAGGGTGCGTCTGCACCTCGGGCATGATCTGGTGGAGCCGTCGCACCTCGTCGAGCAGCCCGGTCAGGATGCCGGTCGCCCGGGAGTTGTCCGCCATCCGCGCGATCGCGAGGTGGAACTCCCTGCCGGGTGACCGCGGCGAGTCGTCGGTGAACCCCTGCTGGT
>Ga0190272_10001750_pt1 | contig 10413 bp, 7 predicted proteins | sample Popmic504T_FD_133746 | JGI IMG/M metagenome (GOLD analysis project Ga0190272, IMG submission 133746) | Populus adjacent soil microbial communities from riparian zone of Shoshone River, Wyoming, USA - 504 T | ecosystem: Environmental > Terrestrial > Soil > Riparian zone | place: USA: Wyoming... | reverse complement strand
GTCAGATAATCGTCCCTTGTACTAACGCCGGTTTCCCCGACGATCACCCATTCGTCCGCCATATAGCTCCCGATCGCCTGGGCATCGTTTGCGACCATCGCTTCTTCCCACTCGGCTGAAACTTGTTCGATCTCTTTTCTTATATCGTTAGACATCCGATCATCTCCCGGTACCTTCAATCTATCAATTATCGCGCCCCGCAAATTGGATAAAAACGACAACATATTGCTCAAGGACAGGTCACCTTGCCGATTCACTCCCCAATCTGTCTACGCTCGTCACAACGATCTTCTCTATCTTCCTGTCCGCCGTTAACGAAATGCCTTTCTCCGTCGCAGGCAGGACGGAATAGGTCCAGCCGTCCTTATCTTTTGCATAGACCACGAACCAAAACGCTTTTCGGGCGCCGCTTTCCGTCCAGCTTGCCCTGACATAATTCTTGTCCCGCTCGATCTTCATCCTGGGCGCTTCGGGCCGGGCCGCTTTTATCCAGGGTGAAGCGGGGACGACCGCGTCCTTCTGATAGACGTTTTTTCGTAGGGCATCCCTGATCCCGCCGAGATCGCTGCGCAGCCATTTGAAGCTGAAATGGACCGCACCCGCCGAGGTCCGCGGCCCACGCGTTCTTTTTATCTCATCGACGATCTCGCCCGCGGTGTAGGTCGGCGTCGAGCCGATCTTATAGGTGGCCAGGCCCGGCCAGACATGGAGCTTCCGCGTATTCTGCGCGTCCCACCAATCGAGCAGCACCGGGTAACTCTGCCCTTTTTTGGCCGTCTCCCAATAGAGCTGCGGCACGAAGTAATCAACCGTCCCCTCCTGCAGCCATTTACGCGCGTCGGCGTAAAGTTCGGTGTACGCGTTAAGGCCGCGAATATTCTTTTCCGGGACCGGTTGCCAGATACCGAATGGCGAAATCCCATACATGACGTCGGGCTTTATCTCCTTTATTCCCCGCCCCACGGCCGCAATAAAATCATCGACGTTCTTCCGCCGCCAGTCTTCGCGAGAGAGCGGCGTGGTGTGGGTGCCTTTATAGGCATCTCTCATTTCGTTCTTTATTAAATATCTGTTCCAGCTCGCGTCATCGGGAAAATCGATCTTCTTTCCCTCCGCGTCCCTCTCGGGATACGGGTAGAAATAATCGTCGAAATGGACCCCGTCGATGTCATATCTCTTGACCACGTCCAGCACGACGCTCAATGAATAGTCCTGTACTTCCTTCTCGCCGGGGTCGAGCCAGAGATACTTGCCGTATCTCTTTACAAGCTCGGGCCGCCGCTTCGAAATGTGATTTTCCGATACGGTCGTTGCCACCGGGTGATAGGCGCGGTAGGGATTGAACCAGGCATGAACGAGAATGCCGCGCTTGTGCGCTTCAGCCACTATAAATTCCAATGGATCGAAATCCTGCCCTTTACCCATCGCGCCGGTCAGGAATTCCGACCAGGGCTCGATACTCGATTTGTAAAGCGCATCGCACATCGGCCGTACCTGAAAAATGACGGCGTTCATTTTGAGTTCCTTCGCGATGTCCAGGTCGCGAATGAGCTCTTTCTTTTGATCGGTGATAGACAGGGTCTTTTTGGACGGAAAATCGATATTATCGACCGTCGCGATCCAGGCGGCGCGAAACTCGCGCTCGGCCGCCGGCGGGTCCTGCGCGTTTGATAGGGTGGCGAGGAGGCATAATATAATTGCCGAGAGTAATATCCGTTTCATAATAGTTATTTTAGCGGGATTAATCCCTACGGGACGGGACAAATACTAATATTGTATTGAAACGAGACACTGTCCGCGCCGTTCACCCAGCCAGGAATTTACCACATAAAGTCAATTATCTCAATATTTACGCAGTGATTTCCCAGTGGAACGCTATTTGCGATTAAAACTGCGCTCTTCCCGTAGCTGAAGTTTAGATACGAGGAGTTATTTATAAAATGGTCCAACACGCCACACAGATCTATAGCGTACCCATCGCTGAACCAAACGCGGCGCCTTTACTTCCGGTACTGCCGCATTCGTCCGAGTATTTATTTAACCGCGACCTTAGCCTTATCGAGTTTTTCCGAAGGGTACTCGAGGAAGGCCTTGATGAAACACAGCCTCTTCTCGAGCGGCTAAAGTTCCTGGCGATCTTTTCATCGAATCTCGACGAGTTTTTTATGATCCGCGTATCCGGCCTAAAGGAGCGCCTTGATACGCCCGGATATCTGTCGCCGAACGGCATGACCGCACAGGAACAGCTATTAGCAATAAAAGACCGTCTTCCCGAAATGATCGCGAAACAGATGAAAACCCTCCGCGAAGATATTCTCCCACAATTAGCAAGTGAGGGTATCAGGGTCGTTCCTTTCGCGGAGCTGAATGGGAAGGAGCGCCAGGGGCTGACCGACTACTTTGAGCATAGGGTTTACCCGGTGCTCACACCCCAGGCTGTCGATCCTTCGCATCCCTTCCCATCCATATCGGGCGGCAGCATCAATCTCGGGATGATGGTAAGCCCCGAGCTCAACCCCCGGATCGCGCGGGCCCTCTACAAGACAAACGACGAATTCTTTGTCCGGATAAAAATACCGCCGGCAGTGCCGCGGCTTATCCCGGTCGCCGAAGGTTCGACGCGCTATGTACTGGCCGAGGACCTCGTCGCCGAAAATATCGGCCGCCTGACACCCGGCGTCCGCGCGGAAGCCTGCTGCCACATATTCCGAATCACCAGGGATGCCGATATCGAGCTGCGCGAGCAGGAGGCCGAGGACCTGCTGGAGATGATGGAGCAAAACCTTCGGCAGCGCCGACTGGGCCAGCCGGTCCGCCTCGAGGTCGAAAGCACGATGCCTGCGGAGATGGTCCGGTACCTGACCGAATCCCTGGAATTGACCGAGGATGACGTATACGCGATCGACGGCCCGCTCAACGTCGCCGATCTGATGACGCTTTATAAGCTGGACCGCCCGGAGCTGAAAGACGAGCCCCTGCGCACCGCTCCGCCGCCGTCGCTTCAGAAGGACGGGTCCATTTTCGATCAGGTCCGCCGCCAGGATATACTCGTCCATCACCCGTACATGCCGCACTCGATCATCACCGACTTCCTGAAGGAAGCGGTCGAAGACCCTGAGGTGCTGGCCATAAAAATGTGTCTTTACCGGACCGGGGCCGATTCGCCGATACCGCCGCAGCTGATCGAAGCCGCCGAGAGGGGCAAGCAGGTGACCGTTCTGATCGAGCTGAAAGCGCGTTTTGACGAGGAAAACAATATCGAGTGGGCAAAACGCTTCGAAGCAGCCGGTGTTCACGTGATTTACGGCATTCTCGGGCTCAAAACCCATTGCAAAACCACGCTGATCGTACGCCGCGAGGGCGATGACCTCCGCCATTACGTGCATCTCGCCACCGGTAACTACAATCCTGAAACCTCGGCCGTTTATACCGATCTCGGCCTGCTTACCGCCGACCCGGAAATAGGCGCCGATTCGGCCGAACTATTCAATTTTCTTACCGCTTATTCGCAGCGCGACACATTTAACAAGCTGCTCGTAGCGCCGATAAACCTGCGCGAACGGATGATCGAAATGATCGAGCGCGAGACGAAAAACGCGCTTGACGGCCACCCGGCACGGATCATCGCCAAGGTGAACCGTCTTGCCGATACCGGGATAATTCACGCGCTCTACGAGGCTTCGTGCGCGGGTGTGAAGATCGACCTGATCGTCCGCGGCGTGTGTATGCTGCGCCCCGGCGTGCACGGACTTTCCGAAAATATCGAGGTCCGCAGCATCGTCGGCCGTTTGCTCGAACATAGCCGGGTCTATTATTTTGCTAACGGTGGTAACGACGAGATCTATATGGGCAGTGCGGACTGGATGCCGCGCAATCTGAACCGCCGGGTCGAGGTAATAACGCCTGTCACCGACCCGCAGCTCAAACAATACCTGAAATACGATTTTCTGCCCGCTTACCTGCGGGACAATGTAAAGGCCCGGCGGCTTCTGCCGGACGGCACATACGAGCGCGTCTCGTCCGTGGAAGACCCGGTTTTCGATTCGCAAAAGTCTTTTCAGGGCAGTACGAATGTCTTCAATTTTGACCAGAGGCATTAAACATACGAACCAGAGGGGGATAAACAAGATGGCCGGAACTAACAGGCCCTATGTACGGGCGATCTATCTGATAATCATTGCACTTCTGCTGGCTACCGGCGGCATAGCCCAGAAAAAATCGAAACCGCAGCCGCCCGCGGGCAATGCGGTGATGTGGGAGAAAGTAAATATCAAGAACCGTGACCTTTTCCATGGCCCCGGCGGGCGCGATATGATGCCTGACGTCTCGCGGGTCACCTTTATCAAGGAAGAAAAGGGCGGGCATAACAAGAAATACCGCATCAAGGACGCCGCCGGCCGCACCTGGGTGGCAAAGCTCGGTCGCGAGGCGCAGCCCGAAACGGCCAGTGTCCGCCTGCTATGGGCGCTCGGTTATAAAACGGAGATCAATTACCTCGTCCCGACCATCACGATCCCCGGTAAGGGGACCTTCCAGAACGTCCGGCTAGAGGCGCGCCCCGACAACGTGGACCGCCTTGAGGAATGGAAATGGAAGGACAACCCGCTTAACGGCACCAAGGAGCTTCAGGGCCTGAAAATGATGATGGTGTTTTTCAACAATTGGGACGTTTTGGACCTGCAAAATAAGGTGCTGAAAGTGGACGGCAAGCACGGCTCGGAGCAGCATTATATCGTTAGCGATCTCGGATCTACCATGGGCCGGCTGGGCAACAATAATCTTCCGATAATATACCGCCTCGGCCGCAGCACGGGAAAACCAAACCACTATGCGAAGTCGAAGTTCGTAAAGGGCGCGAAGGACGGCGAGGTTATACTGGCCTACAAGGGCAAGAACCGCGGCCTCTTCAAACATATCACCGTGGAGCAGGGCCGGTGGCTCGCCGATCTGCTGCTAAGGCTTGACGAAAAACAGGTCCGCGACGCCTTTCGCGCGGCGAATTATTCGCAGCGTGATATCGATACATACACGACGGCTGTACTGAAAAGGATCGACGATCTCGACCGGGCAACTGCTTACTAGAATATGAAAGGCACCAGGCTGCTCATCGGAATAGGAATACTCGGGGCGGTCATGATCGTAACCCTGATCGCCGGTTATTATACGGGCCGTAATTCGACAGCGCCTGCCGCGGGCGGTGCAGCGGCGGCGAATACAGCGGTCGCAAACCCGGGCGGCGAGCGCTTTTTCCTAATGGATATATTCGGTGCCGAGCAGCCCGGAAGCACTGAGGTCATCACGCCCGTTCATATTACGGTCCGCCTTATCCTGGCCGTAATACTGGCGGGTATTTTGGCCTTCCGGCCGCGTAAGAATGTGCCGCTTTTTCAGCGAAATCTATACGTGGCGCAGACTCAGATCCTCTTGTCGGTAGTGGCGGCGGCGCTGATGATGATCGTCGGCGACAACGCCGCCCGCGCATTCGCTATTTTCGCGGCCGTGTCCCTGGTCCGCTTTCGCACCAACATCCGCGACCCGAAGGAGATTACCGTTCTTCTTATTAGCCTTGCCCTCGGCCTGGCTGCCGGTGTGGGGCGCTGGGAGCTGGGGACGGTGTTGTGTCTGTTTGCGCTGGCCCTGCTCTGGCTGCTCGAATATAACGAGCCTGAAAAGGTTTTCCGGTCGATGGACCTGACGGTGAAGGCGCGTGATACCGACAGGGCGCAGGAAGTCCTGAAACTGATCTTCAGGCGCTACAATCTTGAGGCCGAGGTGCGGTCGATCGAACCGGCGGATGAAGAGGGCGGGATCGGCTTGATAGTCTATTATCTAAACCTGCGGCTCTCCTTAAGTACCGATTATTTAAGCGAAAAGATACTCGCGGCGGACCCGGACCTTATAGAGGGTATCCAGTGGTCCCAAAACAAGACGGGCGCGTATATTTATCAGTGAGAACAAATTTGGGATTTCGGATTTTCTTATCCCAAATCCCACATCCTAAATTAAAAAAGCGGCCCGAGCTGGACCGCTTTTACGCTTTTTATACCGATGTATATTTAGTTGCCTGTCTGAACTTCCGCTGTCTGCACGAGCGCGGCGGGCGCCGGTTTAGGCGTATTACTGTAGTAATCCTGAACGAATTCCTTTATCGCATAATGGACCGGCCACGAGCTGTAATCGTAATTCTTCATTTCCTTGTAGGCCTTGTCGTAATCCCACCCGTATTTCTGAAAGCGGTAAACAGCCCCGGTAAGGCCCGTGCGGTGCTTCCCGGCTTTGCAGTGCACATACACTACGCCGGTTTCCGGCGCATTCATGACCTTCATGAATTCTTCCACCAGATTGTCTTTCGGGGTTTTCCAGCCGCTCATCGGCAGGTTGATATATTTCATCCCCAAGGCTTCGACCTCCGTTTTCTCATAGTCGGTCGGGTCGTTGCGCAGGTCGATCACGGTGTTTACCCCCAGGTCCTTGAGCGATTGATAGTCACCTTTTTCGGGCTGCGCACCCCGGTAATAACGCTCGTCCATCTGGCCAAAATTCCCGATCTTAACATTGGGAAAAGCTTTGGGCTCGGTCTGCGCGGGGCTGGAAAATACAAAACTTGAAACGAGTAGAAACGCGGCGACAACAAAGCTCTTAGTCACTATATGTAATACCTCTTAAAGTCTAAAGTGTTCAAAAAATTGGCGTTCAAAAATTTGGGTCGAGTTCAAAAATTTGGGTTGTCGGGGGATACGTTAATATAGATTATTAAAGTTTCCCTTTAGTTGCAAAAAATTTTCAGATAAATAAACTCTTACCTAAGTAAAACGGAGGCTATTTAATGAAAATATTTCACCGGTATGTCTTATTTCTAATCTTGTTCGTGACGCCTGGTTTGGCGCAGGACGCGCCCGTACGTATTACCATCCTTCACGTCAACGACGTATACCAGTTCGCGCCCGTCGACGGCGGGGCAAAAGGGGGGCTGGCCCGGCTTGTAACCATCAAGAAGGAGACACTTAAAGACAATCCCAACACTTTATTTACCTTTGGCGGCGATACGATCTCGCCCTCGGTGGAATCGCTCACCTACAAAGGCGCTCAGATGATCGACGCCTGGAACGCCGTCGGGATCGACTACGCCGTTTTGGGTAACCACGAGTTCGATTTCAAGACCGCCGATCTGCTTGCCCGGATGAAGGAATCGAAATTCACATGGCTCGGCGCCAATGTCTTCGATACCCGGACAAACAAGATATTTGCCGATCTTCCGGCCTACGTGGTCAAAGAGATCGGGGGCGTAAAGATAGGTTTTATCGGCCTTCTGCTGCCCGAGACCAAGCAGACCTCCTCTATGGAAGACGCCCTGATCGTGAAGGATTTTTGCGACGTGGCCAAAGACGTGGTGCCGAAAATGCGGGCGGCGGGCATTAATACGGTGATCGCGCTGACGCATTTGGCAATGCGGGAGGACAAGCAGCTGGCGGGCTGCGCCGAAATCGATCTCATTCTCGGCGGCCACGAGCACACGCTGCTCCAATCTTCAGCCCACGGCACGCCGATATTCAAAATGACCGCCGACGCGCGCGAGGCCGGAAGGTTCGATCTTTATATCGACAAAAAGACCGGCCGGCTTACGAGCATGGACTGGGAGGTGATCCCCGTCACGGACAAGATCGCGGATGCGCCGGAATTTGCTGCCGTAACCGATAAATACAAAGACCTGCTGACCAAGTTGGCCGAGCGTGTGGGTGCGACGAGCGTGGTGCTTGACGCCACATCGCTCTCGAGCCGGACAAAGGAAACCAATGTCGGGAATTTTGTCGCGGACAGCTACCGCACCGCAGTGGGTGCGGACGTGGCGCTGGTCAACGGCGGCTCGGTCCGCGCCGACCTGACCTATAACCCCGGCCCGCTTACCAAACGCGATGTGCTCTCGATCATGCCATTTAACAACGCCATCGTGAAGGTCGAGATGAACGGCAAGCTCCTTCGCCAGGTAATAGAGCACGGAGTTTCGCGCAGCGCCGAGGACAACGAGCCCGGCGGATTCCCCCAGATTTCGGGGATGAGCTTTAAATTCGATGCTAAAAAGCCGGCCGGCGCCCGCGTGACCGAGCTGCTGGTAGGTGGTAAGCCGGTGGACGAGAATAAGTTATATACTCTCGCCACATCATGGTTTCTCGTCTCGCGGGGCGGCGACGGCTACACGATGCTCAAGGACGCCAAACTCCTGACCACTGACACGGCAGCCGCGCCGAAGGACTCGGAAGTGTTCGAGCAGGCGATCAGAAAGTCACCGAACTCGACGATCGCGCCAAAGGTCGAGGGCAGGATCATTAGGGCTAATTAGCATTACGCGGCTTAGAAAAAATAAATTGCCCCTGGCTTTAGCCAGGGGTTAGCGCAACTAAATGATCCGGGCTTTGGCGAATAATCGGGCTAAAGCCCCTGCGCCTGTGAGAGTTCTTGACCCCCAGCTAAAGCTGGGGCAATTGATGGAGCTAGCGGTCTTTCGCACCCTCCTTTACAGTTGGGCTGCCGACACTGGCCGATAGTTTCTCGTAACCGCGCCGGCCCATTAACTCCCATTTCGCCGCGCGCTTCATCTCTTTTTCTATCTTTTTGCGCGATACTCCTTTTTTTATAAGCTCCTCGAGTATCGAAGCGCGAAACGACAGCGCGAGATTGCTGTGCTGCGGCAGGGCCATAAAGGCGCTTTCGCACCAGATCGCGTTATGGACCGTGCGCCCGTCCTCGCCGATAAAGGCAAAGAGGTATTCGGCCCCGTCGACCACCACGATCAGCCAGTCGCCGGGCCATCGCCCAAGCATCTCACCGGCGTTTTGATACTCAATTACTTCTACACCCCTAATCCCGACCGGTTTATACGCTTGCAGGACGACGGTGACGCCACGCGAGCCCGCCTCTTCGAGCCATGGTTTCAGGACCTTGACCACGCCGGGATACGCATCGACGAGGATTATGCTCTCGGCCTGTTCTATCGAGCGGCGGCAGCGGTCGAAAACCTGCGCCGAATCGGCCAGCGAGAATATCTTTTCCGTATCGGCCGCCGGTTTTAGTTTGGCCAGGGCATTGGCCGTTCTCCGGTGTTTATTCAGGTACGAGTCCTTCAATTTTTCCATCATCTCGTCCGGGGCAACGGCCTGGCACAGGCGGTTCTGGGTCTCGTCTATCATCACCGCGCCCTTTTGGTATAAGGCCTGCACTGCCTTGTATGTGTTGGCGACGGGCTTGCCGATACCCTGCGCTACCCGGTAAGCCGTTACAGGCGAGTTTTCGACCAGGTAAGAATAAACGGCCGCCTCAAGCTCGGTAAAGCCCAATTCGCTTAGGGATTTCACAATATCGCGGTTATTTTGACTCATAGTAGTATTATATACTACTACTAACTGAGATAATAGTCGTTCCGAGGCTGTTAAGGATATTTGGGTGGATTTGAGTTACGATAACCCTGGCCGCAAATCTGGGGCAACTTTAACCCCCTACACAAAAACCGCAAAGACTTCGTTGGAATAAAGCATTCCTTTCCGCGTTAGGCGCAGGTTTTCACCTTTAACCTCGATCAACCCGCCTTCGGCAAGGCGCTCGAGCTCCCCGGCGTATTTCCGCATCAGATCGACGCCGAAACGCCGCTTGTAATCCAGTAAATCAATCCCGTCGGTCATTCTTAACCCGAGGAAGGCAAATTCCGATGCGGTATCGGTCTCCTCGCGAAAGTTCTCCGCCGAGCCGAGTTTTTCGACCAGGTTTACATAGGCAGCCGTGTCGCGCTCGTTTGCATACCGGTTCGCGCCGTCAAACGAATGGGCCGAAACGCCAAAGGCATACACCGGATCGAGCAGCCAATATTTCGAATTATGTCGCGATTCGCGCGCTGCAAGCGAAAAATTCGATATTTCATACTGCCCGTAACCGGCCTCGCCCACCCTATCCACCATCAGCTCATACATCTCCGCCGCGAGCGCCTCATCGGGCAGCGGCCGGCGCTCGCTCCTGATCTGTTCGGCGAGCGGGGTGCCCTCGTGTATCTCGAGCAGGTAGAGCGAGAGGTGTTCAGGATGCAGGTTTAGCGCTTCGTCAAGGTTTCGTTCCCAGTCGGGCAGGGTCTGGCGGGGGAGGCCGGCTATGAGGTCAAAACTGATGTTGTCGAATCCGGCCGCGCGCAGCAGCCGGAACGTGTCCCGCGCGTCCTGGGCGTTGTGCCCGCGGGCCAGTCGCTTGAGCTCGGTATCGTCGAAGGTCTGCACGCCGAAGCTGGCGCGGTTTATGCCCAAGTTTCGGTAGCCGGCGAGCGTTTCGGGAGTGACCGTTGCCGGATTCATTTCCATGGTCAACTCGGCGCCGGGCGCGATGGAGAATTTTTTGTTTACGGCACAGAGTATTTTCCCGACCTGCGCAGCGGTT
>Ga0190272_10001748_pt1 | contig 10421 bp, 8 predicted proteins | sample Popmic504T_FD_133746 | JGI IMG/M metagenome (GOLD analysis project Ga0190272, IMG submission 133746) | Populus adjacent soil microbial communities from riparian zone of Shoshone River, Wyoming, USA - 504 T | ecosystem: Environmental > Terrestrial > Soil > Riparian zone | place: USA: Wyoming... | reverse complement strand
GGGCCGCGCGCCGGAGGTCCGGTTGCCGAAGGGACTGCCACCCCCCGCGTGGGTGCGATGATAGCCTCGCCTCGGCTCTCCCCCCGCGTCTATCTCGCCGCGGTCGTACTGCTTGCGCTTCTCGGGATCGCCGACGATTTCGTATGCGGCCGTAACCTTTTTGAACCGCTCTTCAGCGGCAGCGCGGTTGGCCGGATTGACGTCAGGATGCAGTTCTTTCGCTAGCTTGCGGTACGCGCGGCGAACCTCTTCCTCGGTAGAGGTCCGGGGCACCCCCAGCACCGTGTAAGGGTCATCGGCCATGTCAGTCGCTCAGCCCAGACATCGAGAGGCTACGCCCCAAAACGAGAATTTCGGCGGGCGTACGCCGATTGCGCGCCCAAATGCCTCAGCCAACGCGGACTTCCAGCTCGCGCTCGAGAAGACCGGCCAGCGTCGCAAAGCGGCGGCGAACGCGCTCGCCGTCGAGCGAAGCATGAGCCTTTGGCAAAGACAATATCAGCTTATTCTTCTCATAGCTGAGCGGCGTTTCATCGATGATGCCGGGATGCCCGACAGACAGCATATGCGCCGCGCGGATCGCAGCCCCGACAATCCTCGCGCGCCGATGGGACCGCTTCGTCAGCAGCTTCCTGAGCCGGTCGGGCAGGCCCTGCCCCTCATCATCCTCGGTTTCCCTTCCCGAACCGACATGCCGGAAATAGATGGCCAGCGCCAGGAACACCCGGCCCAAATGATCGATTCCGCCCAATGCCGATTGAGCGATGAGGATCAGGCTCTGCTCGGCGCGGTAGTCCGGATGGGCGCGCCAGCTGATATCCGAGAGCAGGCAGGCTGCGTGCCGCAAGCGGCGCTCTTCATCCGTCTCCTGCGGTCCTGGCCCGCTAAACAGGGCATCCGTCCAGCTGCAAAGCTCCAGCGCATGATCCACCGAGCGCGATCGAAGGCGGGCATAGTCGATGCAGAAGGACAACAGCGCATCCCTGGCGCGCTCCCTCTCGGAGAGCAGACCATAGACGAGACCTTCACGGATCCCGAAGACGGAGAACACCACTTCGCTCGGCTGCAGCTGCTTGAGCAGGCGCTCGAGCACCAACGCTCCGTACGGGAGCACCTCGCGACGTGCGCGGGGTATTTGCCCAAGCGTCTGCAGCTTCTTGGACTTTCGGATATCGTCGCAGAAGGAAACGGCCTCCTTCGTCGGCAAGGCGTAGCCGTGCATGACGTGGAGCGGATAGCCCGTCTCGTTCATGTGCAGGCGGGCGAACGCTCGCCAGGTACCGCCCACGGCGTAGAACGGGCGACCTCGCCCCTTGCTCAGCCATGAGACCGAGGCAACCTGCTCGTCGACCAGACCCGCAGCCTTGTCCAGCCGCCCACCCGAGGCGTCGAGCAGGCGCAAGGCGCCGATTGGCAAGGTGGCTGCCTGGCGCAGGGCGTTGCCGTTGATATCGATCAGTTCGAGGCTTCCTCCGCCCAAGTCACCGGCCACCCCGCTCGGCGCCTGAAAGCCCATGAGTATGCCCTTGGCGGCAAGCTCAGCCTCCTGCTGCCCCGACAGCACCTGCACCCGGGTGCCCAAGGCCCGCTCCGCCTTCACGATGAAATCGGGCCCGTTCTTCGCATCCCGGCACGCAGCGGTTGCTATCGCGCGTACGTTCTTGACTTCGAGCACGCGAGTGATCGCCCTGAAGCGTGTCAGCGCATCCAGGGCACGCCGGACGCTGTCGTCGTCGAGACGGCCGGTCGAGGCAATCTCACGGCCGAGCCCGCAGAGCACCTTTTCATTGAAGAGAGGCGTGGGGCTTCTTACAGCACCCTCGTAGACAACAAGGCGCACCGAGTTCGAGCCGATATCGACGACCCCCATGGGCTCGAGATCTTGTCTGGCGCCAAGCGAGGTCAATTGTGCGTCAATCCTTCGACAACTCCGTAGAGGCGTCCGTTGCCAGGCTGAAGCGGCGCGGGAAGCTATCCTTGAGGGACTGCCCGCGACCCGAGAGACTCGGGTTTGTCATGAAATACTCATGCGCGTTGAAGGGTTCCTCGCCCTCACCCGGCATGATGCGTTCAGAGGACCCGTCAGGCAGTATGCGCCGGCTTTGCTGATTGTCCTTCAGGTTGGCAACCATGATCTGCTCGAGTATCTGCTCGCGCACTGTCGGGTTCGTAATCGGAACCATAACCTCAACGCGCCGATCGAGATTGCGCGGCATCATGTCAGCAGAGCTGATGTAAACGATTGCCTTGGAGGCAGGTAGCCCATGCCCGGCGCCGAAGCAATAGATGCGCGAGTGCTCGAGGAAGCGACCGATCAGGCTTTTCACCCGGATTCGTTCAGACAGGCCCGGAATACCGGGGCGCAGGCAGCAAACGCCCCGGACGACGAGATCGATCTCGACCCCCGCCTCGCTCGCCTCATAGAGCGCCTCGATTATCCGCACATCCACGAGAGAGTTCATCTTCATCCAGATGGCTGCCGGGCGGCCGGCATGGGCGTGCTCAATCTCTTCCCGAATGTGGGTCAGGATGCGCGTACGAATGCCTTGCGGGCTGGCCGCAACGGCTTCGATCTCGGCGGGTTCAGCGTAGCCGGTCACGAAGTTGAAGATGCGGGTGACATCACGGCCGATCACCGGATCAGCGGTGAAGAAGGACAGATCACTGTAAATCTTCGCCGTCACCGGGTGGTAATTGCCCGTGCCGACATGGCAGTAGGTCGTCAGCTCGGAACCTTCGCGGCGAACGATCAGCCCGAGCTTGGCGTGCGTTTTCAGCTCGATGAAGCCATAGACCACATGAACACCGGCGCTCTCAAGGTCGCGCGCCCAACGGATATTGGCCGCCTCGTCGAAGCGCGCCTTTAGCTCGATCACGGCCGTGACCGACTTACCGAGATCGGCCGCTTCCTTCAGGGCCCTAACGATCGGGCTGTCATTGGAGGTTCGATAGAGGGTCCACTTGATGGCCAGTACATTGGGATCGGCCACTGCCTGCCGCAGCAACTGCACGACGACGTCAAATGACTCGTAGGGGTGGTGGACGACGATGTCCTTCTTGCTGATTGCAGCGAAGCAATCGCCGTTGAATTCGCGGATGCGTTCGGGGAAGCGGATATCCAGCGGCTTGAACACGAGATCGGTCCGTTCAGGAACGATCAATTGCGCCGTGTCCGCGAGGCCGAGCATGCCTTCCTTCACGAAAACGCCGTCCTCGCGGATGTCCAACTCCTGGGCAACGAAGCGCTGGAGCCGCGACGGCATCTGTCCGTCAATCTCGAGGCGTATGACATCGCCGCGCCGGCGGCGCTTCAACGCGGTTTCATAAAGTGCGACGAGGTCTTCGGCCTCTTCCTGCACCTCGATGTCGCTGTCGCGCAGCACCCGGAAGGCACCCTGGCTGCGCGCGATGAAGCCCGGAAACAGCCGGGAGATGAACATGCCGATTACCGATTCAATCCGGATGAACCGGATCGGCATCTTTTCGTCGGCTGCGGTTTCCGCCGCCGGCAGCCGGATGAAACGCACCAACTGGCTCGGGATAGGGAGCAGGGCATGCATCGTAGTCCCGTCGCGGCCGCGCCTGAGCTCGACGCCGACGGTCAGCCCGCCGTTCTGAATGAAGGGAAACGGGTGAGCCGGATCGACAGCGATGGGCGTGAGGATCGGCAGGTAGTGGGAGAGAAACTGCCGCTCGAGCCATTCGCGCTCGGCCTGGGTCAGCTCCTTGGTTTCCACAATGACGATGCCCGCCTCGGCCATCTCGGCCTTCAGGCTCGACCAGCAGGCCTGTTGGTCGCTGACCAGCACCGAGGCGAAGCGATTGACGTCGGCCAGCTGCTGCGCCGGAGTGGCCCCATCCTGACTCGTTTGCACAACGCCTGCCGTGATCTGCCCGTACAGGCCAGCCGCGCGCACCATGTAGAATTCGTCGAGGTTGGAGGCTGAAATCGACAGAAAGCGCAGCCGCTCGAGCAGCGGGTGAGAGAGATTATTCGCCTCCTCCAGCACGCGTCGGTTGAATTGGAGCCAAGACAACTCCCGGTTGTAGTATCGCGCCGGGCCGGACGGAGGTGCAGCCACCACCTCAACATCGGGCTCGCTGTCTCTGAGCTTGGGGACCGCCGAGTTCATAACACCCTCTGGAGCAGGATATCAGCCAAATGAAGCCATCGCGCAACTTGGGAATTGCCGGGCCGGACACAGCCAAGCGGCAGTTTGCAACACTATGATGAAGGTTGAGTGGCAGTCAGCTCGCGGCGGCAGAGCCATCCTCGCCCGCGCGCAGGACTTCCGCCGCCAGGGCCCTTGTTACCCTGCGCTGGGAGGCCAGGGCCACCCGGTCTATCTCGGCAACGATGGTTGCAGCAGCTTCCATGGACCGCTCCATACGAAGGGCGATGTATCCGATGGTGGGCGGCTCCACGATCAACTGCCGATCGCTGAAATGCTTGACGAGCACAGCCTTGAGCAAGGCCGTATCCGGAGGCGCAATTGCTACGAGAGGAAGTGCGCGCAGGCGCGACCGCAGGTCGGGCAAGCGAATTGAAAGTTCCCCGGGAGCGACGCGGGAGGTCATCAGGATGGAGAGCTTGTTCTCGCGTGCCAGATTGAGCAGGTGAAACAGCGCCCGCTCGTCAGCCACCCCCGCCTGAATATCCTCGACGACAGCAGACGAACCCGGAGAGAGGGCGGCAACATCACTTTCCGACAGCGCGTTTGCTTCCAATCGGACGGCGCCGGATTTAAGGCGCCAAACGTTCGCAAGATGCGTCTTGCCGGCGTGCGGGGGCGCCACGACGACGACGACCGACTGGGGCCACCGCGGCCAACGATTGACGATCTCCGTCGCAGCCTGATTGGAGCCGCTGACCAGGAAATCCTCGGCACCCAGCGCAGGCAGGTGAGGAAGGTCGAAAACCAATTGACCGGTATCTGTCACGCCCCGCTCTCATTCGTGGGAAGGCCGGGCCCCTTGTAGACGTAACTCTGCAGATAAACGCTGACGGCAAAACGCACCAGAACCGCGACCGCCGCCGCCAAGGGAACCGCTATCAATGTTCCAACCAAGCCGAACAGGTAGCTGAAAACGAACAGCGCAAAAATCAGCCAGACCGGATGCAGCCGTATTCTTTCACCCACGAAGCGCGGCGAGAGAAAGGCCGCATCGACGGAAATGCCGACGACGAGAACCCCCACGGCCTTCGCCAACGGGACGAGGTCCGGCCAGAACTGAACAGTCGCAACAACGGCGGTGCAAGTCAGACCGAGCATCCAGCCGACGACCGGTATGAACGCCAACAGTCCAGTGACCAAGCCGATCAGCAGGCCGTAATTTATCCCAGCCCAGCTCAAGCCCGCAGCATAGAAGATGCCAAGCATCATACAGATTGCACCCTGGCCACGGATGAATGCCGACACGGCGTCGTTTATCTCGCTCGCGAGCCGGCGCACGGTGGCGACGTGGTCCCGCGGGATCGCATTGTCGATGCTCGTCAGCATCGACTGCCAATCCACCAGCAGGTAGAAAACGACGACCGGTGTGATCAGCACCAGAGCCAAGACGTTGACGAGCGCCACACCTCGGCTCCAGACCGAAGTCAATACGCTGCCCACATACGCCGTCCAGTTCTGCGACACTTCGCCTGACAGGCGCTCGATTGCGACCTGCATCGAGGGATGGCTGGGCCCGAGCCATCGCCACGAGAGGCCTTCGACGAAGGCTTTGAAGCGCTCCATCTCTCCCGGAAGGACGGTCGCCAGCTGCCTCACCTGCTCAAACAGCAGAGGCACCAGCAGTATGACCGCCAAAACCACCAGCACGGCCGCAACGCCCACAATGATCGTTGCGGAGCCGAGGCGACTGAGCCCGACCCTCTGCAGCCGGTCAGCGAGTGGATTGAGAAAGTAGGCGATCACGAGAGCAGCTACGAAGGGCAGCAGAATCTCCTTGAGGAGAGCAACGATCGCGACGAATACGACAAGCGCCGACAGCCAGAACCATATTTGCTTTTCGACACGCACGATTGCCGCCCCACGCCAACCAGAGGTCAATCCGACGAACTCTTCGACTCGAACCCCGTCATGTGGAGAAACCACGTTTTCAGGTATGCAAAGAGGGAAAGCAGGGTGAATGTCCCCGTGATCCACACCAGGACGGTGCGGAATGTGTCGAGACCGAGACCGAAGGCTTCGTCTCCCAATACGGTCGCGGCAAGGATGAGCTGGGCAGCCGTATTGATCTTGCTGATGACGAGCGGCTTGATGGTGACCGGCTGATCGATCAGCCAGGACAGCAGCACGGCAAGCAATATCAGGATGTCCCGGCTCACAACCGCGATCACGAGCCACAACGGGATTTCCTGGCTCACAGCCAGCGCGATGTAGATGCTTACGATCAGCAGCTTGTCGGCGAGCGGGTCGAGATAAGCACCGAGTTCGGAGCGCCAATCGAAGCGCTTGGCGAGAAACCCGTCGACAGCGTCGCTGATCCCGGCAATGACAAACACGAAGAACGCTGCCCGGCTGTGGTGGTTGACGAGCAGCCAGAAAATCACAGGCACGGACATGACCCGTCCCAGCGTGATGAAGTTCGGTATGTTGCTGTACAATGTCGGTCCCGACAGCTGATCAACCGGTCGCCGTTGCGACGAAACCGCGGGCGGGCCAAACAGGCTTCGCCTGCGGACAAATCTATTCGGCGACACCAAGTCCCGTCGAGTGGCTTAACGCAATGAGAGGGTCCAATTGGCGCCATTGTTGCGCAGGTTGAGGCCCTGCCTGGCGAGCTCGGCGGCCAACTGTTGCGCGCCCTGCGCATACCGGAAAGTGACGCGCGCCCCGCGAGCCGACAACCCGGCAACCTCAAGCTCTTCAACGCCCGGCGTGTTGCTCAGTTTCCGGCTTATGTCCTGCCACTCCGGCATACCCCGAAACTCGACGTTTATGAGCAGGTCGGTCGCGCCCCCGCCGCCGGCTTCCACCCTTGCCGTAACTGAGCGCGCCTTGACGGCCTTCCATCGGCCCTCGAGGGTTCGCAAAGCTATGACTGCGGCAAGCTCCCTGGCATAGGCGGCGTCGCCGCTATCGGTCCGATAGGAGCGGCCCAGTACGAATGCTCCGACCGCATCCCGTCCGGCCAGCGTTACGAGCAGGTTGCCCGACTTGGTATCCTGCTGCGCGATCGCAACCAACACATATTCCGTCGCATATGTTCCCGCAAAAGCGCGGATGGCGCCCGGATCTCCTACAGCAATGCCATCGATTGCACCGGCATCTATCTCTTTCCGCAGGGGCTGCAGATTGATGGGCGTGAGAGAGTTGTCCAGATCGAGGCCTCTCCAGACGGAAGTCCACGCTCCCGCGTCGCTGCCGCCCGGAGCGCCGGCATCAAGCCAAACAGGAATGAGCGTGACGGGCTGGGCCTGGTCATCGACGAAGGGGATGCCTTCGCGCCTCAAGAGGTCGCGAATGGCCTTCGCCTGAAACGAAAAATCCAAAGTCGCGATGTAATCCGTGGTCGAGTTGCGTTCCGAGCGCACTTTCAGGCCCTCGATAAGATCGGCAGCCCTTGCCGTTGAAAGCTTGGCCACGCGCGGGAATGCCGTAACCGGCACGAGCCTCTTGAGCAGCGAACGCAAGGCGGCCTGTTGACCATCGGTTAGGGCCCTCTCCTTGGCCGCGACGGCGTTTTCCGCGCTGGCTTCGACCGGATAGTTGGCAACGGTGTAGACGTTGTCCGCCGCCCAAGCGGAGCTGGACAGAGCCGCCATGGCTGCGATGAAGATCGCAGGCACCAGGCTCGAAAGGAGGCCGCGCGGGCCTCGCGCCACCAGCTTTTGAAACAGTGGCGCCGTCGCCATCCCCACCTTCAAGACCTCCTGTGCGCGCCACCCTACCGATTTGCGCCTGCGTCTGCTATGCCCGGTGCTCCTGGCCCCATTGGGGCGGAGAATGGGATTTCCTGGCTCGCCTATCGAGGTCTTGGAGCATCTATGCCAGAGCCGAAAGCGAAGCAATCCCGCACCATAACCTACCGGGATTCGGGCGTAGATATCGATGCCGGCAACGCGCTGGTGGACGCCATCAAGCCGCTGGCGAAGGCGACGCGCCGTCCGGGTGCGGATGCGGACCTTGGAGGTTTCGGCGCGCTTTTCGATCTGAAGCGCGCCGGCTTCAGCGACCCCATTCTCGTTGCCGCCAACGACGGCGTGGGCACCAAGCTCAAGATCGCCATCGAGACCGGCCGGCATGACACCATCGGCATCGACCTCGTCGCCATGTGCGTCAACGACCTCCTCGCGCAGGGTGCGGAACCGCTGTTCTTCCTCGACTACTTCGCCGTTGGCAAGCTGGATGTCGCGGTGGCGCGCGCAGTCGTTGCAGGCATCGCCGAGGGATGCAAGCAGGCGGGGTGCGCGCTGATCGGCGGCGAGACGGCGGAGATGCCCGGCATGTACGCCGGCAAGGACTACGACCTCGCCGGGTTCGCCGTGGGCGCCGTGGAGCGCGGCGAAATTCTGCCGCGCAACGACATCGCGAGCGGCGATGTGCTGATCGGGTTGCCATCGTCGGGCGTGCATTCCAACGGTTACTCCCTGGTGCGGCGCCTGGTGGGCGAGGCGAAGCTTGGTTGGGACACACCTGCGCCATTCGACGCCCGCACCAACATTGCGGAGGCCCTGCTGATGCCGACGCGGATATACGTGAAGCCGGTGCTGGCGGCGCTGCGGACCACGCGCGCCATCAAGGCGCTGGCGCACATCACGGGTGGCGGGCTTTCCGAGAACCTGCCGCGCATCTTGCCGGACGGCCTGGCGGGAAGCGTCGACCTCGCCACCTGGAAGATGCCAGGCGTGTTCGGCTGGCTGATGCGAACAAGTCGTCTCGACGACGAGGAGATGCTGCGCACCTTCAACTGCGGGATCGGAATGATCGCGGTGGTCGATCATGGCTCGGCCGATGTGGTGATGCATGCGCTGAAGCAGCAGGGCGAACAACCGCTGCGCATGGGCGAGATCGAGCCCGGAAGGGGCGTGAAATCGCAGGCCAAAGGCAAGGGCGAGGCGGAAGCGGTCCGATACTCCGGCAAACTGGAAACAGCTGCATGAGCGCCAGGAAGCGCGTCGGCATCCTGATCTCCGGCCGCGGCTCCAACATGATGGCGCTGGTCGAGGCGGCGCAGGCGCCGGATTACCCGGCCGAAATCGCCATTATCATCTCGAGTCGGCCGGACGCACCCGGTTTGAAGTGGGCGCAAGACCGAGGTCTTCAAACCCTCGCCCTCGACCACAAGAAATTTGCGGGCCGCGAGGCATTTGACGAGGCCATCCACGCCGCCCTCGTCGACCACCGCGTGGATCTGATCGCCCTTGCCGGGTTCATGCGTATCCAGTCGGCTGGCTTCGTCGACCGATGGGCCGGCCGCCAACTCAATATCCACCCCTCCCTCCTGCCCCTCTTCAAGGGCCTCCACCCCCACAAGCAGGCCTTGGACGCGGGGGTCAAAATCTCGGGCTGCACCGTGCATTTCCTGACCGCGGAGATGGACAGCGGACCGATCGTGGCGCAGGCCGCCGTCCCCGTCCTGGAAGGCGATACCCCGGACAGCCTCTCGGACAGAATTCTTGTTGCGGAACATAGGCTTTATCCCTACGCCCTGGCCCTCGTGGCGTCGGGCCGGACGCGCATCGAGGCAGGGCAAGTGAAGGTGGCGACCGGGTCTGCGGCGCCGGACCCGCTCTTCTCGCCGCAACTTGAGCGTTTGGTTAACGGCGGCCACACCTGACCCTGAAAAGCGATTCGTCGCAGGATGGCGCCTGGACAGGCTTTCCGGCCGGGTGCTACCAGACCGATTAAATCCCGTTATATCAAAGGGACCCATGGGGAGGCGGACCAAACGGGCGGAGCGATCCGCTTGTCCCGTTCTTTTTGCATGGTTCGGCGCCATCAACGGCGCCGCGGAGAGCGCCACGGAATGAATGCCGCTCAGACCCACATACAGCAGTTGGGTGAAGAGTCCTCGGTCTGGTTCACGCTCACCCCGCTGCTGAAGGGGCCGAGCAACCCGCTCACCATCCTGATGCAGATGGCGGACCGCTACGGCGGCGTCATCCCGGTCAACATGGGCAGCCAGCGCGTCGTGCTGCTGACGGCGCCCGAGCACTTCAAGCGCGTGCTGGTCACCAAGGCCGACGACTACATCAAGTATTTCGACGGCCTGAAGCCGATCTTTGGCAAGTCCATGATCACCAACGACGGGGCTCTGTGGCAGAAGATCCGCATGCCGCAACAGCCGGCATTCCATCCCGACATGTTCGCCGAGTACATCCCTTATTTCCTTTCCGCCATCCGCACCAAGATGGACATCTGGGCCAAGCTCGCCCAGTCGGGCGAGACGGTCGAGATGGTCGAGCAGACCTG